>OKKB01000070.1_pt1 | contig 70560 bp, 32 predicted proteins | sample 1613931 | NCBI WGS metagenome assembly OKKB01 (sample SAMN04436893, study PRJEB24849) | human gut metagenome | biome: human gut; feature: NICU; material: stool | host: Homo sapiens | place: USA: Saint Louis, MO | collected 2012-02-08
ATAATTACCTGATCATTTTAAATTGTGAAATAAATTAATGGGATCAATAACAATAACAAGTACAACAACAATAATAATAAAGAGAGAGAGACAGAACGAAAAAGAAAGAAAGAAAGAAAGACAGAACGAAAAAAAAAAAATAATAAAAATAAACTAAAATTTTGGAAAAGAACAAGAGTGAGAGAGACAGCAGACAATCAAAATTTCTCATATCAACACCACAATACAACCCTACCATAATTCCCAACCAAACAATTCAACTCAACTCATTAATTGAATACACAAGTATAGAAGCCTATTATACTACTTAACAGCCAGTAGTGATATAAACCCACTTGTGATAGATTTGGAAACTAGAATTTCAGACTGTGTATTTTGCTAAATTTAGGTCTACTGTGAAACTACAAAGAGAGAAAATTTTAAGGGAAAACTTTTTCTGTGATTACCACAACACTGAAGTTTAGTAATCATTGGTTTTTTTTTCTTCTTTCCTTTACATTAATACTTTCATAATAACCATTTATTGATACCAAAGGGGGTTCTTGTGTGTCCGGATTGCCTATTATGAATATTCCTCCAAATCAGAATTCACTCCAACAAATGGGGGGAGGCTCAAATCCTAACGCCTCATGGAGAGCAATGTATAGTGGTGAGGAAAGACAAAAAGTTGTTCAAATTATCATCAATACTTTGACGGAATTGCATGGTTCCAATCCAAATTTTAATGTTCAACGGTTGAGCAAAATGGCACAAGATTTTGAAAAGCTTGTGTATGAGAGATCAGCATCTAAAGAAGATTATTTGCGGGCTATTAAAATGAAAGTACATCAACTTAGAGTCCAAAAACAACAAATTGCTGCTAATCAAGGTGGTCAGATTAATCCACAACAACGACAACAGCAGCAGCAGCAGCAAATCTCCAATTCAAATTCCATGAATCCTGTGAATGCACAAAATGTTCAATTTTTGCGACAACAAGCACAAGCCAGAAGCCAGTCTCAAGCCCAAATACAAGCTCGCCAACAGCAACTTCGTAATATGGTCAATCAGCAGCTGCAACAACAACAACAACCACAACCACAACAAACTGTCCAACCACAATCTCAAGAACATCAACAGGATCAACAGAATACTTCTTCTCAATCAACTCAACAAAATGTTGCGAGTGGGGCTGGTAGTGGTGGTCGTGGCAATGCTTCTTCTACACAAGGCCAATTACCTCCTCAGTTGGTTAACTTGATGAGAACATCACCCATTCCTCCTCCTTTACTTAACAAAATGCCAAAGTTGCCGGCCGGTGTCAACACTTGGAATCAAATTTTCGATTTAATTAGAAAGAGGTTGATACCACCTGATATGGTACCTACTATTAGAGATATCCATGGTATGCACTTGCAATTGTTCATACGTCAACAACAACAGAAGTTGAGCATGCAAAGAAATATGAATGAAGGAAACAACGGTGATAACTTAGCACAGGGTCCAAATGCTAATAATAATAATAATAATATTAATACTAGTACCCACAACAACAGTAACCCAACCCCTAATAATTTTAATAATTTGACACCTCAGCAAAGAGAGCTGTTGTTGAGACAAACAAGAATGCAGCAGCAGTTGGAACAACAGAAGAAGGGACAACAACCAATGCAACAAGCAACCTCTCTGTCACAGCAGCAGCAGCAAAAACAACAACAACAACAACAACCTGTTTCTCAATCTGGTCAGACTCCTCAGTTGGCGCAACAATCAAATAACCAGCAACAACAACAGCAGCAACCTCAGATTACAATTACGCAAGAAGATTATGCTAAATACAGCAATGATGCTTTGAATTTGTTAGCAAAATTACAACAGCAGAAACAAATGCAGGGTCAAATTAATGGTCAAATGAAAGAAGCTTTTATTAAAAAATTCATCATTCATCAAAAGACTTTACAATACAAGCAGCGACTTTCTCAACAAGCCACAGGCAATGCTAATGTCAACATAGGTCCTTCCAGTACAAATCAACAGCAGCTTTCCCAAATACCCAATCAACAACAGCAGCAGCAGCAACAACAACAACAACAGGTACCACAATCGCAACCTCACGCTTCACAGCAATCTCCAGTTCTTCAGCAGTCACAACCACCACAACAAGCTCCTGTGCAGAATGTACCACAAGGGCTGCCTGGATTAGGTAATATGGCCACACCTCAAATGAAGCAAGGTATTACATCAAATCCTACCAATCTTTCTTCTCCGTTAGTTCCACAACAGGTGCCAGTTAGCAATAACAATTCTGCTTCCCAAAATAATAATATCAACCGTGGAAGGCCGGTAACTGCTCCAGCAAATATCACGATGTCTTCTATTTTACCTCCTCTCACTGATGAAGTTAAACTTAGATTGAGGCAGTTGATAGAAGAAGTATCGCGTAACAATGTAGTTTTGAGAGATGTCACTAGTTTGCTCTCAAACCAAGACAAAACTACGGTTCGTGATTCTATGAATCGAATTCAAGAACAGTATGGTAACGTGGATAGTATTATTAGTTATTTCTACTTGCTCACAAAGAATGGCGATGGTACTAAACGGTTGATCCAAATGAAGTATATGACAAAGAATATTTTAGATAACTTGCATAGAGGAATTTATTTGGCAGGACCAGACTTGTTGGAAAAGGTGAGAAGTCAATACGCCAAGTATTTCGAGTATGTCAAGGAACAGATAAATTTGAGAAGACAGCAAGTGCTTCAGCAAGGTGGTGCTAATATGATGTCTCTGCAACAGCAGCAACAACAACAACAACAAAATATGACCAGACTGCAACCCCAGTCTCAGCAACAACAGCAAATGATGCAGAATCAAAGCAGAAACCAGGCATTTATGAATCAAAACCAACAAATACAACAACTGCTGCTGAACCAGCAAGTTAATCAAGGCAATTGGGGTACCGGAACAGGTGTAGCTAACAATCAAATGAATTTGACACCACAACTACAGCAACAGCAACCACCACCGCCACTACCACCTCAACAGCAACAACAACAAACAATGCAACTAGGTGTTAATAGTAGCCCTGTGATTCCTCAACAACCAACCCCAATCCAACATTCTATGTCGGGGCCACAACAGGTACTTGTGCAACAACAACAGCAACAGCAACAACAACAACCGCCTCAACGACAGCAGTCAGTTTCTAAAGCTTCACAAAAACTGGTGGCAAAAACGAATAAAAAAGGCACTGGTCAGGGAAGAAAGAAAAAAGCTTCAATCAGTGCTGGCACGGCACCTACACCTGGAGCTTTACCTGCCACTACACCTGGCACATTGGCAAATGCAATCAAAACACCCCACAATATACCTACACCGCAGATACCACCTCAAACCCAGAGTAACAAGAATACGCCTAGTGCCCAATCACCAGCTTATCCAGTAAAGGCCACCCCATCAAGTACAACCCCAGGAACTGCAAACCACAGCCACAATCCAAGTTATGTGTATCCTACTCCTGAGATTGATATATTTGCCATGAGCTCAAATGATTCGAAACTGGCTAAACGTCGTGAGCTAATCAACATAGATCCTGAAAAGTTTTTCTATGCATCATTGGCCAATTTGTTGGACTTGGACGATTCTATTGTCAATAATCACGATATTATGAAAACATCGCCAAGACTATCTAATGGTAAGCCTGCTGCCACTTCTCCGTTATCGCCAAAAACTGGTGGAGAATGGACAAGTGAAGTCAAAGCATTGGCCATAACGACTTCGTTTAAACAAGTGGATTTAATTAGAGAATTGGCCAACGATGACTTTATATCGTCTTCGCCAATGTTGGCTATTCAAGAAGTTGAAGAACCACAACTGGTTAAAAGAGAGCATGATGCAGATGATGATTTGGATTCTTTGTTCACCAATAAAAAGGCGAACCTTGACGGGTTAGATTTTGATAGATATCTTTATGAACCTGTATCGTTTGATGAGTGGAAATATTTTGTTGTTTCTTCCATACAATAAAGCTGACTTTTAGTAATCTAGGGTTGAACTTTACACCTGTGTATATTATTTTCGCACATATTTCGTTTCGTTATTATTGTTAATTCCTGGTCGTAACATTTATTGGGAATTGTATATTTTCTTTTATTATTCATTTAATCAAGTATATATTTATATGTACATTTTATACCTGTTCAGAGATAAATTTAATTTAATCGTTAATTTTAGAAAAATATTGTTCAAATACGTAATAATATTGTGGGTAACATTGTTTCTTCAAGTATCTAGTAAATACCGTAACATTTTCATTGAGATGAATGGATGAATTGCAATAAATGGCACATATCAAACGTTATTAGAACATTTGCTACAGTACTGTATATAATTGAGGTGGTGATAATTTTTGCTTGGAACAACCATAACCTCCCAAGTTAAGAAAAAAATCTGTACAATCAATCGGTAATTCAACATAAAGTGCCATATCGATCTGTACTCCCAGGTATTTTACAGTTAGTCATGGCTCCTAAATTTGATCCTAAAGAGAAGCAAATATCAGTAGCTTTTGTGTGTTTAGGTAACATGTATGTTTAAAGAAAAAGCAATGTTCTCAAGGAGATTATTCAACAAAACCCCTCCCCCCATCCTCATACTTGATTAAAAGTAAAACAGGGTACGGGGTTGTTTGATCTTTCGTCAACGATAAACAAAGTTACTAACTTGATTATTTTTTTTTTGAAAATTAGATGTCGTTCACCAATGGCAGAAGCAATTTTTAAGCATCAAGTGGAAATCCAAGGATACTCCCCATTTTTCAAAAGAATAGATTCATTTGGTACCAGTGGATGGCACATTGGAGAAACTCCTGATTCTCGATCAAGCAAAACATGCAAAAAGCATAATGTCCCTGTTTCTCACCATGCTCAACAAATCAATAGTTCTGATTTTAAAGATTTTGATTATGTTATAGGTATGGACGAATCCAATGTGGCCAATTTGAGACATTTGAAACCTAGAGACTCAAAAACTGTGGTTGAACTATTTGGACATTGGAAAACATCAGACGAGTTTAAAACAATTGTCGATGATCCATATTATGGAGGCATTGATGGATTTGAATATAATTATAAACAAATTTGCCATTTCACAGATGAATTTTTGAAACAAGAAATAGGTAGTTTAGATTAGTTTTATAATAGAGAGAGTAGTTATATTTAGAAAAAAGATTATTATTTTGAAGTTTTCACAATGCTTTAGATTAGACAAGGGAAGGTGTAAAAGTTAATGAGGCATAGTTTGAGTTTTTTCAAACCACTCCAATTCTTTACTTAGCCTATACTTTGTCCGAGAATCAAACTCAGTAAGCGAGACGTACCTTTAACTTGGGCAAACTGGTAGTTACAGTATTTGTAAAGTCATATTACAAAGCTTTACTTATGTAGATGTTGTTCATGAATTTGTATGAACGGACTATGGCTAGGATTTGGCCAATCTCGGTATTACTATCTTTTCAAGTTCAAAGATTGGGAAACTCGTGTATTTTCGTACTGTCTACATTTTCTTAAATTTGATAAACGCATAGTAAGTCTTTGCTTGATATACTATGAGATGATTAGAATTAAAAAGTAGACGACTAGTTTCACTAGATTTATTGAAGTGTCAAAATATATTCAGATTGGTTGCAACTGATGGTCTCGAAAATGCAACAGGATTTTTTTCCCCAATTTTTTGCAAATTTTTGTCAAATAGAGTAGAAAGTACCAGTATTCGAAATTGTCACGATAAAGCGATTATAAATCGTACAAATATTTCAATTTATCATTTAAACACATGTCCTCATCTGTGTTGTATGTATGAGACATAACTAGCTAGTCTTGTCTAATAGATAAGTTGGTATTTAGAGAGAATTTCAATTTTGATAGCGTATGGTACCACCACCTGATTATAAAAAATTTTCTCAATTGTCTCTCACTACTTAAACATCAAGTGTTTACGATCACTTGCAACCATATCATTTTTAAAGAATCCCAAACTTAAATTACGAGACATAGTAATATTTCTATTGTTGATATCCAGTATGACAAGGCAGTCCTTATTAACACCCACAAAAACTGATTATTCAGATGCCCATGGAAATTCAGAAGGTGCTCAACAATATAAGGAAAAGTGGATAAAAATCAAGCATCAAAGAGATGAGAATGGAAATTTAAAGTATCCTTGGGATTTTGAAGTTGTCCATGGTTTTTTCGTCCAGAGCGATATGTCCACAGACGATTTTGGGTTTAATCATACTTTTCAAAACATGGGTAGAAAAAAATCTTGGGAAGACATAAAAGCCGAATTGATACAACTAAATAATGAAGCTCCAGATAATGTTCAGTATAAGCTAATTTTTTTAGCACGACACGGGCATTCTACACAAACACAGATTGTTGAGTTGGAAGGGTTGCATTTATGGCATGAAAAGAATTGTAAACTCACTGGTAATGATCAGTTTACCTGGGCACCAGATTCGGAATTAACCGAGATTGGATTGGAACAGGCCAAGGAAAACAGAGAATTTTGGAAATCAGAGCTATTGTTAGGAGCCCCCATTCCTAGTAAATTCCATACTTCGCCATTACAAAGAGCGTGCAGCACATTAGTTATAACTTGGCATGATCTAAAACCAGTAGAGACGAGGCCAATAGTGTGTGAAAAATTGAGAGAGAAAATTGGGAAAAACCTAAGTGACAAACGTTCTACGAGATCTGAAATTCACGAAAAGTTCGGTGACACTTATGGGTTTATAACAGACGGCTTAGAAGAGGAAGATATATATTTTACTGAGACAAGAGAAACCATGCCAGAACAGTCTCTACGCCTAAACGGATATTTACAAGATTTGTTTGAACAAGACTGCAAATCGGGCAAAGTTGACAAAAAACTGGCAGTTGATAACATTTTCATCAGCACCACGTCACATTCTGGCACAATTAGATCTGTTATTAATGTGGTCGGTCATAGGAATTTTACAGTGTCCACGGGCGGTATGCTTCCTATAGTAGTTAAGGCTACCAGACGGAATTAAAAGTTTGACCAAAATCCGGAATGTTTTATATGCAGTACCAACAGGTGTTATCTGATTTACCTGACATATATATGAAGAAAAACCATCATATTCTTTTAATACTTTTTATCAATTGCTATATAATTAACAAACCATTCTTACCAGATTAGGTTTCCCGATTATTGTCGCTTATTAGCAGAATCCACAACAACAAGTAAAGTGTACAGCAAAAACCTTTTTATCAATTACAGGCATTGTTATTTTTTTTTTCTTGCACTTTAATTGCTGTCACTTTATCAGACATGATCTCTTATTGTTGCTAACTTTCCCAAATAGGAAGAAAAAAATAAACACAGCTATCCATGAAATTTTAGACTAACGTGGGATAGACGAGGAGCCCATCATACACTTGAACTCGTATATATACCAAACCCAATAAACAAATACATTTCCAGAGAAGATCTTTTTTTATTGTTTCGTAATAAATCATCTGTTTTCGCTTTTTCTCCCAACAATGAAGGTTAATTTGAAACTAATAATAGGGTCCATTTTGATAAGCCAAGCACAAGCAATTTGGCCATTTGACTCGTCCGGCTCTTCAAGTTCTCTGGATTCATCTCCATCGGAAACAGGCTCATCTGGTGGAACATTTCCTTTTGACTTGTTTGGTTCAGGCTCGTCTTTGACTCAGTCATCCTCTGCCCAGGCATCATCAACTAAGAGTACATCCGATTCAGCAAGTTCTACAGATTCCTCATTGTTCTCTAGTAGCAATTCAGGCAGTTCATGGTACCAAACGTTTTTAGACGGGGATTCGGGAGATCAAAAGACAGATTATGCTCCATTTAATTTGACATGTCCTTCAAAAAAAACATTTATACGAACAGCATCCGAGCTATCTCAGCAAGAAAAAGACTATATTCACAAGCGTCAGGAAACAACAAATAAAAACTTGATAGACTTTTTGAGTAAACGTGCAAACCTTTCAGATTTTGATGCTAAATCATTTATCAATGATAATGCGCCAAATCATAATATCACCATTGGGTTGTCATTCAGTGGTGGAGGGTACAGAGCTATGTTAGCTGGTGCAGGTCAAATATTGGGTTTAGATGGACGATACGAAGATGCTAATAAGCACGGGTTAGGTGGATTATTAGATAGTTCAACGTATGTGGTTGGGTTGTCTGGTGGTAACTGGTTAGTTGGACTGTTGGCATTGAACGATTGGCTTTCAGTTGGAGATATAGTGAATGGGAAATCAACCATTTGGCAGTTACAAGACTCAATACTTAATCCAAGTGGTATGAGAATTGACAAGACTATTGCTTACTATTACGGATTGGCCCAAGCAGTTCAGGCCAAAGAGGATGCAGGGTTTCAAACCTCAGTAACAGATACTTGGGGTAGAGCCTTATCTTATCAATTCTTTGAAGAGGACGACAGTGGAACTGGTGGAGCCAACATCACCTGGTCAAGTATTCGTAACCTTTCCAGTTTTCAGGACCATCTGATGCCATATCCAATTGTGGTTGCCAATGGAAGAACACCTGGAACATACATTATTAATGAAAATTCTACAATATTCGAGATCAGTCCTTACGAATTGGGGTCATGGGACCCTTCATTAAAATCGTTTAGTGATATTCAGTATCTTGGATCTTCCGTAAACAACGGAAATCCAAACAACACTGATATTTGTGTAAATAATTTTGATAATGCTGGGTTTATCATGGGCACATCATCATCTTTATTCAATCAGATTTTGCTTCAACTCGACAATTATTCAATCAATTCAATAATTAAAATGATTTTGGAAAAGGTATTAACAGATGTAAGTGACGAGGAATACGATATTGCTGTGTATGAACCAAATCCATTTTTTGGTGCTGACTCTGCAGGAATCAAATCCATAACTACTAACGATACCCTCTATTTGTGTGACGGGGGTGAAGATTTACAAAACGTTCCCTTTTATCCATTAATCCAAAATGAGCGTGGTGTTGATGTAATATTCGCATTTGATAATTCTGCTGATACTAATTCAAGTTGGCCCAACGGTACTTCGATACAGGAAACTTACAAACGACAATTTTCTAAACAAGGGAAAGGAACCCCATTCCCATTTGCACCTGACTATAAAACATTTTTAGATAAGAATATGGGAGACAAACCTGTATTTTTTGGGTGCAATTCTTCAGACTTGGAAGATTTGGTAGCTTGGCATGAAAACGATAAAATAAATGTTACCGATGTTCCATTAGTTGTGTACACATCGAACACTCGCATGAGTTACAATTCAAACTTTTCCACTTTCAAGTTATCTTATTCTGACCAAGAGAAATTTGGTGCTATCAGGAATGGGTTTGAAACGGTAACAAGAAATAATTTAACGGACGACGAAAATTGGTCAACGTGTGTTGGCTGTGCAATAATTAGAAGACAACAAGAACGGTTAGGTGAGGAGCAGTCCGATGAATGTAAAAAATGTTTCCAAGAATATTGTTGGACTGGTGGATTCAAAGACGCTGCCTCTGTCTCTAGTGTTAGTGGAATTTCAGGACTTGCAGCTAAAACCCACACAAGTGGCGGTACATCTTCTACGACCCAACAAACCAGTACCACTACCGGATCATCTTCAAATGGAGGTTCTTCGTCTACTGGATCCTCTTCGTCCTCGAAAAAGAAAAATGGTGGAGACTTGGTTAATGGTGGTGTACCTTCTTCAATTTTCCTTGTTTTTAATAGTTTGCTAGGATTAATTATAGCGTATTTGTAGTGAGAAAACCAATACTAAAGACAATACAAAAATTTTAGTTTTTAAAATTTAAATCTATTGATACTATTTATTGTACATATTAAGCAAATTTCTTGCCTATACAGAGTGGTTCTTCTTACCTTTTTTCAATTGAAACTTGGCTAAAATGGGTACATGATCAGAAGGGAAGTTGGCATCAGGGAACCCAATCGAATGACTGGTATATTCTTCATCAACTCCTCCAAGTAAACCTTTCACTTGCAAAGTTGGCGTTGAATACCATATATAATCAATATTGTCGGTAAAAGCAGGAGTCAAATTGGTAAAAGGTAGTTCGCCCACAGCTTCATATGCAGATTTTAATTTGAACGGATGATGGAATCCGTCTTCTGTAAACTTACCATAGTCTCTACCATTCATATCTTCATGACCTTTTGATGCACCAGTGGAAAACAATTGGTAAACAGCACTATCTTTCACCGAGTTAAAATCACCACAAACGACTATAGAAGAGTTCTTGATATCCTCATTGGAATTTGTATGACGATATTTTTTAATAATGCCTTGTAATTCTTCTAACAAGATACCAACTTGTAATGCTTTTACATCATTGAATGCAGGATCCCAATGCAAGTGAGTATTGACAACTGCAATTTTCTCGCCAGACTCCTTATGTTGAAGATATGAGATCAATGCAATATTATCCTTATTCATGAACCTATTAAACAAATCTTTAGTTTTCTTATACTTATCTGACCCCATGCAGACACTATTGTATTCAAAATTTTGTTTATGGATCAAGGAGAATTTATCATTCTTGAAAAAAGTAGCACATCCATCCACTTTTTTGGAATCAGTTTCACTCATAGTTTTAGATCTTGTTTTAGAGAAAAAATAACCCTTGTAACCATTTGCAGTCATAACTGGAAGCCAGAACTCCTGGAACGTTTTTGTTTCCACTTCCTGCATACAAACAATATCTGTATTGTAATTCAAAACTTCTTTTTCCAACAAATTCTTTCTGTAATCCCACTGTAATGCCCAAGAAGGAGTAAATTTGTACATCTTGGGTGTAGCATAATGTTGACAAAGAGTATTGTAAGACAAAACTGTAAAGTTGTCGCTAGATTCTGGTTCAACTTTGTACACTTCATCAGAGTCAACAACTTCACCGTCGTCCTCCAATGTCAACCAGCATCTTGGTTTTGGTGTTCTTTTAACGGTAGTTTGATCTCTCAAAGTTGCAATGAGTTCCTTGGTTCCCTTTTCTGCGATTAAATTGGCAATGCTGGGTTCTAGTGGATTCCCTTCAATACCAATAAACAACAACTCAATCATGTTGCCAAACGAATAAGGCAATGTCTTGATATTGTTATCGAAAAGAAATAAATATCTTAAATTAAAACACAATCCCAACTCTTCTGGCAATTCATTGATTCTATTATGAGATAAATCTAAAGTTCTCAAGTTTCTCAACTTGCTTATGCTGGATGGGATACTATTCAATTTATTGTTACTCAAATACAATGACTCCAAAAAGTCGTAATGAAACAACTTCGAAGAGATATTAACCAACCCTTGTCCACTCAAATCCAATTGACACCATAACTGCTTACCTTGAGTCTTGAGTCTCATTCTTTGTTCTTCCATTGAATCATCCTCAAATATATCTTGTGTTGATTTCTTATTATGCAACAATGCAGCCGAGGTGGTTGGAGTGCCTTGATAATTTATTGGTTTCTTCTTTTTCTCTTCTTCGTCTTCGAGACTTGCTACCATAGACCTTGTGGCTTCCACTAATCCCACAGACTTAACTTCGCTATATGGATTCTTTGCTTTTCTTGAATTGGATGCATACTGCCTGGCATAATAATGAGGCACATTTGATCCTCTTGAAATCTGACATAATTGCTGCTGATGTTGCCAATAAACAGAATTTGGATTATCCACATTTATAGAGTTCATGTTAAGTAAAGACAGTTGTTGCTGATGTGCTGACTGAAGTTGAATTTGCTGCTGTTGTTGTTGCTGGAGGACCGAAGCCTGCTGTTGACTGTAAAACTGTTGCAGGCTAGGTTGCTGTTGCTGTTGTTGTTGAAAATGTGAAGTTTGGCGTACCATCTGCTGTGCTGGTTGGTATGGCTGTTGTAATTGCAGTGCATTATTAGCTTGCTGAGATGGTTGTTGTTGTGACTGTTGGAATTGCGGGAAAAATTGTTGCTGCAATGATGGCTGGGCACGCTGATAATTATTTTGATAAATATTTTGGTTCAAACTTTCACCAAAGTTGTCACTAGGTTGGAAGCCTGACCCAAGTACCCCAGCTGATGATTGCTGTTGCTGTTGCTGCTGCTGTTGTTGTTGAGCTTGACCCTGATGGAGTTGCAGCAACAAAATTTGTTGTGCTTGCAAATTCGATTGTGGTTGTCCTTGTATCGGGGTATGCTGAAACTTATTGGTTATATTCATTTCCTTGCTGGATCAATTATTTTGATATATGTATTAGAGCTTGCCTTCGCAAAAAATATCTTTGGCAACGATTCTTAACTTGGCCCACTGTAAAATGACAAAATGAATTGAAAAAAATAAAACAAAATCAAAAACTAAAACAAGTATTATCACTAATATTATATTACACTGTACAGTTTATAGGATACTAATTTCAAAGTTATATTGACAAGTCAAATTTGCAAATGTTCATATAATTCTATTGACTGAAACAGAACCTGGATGACAAAACAAATTTTTTGTTGGACATTTTTTTTTTGCTAAGACACTCTCAATTCTTGAAACAGCACACGACTTTGGTGAACAGGTGTACACTATAAGTTGAAAATAGTGGCAAACATCTTTATTTATAAACCAAGAGAGAGAGTATCTAGGTGTTACTTCTACTTCATTGTCATCAATCGCAAGAAAAAGATAATAATTTCAATAATGAATACTCTAAATATCTTACATTTGTTTTCGTGTTGTATGTGTTTGAAGGTAGTAATATAGAGGCGGTAAAACGATGGCAAGGAGTAGCATGATGACTAGGAGGACCGTTTTGCAGAACTTTAAGTAGTAGTCTCTCAGAATGTACTTCATTGATTACTTCTCATTGCACTACATGTTAGAAGAGAAATAAGGACATTAGCTCTTCAACTTCCAAAATATGGATGATTGATAAATCTATGTGAATAAACCATTTCCTATTTGAATACTAATTGTAAATGTATGAGAATTGACTCCTCCTGAGTATTAAGTGGAGGTAATATGGGAAATCGTAAATATAGTCTTCTGAAGCTAACTCAAATTTTGATTATAGTATTCAAACAATTGAAGAAAGAAACGGAAAGTAATTCCTTTTAACCTAAGCCATGTTATTGATTCCTTTGGAAAAAAAGAAAAAAGTAAGTGAAAAACGTTTGTACCTGAAATTGTATTGCTCAATTTTCAAACCTTATCTGACTTTGTTTGTTTATTTTATTTTTTCATAAAGATCGCTTGAAGTTGACTCATGGAAAGCTTACCAAAACAATAACAGACACAACTTAGTACTCTCGATATAAACGGAGTTAGACATTTAACGTGAGAAATGACTAATATAGAATATGAAATTGTAAACAGCTCTCTTCTATAGATCGCCTCCTGCCCCCACCTCAATTTCATTAAACCCGTCTTCATCTACGGCACAAAAAAAATTCAGAAATTTGCAGACGAACAATTCTAGCGATAAAGACAATGATTTCACAAGAATACTTCGCTTAAATTCTACTACATGAGCAAACTTTGGATTTAAATATACTCTTTTATTGTTTGTCTGAATAAGGAAGGATAGTGAAGATACTAATGTATTTCATCAAACTCGTTGGCACCGTTTCATTAAATGTGGCGCGGAATTCTGACTTTGTTATTGGCATTCCTCTAATTGTTATCTATTTTTATCGGGTGAAAAATTTTATTTTATTTTATTTTTTTTTGCTCTATAATTTCTCGTTTCAAGGATTATTATAAATACCTTTGACAATACCCCTTCTCCTGCAATCGATTTTTTTTTCGTAATTTATATCCTCATTCGTTATAACATCATGAATGAACTGAATAGAGAATTTATCTTGGGACTTTCCCCTGTACATCTATCCCTTTTCAATTCTGAGTCACTATTACACACCTTCAATTTTTTTGGTGTCGGAGATGGTCAAGCTAACATCGGGTCAAACTATGTCACTGCTTCCAAATTTGTAATACCTCAGCCACTTTATTCTCCACATGGGAATGCATTGAATCCTGCTTTTGTTGAATTAATTGGGCAAGCAGTCAATACTTTTTTCGCTATTTTCATGTTATTTCAATTAACCCGATTATTATTGACGAAAAAGAAAAGTCATCGCATCTACACACCAACACCGTTTTCACAAACTTTGAAAATAAGTCTAGTTTTATTACAAGTCATTCTCGTAGCACTGTTATACTTTTTGAATAAGAATTCATATTTTATTGGTGGAATTGCAGCTACAGTTTTGGCATTGATTTTACACCTTGTTGAATTTAGAAGATCTCCAATTGCCATTGAGTCTTTGTTAACATATTGGTCTGCCAATACTGCGTTCACTTTTGCAGTGTTTATACAAGATTCTTATTCTAAGCATAAAATTTATGCCAACTCAGGCCCTGCTTATGTTATTGAAATTATCAGTCTCGTCAACAGCTTTTTGATTTTCGTATTTGAAGTTGGTTATTACAAACCAGGATTTGAAATTACAAATGAAAAATTTTTAGACACGGTCAATTTGTTTTCTTATTTTACATTTTACTACCTCCAACCCCTCATCAATAAGATTTACGCTACTGATGACGTCCAGTTAACCGATTTACCTGACATTTTGGGTAATATTACTTGCGATGATACCAAAGCCAAAGTTGCTAAAGCATGGGAAGAAGAATTGAAAAGAACTAAGAAACCTGGTTTAGTTTCAAAAGTTTGGAGTTTTGTCACCAGAAGAAAGGTCAACTCTAAACCACAAATGTTTTTAGCTATTGCCAAAGCTTTTTTTGATAAATTTGCTATCAGTATCACTCTTGCAATTATTGTAACTGGGTTGAGTTTCTTGCAGCCATTCCTTTTGAGGAAATTTATTCAGTTTTTCAGTACCTACTTTTACAGTGTTGAGAAACCACCAATTATCATTGGTTATTTTTGGGCATCAGTAATGTTCTTGACATCAGTCGCTAATTTCATTGCATTCAACCAGGCCTTCAAAACTCAATTTGATCTTGGGTACGAGATCCAGAGCTCACTCACAACCTTGATATATGAAAAGGCATTAAGATTATCCCCACAATCAAGAAAAAACAAGCCAACTGGTGATATTATTAATCATATAACTATGGACATTGATATTATTTTTTGGTTTTGCTGGCAACTTGGTGAGTATTTGGCGTCGCCATTGAAGTTGGCTGTTTGTTTAGCTGCATTATACAAGTTGTTTTCAAATGCTACATGGGCTGGTGTAATAACTGCCATTATCGTGGCACCGCTTGCCACTCTTGTGAACGCTTCCATGTCCAAGAACTATATACAGTTGATGAAAGACAAGGATGAAAGAACTAGTTTGATTACAGAGATTTTAAACTCAGCCAAAAGTATCAAGTTTTATTCATGGGAAAAACCGATGTTAGCTCGATTGAGTCACATTAGAAATGACAGAGAATTGAACAATATCAAGAAAATTGGTGTGGTCAGTGCATTGGCACAATTTTTGTGGTCTTGTATTCCATTTTTCATTAGTTGTGCCACCTATGCCACCTATGCATATTTTTACAATGTTCCATTAACACCTGATATTGTTTTCCCTGCTTTGGCGTTGTTTGATTTATTATCAGAACCTATGTTATTAATTCCTAGTTTTATTGTTGAAGTTATCGAAGTTTCAACTTCGTTGGCTAGAATTGGTGAGTTGTTATGTTTGGATGAACTTGCTGACGACCAACATGGTTATGTAAAGAGAGACCCAGAGCCTAATGATAACTCTATTTATTCTGTCATTGTGAAAGACGCAACATTTGTTTGGTCAGAAGAAACACAACAGAAACAGTATACCGACGAAGAGAGTGAAGTTCAAGAGGTACCAGCTAGTAACGTTGCATTGAAAAATATCAATTTTTCTGCCAGAAAGGGTGAGTTGGCATGTATTGTTGGTAAAGTTGGAAGTGGGAAATCTACTTTGATTAAGGCTATCTTGGGTGACGTTCCAATCAAAATTCCTTCTTATTCTGATGATTCGACAAATCCAACACCAAGCGTGGAAACTTTTGGATCAATTGCTTATTGTCCACAGAACCCTTGGATATTGAATGGAACTGTCAAGGAGAATATTTTGTTTGGTCACAAGTATGATGCAGAATTCTATCAAAAAACTATTGATGCTTGTGAATTGATTTCTGATTTCAAAAATCTCCCTGATGGGGACCAGACTGTTGTTGGTGAGAAAGGTATTTCTCTTTCCGGTGGGCAAAAGGCACGTATTTCATTAGCAAGAAGTGTGTACACAAGAGCTGATATTTATCTTTTGGACGATATCCTTTCAGCAGTGGACGCTCATGTTGGTAAAAATATCATCAAGAAAGTGTTAAGCAACGAAGGTCTCATCGGAAATCGTTGTAGAATATTAGCAACAAATTCCGTGCCAGTCTTGCATGAAGCAAACGATATTTACTTGATTGCTGGTGGTGCATTTGTTGAACATGGGAAATTCAAAGAAGTTATGAAAAGAAATGGTGATTTAGCCAAATTGATTAAAGAATATGGACGTAAAAAAGACGAACCAACAGAGGAAGAAACAACCGAGGCATCAACTGAACCTAAAGAAGAAGACCATTCTAACGGGAAATCAGATACTGCTGTTCATGACGAGCTTGATACGGATGAATTGGTTGACGAAATTGTCGATTATGTTGGCGAGCAAAATCGTGGTGTTGTTGAACAAGCAATATTGCGTCGTGCAAGTGTTGTTTCATACGGTCATAATTACGAAAATGATGAAGCAGACAATGGTCAAATAAGAAAAACTAGACATGAACAAGAGGAGTCAAGAAAAGGTACTGTTCCATGGGATATTTTTAAACAATATATTATTGCCTGTGATTACAAGTATTTTTCATTCTATGTTGCTGCAACTTTCTCAGTGGTTTTAATTTCAGCCGGAGAAAAATATTTATTGAGTTATTGGTCACAGCTTAATAGTGAACAGAATGACACAGTTGAACCAGTATTTTTCTTAGGTACATATGCTACTCTTGGTGTTGTTTCTGGTTTCTTGACTTATATGGGTGCACTTGTCATCTGGAGCTATTGTATTGTCAAAGGTTCTACTTACTTCCACAATAAAATGGCAGAGTCTGTTTTGAGATCACCAATGTCGTTTTTCGATACTACACCAATTGGAAGAATTTTGAACAGATTTACTGAAGACATTGGTAAGATTGATATGAATCTTCCATGGACTATTATATCATTTATAACAACTTTACTTAACGGGTTTGTCACCTTTGGAGTGATCTTGTCATTTTTACCATTAATGTTAGTTGTAATCGTTTCGTTATTATTTGTTTACAATTATTTCCGTATCAGGTTTGTTCCAACTACTAGAGAATTGAAAAGATTAGAATCCATTGCTAAGTCACCAGTTTTGGCAACAATTCAAGAGTCGATCAATGGGGTAGAAACTATTAAAGCTTTCCACCAAAGAGAACGTTTTGTTTACAAGAGCAAGAAACTTATTGATGAAAAGACATTGATTGGTGTTGTGCAACAAAATTGTAATAGATGGTTATCAATGAGATTACAAACCATTTCATCTAGTATCATGTTTTTCACTGCATTGTTAGCCGTTGTGACGTTGGGAGGTAAACACCCTATACTTCCTAGTATTTTGGGTTTTGTTATGACATATTCCATGAGTATCACTTACATCTTAAACTCACTTGTTAGAATTTGGGCTGAAATGCAAGCTGGTGGTGTTGCTATTGAGAGAATTATCGAGTATTGTGATTTGCCTTCAGAAGCTCCAATGATCATTGAAGATAAAAGACCTCAAGACTCTTGGCCAGCACATGGTGTAGTCAAGTTTAAGAAATACAGCACAGCATACAGAAAGCATTTGGATCCTGTTTTGAGAGAGATTGAATTAACTATCAATTCAAAGGAAAAAGTCGGTATTGTTGGTAGAACCGGGGCAGGAAAGTCTTCATTGACATTAGCTTTGTTTAGAATAATCGAAGCAACAGGTGGTAACATTGAAATTGATGGTGTTGATACTAGCCAAATCGGATTATATGATCTCAGACATCATTTGACCATTATCCCTCAAGAAGCACATACATTTAGAGCTTCAGTCAGAGAAAACTTGGATCCATTCGGAGAATACAGCGATGACAAACTTTGGAAAGTGTTGGAATTGGCACATTTGAAAGAACATGTTGCCAAAATGGAAACTGACCCCACCGAAGAAGAGAAGAAGGCTAGTAAAAACCCAGACGAATTGTCAAAGAAGGTGGGACTTGATGCTCAAATTGAAGAAGGAGGGTCTAATTTATCTTCTGGTCAAAAACAATTGTTATGTTTAGCAAGAGCATTGTTGAATGAAACTAGTAAAATCTTAGTGCTAGATGAAGCCACTGCTGCAGTTGATTTTCAAACCGACAAAATTATTCAAGAAACAATTAGAACGGAATTTAAGGATAAAACTATTTTGACAATTGCTCATAGAATTGATACCATTATGGATAGTGACAAGATCTTAGTGTTAGATAGTGGAAAAGTTGCAGAATTCGATTCACCTCAAAACTTGTTGAAGAACAAAGACAGTATTTTCTACTCTCTTGCCAAAGAAGGTGGATACATAGATTAGTATATATCGGTGCGATATATATTCATATAGTGATTTTTTTATTTATACAATAATATTTTTTTTAGTTTACATTTCTTTTTCAACTATTTAAATGCTTCAAATTCTGTTTACATAAACTCCTTAAGTAGTTGAGAGAGATCAGCTCTTTGTTTCGACAACTTGTTAATCCGTTCTTCAGACAACGGGGTTTTTAGCAACTTCTTGTTTACACCCTTACATAACCCGTCTCTGGCCAATGTGCATATATCGCAATTTGCAGCACGTGGTACACAAATCACTTGTCCAAAACCAACAACCAATGGATTTATATCTGTCCAATAATCCTTTGGTAACCATTCTTGTAGTTCTATTCGAGCCTTTTCAGGTGTATTAGCTTTTGGAGAAACCCAGCCCCACATGAGCGCCAATCGATGCAAATGAACATCAACTCCAATTCCGGCGTTAATACCCCAACCACTTTGTAAAAGAAGAAACCCCATTTTTGGTCCCACACCTGGAAGTGCGACAATCTCTTCTATCGTTTTTGGTATATCACCACCATGATTCTCCATTAGTATAGAACAGGTTTTCCTAATGTACTGCGCTTTCCTATTATGGAAGCCAACTTTTTTTATATAAGCATCAATTTCAGATTCAGACAATTTTAGTACACTTTCAATGCACAATCCATCTGGGTGCACTTTTAACAATCCATTGTGCAAGTTTTTCATGGCCTCGTAATTCACTTCGTCCTTTGTTTGCGACGATAACATCAATGATATTAAAAGTTGAAAGCGATATATTTTTGGGTTTCTGGTTTTAATGTTTCTATTGATAGTGTTTGGCATTCGTTCACAACCTTGGGTATCCACGGGTGCAAAAAATTTACTTCTCATCCAAACTAATTGATTATAGATTTCTGACCATTTTGGAGGACCGTTACACTTGGCCATGTCTTCGGGATCTACTTTTGTGAATACATTTGGGGCAAGTTCTGTAGTTTCAGATTCGATCTCAACTTCAATATGTTCCAATTTGATTCTCTTACTCGAGCCAGATGTATCAGAAATTGCTCTCTTTGTCACTTTCATCAAAATCTTTTTGACTGATTATAGTCTAAATTTCTTTTGCCTGAAAATTTTTGATTTCATTATTGTACAAGCGTGCACGAAAATTCTCTCTCATTTTTTTATACAACAAAAAATTCCTGGGGAAGCTTTTGTAGATTGCATTGTGGTACAAAAACCTTACGATTGTTTTTTTCCAGCATGTGATTGGCGCAGAGCCTTTCCTTTCCAATTCAAACATAAACAGCAAGCAGTGGAATAGATCGATATCAACTGATTAGTTGACACATGCATGCAACTATATTGTTTGACATGATCGCATTCACCGCATTTGATATATTTTCTTAATTTCTTTCGCTATGGGTTGTAGATAATTGTCGTGTGAGATTGTCCTATTCTGTTATCAAGTATTTTTTTTTTTTTTGAAAGAAATGAGTCAAATGAGAAACCGGTAACGGCCTGAATCAATTCTTGAAAATTAGTTGCATACTTTTCTTTTTTTAGAAAAACGAAACTTTTTCTGGAGAAATCCTTTACCCAATTATATAGAAGTATTTTGATAAAGTTGACAATACTTAAACAGATTCCACATAAGAAGTATCCTTAGAATCAACAGAAAAGGCTTTGTGATAACAAGAAATGTCGATAAAGTTAGAACAACAGCAGTCAAGTGTATCACAGGAGAACAATTTACCACCTACAAAGAAGAAGACCAAGGCTTTGAAGTCATCTGATGGTACTGTAAATACAAGGACCATTAAAGTACCAGGATCGAAAGTTGAAAGAGTGGCACAAGCATGTGACAGATGCCGAGCTAAGAAAACAAAGTGTGATGGACAGAACCCATGTTCAACATGCCAGTCAGTAGGATTAGAGTGTATTGTTTCAGATCGTCTTACCAGAAAATCCTATCCCAAAGCATATACCGAGACTCTTGAAGAAAGAGTACGACAGCTAGAGGCTGAAAACAAGAAATTAGCTGGATTATTAGATATGAGAGATGAACAACTCGAACTACTTAATGGATCTGGATTAACTGAAGATACAAGTGAAATGTCTGAGAACAAAGAAGATGACTTTAAGAAAGTAACAGCTTCAAACTTGAGTCTTTTGGATATCCAAAATAGTTTGCACCTGCATCTGCCAAACGAGAACGGCGAAAACTGCCCATGTGGGTGCTCCAATCCACATGCCGTCCACGAACGACCAGTTTCGATAGCAGGGTCCATTTACGGTGCTGTTGCTGCCAATGAAAGAGTTCCAATATCTATAGCTGGATCGATAAAATTAAGTGATGAAGAAGATGAAGAAGATAATGCAAGTTTATTGAGTATTGAAGACTATAATTCTAGACACCGAGACCAGCATTTTCATTTTGCTTCAAACTCAACAAATAGAGAACAAAGTCCAGCACCAGGGGCGTTTGCCGCAGCTACTGCTATTGCTCAAATGCAGAAGAACAAACTTTTCCTACAACAACAGCAACAATTAGAAAACGAAAACAACAAACAACAAATGCTCACATCATTAGTGGCCATGTCGATACCAAGAAGTACAGAAGAAACATTATGTGTACCTACATTACTTGCAAGAATTTGTCAAACTTATGGATACGATTCTAAGCAGGCGATTTTAGCAGCCAACTCTTTAGCATCTTTGAAAGAAAATATTACCTCTAATACAGGAACACTGTTGGATGAAGAACGTAAAAATGCTTTGAACAGTATGATAATGAACAGATATGAAACAACAAAATTGTCAGAGGAAGAGGCTATTGTTTTTACAAAGGATTTGATTAATTTACCGGCATCCAGATTAGACATGGATCAGTTGATTACTGTGTATTTCCAAGAATGGGGCAATGCTCTACCGATATTGGATAAGAATGCATTTTTGAAAAACTATATGAAATTGAATTACATATTGGAGCAGGGCCATTACAAGGAATATAAAGGAGAGTCATCCTATGAGCTGATTGAGAAATTTGGGGCCATACTCATACTTGTTCTATGTTTGGCTTTCCACATTAGCAAGAAGAATTATTTAGAGTCGTTTAACCCTCAGATCCAACTGAGATTTGTCACATTGCTTCAGCATTACGATTATTTGATCCATGAATTTATTAAACCAAACTGTTTGATAACTCAGTACTGTTCTATTCAGTCTTTGCAAATCTTATCGTTGGCATTACAATACTGCTTAGTGACTGGTGATACAGCCAGTTGTTACGAACTCAGAGGAAGGGTGATCAGTATGGCTCAACAATTGAGATTGCATAGGTGTCCAGCTGCAGTACTTGGATTGAGTGGCAATAAGGAGGGAGACATTGATCTTCAAAATTTCATGCAAGGGGAAAGACGTATCTTATTCTGGTGTATCTATTGTCTCGATGTATATTCTTCACTCAATTTGGGGATCCCCAGATTGTTCAAAGATTATGAAATAGAGTGTGCGATGCCATTTTGCGGTAAAAGTGACGACTACGACGACGTGAACCAGGAGGATAATGTCAATATCTTGATTGTTAACAATACCAAGTTATCTATTGTAGGGAAAGTGTCGAAAATGGCTTTAAGTGTGATGCTGTACAGTAAAGTGTTGGCAAATATTTTGGATTCTATATATTCACGATTCGATAATACTAACATTCATAAGAAAGCGTTACAAAGAGATAGGATGCTAGATTGTTGGAGACGAGAATTACCCCTAGACTTAAAATTTGAAATCGATATTAATGGGTTGTCTCTCAAAGATTCCAGTAACAATTTTATAGAGGGTAACATTTGGAGAAACTACAACAAGCAACAGTTGACGTTAATATTTTTGTATTACCATGCTAAAATATTGATATATTTGCCAATATTATCCCGGTTTGAAAATCACCATAATGTTGGGTTATCACAGAAAGAGCAGCTCCTGAAAGGAGAAGGTGATGTGGCTACTATAGTGTCAAGCATTAGTTTGATTCAACAATCATCGATTCAGATATTAGAGGTTTTGAAATATTTGACATCAACCTCGTCGTCAAACATTTTACCTATACCAATTCATATTGTGCGTGAGCAGTCATTATTGGCGTTAATGGTAGCAAAAGGAGCCTTAGATTATATAAAAGGAGGTCCTTTATTCAGCAATCTGAAGCAATTATTACTAGATACAATGGGTAACCTTTCTCGTGATGCCAACTTTGACATCCCTGGGGCTTTGAATAGAAAATCATTCAAATTGTTTGAGATAACAATATTAGGTATCCTTGGTTTGAATATAAACAAAAGCATGACCTCGGGGGTTAATATGAAAAGAAAGGGATCAAGTGCACTACAACCTATCACCAAAACTGCGGTTGAAAGATCACCAACTGTTAATTTAACTAACAATTTCGCAGCTTCGAAATTGAAAACGCCAACTAGCAATACAGATATGGTAAACAATAATCAAATACTTAAAATAGAGCAACAAGATCCAGTTTTATCGCAGCAACAGAAACAAACAAGGAATATATCTACTAGTGAAATCTCTAATAATGGGGATATTGAGTTGGACAATTCGAATAATTACGCCGATGACATAGAATCATTAGAGGAATTATTAAATTTTGATCCATTTAAAGTCAATGTTAACCGTCAAATGTTAGTGAACGAGTTTGTCACTGATGGATCTTTAGGTTTAGTTCCATTTTTGGAAATGAACAATGAACAATTAAATGACAGTTCTATGTTATTTGACAAGTCGTACAATGCTATAAACGAACGCAAGACCACAAACCATGATGATTACATATCACATAATGATAGTCATTTCTGGAAATGAGAGGTGTCTAATTACAATTATCTATTCATATTCTATATTAATATACATTACAGTGTGTTTTTGGAATTGTATACTTGCTTCCTTGTTTAGTTGAAAGATTTTATCTCAATATCTAATTATTCGAGATCATCCTATTCTTTTAATGTGTGTAACGTTCATTTTGCAACATTCAGATACGACATGTAGGACAACAGTACGAATGTTGTCAAATGCTCAAAGTAAAAGTTCCTGATGTGCGCTCTTCAATTGTAACAATGTATACGAGATACAATGGACACGCAATATTAACGATAACACATTCCAATCGCAGCTTTACGATTGGCCACAGTTGTTGTTCCGATGACAACAGGTGTTCAAGTAACCCTCCAGACACAGCCTTCCCTTTATCATAGAATAGCGTCCACAAAGAAAATAAAAAAAAAGAGAGAAAAATAAACAGTCCAACAATAAGAACATTGATATATCGTTTAGCTTAACGACCATAACTTTTTAGACTAAATTGAATTGATAATACTCCAACTAACTACAGCAACAAAAGATTGAATTGTTGTAATGGAATGAATAGTGGAGCTCTACTAGTACTACTGATAGTTATATTTTTGACTGACTCACAGAAGTTTGTCAAAAGTTTAAATAGTCCAAAATGTAATTATTTCTTGGTGTTTGCAATTTAAAGTTGTTGTTGTTGTTCCACCTGTTCCTCGATCATGATTTCAATGATTTTTCTTTTTTTTTTCTGCTTGTTACTTTTTTGTTTTGGTCTGTTTGCCGTCTTGCTTATAATTATCAATTGGTAATTTTATTTGCTTTTTTAGAATTGCTATTCATTCCCTCTATCTTTCTCTGTCTCTCACCCACACCAAACAAAAAATATCCATATATATAAAGAGAAAAAGAAAAGTTGTAGGACAACATCTTTTTAACTACATCAAGAACACTTCAAAATAATCCCACATTTTATTCTTCAATATTTTGTTGTTGTTTTTTTAGATTCAAAAACCATAATAAATTACTGATAAAACACTAACAACTTTAGAATAAACAGCTAAAATCATGAGTGATTCACCCCAACTAAGTGCATCCTTACTTAGATTGAAATTACTTGATGCCTTAAGGAATGGTGATATCAATAAAATCGACACTATAGTTGATGAATTGACTTCCTGCAAACCAACATTACAAACACAGGAAATTGTTCAGTTGAAAGAAACAATATTGCATTATGCTGTGCAAGTGGCATCCTTGGCCACTATTCAACACCTTGTGAACAATTGTGAAAAGTATTCATTGGACATCAACGCTCAAGATACACAGGGTAACACTCCATTACATTTAGCAGCATCGTCTTCCCGGTTAGATGTGGTGAAGTATTTGTTACTGTTGCCTACGATCAATGATACAATCGTCAATTTGGATAGAAAGCAACCAGTAGAGGTTTGTAAAGATACAAATATTGCCCAATTAATGCAGTTTGAAAGGGCAAAGTTTGTTGAGAAGGCAGCCACCAACTTACGAGTTTACTTCAGTAATAGAGACTTTGATAATTTAGAAAATATTTTAATAGCTAATCCTAGAGCTTCGGAATTGTTGGATATCAATGGGACTGAGCCACAAACTGGTAATACCGTTTTACACGAATTTATCAAAAAAGATGATTTGGCAATGTGTGACTGGATCTTGAAACATGGAGGCGACCCTTTCAAAAGAGATAAGCATGGGAAATTACCTATTGATTTGGTAAACTCCAAGAATGAAGCACTCAAAAAGTTACTCAAGGCAGCTTCGAAAGACCAAACCATTATGGACCCTGTTGCTACAACTAACAATGCTATAAAAACTGGTGGTGCGCCCGTATATAAAGGTTACTTGCGCAAATGGACCAATTTTGCTTCAGGATACAAGTTGAGATACTTTGTTTTAGACCATAATGGAATCTTGTCGTATTACACCAATCAAGATGACACCAACAATTCATGTCGTGGATCACTTAACCTTGGATATGCCACTTTGCATTTGGACTCTTCTGAAAAATTGAAATTTGAAATCTATGGTAAAAATGGATTGAGATGGCATCTCAAAGCAAATCATCCAATTGAGACCAATAGATGGGTATGGACATTACAAAATGCTATCACCATAGCCAAAGATAACATTAAAAAGAGAAACCTTAACGGCGAACGTAGAAGTACCCCGTCACCAGCAACAATCGAACTGGCAACAACAAATGAAACAGATACTCAACATGAACACAGCAATGAACCAGAGAAAAAACGACACCGTCTTAGAATTCCTGGTAGAAAGAAACACAAACGTATTTCTAGTCTGTCTTCATTTGAGTCTGGCGATGAATCAACTGGTGAATTATCTCGCTCATCTACCTTCAAGAACAATTTGAAAGATATCAAAGAAGGATCAAGGTTGACTGGTATTTCAACCACTCAAGGTGCTCCATTTGAGTTACTGTCAACACGTAAAACCAGTCACGAGGATCAATATAGCTATCAAGAAACTGATAACGAAAATTTTGATTATGATATTGATGATTATGATGCTGGCGACTATGATAGTGAGACAGAAGCTAGTGTTGATATCGATCAATTGAATGATTCAATTGCTACTACTAGAAGATCTTTACAAGTTGAATTGACATCATTATTGGAGTTGATGAAAAGTTTGCAAGACGATAAGTTATTATCCAACGACGACGCCAAAGTTAATGAAATATGTGTTATTGGTGGAAATACCATTAAAGGTATTCATGACTTGATGGCCAAATATGATATCAGTGTAGATGCTAGGTATGGAAAATTGAAAAAAAACTTGGACCGGCAATTAGAAGTAAATGCTTTATGGGAAAGATCAATACGTCAATTAGAAAATGAAATTGCCGAAAAGGATTCGAAATTGGCACATTTACAAGGTCAAAGGAAACAATTAAAGAAATACTTTACTGCTTCAGGTGCTGCTATGGCAAAATCTGCAGGTACTGTGTCCCCAGCTCCTTCTAACAAGAACTTGAGTAACGAAGAAAAGCAACCTGAGAACAAGCAAGCATTGACGGAAGTTTTGAGAGAAGAACCGGATGAAACGCAAATTGAAGAAGTAGATGAAAAGTTGGACAAGTTACTGAATATAAAAGAAAGACAAGTGGTGGAAGAAGCACCACAAATGCCAGGTGCACTTCCCGATGAAGTAATTGAAAAATATTTGGGCGAAGACTCAGACGAAGATGACGAATTTTTTGATGCTGATGAATTTGAAGAAGATGGCTTGGAAAATGTTGAGTTAGGAGGAGTTGCTGCTGCTTTGGGAGCTGCCCAAGCAAAAGTAGAGGCCACTTCAAATGAGTTGCCAGCCAACGAAGAAGTAAAGGAGGAGGAAGTACCTTTAGCGCTGACTGAGGAGCAAGAGGAAACTCCATCAATTGTTGTAAATGAGGAAGCTACAAGCTCTTTGAACTTGGATGAGAAATCATCTATTGCTCCTCCAACAGTAATTGAGAATAAAGAAGTAGAAGTTTTGGAATTGGATGAGAAGCTGGTTGCTCCTTCAGATGTAACCAAAATCGAGGAAACAAACAATGTTGAAGAGGGAGTGTCTCCATTGACAGTTGAAGAGCTGAAACCAGCGGCTCCAGTTGAACCACAAGTACCAGGTGATGAAGGTCTTACTGAAGTGCAAAGGAGAGTAAACCATTTACTTCAAGAAGAAGGTTCATTCCTTGGTTATGAAAACCCGCCAAGAAAGAAATTATCAATGGATGAAGATAATAGACCAAAAGTCGGGTTGTGGGGGATCTTGAAATCGATGGTGGGTAAGGATATGACGAGAATGACCCTTCCAGTATCATTCAACGAACCCACTTCTTTGTTACAAAGGTTGGCAGAAGATATTGAGTACAATTCGTTGTTAAACACAGCTGCAGGGTATGATGACTCAACATTGAGATTGATATATGTTGCCACTTTTGCTGCAACTGAGTATTCTTCAACCATAGACAGAATTGCTAAACCATTTAATCCCTTGTTAGGGGAAACTTTTGAGTATTCCAGACCTGACCAAAACTTTAGATTATTTGTGGAACAAGTTAGTCATCATCCTCCGATTAGTGCTTGTCGAGCAGAGTCTCCCAAATGGGACTACTACGGAGAAAATGCAGTAGACTCAAAATTTTATGGGAGATCATTTGATTTTAAGCACTTGGGTAAGATGTTTTGTGTTATTAGACCGGATAAGGGAGTAAGAAATAAGAATGGGGAATTAGTTGAAGAAGAATTGTACAGTTGGAAAAAAGTTAACACTGCTGTGGTGGGTATTATGCTTGGTAACCCTACTGTTGATAACTATGGTAAAATGGTTGTTGAAAACCATACTACTGGTGACATCATTACCGTTGATTTGAAGCAACGTGGTTGGAGAGCTTCGTCTGCTTATCAGTTGTCAGGACACGCTTTAGATAGAGATGGTGTTGCCCAATGGGCCATGGGAGGTCATTGGAATTCAAAGATTTTCGCAAAGAAAATTGTAAATGGTAATATCAACGAAGGACAAAGTGGTAACCGTAAAATGTCGTTATTGGATGACCCAAATGCTCGTGCTGGTACTTCAACCACCGTCAGCAATGATCCATACTCGGGAAGCAAATTTTTGGTGTGGCAAGTGGCTCCAAGACCTAAAGTTCCATTCAATTTGACTGCATTTGCTGTTACCTTGAATGGGCTTGATGATAAGTTGAAACCATGGTTACCTCCAACTGATACAAGATTGAGGCCAGATCAAAGAGACATGGAAGAAGGTTTATATGATCGTGCAGCTGATGAAAAACATCGTGTTGAGGTTAAGCAAAGACAAGCCAGAAAACAGAGGGAAGATAACAAAGAGACCTATGTACCGAATTGGTTTGTTAAGAGAAAGCATCCAGTGACTGGTGATATGTTTTGGGAGTATAATGGAAAGTATTGGCCTAGAAGAAAGGCACAAGATTTGGCGAACACGGGAGACATATTTTAGACTGTTTTAATTGTTGATTGTTTTTTGTTTTTATAAATCTGATTGTTACTCTTTAAATTTTTGAGTGAAATATATTAATATTAATTATAACTTAGTGTTTCTTTTTTTTTTATTTTTTAAACATAATATACATTAAATCAAACATAATTGAGTTTTATATATATTGTGAATCCTATTTAATCGATATTTGAGTTTTGTTTGGATGTGTTCTACCATAGCTGTGTATCTTATGCGGTTGCCATAGCCTTTGAAATTTCTCGTAAAACAAGTTTTTGCTGGTGCCGTAGGGGTCGTCCCGAAGGTTGAAGCATATGTACACACTGGTCCTTTTCCCGGACCAGCCGCAGGGGTTGCCAACCTGGTCTGGCATCCAGTGGTGGCGCTAGAGATGGTACAAGCGTTGGCAACCGGCACAACCGTACCCCAGGATAGGATAAACCGTCCCAGCGGTGGCTCTCGCACCCTCACTTTGCACCTAGCACCCTGCTTAGGAGAGATGCGCTGCACTATGAGAAGAGTTTCGAATCCGTGGATCTCCAACTACATCTTCCTCGGACCTACTCCTTCTTCTCGATAGCACCATCCATAACATCGTAGCTCCTATCCCCCAGAACGTCATATCCTACACAGTTTATATACAATAACCTATGCGTAATACTCTATTGATAGTGTCTAAGATAGTGGTTTGTGTTGTTGTGTTTGTGCTGGGCGTAAGTTTTATTTCAGCGTCTAAAACAACTGGAAGATACAAATTATTATTCCAAACCAGATACCGTATCAATAAAAACCGATAGCATCATTGAAAAACCAATGTCTAGTAGGGTGATTATTAACCAGGATATATTAAATATTGACAATTATCAGCGGCAATAACATCATAGAAACCAACTATTGGCGATGGTGCATTCAAAACTCAGAAATAAGCAAACATGATGAATCAACTAAAAGACACAATTGGAACACCAACCTAATACAAGCAGCTTGGAAACAACAAGGATGATTTGAAATAATCAAAGGAAATTATATTCATGGATATTGATATATATGAAACGAAAAAGAAGAAGAAAAAAGTGAAAGGAAAAGAAAAAATTCTTTTGGATGCAAAAGAAAGATCTGGCTATTTATATACCACTAGAAAATTTTCGTCACAAATACAATAATTGTGCAATTGTGTCAGTACATTAAAAAATACACATCAGTCTATATCGTTCGCCGCCAGAGTCTGTATTTGTGTTGGGTGGGAGTATATTGCTTAACCGCCGTCTCTACTTGTTAACAGAACATATATGTTTTGCTCTAACACACCCTTTGGATACAATTGAGTTCAAGAGCTTTGAGCTTGCAACTAATCCATTTTCTGTTTTTTACTACAAAATAATAGCGAATATATCAAAAAACTGAAAGAAGTACGACAGTAAGTAACAGCAAATGTTGTAAGAATGTTGAAATGAACATAACTATGTAGACTATGCCCCATGTTTTAATGTGTCAACAAACAACTACTAACGACACGCGTAAAATAACGTGAAATCACAACAGCCTCCAATATCCGTATTCTTCTTAACTGCACTTGCAACACTTTATAGAGATATTATCATAACTATAATTCAATATTGCATGAAAATCGTTCAGCCGCTTTTAAAGTATTGGCTGAATCATTCATTTACATACGAATTAACCAAGAAAAAAAATTTAAAGAAAAAAATTAATAAAAAACGGATATAAAGTAATGACTAATTAGTATATGGAAATACTTGTGGTTAGTGGAAAAGTTGTAAAAACTTGAATTAATTAAATATTTAGATTAATGTTGTTAATCTTTCGATAGAACTTTATAGAAGAATAAAGAAAATATAATTGTAAATCTAAATCGGAGCGATGTTTAAAGCGAAAACGGATACAAGATTCCGTCCTAAAATAGTAATTATTACCGTTACTGTTGGGGGGCTAAAAACACAAAAAGAGGGTGTTATTTTTTTTTTTCTTAGTATTATCGCACACACTAAAAAAAAGTTCGTAGTTATTGTTCTCCATAGAAACGAGGATTGAATTGAATTGATTGCAAGTTTTACCGTGATTAGTCATACAACCACCACCACCACCACCCACCACAACCAATTATTACCAATCTACTATTCCCACTTTCAATAGCGTTTTTTTTTTCATTTCTCTCTTCTATTATGCTTGATTTCATCCCCTTACACAAAACAAGAATTATTAGTTTGTTTTATTATTATCCAAAGTAGACCAAAAAAAGGGCTTATTCTTCACAACAACTGAGATTATTTGTAATTGATCGAATCATATAAATACAAGTGAATGGCTCTTGCTTTTTTTTTATCAATATTTCTATTGTTTTTTTTTTATGTCTAACGATTTTGCAATAGTTTATTCTATTTTCTTTTTCTTTTTGCAATAATTGTTTTGCTTGGTTGGTCTTCAATTATTACATGAAAATATGAATAACACCAAGAATTCAGAAAACCACACTTCATCAGTTGATGATACGATAGGTACAATTCTTCCTTCTTATTCCATGTTTACATCTACAATTGGTATGAATGTAAATGTCCCTGAAGATAATTATCAGAGATACACTGATGCAGAACCCCCTTCCTACAATCAAGAAGATTTAAACACCGTTGAGTCTAGCTCTGTTTCAGTCTCGCAAGCTTCTAGTGCGTTGCACAATATGTCTCTTGGATCATCTAGAACATCCACCAATGACTCATTGCAAGTTATAGATGAAAATGGATCATTTATTGTTGCTGATGAAAACACTTGGCATTGGCGAGAAACAATATTAGATAATGTTCACCGTTTACCCAATTTGACTTTCCAATCTCATAAAATTTCTGAGGCTGTCAAACTTGAAGTTCATTTTACTAAAGATGTTTGTGAACTTGGGAAGAAACCTGAATTAATTGACCCATATATATATGAGTATAAGCAGGGTGATTTATTGAATGGGTATATTCTTATTAAAAACACGTCTGAAAAGCCTATTCCATTTGAAATGTTCTATTTGTTGTTCGAAGGTAACTTTATGGTTGCAAACCCATTGGATGCTAAAGATAAGGTACCAGTTAAAATTCGTAAGTTTCTAGAGATGTTCGATTTTTCGGGAAGTTGGAACGAAGGAAATATTAGCAGACTAGCCACCGAGGAGATGAATCCGCATGCATGTCTAAATATTATTGATCCAATAGATGGTTCGGCGTTGTGCTTTAAAAAGGAAAAGATTATATTCCCTGGGATAACCTACAAACGGTTTTTCACTTTTAGAATACCAAATAACTTGTTGGATTCCGAGTGCAATGATCATGCATTATCCAAACACGTCGAGTTACCCCCGACAATGGGATTGTCTAGATGGGAAACTGCCCATTTCCCTGAAAGAGCAATTAACAAAATTAAGGATTTTACGTTGTTGAACACGTCTGTTAGTTACGGTGTAATGGCGAGATTTATTGGTAGGAAATCTACTTGGGAAGTTGATTTTGGTAAAATTGATACTCCCTCTAACAGCACCAGAATTGTGAACTCCCAAGGGGATGAATATATTATTTTGAAGGAATTGACCAATTATTTCCGTGTGGTGAAAAAGACTCCAATACCAACCGATAATGAAAGGTTAATGAAGTTGTTAGAAAATAAGTTAATGTATAATAACTTTATTCTGAGAATTAAGGAAAAAATTGATGCAGGCAAAAGATTGATCGAATCTATTGAAAGCTCAAATTTCACTGGAAGTATTGATATTGGTAAAGAGTTGACGCAAACAGAATTGGAATTGGCAAAATGCAAACAATTTTACAAACCAGATAGCATCCGTGACACCAAATTGAACCCAAACAGAATAGAGCATTATGAGACCTTTTTGCCATTGGTTAGGAAATCATTAACAGGAAATAAACCTTTGGGAACATTGAGAGTATCAACACCTAAAAAGGAATTTTGTGTGTCATATATTCCACCACTTAGATTCAGACAACAAAGCATAGAGAATCTTGTGTCTTCTTGGAAATTTGAAATTCCAGTAGATATGTCAATTGCTTATTCATCACTAAACACCAAACCTAGTCAACTCCCAAATATTGTGGATGTCAAAGCTGAATTGGCTGTTTTGACCATAAGATCAGATTCCAAACCTATACCAATTGAATTCAATCATGATTTGATTTTCAACAAACAATGTAATGGGCAGTTTATTGATTCTGATAATTTTAATGAGAACATTATTAAACCATTTAGAAAATACTCGACTGACTTGTATAAGATATACAAGAAACTTGGGTCAGAGAATTTCAAAATTGAACAAAGTTTGGTTGATGATTTAAAATCCATTTGCAAGTTGGAACACAAAACATTTAATTTGCGTGTAAAGGATATAATGATTGACGGCAAGCCAGGGAAGCCTTCAAGTAAAGGTGTGACTCAATGGTCAATAGATGAAAATGGAGCCAAATCTTCATTTACTGTTGGTATCAATTTGGAAAACTTGGAATTGAAAGGTGATACAAACTCAAATAAATCAAAAAAGTCTTATGATAATTTCACTTTGGTCCCTGATTTCCAATCATGTTTTATGTGCAGATTATATCATGTGAAGTTGACTATGGCCTTATCCAATGACCGTTATGTCAACATCAAAGTTCCTGTAAGAGTTCAAAAAGTTGTCTAAGAGGGAAAATAGCAGAATAGTGAAGGGGGATTCAACCAAGATGTGAGTAGTTTAGTGTTTAGTTTTAACAGCACAGACTGTTTTAATGTGTAATTAAGTAACAAAACCATAATGCATTTATTCCAAACAATATAGACGTTTGTATTAGTCTACAAAAATATATTACATAAAATATACAACTTGCGTTCTCGCCGTTTCTGCTAAAACTTTGCAAACACAGTTTTTAACCGCATATCATCAAAAGCCTGTTTACACAAATGACGGTCGTTGACTCGAAAAAGCAAAAAATAGCCTATTCAGTCATCTATACCCAGGCTCCTTCTAACTCATCATACCTTCTTTTTCCTGCTTGCCTTCTCCTACTATGATCATCGTAATCTCTTCTCATATTCTCTCTCTTTAATCTTCTCAAGTTTCTAACCCTTTCATTTTCTCTTCTTTCGATTTCACTAGAAGTCAATACTTCGACCAAAGGTTCCCAACGGTCATTTCCATTTTGAACACTGTTTTCAGTGAAAATTCTAATTCCTTGTTCAAACATTATACCTTTTACTAGATGCAAGTTGTGCATTTCATTGTCAAAAGTACCATCTATTACTTCTTTTTTCACTCTGATAATTATTTCGTGCAATGCATGTGATATGGCATTCTTAAATTCTAACGATAACCCCAAATCAGCAACAACTATTTCAGCAAAAATTTCTGGTGTAACTTCATTTTGATTCATATCCCATTCAAATCTATCTTGGTATAATTGTTTATTTAAGTTTACTGATAAATCAATGGTAACATTGTAAGGGCCCTTATTTGGTAGTTGTAAATTAGATGCATAGGAATACTCTTCAATCTGTTGATTAATGGAGTCTGCTATTTGTGCAGCCATACTGAATGGTAAATCTAAATCACTGCAAACAATTTCCGCAAACTCAGTTGGTGTAATCAAGCTTTCATTCAAGTTCCACATAAAGGAATCAATCAACTTTTGGTTTGTGTTCAAATTCTCAATCATTATTTTGATAGGAATAAGCACCACTGGTTTTTCAACCAACTCAGATAACACCGGTTTTTCTAAGATTCTCTTGGGCGTTGGTGTGTTTTTCGCAAGAGAATATCTTTGTGCTTCTATTTGAGCTTTATTTTCATTTAAGCTTCTAGTACCGGGTGTCGAAGATGGGAATTCATCAAAATCAAGGTCATCTCCAAACTCTTCGGAGTAATTAATCTGTTGAATATGTCTTTTGGCTTGTCGACCAGTTGGTGCAACATTAATAAGTAATGAATTGTCACTATCATTAGCTAATCGCTTGGGGAAACTAGTTGCAAGAGCTTGTATGTCTGCTGTCAATTCTTGAGAAGTTGCCATGCTAGATATCTGAAGACTTATTCAAACTTTTGGGGTATAACAGAACAAAACAAGAAAGGAATGAAAAAATGTTTGTTTAGTGTTCTGTATTTCTCTGTCAAGCAAATGGATGGATCCTCTGTTATACATTTCTCAAGAGAAAAAAAAAAAGATGGAATTGACAAAAGAAAAATATACACTGACACGACTTTGTTTTGTTTACATTATAATTATTATCCCAGACACCACACAGTATCTACTAGCTATGACTACCAACACTTCTTCACCTGATATTCTAAAAGAATATTTAATCAAAAGACTGGAGATTAGAGATCATGTGTCACTAGATGCTTTTAAGAAAGAATTTCCTTCAAATGTTTCAATTGAATTAATAGAGAAAATATATAAAGAGATAGAACGCCAACAACAACACAGGTTCTCCAAGATAAAACAAAATATAGAATCCCAGTTCGATATCCCTATCTCCAACTTGATATCAGAAATATCTACTAATTCTGGAACAGTCAAGAAATCAATCTTACTTAACCTAACTAAAGAGTTGGAGTTCTTAATGTCCAAGCTTGCAACCCAGGAGTCGGAATTGAATGAGAACATTAAACAAAAAATTAACGATTTAAATTCTTTGATTCCTTTGCTTCCTTCAATTCAATTTGCAGAAGAACAAGAATCTGACGAGATTATGGATGATGTGCTTCAGAAAATCGACACTATATCTGGTATTCTAAGCTTAAACCAATCAATTAATTAATATTCTATACATGGACATCTATTTTCGTTTATTCTATCTAATCGTGCCAATTCATCAACTCCCAACCACCTCCATATTTCGAATTTCCAATTTAGTCCATCTCGATCACCGAGCTGATAATGAGATTCCAACCCACCAGAACTCTTTTCTGGTTTCAAGTATATGATTCGTCCAATTCTTGAGTGTACTAGCGCCATACAACACATTACACAGGGCTCATGGGTTGTATAGACAAGCATATCATTACAAAGGTATCCTCGCTCACTTTGGTTACTTTTTCTGTTCATGACTTCCCTTTCAGCAATTTTTGAAATAGCCTCCATGACACTGTGCCCCTGCGGATCATTGTTGATATCAGAAGCAATACATATAGTATGTATTTCAATTCTATCGTCTTCTTTCGAAGCTATTAATGTACCCAGAAAGTTAAATGTAGAGTCCTGTGATACGGCTGCATCAGCCAAAGAGTCCAAAAGCGTATTTATCATTTGTTTCTCCTGTTCAATATCAATTTCGACCGAGTTCAAGAATTGGTGGTTTGGATTTCCTTTCCATGTAATCGGCCAGTACCCATTAGACCACTGTTGAGTAAGTTCCTTAGTTGGAGGTGCATTCTGTGGAACCTCTTTTACCTCCAAGTTGTCAATACTAAACTCTTCAGGGAATTTCCGGGATAACTCCATAATACTAGCACACTGCTCGTCGGATTCGTACGGATAAATTATTACCTCTAAATGATCATCAACTTTCCTTATTCGTTTTAGATGGTTAAGACAAGGAGTAGTTACATCTTCCAAACTGAAATGTGTCTTTATAAACGACATCAAGAGTTTACCTTGTCTAGGATTCACTTCTCCCACCCATACTGGTACAAGATCAGGTTTAAGGGAAAGACAATCACTCTTGTTTCGAATTTGTAAAAGTGTACCATATAGTATACCCAGTTCTAAATCAACGTGGCTCTTTATATTAGACATGACAATGTAAAAATCATAGAAAGTCAAATTTTATGGTAAAACAATGCAATAAAAAGGAAAAAAAAGTATAAAAATAAAACGCGAGAATAGCCAAATATTTACATTAAGTTTACTTCCCGTATTCCTCTTTTTTTTAGTCGTCGTTGTTATTCACGCGTATCGTGAGATATCATTTCAAAGAACCACATACATGACCGTCAAAGTAAATGAGAAGAAGACTTTACTTCAGTATGTTCTAGATAATACAAGCAATGAAGTGCCATTGCTACCTAGTTTGAAAGAGTACATGGAGACGGTGCTTGTATACCAATCCATAAAACGGCCTCTACCAGCGATTCGACCACAAGAATCATTTGACGAATTTATGAAAGAGTTGGTGACCCGTTTAGTTATGGAAAAATCGAATAATGTTATAGCTTATGGGTATAAGACTTCTGCAATGGAGAGTCGAAGTATATTTACAACGTTTCATTCGAGTGGGAATTTTATTTTAACTCACATTACAAGCCATAACTGGAGTACAATATTTCTGTTACTCGGACCTAAAAAATTTCTAGAGCTATTAGTTAATAATAAGGGGTTTGTTAGTAAGGTGAATGGTGAATCTGTGCAAATATTCGGTGACGTGAACTCTCACAGAAAGGCTGTCGTCGTTTCCAAATACATTACCAAATTCAATGTGCTTTACAACTCCTATTCCAGGGACTTCTCACGCTTTGAGATGATAAGACCCAGTATTCAAACTATATTACAGGATATTCTTTCCTTTTCTGGTTTGAATCCTGGAAGATCATCTAAAAGATATCGAGGCTTCAAAAGTTTGCTCTCGAGAATTATTGCTAATGATAAGAAATGTAGATACGACATTCTATATGCTAAGTTTATTGGTACGTCAAAATGCAATTTTGCTAATGTGGTGAGTAATAAGACAGAAATATCCCAGGTAATTCAATTTGTACTTTTAGTATTGGGTAAATTGTTACCTTTGGATGCTTGGGGAGGTGTTTCCAATAAAAAGATTATTAAGGACCGAGTGGTAGATTTTTTGTTACTTGGGGCAAATGAAAAGATACATATGGATGATTTATTTAGAGGAATTAGACTAAAAGATTTCAAGTGGTTGGGCAGAGCTCACCAAATTTCTTCGAAACAAGATTTCGAGCTCCGAACAGCTTTTCTAAAAGGGTATCTATGGTGGTTGTTTGAACATTTACTTAAAAATATTCTCCGTTCTTTCTGGTACATTACTGAAACTTCAAGTATAGTGAGTTCAGAGTTGAATTATTTTCCTCAGTATTTATGGAAAGAGCTATACGAGTCATGGGTGTCTAAATATGCAAAGAATAATCTTGTGAAAATGCCATCAAAGATCCAAAGAGAACAACTACCATGTGGGAAAATTAAACTCATACCCAAGCGCTCGAGCTTTCGTGTTATTTGTGTACCTATAAAACGATCCTTGAAACTATTGAACAAAAAATTGGAATTGGACACATTGGAAAAGGAGAAAAGGGAATTTGAAAGGTACAGAAAAGAGGTTTTACTGCCAGTGGGACAAATACTACGCTTGAAATTATCGAAACTAAGAGATACATATGAAAGCTATAGGGCTTCAGTACATTCCAGTTCTGATGTGGCTGAAAAGATACTGGATTATAGAGACTCCTTGTTAACCAGATTTGGCGAAATCCCTAAGCTTTTCATCTTAAAGTTTGACATGAAAGAATGTTATGATAGACTCAGCCAACCTGTATTAATGAAAAAACTAGAGGAACTTTTCGAAAACCAAGATAATAAGACTCTGTATTATGTTCGATACTACGCTCAGTTGGACGCGTCACATAAATTGAAAAAAGTGAAAACCACTATAGATACCCAGTATCACAATTTAAACATTTTGTCGAGCTCAAGGCATCTCAGTAATTGTAAATCTTTGGTCGATAAGACCAAGACAATAGCGTTGCAAAAAGGTAACATTTTGGAAGTTTGTCGAAGCCAAATCTACGATGTTGTTGGTTCAGTTAAAGATGCACGAGGGAATTTACACCTATATAAAAGGAAGAGGGGCGTGTTTCAGGGATTCTCATTGCTGTCTATATTTTGTGACATCCTCTATAGTGCAATGGTTCATGATTGTTTTCAATTCTTATGGAAGTCGAAACAGGATTTTTTATTTGTACGATTGGTAGATGACTTTTTACTTGTAACGCCCGATTCGAATATTTATGATCAAGTGCACAATATATTATCAGGAAAAATACTTGAGAGCTATGGAGCTTTTGTTAATAAAGATAAAACAGTCGTTGTTAATCAAACAACCACGAAAACAAGTATAGATTTCGTTGGGCTTGAAGTGAATACAACAGATCTAAGCATCAAAAGGAACTCCGGTCTGATAAGTTTGGTTACGACAAACTTCAGAACATTCAAGACTTTAGTTAAGTATTTAAAGACTTTCTATCAATTGAATTTGGAGGGGTTTCTCTTGGACTGTTCTTTTGGGGTATTGGAAAACGTGCTTGAAAATATGGGATCCCTCCTTAGGTTGGTTTTGAGGGAATTCAAAACAAAGTTTACCTCCATTGTCAAATATGATACATTTCATTGTTACAAATTTATCAAATTTCTATATGACATAAGTAATTACACAATCGTTAAATATGTTGAAACAAACAGCGACTGGGATGGTGCACCTGAACTATTGAATTGCATTAAACAGATAATTGTCAAGGAGTTTTCCTCTTTTGAGAGTTACCTGGAAATAGTCGAGTGGGTACAAACATTGAATATATAAATACACTGCTCATATACCCCCAAACGAGCTTTTTAAATTCTCGATATCTCTCAATTGTCGCTGCTTCTCTATCTCTTCAATACCCCCTGATCTTTTCAATTTCTTATCCTCAACAAAATCACCTAACTCTTCTTGAAACTTGGTAAGTTTCATCATATCTCGTTCTTTCTCTCTCAATTTCTCTGCCCGTTCAATGGCTTCAAGTCGACTTTCATGGTTTGGTGTGAGTCCAACAATGTCATTCAACACTGCGTCCTTCAAATCGTGCAAACTTTCACCTGGTTCTGGGATATACAAGTTAGCAACAATTTTATTCCTTTTGCTAGATGCCCCTTTAATCTGTTCAATGGAACATTGTTCAATAAGATTGTACGTTTCTTCAATTTTTTTGATATCATCTTGTAAATCTTGGATCAAATCATCCTGCAAGTTCAAAAATTGTTGTTCTTCGCAGACCTTGTCCAATTCTGCCTCCCAAATTTTCTTCCACACCGGTCTTTCCTTCGAGATATATAATGTCATGTCATGAAGAGATTTCTTGGCTAAGTTAATATCTTTGAGAATGTGTTTCAACTGCTTGTCGCTAACACGGACCCCTCTTTGTGCCACATCCTTTCTCATTTCTTCCATTATATCTTGCAAATCATCAACTTTGGTAATCAACAGATCAGAGTCATCAGACAACTTAGAATTACAGGACTCCATATAAGCTCTGTTAGAATTTTGAGATACCTCAAGACCTATTTCCTGGAATTTTCTGAGCTGCTCGGTAATATTCGAAATCGTCTCCTTGAAATTTTCCGATGACGAATTATGCAACTGTTTAATGGCACGGAAATCTCTTTCTAGGTTGGTAATATCCTTGCGCCCTATTTTATTTGCCTCATTTGCGTTCCCACTTTTAGCAGTAACAGCAGAAGCAGAAGCAGCAACAGTGGGCACCGGAATTTCAACAGATGCCACTGAGTCTTTCACCTGTGCTATTATGGTGCTCCCCATTGTATCAATTTTTTTAGTCAAGTCGTCCAACCGTAAATTCAATTCGTTTATACTTTTATTTTGATCATCTGTTTCATTTAAACAAAGAAGAGTGCCGGATTTGACATCGGGAAGCAAATGTTCCTCGAGCTCGTACAGAACACCACTACGTGGGTCCTGAATATATATGTCTGGAAAATTACCTGCCCCTGGGGAGTATGCAAATTTTTCCACAAACAATAGTCTCAATGAAGCAAATGTTACTGGTAAACTAACTTTGGCTTTCTTAGTTTTTGCATTAATTCTTAGCAAAACGTACTCTTCTGTATTTCCATCCTCTTGAACTGACTCTACCCCTTTGTTTGGTGTGACATTTGGTTCTTCTGTCTCCATAATCTTTGAATGCCGAACTTCTGGAGACTCCATTGGTTTTATCTTAGGCACACTAGTTGTAGGGTTGTTGAAGTTTGTTAGTTTTGCATACTGATAAGCACTAAACCGCTTTGATGCACGACGTTGAAGAACGTCTCCCTTCTGTAACTGAGACAAAGCATCGCTTCGCTCAACACTGGAATCATTATCTCCTGTTCTCTGTTGTTGTTGCTGCTGCTGCTGCTGCTGTTGTTGCTGTCCTTCAACACCAAGTGATGAAGGTCGTTGATTCTCAGTTGGTAATTCCTCTTTAGTAGACTTTTCTTGAGAAATTGCCTTCGCCTTTGCCTGTTTGGTTTTCAAAGTTTGCAACAATGTTACAATTATATTCCTGATGCTAGGTAAGAACCTGTCCAAGTTTTCTTGTGAAGGTGCTTCACTCAATGCAGCCTCCAAAATAATCCTCAATGCTTGTGGCACATTCCCTATATCTGAAATGTCGATGCCATTATTGCTAAATGCCCTTATTGCTGCTCTGAAATCATTACCCAATTTGACATATGCATCTGATACAAACTTATCATCTGCTTCTTTGCGTGCCCACTGAGTTAAACTCTCAAGTAAATGTTTGGTTGATACAAGGAGTCGAGTCACACTAGACTCAATTGTATTTAGAGAACGTCTTTTACCTGACAGATTGTGTGACACAATATTGGTGGAGCTGGAGACAGAGGTCCTATCTGGTGTTAATCGGGAATTGTTGGATGACATCTCTATTGGTTGTCAGAAAAAGCCTGTATTGTGTTGAGTAGTGTTGTTACTACAGATCGGACCAACTTTTGATCTTGTTTTTTTTTTTTCCTTTTTTTCTTTCCAAGTTTTGTTCTTTGAAATTCCGCAATTTATTACTTCACGTCTCTATCAAAGTCACAAGATTAGGGTGAAACCTGAAACCGCTATTCTGTTTATAACAACTTCACTTTAAAATCAAAGATGTAATTAATGATTCGAAAGACTCTTTTTTTTTGATTGTTTGAAACGCTCTTCATTTTTTACTACATGCTCTTCTGTTATATAAAACATTATTGATTGAAATTATGTATATATATATATATAAGCGTGTGTGTGTATATCGGAATATTAGAGGTTTTTAACTAAAAAACTTTTGTACAACATCCAAATCTGATGGATTCTTTTGTAACAATGCAACAGCTTCTTCATGAGGAATGGATCCCAATAAAGTTCTTGTTGAAATTACAACTTTTTGAGCAGTGTTTCCTGATATTGATGCATGGGCTAAAGCTTGAAGCACAGACTCCACTACTTTCGGAACTTGTTTCAAAACAGATGGATGATTTCTATCAATTAACTCACTCAAAAACATGTATGCAAATGGAGCTGCTGATTCGTCTTGAACAATTGGCAACAATGAAATCCATTGGTCAATAAGACTATCCAAGTTTGGAACAGAACTTGAAAATCTGTGGCAAACTTTAGCGATTGCAGAAACACAATTTTCAGTGGCATATACATTCTCATCCGCTCTAGCATCAGGAACCATTGCCATTTTGAACATAGGTTCTAACAATGAAAGACAAAATTCCGCATAACCATCTCCTCCGTATTGTGCAGCCATACCAATAGCATTTGTACAAATTTGACGGATACTAGCATTTGCAGAAGTTACCGATTCAGAAATCACTTTAACGAACATTTCTTTGAAAGGAACCGAATCTGGCCCACAATGCTCCAATATATCACTGACAATGGACAATCCACAAAACTTAACAGTTGTATTTTCATCATTTATGAATGAAGAAATTGTAGGGCCCAATATTTGCAATGTTTCAAGGAAATTAGATTTAACATTCTTAAGTACAACTGCAATGACCTTGTTTATTTCATCTAATAGTTCCTCGTCAGTATATTCTTCTTCGTCTTCTTCAACGTCTTCAGTGTACTCATCTTCAGCATTATCACGTTCTTTAATTCTATTATAGATTTCAATCATGTTGGCATTAACTGCCTTTGATAAAGCTTGCAATTGGGTACCCGAGACAGCGTTGGGTGCTAAGACATTAATAGATTCAACCAATGTAGTATAATATGCAATAAGTAACTCTGGAACCGGTTCTGAGCACAACAGTTCGCTTAATTTATTGCAAATTTTTGACCAAAGGGTTAATGCTTCAGTTGAATTGTTACCAGTGGCTGCTACGCAACATCTAAGCAAAGAAGCTAAAGTCAACGCAGCCGATCCACGCACACCATCATGTAAATAAAAGTCCAAACCAGGAATGGCAATCTCCTCGGCTATTTCCTTGACCCAGGGCATAAAGTCTTCCTTTAATTGAACAGCGTATGTTCTAAGAAGATCCATGGCAGTGACCTTCTCATCTAAAGTAACTGTGTGAACACCGATCCATTTACCAGATATATTAATAACATCCCATTCTTCATTGAGTTTCAATTCCTCTGCATCTTCCTCTTCTAATAATGAAATATCTTGTGAGGCCTTTGCTGTCAACATTAAGGGAGGCAAAACAGATGGCAAATAAGGCAAAAAGTCTTTCCCCAAAATCTTACAAATTCTACCCCAAGCTTGCTCCAAATACAGTTTTACCAAATCGTCGTCTTCAGTGGCACTCTGTTGGATGTGTCCAAATAACTGGATCAATTCTTGACTATGTGGTGCAAATTTTTCTTTACCAACAGCCAAGGCAATCAATGTAGAACATTCAATACATTTTGCTTTCAACAATTTGTTTTCTGCACCAACATCGGCTCTCAAAACATTTACTAACAAAGGCATCAATGTGTCATAGTATTTTACAAACGTCTTTTCTGCAGCATCTGCAATTATGGCAATAGTGGTTAAAACCTGTTCTTGCACGTATCTCTTTGGAGACTGCAACAAAATCAACAAATTATTTAACAAGTCATCCAAGTACGGTTCTAAAACTTCCTTCGTAGCAGCCTCTGAAAAGTTGACCAATGCGGCGGCAGCATGAGCTTGAACTCTTGGAACAGATTTGTTTGTCAACTTTGAAATCAAAGCAGGTAAAATTCTATCGCCAGATGTTCTCTGAATAACGTCAGCAAAGTCAGTAGACATTTGTCCCAAGGCATTACAGCCAGCGTATTGAACTCGTGGGTGTTCGTCTTCTAATGAGGGCAATATCATGTCCAAAATCTTTGGGATTTCATTCATTAAAACGTCAGCACAACCTTCTGCAGCAGAAGAAAGAGCCATAAGAGCAGCTTGACGTTCTCTCCAATTAGAAGACAGTACCATAGCAGGTAAATATTGAAATAAAGGTCCTGCCAAAGCTTGCCCATTCAATTTCAAAGCAACTCTATCCAAAGCCTGTCTGGCGGCACCATATTCTTGTTCTTCGTCTTCGTCTTCACTATCGTCTTTGTTATTCCATTCGGCTGCATCGTCGTCATCTATACAGACTTCGGTTAACATTGATAATGTGATGAGTACCATTTGCTCAGTGTATGTTGGGGTTAACTTACACATTGAAGGAGAAACTTCAGCAAAAGTGCTGAGCAATTCCAATGCTGCCATTCTTGAGTTCAAATCTAAATCCTTATTTTTTGCCACTGCAGAACAAAACTCAATAATAGTAGGGAACATATCCTTAAACATCTTTGGTGCCAACTCCACTAAATCAATCAAAGCTTCTAATACAGAAGCCAATGCATGGTCCTGTCCGTTTTGCAAAAATCTTGGTAACGAGTTCAACAAGTTAGGTAATAATGGTGACAACAATTTCCAAGTATTTTTTGGGAGTTTTCTGAAAAATGCAACAAAGGCAGTACAAGCAGCAATACGCACATCATCGTTTGCATCCTCAAATCCAGCATTGTACACAGGCAAGACTTCATCAATATAGGAATTGTCAATCAACTCGGGTGATGCAGAAAAAACTCTAAATGCGGATTCACGGAAACTAGGGTCCTCGTTTCTGGTGGCTTCAAATAAAGCAGGTATCAACTCATTCCAAGTTCCTGCAGGAGAAGCATCTTCTTTGGCAACCTCTGAAATTGCATCAGAAAGTTTGTGTCTGACCTGATTTGATTGTGGTGAGGTAAATCCAGCTAACAAAATGCCTCTAATTTGTTGTCTTGCTGGCTCTCCAATAACACCAATTGTTCTATCAGTGACACTTTGCAATTCTTTCGGGGATTTTATGGCCATACGTCTAAACATAACTGAAGCAAAAGCACGTATAGTGTCATTATTTCCTTGACATGCTTGTTCAGCCAAAAATACTAATAATAATTCAACATTGTCTTTGGATGTCCAGTTCTGGTCGAGTGACTTTTCAGCTTCAGCTCTGATTGTATTGTCAGTAGAAAGCAAATTCTCTAAAAGCTGTGTGAGTGCAGAATGATATTCGTCCGGTAACACTGTCATGACTTTAAAATATTCTTTGGTTTATATTTTGGTGTTTCACTCTTTTTTCTTTCTTTGTTTCTATTACCTTTCTTCTTGTAATTGTTCCCAACTATCAAGGTAATTTCTTCGATGAGACAATAAGCTTATTAGTCCTCGTTTTTTCCTAATAATCTTAATAGTGCTATAAAGAATAATCTAGCAAATTAATCACTAAATTAGACTGTAAAAGTAGTTATTAATGTCAAGTAGATCCAAAATATGATTCTTGATATTTAAGGTGATGGGGATCTACGTGGTAAATTTTTCGTTTACTGTAAGAAAAAAAAAATTTGAAAAAAAAAGATCAAAAAAAAAATTGCCTTGAAAAAATGGCTACATACCGATTATTCCAAAAGTATTAAGAATTTCCGCGCTAGAGAAATACTTGTGGGAATGGCATTATCACGAAGGGATATAAGTAGTCCATGTAAATTACTTTCATTCTACAAAAAAAAAATATACAGGATACACTAGTGTACTAAGGATACAACTATATCATAATTTGAAACATCAGCAAAAGCTCAATTATTTCTTCAAAATCGTAATCACATCTTCATCTTCCAATTGATGGTTCAAACCAACAATTTGTGGTTGATGCTTAACCGAGGTACCATACACTAGAGCATTTCTGAAATCTTCCACCAAAGACTTGTGAATAGAGTTACAGAAATCCTCCACCGTACATCTGTCACTTCTCAAAACAACTGGCTCATTGAAATCAGGTAATTTCCCCTTTGGCTTTGTGTATACTCTTACCAACTTCAACTTGTCCCACATCATTTGTAACAAGTCATCCAAGTTCCAGCCGTTAGCTGAGGATATTGGAATGGCATCAGGGATTTTTGCTAAAAGATTCAACTCTTCAATAGAGAACGAATCGATTTTATTCAACACATAGATTGCAGGAATGTATTTTCTGGCTTTCGCCTCGATGGCATCAATTAAGTCGTCCACTGTAGCATCACATCTAAAAGCAATGTTAGCACTGTTGATTTTATATTCAGACATTACGGCTCTGATTTCGTCATTGTCCAAATGTGTTAACGGGACAGTATTGGTGATGTTGATACCACCTTTATCTTTCTTTGTGATCACAATGTTAGGTGGTTCTTTGTTTATCCTTATTCCCATACCTTCTAACTCATGTTCAATAATTTTTTTATGTTGCAAAGGCTTGTTGACGTCCAACACCAAAAAAATTAGATTAACGGATCTGGCAACTGCAATAACTTGTCTACCACGACCTTTACCGTCCTTTGCACCTTCAATGATACCTGGTAAATCCAACATTTGAATCTTAGCACCCTTGTATTTAATAGTACCTGGGACTGTTGTCAATGTAGTGAACTCATAGGCAGCAGCTTCTGAATGGGTTCCTGTTAACTTTGATAATAAAGTCGACTTACCCACCGAGGGGAAACCAACAAATCCAACTGTTGCCACACCGGTTCTTGCCACATCAAATCCAACACCGGCACCACCTCCACCACTTCCAGATCCTTCACTTAATAGTTCTCTTCTTAACTTTGCCAACTTTGCTTTTAATTGTCCCAAATGAAAAGAGGTGGCCTTATTCTTTTGGGTCTTGGCCATTTCATCTTCAATGGCCTTAATTTTCTCCACGGTAGTCATGATTTAGTGGGTTCTTTTTTTTATTTTAATTGGGGAATGAAAACTTTTATTGTTTTGGAAGAAATGATGATGCAAAAGGATCCGAAATAAGTTTTTAGAAGTGAAAAAAATTTTTTTTTTTTTGCTAGCCCTTTGAAGTAATCTACTATTTCCCTGCAATTGTTGTCAAAGTGCGCGTACTAAGAGGGAGTTATTCACTTAGTAATGTTGCAAATTGGAACAATTTGTTTTAACTGATACAATTTTACTTCAATAAGAATACGGCTCTAAGAATTATTATTGAGTCAGCTACACATTGTTTGGGCATTAATGACGACAAACTGATATTGAAAAGAATCTGTTGATTTAATTTACTATGGGACATCAAACTCTTGTTGCTCTTCACTGGTGTTGCTATAAAAGGTCGTGTGCAGAGAGCTTGCTTTAATACTTACCACACTCTCAATGAAAAAAAAAATTCTTCCTCCTTAACAATGGCGAAAAAACCAAAAAAAAATATTTAAAAAATTTTCAACTCATTTATTTGATTAGATCATTGATCATTTCTTTATCTTTACAACAAATTATTATTAGAAATGGCAAAAAAAGGAAAGAAAGCAGCCCAGGCTAGAGGAGATTTTTGGGATGATGAGGATATGGCCCAAGATCAACCACAAGCTGAAGAATTTGGCACACCTGCCGAACCAGAATCTCAAGAAGCATCCGCAGAGGACGTCAGTGGGGATTTGCTAAGTTCTATTCGTAAAAATAAACAGAAGAAAGCTGAAAAGCAAGAAAACGAAAAAGCAAATGCCAACAATGGAGATGCTCCAAAATTGTTATCGAAGAAGGAAAAGGAAAAGTTGAAGAAGGAAGCTGAAAAACAAAAGAAGAAAGAGTTAGCTCAAAAGAAGAAGGCCCAGCAAGCAACAAAGAAGGAACAAATCAAAGAGGCTAATAAACAAAATGCTGGTAGTGCCGCAACTGCATCTTCTGCGTCAGCCACTCCTGAACCAGAGGAAAATGAATCTCTGGCTGCATCTGAACAAAATGAAGCACCTAAGGCAAAACCTGCAAAGAAAGGTAAAAAGGCGCCTGCTGGGCTTGCTGCTTTGAAGAAACAATTGGAATTGAAGAAACAATTAGAAGAAGAACAGCGTAGGTTGGAAGAAGAGGAGGAACAACGTAGATTGGAAGAGGAGAGACTTGCAGCTGAAGAAGAAGCCAAAAAAGAAGCTGCCCGTGCCGCTAAGAAGGAACGTGAAAGATTGAAGAAAGAACAATTGAAAGCCGAAGGTAAATTATTGACCAAGAAGCAAAAAGAGGAAAAGAAATTGCAAGAGCGTCGTCGTCAACAATTATTGCAGGCCGGGAACGTTTCAGTTGCTGGGTTGAGCAAAACTGAAGAAGGTGATGCGCCAAAGCCAAAGAAAGTTGTCTACACTAAGAAAAAATCCACAAAACCAAAGACTTTTATCCAAAAACCTGTTCCATCTAAGGCTCCTGTCAAGAAAGACGATGGCGAAGATGAAGCTTTGGTAGACGATTGGGAAAAGATGGCATTGGATGACGATGCTCCAGTTGCTGATGATTGGGAAGCTGCACTTGCTGATGAAGGCGATGAAGAAGTAGGGGAAGCGGAAGAAGAAGACGAAGAAGTTGGGGAAGACGAAGATACTATTGTTGAAGATGAACAAGAAAAGAAAGCCAAGGAAGAGGCTGCTAGAAAGGCCAAAGAAGAATCAGCAAGAAAAGCCAAGGAAGAAGCAGCAAGAAAAGCACAAGAAGAAGAAAAATCTAAACAATTGGCTGCACAAAAGAAGGCCGCTTCTCCATCTGAAAAAGATTTGCGTTCTCCAATTTGTTGTATTTTGGGACATGTCGATACCGGTAAAACCAAATTGTTGGACAAAATCCGTCAAACTAACGTTCAAGGAGGTGAAGCTGGTGGTATTACACAACAAATTGGTGCAACATACTTCCCAGTTGATGCTATTAAACAAAAGACCGCTGTCATGGCCAAATACGAAAAGCAAACATTTGATGTTCCTGGTTTGTTGATTATCGATACTCCTGGGCACGAGTCCTTTACCAACTTGAGATCTCGTGGTTCTTCATTATGTAACATTGCTATTTTGGTTATTGATATTATGCATGGTTTGGAACAACAAACTTTAGAGTCTATACGATTGTTGAGAGATAGAAAGGCTCCATTCGTTGTTGCTTTAAACAAGATTGATCGTTTATACGATTGGAAAGAAATACCAAATAACTCTTTTAGAGATTCATTTGCTAAGCAAACCAAATCAGTGCAAGCTGAATTTGAAAACAGATATGAACAAATCAAATTAGCTCTTGCAGAACAAGGTTTGAACTCGGAATTGTATTTCCAAAACAAAAACATGTCCAAATACGTTTCTATTGTTCCTACCTCTGCTGTTACTGGTGAAGGTGTTCCTGATTTATTATGGTTATTGCTTGAATTGACACAAAAGAGAATGTCTAAGCAATTGATGTATTTGTCTAAAGTTGCAGCCACTATTTTGGAAGTCAAGGTAGTCGAAGGTTTTGGGTACACCATTGATGTTGTTTTGTCCAATGGTATTTTAAGAGAGGGTGACCGTGTGGTATTGTGTGGATTAAATGGTCCGATAGCGACTAACATCAGAGCATTATTGACACCTCCTCCATCACGTGAATTGCGTATCAAATCTGAATATGTCCATCACAAAGAAGTCAAGGCCGCTTTGGGGGTTAAAATTGCCGCAAATGATTTGGAAAAGGCTGTTGCTGGTTCTCGTTTACTTGTGGTGGGAGAAGATGATGACGAGGATGAATTAATGGACGAAGTTATGGATGATTTGACTGGATTGTTAGACTCTGTCGATACATCAGGTAAAGGTGTGGTTGTTCAAGCATCTACATTAGGTTCTTTGGAAGCTTTGTTAGATTTCTTGAAAGACATGAAAATCCCAGTTATGTCTATTGGGTTGGGTCCAGTCTATAAGAGAGATGTAATGAAAGCTTCAACAATGTTGGAAAGAGCACCTGAGTTGGCAGTTATGTTATGTTTTGATGTCAAGGTTGATAAAGAAGCAGAACAATACGCCGATGAGCAAAATATAAAGATCTTCAATGCTGACATTATTTACCATTTGTTTGATTCGTTCACTGCTTATCAAGCTAAATTATTGGAAGCTCGTCGTAAAGAGTTTATGGAATACGCTGTTTTCCCATGTGTTTTAAAGACTATTCAAATCATCAACAAGAGAAACCCAATGATCATTGGGGTCGATGTTGTGGAAGGTGCTGTGCGTGTTGGTACTCCTATCTGTGCTGTTCGTACCGATCCAACCACCAAACAACCTAACATTATGGTGTTGGGTAAGGTTGTTTCCTTGGAAGTTAACCACAAGCCTTTGGAATCTGTTAAGAAAGGTCAAACTGCTGCTGGTGTTGCTATGAGATTGGACAATCCATCTTCTGCTCAACCAACTTGGGGCCGTCACGTTGACGAAACCGATAACTTGTACTCATTGATCAGTCGTAAGTCTATTGATACATTGAAAGACCCAGCTTTCCGTGACAGTGTTTCCAGAGACGACTGGTTGTTAATTAAAAAATTGAAACCAGTGTTTGATATCAAATAGAGGATCAATTCGGTGATGATGAGTTGTTGTGTAATTTATTGCATAAAATATTTCAAGTTTTTACTGTTTCTAATGTTATTTTCCTTTTTTTGTAGATATGTTCATGTAATACTAGAATCCAATATGTTAATGTATGTTGAAAGGTGTTATTCTTCGATATAAAACATTAATGTTGTTGTTCTGTATGGCTGCAATATTTATGGGTCGTGCAAAGTGTCAATCCAATCTTTGGTGGTTCATTTTTTTTTTTCACCAATGAGAACTAAAGAAATACTGGGAGAAAAAAAAGTAAGCATTGCAATTTAGTACCTTTCTGTGAAGATACTACACATATACATATTCTATTTCAATAACATGCAAGATTTACCACCAATCGGAGGATACGAGCCTATCCAATGGAAAAGAAATATTCCTTCTAGAGGATTCAGTGGTACTGTTTACTTTTGGGGAATACTTGGGTTAATGTCCTTTGGATTCTACAAATACTACAAGGCTGCAGATGAGCAACGTGAATTCACTAGAGAGAGAAATTGGGCCAGATTTCATTTGGAACCTTTGTTAATTGCTGAAGAAGATAGAAATGTGGCTAGAAGATATTTTGCAGAATTGAAACGTAGAGAACTAGTTAAAGAAAGCATGAGTCCCGAAAACAGAGAGAAGTTCGAAGAAGACATATATAATGATAAATCTAAATTCCGTTTCCCAAGATATACCGCTGGTCTTAATCCTAAAGATGTTTAACCTTTATGTGTCTATTTCGTTAAAGTTGGGGATCTGATTTGACCGAATATTTTTAGGATCATTCGACACCAAGCTTAGATTATCCGAGTAATGAAATGGGGATAATCTTCAAAGCACTTTTTTTTTGCATTAAAGATAAGTTATTAAAATGTTATGTAAATTAATATACACGCCATTGTACTGATAATTGGAAAGCAATGATAGTTTTCATTCTAAACTTATTGTGTAAGAAGTATTTTGTAAGTGTCTGGAACATATATCGTGTTTAAGTCTGATACTTCACTCTTAGTTTGTATCAAAAGCAATATTTACCTTACTTAGGTAAGGAAATCCCTGATAGCACTTGGCATTTATCTGCAATAACAATTAGAGAAGACTACTTTTATTGATACTTTAACCTGAAATATATAGTGTATTATTTATTAAACATCTTTTTTTATTTCTTTTTGTATGGAAATAGTATCTAAATTTTGTTGAAATTACATATACTCTAATCAATTACTAAAATACTTCAACGTTTACGTCTAAGTTTGATATCAAAATTTTTTGGCACTCTGGCAAACCAATAAAGAATAAAAGTACCAATAATATTTATGCCAATAAAAGCAATGTAGATACCAATATCTCTTCCTCTTTTCGAATAGTCTGAACCAATCATCTTCAAAAACACATTTGTCACTTTCATTGTGCAAAATTCACACTCTGTTGTACTGTTCTCGTTAAGTAAGTAGCCACCTGCAACCTTCATATATGGCTCCATATATTGAATACATGTATAACCCTGTGGAGGACTGAATCTTAAATACTCTTTTGCTGCACATGTCACAGGTGCATCTACTAATCCCACTGACAACATCACCGACACTAAATATGTGAATGGGCTGCATCTGTACATGAATACCCAGAAGCCTGGTAACTGCTCCTTTGTCACTAACACACCACAAAAGGCCAAACACATTGTGAAAAGTAAAACAGACAAATTAGCAGCATTATCATCAATCTCCAAAAATGAAATACACAACTGAGCCATTGTCGAGGTATATATGAAAAACAATACAATAGCAAACCACATAAATGCACCCCTTTGGTGAACTGTATTTGTATATGTTGCATTCTGGTACAAGCCCACGGGGTAATACCAACAGAAATAGCCCAATGTGCCACAGATTATATTCCATGGAATTTCAGCAGTGACTTGGGCAGCAATAAATGTAATCCAGCTAAAAGTTTTCGATGGTCGTTCTCTGACTTCATACAAATCTCTTTGAGATACAAAAGTTGGCAAGTACTGTTGAATCAAAGTGTGAAGAATCACAAGGAACATAAACACAGAAAACATCTGATTTTGCAATCCCTGTAATGACCTATCAGCTTTGTAAAATGAAAATCCGTTAAACAAACTAGAAGTGACAACCAACAAAAACTTGGAATATAAATAGCTTGGGGTTCTCCAATTTTGTTCAAAAACACGCTTTGTAACAAACAAATACTGCTCCCAATAAGGTGCAGCATAAGGTTTGAGCCTGTCTGGATCATCGTCAAGCGGCTTTTTAACAAGCTCTTCCAGCATCAAGTCTAGTTCCAGGTTCATTTCTTGGAATTCACTAGATTTCAACCATACATCGTAATAATCCTGGTTGGCCTTGGAACCAGGTGCAGCACCAATAACTTCTAACATCCATTCAGCTGGATTAGCTTCTGGTGGACATTTTGGAGCACCGTACTTTTCAAAGTAATTTATAAGCGTTGTAAAATTTTCCCCCAAATCACCAAAGTAAACTGTTCGACCACCTCTCTGTAAAAATAAAAGTCTATCAAACTCGGCAAGAAGAATGGCTGATGGCTGGTGTATTGTGCACAAAATTGCTTGCCCATTATCAGCTAGCTTTCTGATTAACTTACAGATTGACCATGCTGTTTGTGAATCTAACCCAGATGTTGGCTCATCTAAAAACACCAAAAGTTTGGGCTTTGCTACCAACTCGACACCAATTGACAATCTTTTTCTTTGCTCGACATTCAAACCTTCACCACTAACACCAACTACTGCATCCGCATACTGTTCCATCTCCAATAACCGAATTATATAATCCACATACTCGTTCTTTTCCTTTCGAGATACTGATTTTGGTTGCCGCAAGTACGCAGCAAATTCCAACGCTTCTCTAACAGTTGAAGTCTCCAAATGCAAATCTTGTTGTTGAACATACCCAATAGATCTCTGAAACGACGAGTCTAATGGTCTCCCATTAACTAACCTAATACCTTCAGTAACCACACCAGTAGTTAACCTATCGGATAAAGCGTTCAATAACGTCGTTTTTCCCGCACCGGAAGCCCCCATTAACGCTGTAACCTGTCCTGGTTTGACCCAGCCGCTTACGTGATCAAGAATAACTCTATCTTCTGATTTGATTTTCACTTGGTACGTCAAATCTCTCCAAAAGAAGGTGTCTCCGCCAGATTGTAACATTTTGTCCTGGTTATTCTCATACTCGTTGTCAAACTCTGGAGTAACTTTCTCTATTTCCCCACTTTCAATATCGTTGTTTGCTTTCTTTCTCTTTTTCAATGCACGTTGTTGAAATAACAAAATTTCACCCTTTTGCATTGCACCCTTGTTAATTTCACACAACAAGATATAGGTGCAGAAGAAGAACACTATAAAGCCAATGACAATTCCAAAATTTCTCCACTTGTGCAGATTTCTATAATCAAAGGACATCTCCATGTATCTTGTTCCATCAACAAAGTCTTGGCCGGGCACACTTCCCACAGGAGTACAGATTCGATTGGGTCCGGCAGTAGGGTAGCTGCCACCAGAAGGAACATATTGTGAGCATTCAAAATCACGATTGTGGAATTCATTTGCTATCAATGATTCAAAAGCGTAGGCCAACGGGTCCAAATAGTTAATCCAACGACACCAGCCATGCATATTTGGTGTAGGAATCACAAACCCAGTAAATATCGTCAATGCCAATAATAATATAGCTGCTGGGGTCATTGCTTCTTGCAAGGTCTTTGTCGCAGCACCAATGGTTCTAAAAATATGGGACATAGCCAAGGTGGCAGAAAAGTTTATAAGCAAATAGAAGAAAAAGTTGCCAGGAGTTCTTCGGAAATTGACCATAAAATAATACACCAAATTGAATCCAATGGCAATAATAAACTTTGTTGGCAATTCAGTGACTATGGATGCAAACGCATCTGCTGCAGGATGGTAAAGTGCATACTTCTTGTGCTTCTCGACGATTGATCTGGCTTCATAAAGGGAAAATATTTCTAACAAACACGAAAACGCGTTGAATAAAACAGCGAAAAATAAAGCCGCAGTTCTATGATAAAATGAGGATGTTGCAGTGGGTAAATTGTAAAATATGGAAGACAATATAAAAGACATCCCAATGTTGCCAAAAATCTGGAAAAGATGGATACTTGGGTTCCCCTTTATTCTAAGTATATTTCTATGGGCAATGTATCGAACTTGCATGAAAAAACTAACTGTGTAAGGGGATGCAGGCTTCAAGTGATCTGATTGACGTGCTTGATGCGCTTCTTTTATTGCCTCTTTTTCGGCAGCACTACTATGTTCAGTTAAATACTGGTCCACATCTGCCACTATTTGTTGTCCCTCTGGTGACTTTTTCCAGTACTCGTAAAATTCTTGTGGTGTTTGGGGAACTTTCCCTTCAAAACCTTGTCTAACTATTCTCTCTGCAGGGTTTGTTAATGAAGTCAAGAAATCAGCGGTTGTTTGCCTCTGAGGACACTCATATCCCATGTCAATAAAATATTGCTTTGCCTTTTTGGCACTTCCAAAATAAATCTGATAACCTTGATACATCAAAACAACTTTGTCAAACAAATCGTAAGCGTCTTGTGAGCATTGATAGATAGCAACCAATGGCGTGGTATGTACAATATCGGCACTAGCCTTTAACGCTCTAATAAATTCAAGCGCAGTAGCCGAGTCTAAACCTCTTGTAGAATTATCCCAACATTGGACCATAGCGTTGTTAAGAGTTATTTCAGCAATCGACACTCTCTTACGCTCACCACCAGAAACCCCTCTAATGAAATCATTACCGACCTTTGTGTTTCTTGTATGAGATAACCCATATACTGCCATTACCACTGCAGCCAAGTGGCGAGCATATGCATCTCTGCTTACACCCAATGGTCTATTTTGAGGTGTTCTCATTTTTGCAGCAAATTCCAACGTGTCACCGACTGTTAATTGTGGGAAATGGTTTTCAGTTTCGGCACAATATACAACTTCACCTCGATAGTGCTTTTTGATTTCATGAGGTGTCAACGAGTTGTATCTGATAACAGAATCTTTGTCAATGTGGTAACCATAAGTCTGTGAAGCAATTGTTTTCAAAAATGTCGAGCAACCAGCACCTGGCCTACCCAAGACAACGGTCAACTCGCCCGGTTTAATCAATCCATCCATTGGTTTTAAAATATCAAAAGTGGGTCCAGTATGTCTCAAAATGTACTCTCTAAAAAACAACGAAAGATATTTGGGAATGAGATTGACCAAAGTACTCTGGTAATCGGCATCAGAAGCCGAACCATAAGCACGCAAGTTCTTATAAGCAACACCAATAGTAACAGGTTTAAAGTAGTCAATGTCGGAAGATACTAGCTTATGAGCATTTTGGATCCAATAAGCTGCGTTGAATTCAGGTGAGTTCGGGTTCAAACGTTGATCAACGAAATTACCATTTTCATCCACAGGAATAACCCCTAGTTTACCCGATAATTCACTTTCCTGTTCATTGGACTTTTGTGATTCTTGTCTGCTGTGTTGTCTTTTAAGTTTCAACTGCTGAATGCTTGCGTGTGAAATTATTCTGGCCAATTCTTGAACTTCCAGAGCAACTCTATCAGTGTAACCTTGGTAAGTTCCGAAACCCTCTTGACTTCTATCTTCATTCGTCTTTGACGAATTTGAACTCGTATCGGCATCTGCCATAGCTAAAAATGATATTAATTATAAAGAGGAATAGAAAATATAATCTTTGATATATGTATAGAATTTACTTAAAAATGAAGAAAAAACGGAAGAAAGAAAACTTGTCTTATTTATACATAATGCCGATTATATGTTAGTTAGACTTAACATCGCAATATAGGAAATGCACTTTTTTGTAAACAATATCAAGGATATTTCTTTGTCTAGAAGCACGTTGTGAATGGGTAATGCTATGTTTTTTTTTAACCTGTGCATTCAATCACCTATAACGGAGATAAAATCCCTTTTAATTGGATGAGTTAAGCCTTTTAGAGCTACATCTTGCTCAAACTGCTAGCCTAAAGAAAGGAGAGTGGCACTAATAATGGTCACACAGATAAAAAAACCTACATAAAACAAGCTCGAATAATCTCCTGATGTGGTCGTAGATCTGTGACACAAAGTCAAATCTGGAGCAAATTAGGCCTACTCGGAATTTATTGCTACGCTTTCCAACCTCATTACACAAAAACAATGGGTCTTTTCACCGACACCAATATCAATTTTTTTCTTTAAATCCGAATGTCTTCGTTCCAGTCATCGTTAAACGGGTGTTAACCAAATACCTTTTCCAGAAATAATCCGAATTAGTCACTATAAACCCTTTCTGATTATATAAGACCCGATAGAGCATTTGCACTTGCTCATTATGCTCAATGCTCTTTTCTTCTAAGATGCGAGATGCTGGTGACCACGTTTGACAGTACCCGGAATGGCTGTACAATTAAAGAAAAAAAAAGGAAAAAAAGGACGACGGTTAGACCGGAGAGCAATTATAAAGGCCTGTGATATCAGAAGGGAGGCGTATAAGAGACACAATGAACAATAAGTGTGGAGAGTTTGTACAAGCCATACAATCAGCAACTTCGGGATTTAAGAAGAATTTGCAACAGCAATAACACCTCGTCATAGAGTTTGAATTGGAATTATACGATTGCAAATTTGTTTGGTTTTTCCATTTCTGTCCTTTCGTTGCATCCAACTTTTTTTCATTTGTATTTGATAGTTATGAAATATACAATTATCTAAACAAAAAATCCTGATATTTAAATCTTATAATTAGATTCGTCAACACCATCCATTTTCTTGGGTAAACGTACAGCAACTCCAATTGGGTTAATAACAACACTGTTGATATCCCAAATCCCCTCACGGTAGTATATATCCTTCTTTAAGAACTCGATAACTTCCTCCTTGGAGTTAGCCACTAAATGAAAAGCACTTCCAGCAAACTTTGTCTTTGCTTCGTCCTGGTAAATTGCACCAGCAGATCTAATTGGATTTGGTACGTTTGCTGGAATGTCAGCAACATGTTGTGGTCTTACTTTGGATCTGTCTGAATTTGGGAAATCGTAAATAATGACGTTGTATTCTGTTGACATTTTTCTAAGGGAATTCGAAAATAATCTGTTTTGATTAAGACTCCTCAATGATCGTAAAGTCAATTTATTCATTCAAGGTTAGTCCTTAGTTGTATAATAGAACTGTTGAGGAGAATAAAAAATTGGACTGGAAGAAAAGAAAGAACGGAGCAAAAAAAAAAATTCAAGTAGTGGTAACACCAAGAAATTCTGAATGTTGGGGGTGAAGTCCTCGACGAAATATTGTCCCAAGACACACTAACTAGCAAAAGTTAACCAACTAGAATCTTAGATTAATATATCGCACATCACATCAGCTTCGGGTTTATATTACCCTTCTACCAAGAACTGAGCATATTAAACAGAATCTTTCCAGTTCTCGATCGCAAAGGTCTAATGAAGATCAACTTTTCAAGTTCCGATGCAGTACATTTTATAAGTATGATGAATATTTTTGTAAATTATCTATTCTACACTAAACATATAAACGAAATATGTCACAAATTATTGTGCTAAAAATGCGTCTGTCTCTACTGGTCAGTTTATTCAAACCAGTTTAAAGCGACCAGTAAACCAAATAACAAAACAAATTGCAAATGCACTAGCTGCGTCTATACCAACCATTATGTGTTCGATTTGAATCCCCTCTTTTGTCTTTCTTTTCCTTTATGCTAATTTTCAGCTGGTTGTTGAAGGGGAGCGAAACGTTGTGCTCTTTCTCTTCTAGGTCCCAATTCATTAGTCTTGATACCAACTCCAAATTGATTTCCAAATGGAGAATGAGCAGGGATTAAGTTGTTGTTTGGCAATTCGTAAGCAGACACTTTGTTCAATTGTTGTCCTATACCACCGTTATCTCTGTCAAAGGTTCTAAGGTATCCAATCTTGTATTTTCTCTCATATTGTTCATCTCTTAAGTGGCTACGTTCCCCAGTGGTGATTTCGTCAAAAAACTTTGAGGAGAACAATGGTTTGTCGGTTTTATCTTTATTCTTGTAAACTAAAAGGCCTCCTGCTATGGCAGCAACACCAAATATTTTAGCAAAAGTTATTTCCAATGGCTTTGATTCTGGCTCATGGTGATGATGGTTATGTGACGAATTGTATCTTTTTGAAACTTGTGATATTGATTTTGTAAATAATTTTGATTGTTGTCTTACTCCAGAAAGCATATTGAGCAGATTTATCGTTGTATATAGTATGGTATTAGAACTCAGATAAGTTGGTGAAATAGATGTGTGTGTATTTTTTTTTTGGGAACAAGATATTTTTTTTTTACAGTTCATTGAGACTTCAACCAATAAAATTCTATGTGAAAAAAATCAAATAATATGCAGGAAACTCAAACTATGCTAATATTTGATTGAATCTAAGTGTCTGCTTGAATATACAACTATACTATTGAATTGACAAAATCTATTTAAAAATGAAACTAAACATTCACTACAAACGTAAGATTATCTAATTTTTGTTCTACGTCCTTAGTACTCAGTAAAGCAAACTGAAACAACAGAACTGAATGCGGTGCAAAATGACAATGAAAAGTACTCTCCCAAGTTGGGGTAACGACTTAATTAAAGATATATATTTTCTCGTCTGCTTGTTGTTGGAAGAGTCTCCACAATCAACACTGTAGGTGGTAGCAAAACATTGCCGGTTTCACTATTTGGAGGGAGGTTCTTTCTCTAGTTGGCTTTGGATCCAGCTAGATCTGTACGAGTGTGGATTATATGATGATATTGATAAGGACGAAGATGCCTGTTGTCTTGTATTGTTTGCAAGCTTTTTAGGTGCACCTGATTGAGAAAACCTGGTGATAACGAAATCACTAGCAACCAAAAACACTGGTCCTAATAGTAACAAGCTATTATTAGGGAATGGTTTCATAGTCATGTTGTATGAATGGAATTTAATATGTATTGAAGTAAGAGTTATTGCCTAGATGTATATGGCTTGGTGGAATAGATGAGGAAATCAATTAGTCTTTGGGTAGGATGCAACTTGCCAGCAAGTGGTTTTAGTAAAAACAAATTCAAATCTGACTAGCTTTTCATCAAGCAAAAGAGTATTCTTTAATAAAACATAAGAACTACCTTGCGGTGTTATATAAAAGTTGAACTAAAAATTGTGTTGGTTGGATCAATTTTCGATTGCTCTCTTCAGTATGTCTCTCACGTTTCTTTTTTGTAAAAAAGAAAGTGCACCAAAGCTCTTTTTAGGTGTCAATGACGAAGCTTGCTCCAATACAATTTGTCTTAGCAATTGATTCTTTGTATGATCACAAATGCATGCAGGCAGTGGATAACTGTAGTCAGTCAATGACCATTGAGAAAGAATTCAACGACGTAGTGTATTTACTCTTGTTTTATTTTAGTCCTATTCACTGGATCTTGATGTAGACAACAATTGATTCGTAAAAAGCCATTTGATCTCGTTTCAAGTATTCAGAGAACTAAAAAGAGTAACACCAAAGACAATATCCATTATAACTGTGCTAAAAGCCACGTATTAAATGCAACCAAATTCATTCTATTATTTTGGGTACATACACACATATATATATATTTGTATATACTTAACATCAACCATTAAATCTGGACAGGTATTGCACGTCCATGGATGCAATGAAAATATCTAATAACCGACATTGATCAAGTAATCGGCTAATTTTTCAACAAGAGTGGTAGCTTCACCTGGTTGAACACCACTTGGATAATGGGCGATCAAAATAGTTTGTTTAGTTCTAACACAAATAACACCCTCGGCTTCGTGTTTACCATAAATTGATCTGTCGTCAGCTCTTAACAAAAAGTACTTTTGGCCTTGAACGTGTAAACCGCTGGTTTGCAAACCTTCAGCACTATCGAAACCTTTGGCAATTTCAGTGATTTCTGGTTGTTGTAATTCGAATGATCCCGATTGGGCCCATAATGCGTCACCGGCTCTTGAATATAAGGCTGCTTTATCGACTTTACCGTTAGCAATTAAGTTATCAGTGTAGGCTTGCCAAGACATAATGATTCTGCAATTGTATTTAATAGATCTGTTGTATATTTAATCCAAAGATTGAACAAATTCTTTAATAGAAAAGGAAAGCAAAAAGAAAAAAAAGGAAAAAAATCAACTGTGGAAAAAAAAAATCCAGGTGTTGCTTAACACTGGAAACGAACTAAAAAAAGGGCAATTGGAGGACAAGAAATGCACAAAAAAAACAGATCAGGACGGCGACGACAAACACTATCACCACCACCCAGACATGGACAGCGCAAAAAAACAGGACGGAGGGCAAAAAAAATATGTTGTAAGAATATTGGTTGCAGAATAATATGGTCCTCGCGGTGGTAGCTAATGTACACGTCGTCGTCTATTTTGTTGTATCAAAACATTACACTAATTGCGTCACACGAACAGCAAAAATGGTGATAATACAATATTATTGTTATACAAATCATACACAAAGTCCGTCAAAGTTGATCTAGTCAAGTTTTCTCTTCTTTACAGGTGGTTCTACAATCTTCATATCTTCCTCCTCTTCATCATCAAGTATTTCGATTTCGTTTCCAAACAGCTCATCGTCATCATCATCTAATAAAATAGTTCCTCCCTCTAACTCCTTGGCATACTCACTATTGTTCTCTTCATTATGATTTGGCTGTGGGACCATTTTTTTAGGTCTCAACTCTAATATTGGCAATTTCAACTCGACAGTATCGTCTTTTATATTCAAATACAATTCTAAGTTTTCTAACTCGTCAGCATCATCCTGTATTAGCATGACCTCTCCATTGGCCACGCCAGGAACGTCCTTCAATTTGGTTTGAAGATAGTCATCGAAATCAACATCATAAATTAACTTCGATTTCCCAATTTGGATAGATATATCTTCTTTGGAATATCCATATTTATAAGCAAGTCTATCAATGAATCCTTCGAGAGTCAAAACAGCAAGGTCACTCAATGCAACTGTGAGCACTCCTCTTGCTGTTAGCGAATCACTGGCACAATTTTCAGCTGGTTTTGATAATCTATCGCCAGTAATGTACTTATTCGGTCTTATACTAATAAACACAGAAGATGCCCTTTTAAAAATGTTACTAAAGTCTGAACTTGTAAGATCTTTTTGGTGCTGAAAAAATTGTGTGCCGGACAAACTTGAAAACCCGGCTATAATGGCATTGGTAGTGGCAATGGCAGGAATAATATTCCCGGCAATTTCCTTGATGTCAAATTTGGATTTCAATGGAATGTCAAAACTAAAAGATCTTAAATTTGAAGCAGCAGCTACAAAAATTAAAGTGTCTTCATCATCTTTATCAAATGTAATAAATGGTTCATTACCAGATTTCAATCGTTTTTGAATTGACTCACTGGACTTGTACAAAGAATAGATGTTTTCCAAAATGGTCCACACTTTTGTATCTGCAGTCAATATTGAACTACTCAGTTCCTGCTCTAATAACTGCTGTAATGCCTCTCGATATTCAGTCATATCTAATGGAATGGGCTTTTTCCTAGCCTTCCACAAAGTTTCAATGCTCAATAATCTTTCAATATCCACTTTAAAAATCTTTTTGAGCAATTCATTAATAAAGGAATTCAGATCTAACAGTAGAATTTTAGAACGCAATTCAATTAATTCATTGGCCTCTTTGTTCAAATTCTCCAACTCGTCTTTGTCGTCTGTTTCATTTTGAATCTGATTGGCATCATTCATTGAATTTGAATTATCGTTTTCATCAAATAGTTGACGAAACAAAAACTCCTTAGCCCAGGTAATGCAATGAACTGGTTGAGATGGTGTTGATCTGATAGTGCATACGGGGAAAGATTTGGGGGTCTCTTTGGGATGGCAATCAAAACATTCACTGTAATACGGATAGATAGGCTGGATTTGTCCAGCGTACCCAGTAGTCCCGCTTTCCATTAATGGCTTTCTCAAAAACAATGCCATTTTGTTTACATATCTTCTGGCTTCTAAATTATCCAATGCATTAAAAATAAAATTAAACTGTCCCCACCATTCAATTGGGAACTGTTTTGTATCCATGACATTGCCATGATGAGGAATCAACTTGACTCCGAGATAATTAAATGATTGCACGGCACTGGCAATGGTGAATGATTTTGATTTATCAATATCTTTTTGACGAAATAAAAATTGACGGTTCAAATTTGATAAAGTAACGGTATCCAAATCAACAATGTGAATTTCCCCATACCCAGTCAACACTAAATCTTTAAGTAATTCGCATCCAATACCTCCTGCTCCTACCATAAGGATTTTTGAGTTTCGGATCCGAGAAACACACTCTTCACCAAGTATCTTCTTCAAATAAATATCTTTCGACATAACTTTTCTTGTTTTGTTATAGTCTAGCTGATTAAAATGGAGTTTAAGAAATTATAAAAAAATTTTTTTCTACACGCCGTAATTTTCCTTTCTCTGTCCATTTTTCTTAAAAGCAAGAATGAAGCCTATCGACGTGTTTGGCGCGTAGTTGCTACTACAGCAAATATGGAACCGAAGTTCTGCAAAATACTTCCACAGACACACATATATATACCCAGATTTATATATTTGGATACAATTGCTTTGCTACAAAAATAAATCATAAATTAAAACGACCTAAAGAAACAGATAACACAATGTCTTTAAACACTTGTAAACAAAGTCCAAACACCTTTGGCATATTGAACAATTTCATCACCACCTAATTTTGATTCTCCGTACAATCTATCAACAAAACTGATTGGCACTTCACCAACTGTGAACCCCATTGCCTTTGCTCTAACCATCATTTCCATTTGAAAAACATAACCTTTTGATTGAGTGACGTCAATGATTTTTCTCAACACGTCAGTCTTGTATAATCTGAATGAACCAGTTAAATCACTAACATGAGGTCTCAATACAACACTAGCCAAAAAGTTGGCTCCTCTAGAAATCAATTTTCTTTTGAAATCCCATCCAAAGACACCACCATCACCAGCATATCTGGTACCGGTGACAATGTCATAATCTTGTGATTTTTGTTTGGCAATGAATTCAGGTATGGCTTCTGGATGATGACTGAAATCAGCATCCATGATTATTACGAAATTACCAGTAACAAATTGTAATCCATGGACATAGGCAGTACCCAAACCTAATTTACCAGCTCTTGGTCTTAATTGAATGTGTTCTGGTCCAAATATATCAATTAATTTTTTGGCAATTTCTTGAGTTCCATCTGGTGAATTATCGTCAACAATAATTACTTCCCAATCCAATTTGTTGGCAGTAAATGTCTTGTTCAACAAGTAGATTAAAATTGGTAAATTTCTCTTTTCGTTATATGTTGGCAATATAACTGAATACTTGTTTTGGGTCATGGTTCAATAAAGGGTTGTTATTGTTAGGGTAGTGGTGTTCGTTCTATATATATTAAGCAATTGGTTTGTATTTGGGTTATATTTTTTTTTTTTCACCGTGTCCTTCCTTCCTCCCTCCTCCCTCCTTCTCTCGCTAATTCTTCATAGAGTGAAAAATTCCAACCAAAAACAATCAATCAAAAAAAGATGAGAAATATTGACGTGTCTTTTCTAACCATTTTCGTCGCTACCAAATTCAGATGATTGCAAATACGATCAAAACAAATTCAAAAGACACACAAATTATATAATTACACCACTATAAACATGAAATATTTAAGTACCTCTTTCAAATCCTTTTATAATAAAAAAAAACTAAAATAGTTGTAGTTACGATATTAATAATAGTACTAGTGAACAAAACCCCCGGAATAAAAAAATAAATTAACACACGTAAAAGCTTAAAACATCAAACACAAGTCCCCGCCTTCTATCTCAATTCCTGAAACCGAACCCAGATAAAGCACAAACTAAATCGATACAATAAAAAAAAAATATTGGAAAACGAAAAACATATAAAAAAAAAAGCCGAATATTAAAAGTATTAAAAATATTAAAACGCATTAAACGATTTTGAAAACACAATGTAGTAACTTAATAAAACAAATTGGAAAAAAAAAAAATGAGAAGCTGAACATTGAAACGCAATTGCCTATTGATTTAAATTTAATGAATTCATATGATTGGCTAATGAGTTAAGTGATGAGCTATTCAATGCAGGCGAGTTGTTTGAAACATCTCTTAAAGTAGCAGGACCGGATACTTCATGATTGATACTAGGATATCCTAAGTTTGGTTGTCCGCTTGTTCTGTATAATCCTTCAGTATTATTCAATTGAAGTTTCAGTTGGTGTGAAGAGCTACTTCCATTTAAATCATGTTGTTGCTGTTGCTGTTGTTGTTGCAATTGTTGTGAATACATCAAAATTTGATTTTGGTTTTGCTGATGCATACCATTAAGACCAAAATTGTTGCTAAGATTCTTGCTATTATTATTGTAATACTGATTCTTTGGGTTGTAGCCATTGTTGAACTTTGATGCCCCAGAAGCATTGTTGTTACGAGAATGTTGGTTGTAATGGTGCTGACCTTGGGGTTGTGACTGAGACTGTTGTTGCTGAAGGTTCAAAAATGCATTATTATTCAAGTTTAAAGGTTGACCACTGGCTGTTGCTGCAGCTATGGCAGCGGCCGTTGAATTCACCGAATGAATTGTATTATTTTGTTGATTGTTAATAGCAGGTTTGGCGACACCACATTTTAAACAACACAAATTTTTGGCGAAATTGTGATACATGCAATTTTCACATTTCCAGTCACCTGCTCTAAATGGAACACTATTGTTATAATGGGAACGACCATGTATGGTGTTACCATTGCTATTCCCATGATTGTTATTATTGTTGTTGTGGTGATGGTAGTTATTGTGATAATTATTACTATGATGATTGTTGTTGTTAAGATTAGTGTTGTTCAGTAAATTGGTCTCAGAATTGTTGAGGTGATTAGTGACATTACCTGTTGGACCCTTGATTGGATCGTTGTAAGAAGGAATACTAATATTGCCTGTTCCAATTTTCTCATTAGCTTGAGCAGGCTGTAAATTCATGCCACGGCGAGCTCCACTATTGTGGTTGTGGTTGTGGTTGCCGCTAACATTGCCATTACCGTTGGCATTGCCTGTATTACTGTTAAAAACATCCTGAAACGCCACTGCCGCAAAAGAGCACCTGAAACAGTGTGTTCTTCTCTGGAAATTTGAAAACCCACAAGATAAACAAGTCCAATCCCCGGGTCTAGGTCTGTTCTTTGAGAGTGGGAACAGAGTCAACAACAATTTATCCATGGCCATATCAAACACTTTACTAGAAGACGCTTGAACTTCAATAGGACGATCATTCAACACTCTCCCATTCAAAGCTAAACAATCAACTGCTTCCTCATGAGTATTAAAGGCCACAAACCCTGAAATACCATATTTTCTCGCATTCTGATATCCTTTCCCGCCATTGCTATTGTTGTTGTTATTATTATTGTTATCATCTGCAGACTTAAAAGTCCAAAACCCACCTGGTCTTCCACCATACTGAGTGAACCATGATTCCAACTCTGATTGTGTGGTGTCGTTTGGCAAGTTGGAAAGATAGAGTACTTTTGATCTTTCTGATGTAAAAGCAGTGATATCTTGAGCCGAATCAAAAGGTCTTGTAAATACATTAGGGTGATTCTCAACAGGGATGGATTTTTTGATCAATTGTTTGGCAATTTTGGCGTGCAAATTTGCAATGACTTTACCATTTGGTTCTGTTTCACTGGAAAGGACGTCAATGGCTGTGACATTTGCAGTTGTCGTCGTCGTTGTTGCTGAAGCTTTTGATGGTGATGGTGTGGAAGAAAAGTTTGGCAAGTCGACATATTCAGATATATTCTCAACCTCAACTTCTAATGCAGTAATAATATTAGTTAAAGAAGTTGGGGGGTATGATAATGTTTCAGGGTGGCTAGATTGCCAATTTAAATATTCTCTTGGTAAATCAAAAATCCTTGGATGTTGTAGATACGAGGGTAAAACCACGGATTTGTCTCTAGCTTCACGAACCAACTGAACTCTCAATTTGGAAATGTCAAACATCACAATTGAAAACTCCTTTTTCTTGGAAATTATGTGTTCTTGTACGTATTGATCAAAGTTTGTGATGGCGTCTTTGAACGACCCAGCATTTTTGACATTGTCCCATGTTATTCTATGAATCTTCGAGCAGTAAGGTGTGATAGGTGTGTTGGTTGGACGAACCAAGTTTGATCCTTTGTATAAAGTTTCCAAAGTGACACTATCGACTGTTTCCCAAGCAAATTCAATTAACTCGGAAGAATCCTTAGTGACAAATGTCGGCGAGTCATCACAGGTAGTAGAAATATGAATAATAATATAAATATCACTCATAATTTATTGGCTAGAAATCAAAGAAAGAACAAACTAGTCAGTTGGTAAGCAAAACAGCAAGTAGGATACAAAATGAAATATAAAAAAAAGCCCCTCAAAGTACTCAAGTCCAGTTCAAAACTTATACAATCCACAATTTTCTCTTGCAAATCAAACTTAAATTCAATAGATTAATAATACAACTAAGAACAAGATTAAGGGATTTTGTGGGATGTAACTGGTGGTTGGATGTGGCTTCCCTGATAAAATACAAAAGAAAGTATGTATACTCGGTGATTCTTAAAGATTCAATTGAAATGAAACAAATTAAAACTAAAAAAAATGCCCTCTTGACGTTGCGTAACAGTAATGTTAAGTTTGATTCTCTTCTATTCCACTTAGAACTAATAAGTATTTAATTCTTGGATATGTATGGGGCAAATAATGTTGATTCTGTTTTTAGGTTCTTAAAAGAAGAAAGAAAATTTTTATTGTGTGGATTTCATCAATTTACACAGAGAAGCAGAAAAAAATTAACAACAACAACAACAACGACTGAAAAATTTTTTTATCTTTTTCTGGTGGTGGAAGTGGAGGTGGTTCACACAACAACAACAGAAATTGTTTCGAGAAAAAACAAAAAACGACACACACACACATGGCGATAAGTTTATTTAATGCGACACTTCCAACATGGTTGATGAATTATTATCCAGACACAAGTAAAAGGTCAAAAAAGAGCTTTGCACTAGTTATGTAACGAGTTTCTTTTTAAGGTGTCATGGGTTTAATTTTTGTATGGTTCGAAAGAATAAACTACTGGTTGGTCACGGTTAGTGTCTAATATTTACGACTAATTCTCGCACACTTGCCAACCCTCAAATGCAAAAAAAAAGGGTTCATTTAGAAACTCAAATTTATCCCCACTGACAATGTGATGTATGAGCAGTGACAACTAAGCGCATATAATAACTCCTGCAATTTCTTGCAAGCTTATCAGGGTTTTAATGACTTTCCTCTGAGATTGTTTTAGGATATAGGATCTATGGTGCAGCCGTCAGCTGCCAAACTGGAAACTAAGCCCAATTACTGTGAAGTTAGTATCTTTGCTATTTATACTGACTGTCTAAGATTTTCAAGTAGTTTTACTGATAGCAAAGTCGGTACCAAGAATTATGTCACGTGATCAAATGTAAACAATTCAACCCTAAATGAATCTTTATTAACAATTGAACTATTCCAGATTGTTTATAGAAATCCTAATATTACTCTTTTCTAGGTGATTTGGTTTGAAGAGTTTCTTGTTAATCAAAACTACTGCGTTAACTCTTTTCTGCATTCACTTATCAGTCAAATTTGCTTCTATTTATAAAAGTTATTGGAAACAAGGTTACAATTGGAACCAAATTGATCTAGGTACATCTTTAATTATAATTACATAGTTGTTACTGTAGTCTAAGAAAACTAATTATGGTGGCGTCCAGATCAGTTATAATATTACCTTAAAAATTCAACTAAAAAACTGTGAAAATAGAATTCTCTCACGTAAACCTCTACAAACGTAGATCATTACCCCAGAATATCTCAACAAGCAACTAACAAATAATTACTCGAGAAGTACTTCAATTATGTGTCATGGTTGTTGTTGTTGTTGCTAATTAGCCTGCTTTATCTTATTTCTTGATTTGATTATTAGTCTTGGTGTCATCAACACTGCCTCTGGCATCTGATTAGATCAAAGTTACATTCACTGAGTCACGAAGAAAAAGATTCAAACATTGAGATTACAACCGTTTAATCATCAATGAATATTATGCTAAACCATTCTATCGCCAATGGTGAGATGTCATGAAAAAATCTGTTTTACAGCCAACTGTATTATGTAAGCAGTCCCAAGCCACGCTGATGGCTTGTAAAAATTATCATTTGAGGAAATTTTCCGATTTTATCTTGGCTTGGCTTAAGCTTGGCTTAAATCTGGCGCGCTGGTTTTTCTTTTTAAAGTTATAAAGTTCCAATTATTAGCGAAGTCAATTGCACTTTACTACCCGAGATTCCGAGATTTATTGTATTGTTAATTGCGGAACCGTCTAATAAAAGAGACTGCCCACGCAAAGAAAATTCATACCTTAATAGCAAGTTCAGATTTAGAGAGCGGTATTATTGTTATGATGTGAGCTGGTGGGTATTGTCGTGAAAAGCTTGTAATTGCTCGTCTCCCCCTAATATTTCCTACAAGTTCAAACTGGTACAAAAGCTAATGAAACAGCAACTAAAGCAATTCTCCTCGAGGATAACAATCAAAGATGAGAAGTAGTGCAATGAGGACAAAGAATTAGACATCAACTGAGACTATGACATAACATGACTATAAGCTCTCTTTTTAGTTAAATAAGGGTTGTCTTTATTATACAAAATATGTTATTACATGCTATTAGATGTTTCATAACGATGTACAAAGCATAATATCAAAATGGACAAAACAGCGCGATATTAGTACAGAAAAAAAAATGCAAAAGAGAAAACCAAAGCGAAATAAAAAGAGATCATGTTCTAGATTTGCAAATCCATGCATACACTATGTTTAATAATTATCCGTAGTATAAAGCATTACTTACATTGATAATTATGAAGGCTTGCATAAATTCCCTCAACTAATGGATGTAGTTCCTGTTGTTGTTTACTGTACTTCAACATCAAACGGAAGAATGATTCTAAGAAATGCCTTTTCGAGTTTGCAGAATTATAATCAATCGATAGAAGAAAAAAAAAATACTTCTATGACACACATACATTGCATATAGGCAGTACATATATTACAATACAAACTGTTATGGGAGAAGAAATTACGTCATAAAGAGCAAATAAAAAAATATTTGAGTAGAAAAATCTAGTTTCAACATCAAACTTATTTTAGCAATTAAGATAATTAGAACAAAAACGGCTTTTTCTTTGTATTTTCTATTTTTCAGGGAGCAAGAATTCCGGAACAACAGGCTCGTCCTACTCATAATAACACTAACCTGTTTGCTCCTTCGTTATTGTAGACAGATTAGTACATAAATAATTATAGCCCTTTATAATAATGGTGGCGTTGCTATGAGTACAGATTATTATTATTTTTATCTTTTGACATGATATGTAAGCAAGCAACAACATGTCATTAATATGAAAATATTGTTAATATTATCATTGTATTGATTGTTAGATCACTCTTCTTGTAACAACAGAGGCTCGGAGAATCTGAAAAGAAAAAGGTAACGAGATACTACTGATGGTGATTACCTAAGCACAAATAAAGTCATGTACATATATTTGATTCGAGTTCGCTAACAATTATTATTACAACTTGATTAGATATAATGCCGTTCAAATTCCCGTCTCATACGTTTTAAACCCAATGACGTCTGTTTTAATACGAGATACTTTTAATTAACTAGACTAGATATTGAGTAAGGAACCTGGAACAAATTTAGATTAATTGTTGGGTTTGAAATGTCAGTTATTTGGTGGTCAATTGATCTGGAACAAGCTGGGTCCAGACCATAGCAAAATAGCTTTTGGTAAGGTTGGCAGTTTAATTGGAAACGCTTATAGTCAGTAATGTTAATTTTCCCATTCTATTTCTTTTTTCTTACTAAATATAACCTTAATTGACAATAATGATGATGATGAATTAAAGTTGATAACTTAATCTGGAGACAATACAAAGCAGCAATTAAGGAAAGAAAAACCAAAAGGGAATAAATAAAATATCGCTTGCTCTGGTTATTGTTATTGTTGTTGTTGTCTAGTCTAAATTTTTTTTTTAATTCATTAAGCATAATGATGCTAGATTTTTAGATCATTTAAAAACAAAAAAAAATTGGTTTTAAAAGCCATCATAGAATAATAATAAAGCATGATATACTTAATAATAATATTAATCT
>OKKB01000071.1_pt1 | contig 69256 bp, 40 predicted proteins | sample 1613931 | NCBI WGS metagenome assembly OKKB01 (sample SAMN04436893, study PRJEB24849) | human gut metagenome | biome: human gut; feature: NICU; material: stool | host: Homo sapiens | place: USA: Saint Louis, MO | collected 2012-02-08
ATGATTGAAATATGCAAAAAATATATAAACATTTGAAATCCTTTGAACATACTAAATGCATTGTAGTCGTTCTTCCATTTCTAATCACAGAATGAAGGGAAACTAATTCAGTTTTCGTATATTCTGATTTTGTGGGACATTCATAATTATAAAACGTGTCACGTGATAAAGTACTACTGATCAATTTTTGACATGGCTAATTAGTTCTAAGTAGAGTATATAGTCATGTTTTTCATAATGAGTTATACTTATGTTAGCAGTTAAAAGGTTATGTTATATCTTGGCGGCCTTATTTTTGGTATTATTTTGAAGTAAAGATATTGAGCAGAAAGTTGGGTAGAAATTTTTGCAAAAAACTACATAATTTTTAAGCATACAGAATATCGTACCAAGTGCTAGAATTTAGTTCCCACCAATAAACAAATTCTCATAGAGTTGGAACAACAGTAACAATTCAATTTGAGATAGCTTTTGCTTGTTTATTTTAAATGGACTTCATTTCAGCTCTCCTAAGCTTGATCACATGATTTCGAAAAACATGAAATTAGTTTTTTCACGATGCGTGTAAATGTGGTATTAAAATAAAAAGAAACAAAACTCACTTCAAACCCTCGATCAAAGCCTTTCCATAACTTACACAGCATTATCACCATAATTGTTGCAACAACAGCCTAAACACGAAGGATACTTTTTTTACTAAACCAAGGTTATATTATGAGTGTATGTTAATTGATTTGAGCAAATTTTTTTTTGTACAGAATAAAGAGGTACCGTACCAATAAACGGGGAACAAACGAAGAAGGCAAGAACTTGAACAAGTTATAGCTACGTTTACTATAAGCCTTTATTCTGTCATATTCTTGGAGGAAGTGAAAGCAAAATAACTAACATTATACCAACTTTCAATTTGAAATTAATTTCTGAAAGGTAGGTAAATTAACCCATTATGCAATAGATTTAGTATTGATCTCGGTGATATTGGCTGGGATCCATAGAAATACTGGTCTACAATTTGATACATCACATTTTCTGCTGGTAGATTTCCGTCGTTGGTTTGGTAATTATTTATCATTTGGAGAATCTTGTTATGATAAAATTGTTTCAATGTTAAAATGGAGTGGTTATTTCAAACAAAATAATTTGATTTTTGATTACGTTAATAAGGAAGCTAATAAATTCATAAAAGAACAAACTGGTAGAGATTTAGATGACTTTAAGCAAAAATCATCTTAATGAAATCAGATGGAATTGAGAAAGTGTATGGCTGTGAATGGTTTTGGTATTGATTTAGTTTTGCATAATATTCCATGAATGTTGATAAGTTTTGTTCCTTTTGCAATATATATGTACCAACTATCACGACGTAATTGATTTACTATTTACAATATTAAACTCTAAACTTTTGATGTGTGTAAGTGAAATAGAACCTTTAAGGTAGTAAAATACTAAAAGGATTTTTTAACTCTTGATGTATGTCATATTTGCTTTTACATGGATTCTTGATTGAAATAGTACCAAATAGTAAATATTTTTTTTCCAGTTTTTTACATCTGTCTTCTCCAAACGAACTGACTATCATCCACTGGAAACAAACACCAAAACCCAAGAGCTTGAAAGGTACGTAATTCTTCTTAACCCCCCCAAATTCTGAAGAGTTGTGATCATTTATCATTTGATTTTGTTCAAGTACATTGTTGTTGTTGTCCCACAAGGTTGCAGAAACACAAGTATTCTTGCCCGTGAATGAATGTCAATCAGGATGATCAAATATCAAATTTAATGTTAAGTATTCATACAAGAAAACAGAGGGGACCTAATATACATCTTGTTTTGCAATTTACTTAACATGAATCTCAGATGCATGAATCATTTGTCATAACCTTCCAAATGATTCAAGAAACATGATTCATACAAACAAATAAACAAATGGAATGGTCTTTTTTTACTTCTTCTTCTGAAACACAGAGTAGACATACTAACTGTAAACGTACATAGTCTCATTACCATTCTACAAACCAACCATGAAATTATTTGACCAATTTAAAGATGCAATATTGGATGAACAAAAAGAAGATATTGCATTGACCACATCTTATATCAATAATTACCCTCCCAAAAAACTAGCGCAACTTGGATTGGGGATAATCAATTTACAAATTGTCAATATTCGAACAGGATTAGGTGGGAAGACTATATTAGAACTACAGTTTGATTCAGCCTTTTCTGATGGAGAAATTAACACTTCGACATTACGCACGGGGGATATAGTAAAATTGGCTAAAATGACATCGTCAGCATTGAGCAACAAGTCAGAGAAAAAGAAGCCATCAAAGAATCACAAGGAAGAGTCCCAAACCCAAGACCTGTCAGATGTTGGTATTGAAGCAGTTGTAATAAAAGTTTCCACACAAACGATATCAATCTCTGTCGATGAATCAACTGATGATTCCAAAATTTTACAGTATTACAATAATACCAATGATCTGGCAAGAATGTGGTTGGTCAAATTAACCAATTCTATAACATATAAACGAATGATTACCACCATGGACACAGTTCTTGCAATGAAGGAAAGTGATAAAAATGATATTCACAAGATTTTGTTAGGCGAAAGCCAGTATATACCGAAATCCAATGGCACAAGCAATAACAACAATGGGGAGATCAATTTTTTCAATGATAAATTAAACGCATCACAACGACAAGCCATTGACTTTGCAATTAATGATTCCAACATAACTATTATTCATGGACCACCAGGAACGGGCAAAACGTATACTTTAATTGAACTAATTCAACAATTGACATCAAAAGGAGAAAAAGTTTTGGTTTGTGGTCCGTCAAACATTTCTGTCGATACCATTTTAGAGCGACTTGGAGATAAATATGAACCAATGAAATTAATCAGAATCGGACACCCAGCACGATTATTAATGAAAAATTTACAACATTCAATAGAAATATTATCGAAAACTTATGGTCGTGATATTATTAATGAAATACTAAATGACATTCAATCGGTGTTAACCAAAATTAAAAAATGTAAAAAATACGGTGAACGGAAAGCATTGTACTCAGAATTAAAGTTGTTGAAAAAAGAATTACGACAACGGGAACGGAAAATCGTTAATGAATTGTTGGTACAAGCACAGGTTGTTGTTGCTACTTTACATGGATCTGGATCATATGAATTGAAAAACAGTGTTGGTACCAATAACAATGAAGGTATTGTATTTGACACAATCATTATTGATGAAGTATCGCAATCATTGGAACCTCAATGTTGGATACCATTACTATTGAGTAATAGATTCAAACGATTAGTTATAGCTGGTGACAATATGCAGTTACCACCAACTATAAAAACACAAAAGAGCAACTCATCGTCGCCGTCGTCGTCGTCGTCCTCTGCTTCAATATTGGCAACCACTTTATTTGATAGATTAATGAAACATTGTCACGGTGAAAAGTACAAAAAATTATTGGATGTCCAGTATAGGATGAATAAAAGTATAATGCAGTTCCCCAGTATGCAGTTGTATGATAATCAATTGAAATGTGATGATTCTGTGCGAGAAATTAGTTTAGTTGATTTACCAGGGGTTGAACTCAACGATGATACAATGACGAAATGTATATGGTATGACACCCAAGGTGGTGAATTTCCTGAACAGATTAGCGAATCAATTGATGGGGATTCCAAATACAATGATATGGAATTATTAGTTGTCAAGGGACATATTAAGAAACTATTATCTAGTGGGGTTCAGCCACAAGATATTGGTGTTATTGCTCCTTATTCGGCACAAGTCCAAAATCTAAAAAAACAAATGGGGTTGGGAGGTGAAGTTGGTGGTAGTGCTAATGGTGATAAGGACGGTCAAATTGAAATTAGCACTGTTGATGGTTTCCAAGGACGAGAAAAAGAAGTGATCATATTGACATTAGTAAGGTCGAATGATTCACGAGAGATTGGGTTTTTAAGTGAACAAAGAAGATTAAATGTTGCTATGACAAGACCTAAACGACAACTTTGTGTTGTAGGAGATTTAGAATTGATGAATCAAAGTGGTAATAAATTTCTACAAAGTTGGAGTAAGTTTGTTGAGGATGGAAATAATGATGGTGACGTTATTTTCGAAATCGAGTATCCCAATTTGGATGATTATATAGAGAACTGAAAATCCAGTGGTAATACATAAAGAGAAGCAGCATAGCTTGATAATGGCAGTAGTAACTATTAAGATTAACTATCTTGTAGAATTTATTAGCAAGACGATTACTGCTACAGCTCTCTCTCATATCATAAACGAACTGAGGTTTAAAAGAAAAGGAGACCACAAACACAGAAAGAAGCAAAATACAGAAGTTCGCTAAGGATGAAAAATTACACGATTGTTCATTTAACTAAATTCCGTGATGATACGATTATTAACAATGGTGAAAAAAAAAAAAGACAAAGAAAACTCACAAAGGAAGAATGAAAGGGAAAGTCTCAAGAAGTCAGAAAGGGAACAAGTTAAGAATGTTGTGTTTATTAACTTCATTTTCTATAATCCTTACTTGACCGCTTTTATTGCTGTCGTCAATTGTGGTGTTTAAGTTATAAACATACAAATCAAGATTTTGTTCCAAAAACTCTTGGTGACCGTAGTACAAGAAAAAGAGGATAGCGTGAGGAAGTACACCTTTCATTTTTTTACCAATTTAGGATAATTACAGTAGACTTTCTATTTTCCCACCATCCTTTTCCCTTTGTTTAAATATGAGTTGATGTAAAAATATTTTTCACAATTAAAATGTTCGTCTAAAGCTGGTCGTAAAAATCTGCATCCTTTGTTCATTTCTATTTCTGAATATTTTTAATTGTTAGGTTTGACAGTAAATGATACATATGTATAATGTACATATACATTAATTAAACATTTAATTAGTATAGAGAATATACTATGTATGTATGTGAGTAATAATACCACACAAAACGCGTGAATTTTACTTTTTAGTAAATTTATTGGTAGCATTATAATTTACACGAAAAAAAAGACAAATCAATTAAATGTAACACAAAAATAAGCTTTTATTGTATTCTTCATATTCCTTCTGGTTCTCAAAATTGCGAAAAGAATTGAATGAATACTACATATTTCTAGAAACATTCCTATCCAATGTATTCAATGATCACCAATGTCCAAGTGATATATAGATAATAGTTCTTTATTTTCAGCTTCAGAACACAACATGAAATATGTCTGAGCATACATATACTTCTATGGTATATTTCTTCAAGTTGCTTTTTTTTTTCGAGTTTATTTTAACTGGAATCAACTAATCTCATAAACGTGTTTATTATATTTGTTTATAATTAGGATGGATTACTCCAACTATCACTAGTTTTCATTGATACTATAACTTTAAAGTGACTTTAATTAACGCAAAGGATTGGACAAGAAAATAAAAAAACAAAAGCTGAATTAGCTAATTCAATAAAGCTTTTTGTTTTTTTCTTTCTTATTGTTATTGATAATAAGTGTTGTTTGTTGTTTATAGAATTGTTCTAAATCATGATGCCACCATTAGCTTCAGAAAGAAAGAAAAAAAGTGTACTATCATAAAAACGATATTCCCCATTTCTTGTTCACTATATATAATGGTATCAATATCAATAGTTTTGTAAAATAAAATTTTATTAATCGGTTTTCTTTCATCAACTTTTGATAAATTCACTCTAGTCATTCCTTTATAATTTATTTGGTTGTTTTTCATATACAAGATTTTCTTCTCTTTATAAACACAATTGTTGAATTAACAAAAACTATTAAGTGGATAAAAGAGATAAAAGCAAAAGAAGAACTGTCATGAAATTCCTTCAATCTTTTCCGGTTATTCTTGCTGTATTTTCATTTGCAGCAAATTTAGTCAGTTCAAAACTTGTGTATGAATATGAAACAAAATACGTCACGGTAGAAATTGTCACAATAGTAAGTGGGGAGACTACTTATACCACAGAACGACTTGAAACTAATGGCCCTACAAGTACAACAACAACCATAGTGATTCCCAGTTCCAAACCATCAAGTCCAGAATCAAAACCAAAGTCGGATTCTCAGCCAATGTTTCAATCACCATCACCAGTACAAATAACACCAAGTACCACATCCATCAATAATGCCCCCCTGCCAACTAAACCTGAAACAACAGTAACTGCAAGTCCCGCGGTTATTGTTCACACATCAGTATTTGTAGTCACACCAAATTCAGCCCCTACTACTTCATCATCACCACCCAATATTGTTCAACAGGTGAAAGCAGCAATAACACCACTGGCACCCAAACCGCAACCGCAACCGCAACCGCAAGAAAATAATTCTGGAACCAATGATGATAGTCAATTATCACTGTTTAGTCGCCAAATTCTTGAGGCACATAACATAAAACGAGCAAGTCATGGAGTGAATCCATTGACTTGGAGTAATGAGTTATACAATTATGCCAACAAAGTTGCCAGTAGTTATGATTGTTCAGGCAATCTTCGTCATACCAGTGGACCATATGGAGAAAATTTGGCTTTGGGATATTCCTCAGGGGCTAATGCTGTTAGTGCTTGGTATTCTGAAGGATTTAATTTTGGCGGTGCCGGAAAGTTGAATCATTTTACACAAGTGGTTTGGAAATCAACTACTCAATTAGGATGTGCTTATAAAGATTGTCGGGCAAAAGGTTGGGGGTTATACATTATTTGCAATTATCAAAAGCCAGGTAATATCATTGGACAAGAACTTGCTAATATTTTGCCATTGATTAGATCGTGATTGGTTACGAAGGAGAGGGGATGGATGGTGGAGAGATGAAATTGTTTCTAGAGCTGCTTGTTGTTTTTGTTCCATTGAATTGTGATTTGTTTCCTTTTTTATTGAGATCTTTCAATTCTATAGTATTGATAGTATTATTATAATTATTAGTGTTATTGTTTCCCTTGCTGTTCCTTACGGATGGTAAAAGTGGTTGTCGTTTCAGTTTTGATATTTCTTTTCTCTTCTAATTTGTTCAACATAAGGTCTAGACTGCACGATCGATTCTTTGATCTATAGAGAGATCCACGTCAACAATACTCCTCTTCTAAAATTTACAAAATAACAGAAGAGAGGCAAGTAGTCACGTCTTTAATGAAATAAATCAAATCGGAAACAAATAAAACAGAAACCAAGGCGGAGTTCAGCATTTGCATCTTGATGGATTGAAACATGAGCTAATTTATCCTCTCTTAGAAAAAACGGGAAAAGAGCTGAAGTCAAAATATATCAACTTATATGGTTTTAGATTTAATGGTGATTTATAATCGCACTTTGTTATGGCCATTGGCGAGTATCTAGAATCGATTCATATAATAAAACTTTGAGATTTCCTGGTAAACCAACAACAGCAACAAGAGTCAGAGTAAGTTACTCATAGATGAATTTGCGTATATGCATGCATGGACAAATTTCATCAGAGAATGTTCTATTTGTCGTGCATTATGATTGATCATTTTCGTCTCTCGTCACCTCAAAAGTCGCAGCTTCTCAAGTATGGCAAGCCACCACCACCCGCTCCTTTGGCATATTTGATTTCGATAAGAGGAACCGATAAAAAGTGAAGAATCTAAGAAATTGCTAAACAAACTACACAGATGCCAAATGTTTAGACTACAACTAAATCTACTAGTCATGTTATTGTTATCCATCAAAAACAATCACAAGAATAGATCTAGATCTTAGGCTTTATACCATAAGCTTGAAATTGTATTTTTCTCCGTAAGTTGTTGTTATGTAGTAGAAAGTCTAGATCCATGTTCCAAACCAAGTCTCTTGCTGTTGTTGTCATCAAGGATCATCGGATGCAGATTTTCAGGAACGAGGATTTTCAAGACATGTTTCCTATTTGTTTACACTCTGTAAGTTTAACCGGAAACTCGAATGATCATGATGAAAATTTTGAAAGGAGTACATATTATTGCAGCACCAACAGGTTGGCAGTTACTACCAGAGATATAAGAGTATTAAAAAAGAAACGTTTCAGTAACACGAGGAGTGTTCCTGGTGTTGTTGCAGGAAATGCAACCTGGCAAAACACTAACACACACACCATTGCAACATACTTACAAATTACCCACTATTCTAAACGGGATTGAAATCTCCGATGTCTTAACTAAGTGAGTATTAATTATCCTCCACTGATGACAAACCGAATAAAGACACAAACTAAGAAAACAATAGGAAATCAAGATAGAAGGAAAGAATAAGAGATCCCGGTATAAACTAAGTTTGGTGTTCATTATACTCGTCAAATTAAATGGATTGACGAAATTAGTGTTTGTTTTTGTCCCACCAAATTTTGAAACATCCGCCGGCCCACTTTTTTTTTTCTTCTCACACTCGCACACTCCCCCACTGCCCTGAATGAAAAAAAGGGGAGAAATAATAAGGAACGCAATATCAAAGCCAACAAAAAACGATTCGGAAATTAATAATAATGCATTAAGGAAAAGAGAAAAGGGAAAAGGTTTTTGGATCCTATGGAGATGAAAAAAAAAGAAATGAAATTAAGATACTAAGCCAATAATGTAATTGCTAGTCAATAGGAACGTAAAGCAAAAGTAAAAAAATGTTTTAGATTTGGATTAAATGTAAATACGATTGTACATGTAAATGGCGGTTGAATGCATATTCCTGTTGTTGTTGTTGTTACTAATTGTTCGATGGTTTGTAGATTTTCAATTGTTTCTTTTTTTTCAATTCTTAGTTGGTCAATTCTAGACCTCTTTTTGAAATTGTGAGGAGGATGAGTCAAGAAATGTTAAAAATTGAATTTCTTACTTGCAATTGACGTCATAATTTTTGAGAGCTTTTTTTTTCTCGACTAATGGTTTCAATTTCAAGAGCAAACTAAGCCAATAATACAACAAAAGGTCTTGCTATAAAACCGATATCCATCCAATAGGATAATAACATCAATCAATGCTGCTGGCTAATAACTTCTGTTCTTGCAAGTCGTACTGCTTGAAAGTTAGGATTATACTCTAATTTTTTGCTCTCTTTCCCTTCCCCATTGATCACTATTAAGACAAATTAGATTGTTTATAAATGATTGACAAATCAACTTTTGTCTAATTACTTTGTCGAAGTTTTAGCCAACAATCGTTTGCAATTTGCTTTAAAAGACCACCTCCACTCGATTCCGTAGCTCCCCTTAAATATAATAATATTATTTCTTTTCGATTTGTTGGTTGTTTTGACTTAACATTTAATGCATGTTTCACCTTCTCTTTTGTTTTTCTGCTGCTTTTTTATTCATTAGACGCGTGAAAAAATTCTTTTCTTGTGCTACCACCACCAGTGGTATGACCTCGCCTCGCCCTGCCAGGATTTTCAAGTGTTTATTTTATTTTTTTTTGAAAGTTCTACCGCCTTATACAATTCACGCATTCCAACTGTACTCAAAACGTCGCACAAAAAAGGGGGACAGAATATTTTATTTCATTCAACCTTAAATTGTTGTTTTTCTATTGTTCCCCCTTTTTGTGACACGCAAACCAATAATAATAAAACAATATGTACCTTTTCTTACTTTGTCTTTCTCTTTATTCTCTCTTTATGTTTCGAAACCAGCCAAACAATTGTTTTTATTTCCCCCTTTTAGTGTATGTTATGTTATGTTTTTTTCTCTTTTTATTATTATTCTCCTAAGAAAAAAAAAGATCGCCAAAGATTATATAAATAGGTATTAGAATTCCCATCAACTGTCCATCCAAATTCTTTCTTTTATTCCTCATCAACATACAATATCAAAATTATTTAACAACTGAGTTTTAAATCCAACTTTTTTGTCGTTCCTTACAAACTTTTTACTCAACTTTAGTCACTCCTTTACCCCATCTTTATTCAATTTTTTTATTGTTAAACTTTTAAACTTTCAAACTTTCGAACTTTCCATCATTATCAAATTATTCTAGAAATGAAGTTTTCTCAAGTTGCCACTACTGCTGCCATTTTTGCTGGTTTAACCACTGCTGAAATCGCCTATGTCACCCAGACTCGTGGTGTTACTGTTGGTGAAACTGCCACCGTTGCTACAACTGTTACCGTTGGTGCAACTGTCACTGGTGGTGACCAAGGTCAAGATCAAGTTCAACAATCAGCTGCTCCAGAAGCTGGTGATATTCAACAATCAGCTGTTCCAGAAGCTGATGATATCCAACAATCAGCTGTTCCAGAAGCTGAACCCACTGCCGATGCTGATGGTGGTAATGGTATTGCAATTACCGAAGTCTTTACCACTACCATTATGGGTCAAGAGATTGTTTATTCCGGTGTTTATTACAGTTATGGTGAAGAACATACCTATGGAGACGTTCAAGTTCAAACCCTCACTATTGGGGGTGGCGGCTTCCCTTCAGATGACCAATATCCTACAACTGAAGTTTCTGCTGAGGCTAGTCCATCTGCTGTTACTACTTCTTCTGCTGTTGCTACTCCTGACGCCAAAGTCCCAGACTCTACTAAAGACGCTTCTCAACCCGCTGCTACTACAGCTAGTGGCTCCTCTTCTGGTAGTAATGACTTTAGTGGTGTTAAAGATACCCAATTTGCTCAACAAATCTTGGATGCTCACAACAAAAAACGTGCTAGACATGGTGTTCCAGATTTGACTTGGGATGCTACTGTTTACGAATATGCTCAAAAATTTGCTGATCAATACAGTTGTTCTGGTAACTTGCAACACTCTGGTGGTAAATATGGTGAAAACTTGGCTGTTGGTTATGCTGATGGTGCTGCTGCTCTTCAAGCTTGGTACGAAGAAGCTGGTAAGGACGGATTAAGCTACAGTTACGGTTCTTCTTCTGTATACAACCATTTCACTCAAGTTGTCTGGAAATCAACCACCAAACTTGGTTGTGCTTACAAGGATTGTCGTGCTCAAAACTGGGGATTATACGTTGTTTGTTCCTACGACCCAGCTGGTAACGTTATGGGTACTGATCCAAAGACTGGTAAATCTTATATGGCTGAAAATGTCTTGAGACCACAATAAATGATTTATTAGTCCATGTCCTTGTCCATGTCCTACCTTCCTCCCCCCTTTAGATTTATTTTTTATCAACTTTTCAGTTTTACCTTTTTTTTTTGGGACTGTTTGAAAATTAACGCATAGGCCCCTTATGATAAGTGGGTATTCAAACTTTATCTTGGTTCTTTTATTGTTATTACTATAATTTTTCTTTTTTTTCTGGGATTTTTCACTTTTTATATTGTTTTGGAAGTCATTGGATTATTAAACATACAATTTTGTTATTTTTACTTTCATCATTATATTTGTTTTTGGGTTTTTTTTTAACATTTCTTATTTGTTCATACCCCATGTTTCTGTATATTTTTTTCTATCTCTATCTCTCTTTATCTTTTTTTTATAGTTGCTTATATATATAACACGGCAATACAAAATATATCTAAGCAATTCATACTAATTACAATTTCTCTCTTAGACTTGTTTTATCCCAAACTTTTTCCTGTTTAAAAGATTCGCTTAAGAATCTTTTGATTCCCGAGCTTCCTGATCTAAACATCAATTATACGTGCATTACTTCATGTAATCGGCTTTTATTTAACTTTTTCCACAGTTCCCACAACTAGACCTCATATTAAAGATGTATAACTAAAAAAAAAAACGTTGTGCGAAACTACCAAATAAAAATAACTTCCGCACTTTGGATACATCTTTCCCAAAAAAAATAAAAAAAAAATTATCAGTCATATATCCATAACCAACCATATAAAACATTCCGAACAAGGTATTAGAAATAATTATTTTCTATCAACCAACACCCACATAAATCATTCCTTCATTTACTTATATATAATCCGATTCTTGTACAATGGATTCACAAGAGCCTTCGGAGGAAAAGAAAATTGCAAATGCATTAATTAATTCAGATACCATTCCACTTGACTTACAACCACCATCCTCACCATCAGTTTCGTCGCCGATGACGTCCACCAGAAGCAATCTAGAAACCCTGAGTCCATTAAATACCAATACATCTTTAAACCCCCGTCAGAAAAGGGCGTCTTTGGCTTGTATAAGATGTCGAACACGTCATATTCGGTGTCCTGGAGGTGACCCCTGTAGGAAATGTCAATTGGCAAAATCGAAATGTGAATATGTTGAAGCCGACAAAAAAATTGTTGTATCAATGAAGTATCTTTCCAAACTACATGACGAAATAGCAAGATTGAAAAAAGATAATGCTGGATTAAGAAATAATTTAAAAGAACAAGAATTGAAACGGGTTGACGCACAACAGGGAAGACCCCAATTTGCAAATACAACACCAGCCAACCGAGTTTCTCCCCTATCCATGGCTTCGAATGTAATGGGGTCCCAGAACTTTTCTCAACCACATTCCCAAACACCTCAAACAATACCTTCGTCCTTAACACAAACACCATTAGCAAATGGAGAAGTGATTCATCCGTCGTTGGATAAATACGGAAGATTAATTCAGTCACGTACAGGTGAAAAAGTATATGTTGGGTCATCATCTATGACGTTGTTCGGATTGGAAATTCAGAATATGGTCCCATCATTTGTTTCAAGCTCGCTTCTACTGAACACAAGTTCTTCTACCACCCCAGCTCCATCACCCAGTAGTAGTGATCAAACACTTCCACCGCCATCAACACAACAACAACAACTGCACCAATTACCAAACAATTCATCACCCAAACAAGAACATTACCAGGGAAAAAGAGAATCCAAGATTTTAGAGAAAGAGGGTAACGCCTACAAGATTACTTTATCCAAAACCAAAACGAGACCAGGATTGTCGATTAACTTTGAACTACCGTCGTACTCTTATGCGATGTTATTGGTTGATACATTTATCAATTACAATGACGGATGCTTTTATTTTTTCAATGAAGGGTTAATCAAGCGATTTCTAATGAACTTGTACTCTGGTAAGGCAGTTGAAAACAAACGAATATTACGACGCAATACTCTCCAAACAAAAAGTCCCGATCAGGATGAAAATACTATCAAAAAAGATACTGATGATGAGACGATTCTAGAAACCATTTGGTTTTGCAAAATCTTACTTATATTTGCCATTGGGGAAATGTACTTGGGGACAGAATCCAGCACACATGCCCGAAGACAAAAATTGGAGAATATGAAACGTAGCAAAGAAAAGCGGGAAAAACATGCATTACCTGGCTCAGCATTTTTCTATCAAGCTTCAGAATTATTTACTGGTCTTTTTGCTTCGGGTGCTATTGATAATATCACCAAAGATGGTGGTATCGAAGTCATGCTTCTATATGCATTTTATTTGCAAGTGGCTGATTGTACAATAGCATCGTATTTTTATTTTGGGTTAGCCTTGAGAGCAGCATTGATTTTGGGCTGGCATGTTGATGCAGACAAAGAGAATTTGAATCGATTTGAATTGGAACATAGAAGAAGGATATGGTGGACTGTGTACATGTATGAACGAATGCTATCATCGAAAGCCGGATTACCCTTGAGTTTTGCTGACGATTCAGTATCAACTGAATTACCAATTGATTTCAAAATTGATTTGACAGATTTCCCTAGAGATGAACACGATGTTAGAGGGTATTATATTTTCCCACCAGCAGACTATATTAACAATTGTGTCACGATTACCCAAATAAATGCGGTTATTTTGTCATCGTTGTATACCAAACAACCGTCTTTCAACATTTTGCCGGTGGTTACTGATTTGGTTCAAAGGTTAATGGCATGGAAAACATCTTTACCTAAATATCTTGATGTTGATTATTCAGTTGATAATCCTAAAGTATCACGATTAGTGACCAACTTAATGACAGAATATTTCCAAGGGATTAATTTAGCGGTGCGTCCATTATTATTTCATTTTGCAACTAAGAAATTGAAAGAATTGCAAATGCAAAATACTCAAAATAAGTATATTGATTTGACAAAATATTCAAAGAACGTTTTAACATTATTGAATGCATCATTCCAGGCGTCAATAAACACTATCAAAAGTATATGGTCTCTTCTTCAAGACAATATGGTGGCATTATTTGGTTGGATGGATAGAGAGTATCTATTCACTTCAGCTTCAACGTTGATATTGTTCAATGCTTCTTTTGGTGTTCATGAAGCAACCAGAGATCATTTGGATCATGCATTGATTTTGTTTACGAAAATGAAAAGATTGGGCAATTATCCTGCAGCTCTTAGACGTGCACAGTTGTTGAAATTAATCAATGTGTTGGATTTCAATGGAGTCATGGCAGAGTTATTAGAAAAGCATGATGATGACAATAATAATAACAACAACAACACTAGCAGCAGAAGCAGTAGCAACAACAGCAAGACATTGCCGGGATCGGCAATTACAAATACCTCCGACAATAACGTAGAGCCATTTTTGAACCCACCACCTATTAGACCAGGTGATTTGGACTTTTTGCAATTTACAAATGTGCAAGGAAACGAAGGAACTGATGGTATGGATGGTGTTTCTAATGCTAATGTTGGAGTGGTTGGTATTGGCGATGTTTATGCCAATCAAGATTTGACTGGTATTGAAGGTCTTACTTATCTAGATGCTGAACAAAAGTTATGGAGTGATATTACGAATGAGGCTGGTTGGTTAAATATGCATTCTGCCGAAAAGGATACCAATATAACGGAAAGAGATCCATTGGATGAAGGCTTTATATTTAATACTGCATCGCCTGATGTTGGCACTAGTGTCCATTCAGGGTATTCAAACTTGATAAACCATGAATTTCAAGATTTCATGGATCAATCTTAGAGTGATTGTGCGGGAGTGAGGCAAATATATATTTATGTCTGTACATTTATTCTGTGATGGTAATAAAATTTTCTATATAATACAATATATTACAAAAACAAAATTAATATCAAAATAAGAAATCTTGAGATATAGGCGTATTCTCATTGGCCTGTTGTAATATCTGTTGAGGGGAAAGTGTAGACAACTGGAACGAACCATTATTGTAGTTAGGGTTAAAATCACCAGGACCTGTTCCACCAAGACTGTCACTGGATGGGTTAAACCCATCTGTTAAAAGCAAGTCGTCAAAAGATTGTGATTGCTGAGGCTGTTGAGGTTGTTGAAGTTGTTGAGGCTGTTGCGGGAGCTGTTGTTGTTGAAGCTGCTGTTGAAATTGTTGTTGGAGTTGCTGCTGTGGTGGTATTGGCGGCGGTTGTTGTTGCTGTGGTGGTGGTGGAGCTCTTTGAGGTATAATTTGAGGACCTGATTCTGAACCCGTAGATAGTTGGCGGAAACTTTGTTGTTGCACAGGTTGAGACGGAACATTAGAAGGGAGTTGAAGTCCTTGCTGTTGTTGAAGTGAAGGTTGGGATTGCGGTTGCGGTTGAGGTGGGAGTTGTTGATGAAGTGAATGTTGTTGTGGCGGAGGTTGATTTTGCTGTGGTGCCGGAAATGCCTGCTGCTTTCTACTCTCTTCAAATTTAATTTTAAAATATTGCACTGCCTCGGGATACAACTCTTGAAGCTTTGAATATAATTGATTCAATTCAGGCATATCTGGAGGGGCAGACAATATCATAGGGAAACTTGCCTTGGCTGCCACAGGCAGATGCTGCGTCGAATGGTATTTTTCATATAAATAGTTCAAAGTAGCCAAGTTGCATTGGAGTCTTCTAATATAATTATTGTATACATTTGATAACATGGCCCTATTTTCTGGTGTCATTTGTTGCATCAATTGTTGATTATTTAGCATGGTATTATATATATTACAACATTTTTTTATCAAGTGAGTATTAATCAAAAGCAAGCAGGTTACTCTATCCCTATCTAGTGATAATGGTGCCCTATCTGAAAAATCCATAGCTGGTTATTACTGTTAATATACTAAATAGATTGTTGTGTTTTCTTGTTTGTTTATTTGTTTTGCTGAAAAGGAATTTTTTTAAAGCACCAAAAAAATTTGAGGATTTTTTTTTTGTTGTTTTTCTTCCCTTTTTTTTTTTCCGAATTCGTTCTGACTATGTTTTTTTTTTCCTTTTTGTCATACATTTCGTTACTTTCAACGGCTGTAAAATCTATTTCTCAATATGTCATATCCCTTCATTATTTCTTGAATTTCTATGCAAAACATCAATCTGTCTATTTACACGACTATTCCTATAACTTTGTACAAAACTATTCAACTAAATCAAATTAAAATTTATATTCTTCAACAATGGAGTCCACTCTATTGCCCACTGCACGTCTCATTCCAATTAAAGTCATATCAAATGTTGCTCTACCTTGTGTCAATGCTCTTAACTTGGATAAATAACCGATCATTTCTCTCAACGGAGTTTCAGCAACAATAATCTTCTTATTGGCAATATCGTCAAACTTGCTGACATTCTTCTTTATAGTATAATCCGGTGGTACATATACTTTTGCCGCTTCATCTTTGGCCCACGCAGCAGTTTCCAAGTTTTGAGTGGACTGGTCCTGTATTTCAACAATCATGGCTTTACACCTTTGAGTCAAATCATGTGACACTTCACCTAAGTCATTGGAATCCACATACACTTTTGTGCTCATTATAGGCTCAAGTATAGAAAAGTCTTTTTCTTCATCTTTGAGGGACTGAACTGCTTGACGCGAAGCATTCATCAAATTCAAAGCTTGTTCTTGAGCTACCTCCACAGGTACATTCCAGCGGTTTACAGTAACCAATGTTGAATGCAATGGGAAACCCAAAATAGGACCTCCCATTTGAAGAGCTGTCAAACAACCATTTAAAATGGCTTCCTTTAATTCTTCTAGATTATTCTCACACTTCCACCTTCTTTCATCAATAGTGGCTCGTACGTGTTCGGACAGCGCAGTCTCACTCAATAGTATGACATTGTTGTCTTCTTCAATCACTAATGCACCTTCTTGGCCAACATAATCTCTAGCATCCTCAATATGTGATAAAGTCACGGCCACTTCAATTTCTTCATTAGTGATAACAGCCTCCTTTTCTCTTTTCCCAACAAATGATTCTTTGTACGATACAACGACATCCTTCAAGTTTACTTTTGCCTTCATGTCGTTAACCAATCTTTCCCTGACAATATCCAAATGCAATTCACCCATTCCACTTAACACTACTTGTCCCATCTCTTTATCCAAATGAACTTTCAATGAAGGATCCTCACGAATGAGTGTTTCAACACATTGTTTCATGTATGCCTCATCTCCAGCCGTATGAGGTTCAATGGCAGCATTAAATAAAGGAGGTGGGATATCGATGGGCAACAACCTATAAGCCGAATCTTTTGCCGTAAAGTTCCGTTTTGCCACTGCACTAGACACAAGAGTGTCTCCGGTTTGAAAATCAGTCTCGTAGCCGGGAATGACACCTATGTTACCAGCACTAATACTCTTCACTTCTTCTGGACTGTCCCCATGCATAACCAATAGCTTTCTTATAAGTAGCTTTTTGCCTGTTCTTGTATTTATCAAGTTTGATGCTGCGTTAAGTTTGCCACTGTATACTCTTACAAATGTCATTGGGCCACGAGTAGAATGTGTCATCACTTTGAATGCCAATGCAAGAGTCAAGTTGTTATCATTTGCAACCACGAGGCCCTTTTCACCATCAACTTTCTTTGTCACGTCTTTGCCGTTCTTGGTTATCTGTGGTAAACTTGTTTCCAATGGAGATGGCAAGTATTTTGTGATTCCGTCCATTAGCGGCTGAACACCTATATTTCTGAATGATGCACCACAAAAAACTGGCGTCAAATAATTGTCAATCGTGGCCTTTCTGATCACTTGGTCCAACAACATGGGTGGTATCTTTAAATAGTTCTCATCATGCTCTAAAAACGAATCAATAATTCTTTCGTCATACTCGCCAAGTGTCTCCACCATAGATTCTCGGGATTTTTCTAAAATCTGTAACAAATCTGGTGTTGTTTCATCAATATTTACTACTGATATTTCGTTGCCATTGGCATCCGTTTCATTCCATTTCAACAATTTTTGATGTATCACATCAATCACCCCTTTGAATTCCAAATCACTCTCTTTGTTTGTTTCAAAGTATGGTAGGTTACAAAGTACAACTCTTGTTTCTAATTTCTGAATGACTTCTTGCACAGTCCTGCTGAAACCGGCACCAGGGCGATCCATCTTGTTGACGTATACAACCTTTGGCAAGTTTAATGCGCTTGCTTGCTTCCAAACTTTTTCTGTCTGTGCCTCTACTCCAGCCACTGCATCTAGAATAGTAACTGCCCCATCTAGTACTCTCAAAGATCTAATGACTTCAAATGTGAAATCAGCATGTCCTGGGGTGTCAATAATATTGATTTTGTGTTGGTTCCATGGAAGGGTAATTGCCGCCAGTTGAATAGTTATTCCTCTTTCTCTCTCAGAAGGCAAATAATCTGTTACTGTGTCACCTTCATCCACATTTCCGATTCTTTTGGTTCTCCCACTGTAGTAGATCATACGCTCGGTTGTAGTTGTTTTCCCAGCATCGATATGGGCTATGATACCAATATTTCTTGTCTTTGCAGCTCCAATGCTATTGACAGTCGAATAAGATCTGGAAAGCTGTTTCCAGGTTTGAAAAACATACTTTCGACAAAACATGAGCGTGATTTAACGTAGATAAGGAATATCCGGACAAAGTGGATTTGAATTGTATTTCATTTCTCATAAATTTTTTTTTTTTTTTCACCATCTTGTTTGTTTGTAGATGCGGTAAACAATTCTCTGGGGGCTACAACTAAAAAGTAGGAACAGTAAATAATTTTCAATATTAGGGACTTTGAGCCTTTCCAACCCAAATGTTTGGATAACTGCGTTCTATGACTAAATTTATCGAAATGTTAAGCTGTAGTAACAAAAGAGTAATTAGTTATCAAATTTCCCATTTTATGTATTTTTTGTAAAAATATGAACCAAACTTTTGCAGCAAATGACAAATACCACAATATATTTACTGTTAGATACTTATGCGACTACACTACTCCCATATCAAATCAATATTCTAAATACAAAACAGCTTTAAACGAGCTTGAGCCAGTCTGATATACTTCTACCACCAAAATGTAAACAAAATTCACCTTTATCAATCCCCGTTCTTTCATATAACTATATTTTGACAATGAACTTCCGATAAACGAAGTCTTGGTAGCACATCCTCATCTAAAAGCTGAGCACAGCTACGACTCTATACTGGAGGGTTGACCGAGTTGGTCTAAGGTGACAGACTTAAGGTGAAGGTTCAAATCCTTCTTTGCCAGAGTAATCTGTTGGTCAGTTGACCGCGCGAGTTCGAATCTCGCATCCTTCATTATTTTTTTTTAAAGCCATTAAATGGTGAAACTGTGGGTTGCTGTTGTTCTATACATAGTTTTATTTTTGCAAAACAATATAGATTTTGGGTTTTGCAAACCTTAAATCAGTAAGACGAGATCTGCAACAATGTGGCTCAGATATGACCGAGAATGCACCTTATTACCGCTAGAGTTTTTTCAACTTGATGACTTTTTTTTCTCGGTACATCGGTCCGCGTGTGGGGTGGCCTTCCGTTTTATTACACTTTCTTTCTAGCTTATAAATCTTTGTTTTTCCATCTTTTGTGTACTTCAAAATTTTTTTTTCCAATTTACCGGCTTTCTTTCTATTAACTAATTAATTACAAACTGTTGCTTATTAAAAAAAGCTTCATGCAAAAGCACATATAAACTGAAGGATCTACCACTACAAGAAGTTGTTGAAAATAGTTAAACAAATTAACACACACTCATCAAGATGATAAAAACGAAAAAAAACCTATCATCGGAAGAGACCACGGATTCCATCGAACTTCAACAGCCTGATACAAGCCCCGAGCAATTGGAATCTGCTACCGAAAAACAGGAGCACGACCCTGACATTGACGGTGGGTATGCTTGGATCATATTGTTTGCTTGTGTTCTATTCAATTTCTGTACTTGGGGAATGAATTCAGGATTTGCAATTTATTTTGCCAATTACTTATCACAGGGCACATTCAAAGGAGCCGACAAAATGGACTATAGTTATATTGGAGGAATGGCATTTGGTGTCGGCATATTTTTTTCTCCAGTAATCACTGTCTTGATGGGAGTATTGGGATTTAGATCAGTGCTTATCATCGGTAATTGTCTTCAGTTTGCTTCTTTAATGTTGGCCAGTTGGTCAACAAAACTTTGGCAGTTGTACTTGACCCAAGGATTAATGCAGAGTTTTGGCTTAGCATTTATTTCAATCCCGACAATCACAATCTTGCCACAATTTTTCAAGAAAAAAAGAGTGCTAGCTGGTGGAATAGGTTCTGCTGGATCTGGTTTGGGGGGTATTGTTTTCAACTTGGCAATGCAAAAAGTTGTTGACACCAAGAATGTGCATTGGGCTTTAAGGGCACAAAGTATAATTGCATTTGGATTGACTTGGATTGCTATTGTGCTTGTCAAAACAAAGAATTCAAAACATAATATCCAATTCAAGCTATTTGATTTCGGTGTAATAAAAACGGCTCCATTCTGGTTGTTGATTTTTTTCATCATCACGTGTATATTTGGGTATGTCATCGTTTTATACACATTGGCAAACTTCACCACTAGTTTGGGTTACACCGAACGTGAAGGTTCTTATGTTTCAGCCACCATTCAAATTGGCTCGTGTGTAGGCAGGCCATTGATGGGATTGTTGTCAGACAAATATGGAGGGGCCACAGTAGCATCGGTCGGTTACTTTATTGCTGGTATTTTTTGCTTAGCAATGTGGATTCCTGCAAGAAATCTTGCTACCGTGATCATATTTGCTCTTATAATGGGGGCAATAATGGGTGCTATTTACGGAATGATTGCACCAGTAGTGGCCAGGTTGTTTGGGATTCTGAAAATGAATGTTGTCTTTTCCCAGATATGGAGTTTTATGGGGGTTGCCGGTTTGTTCTCGCCAGTCATAGGTGTGAAGCTCACAAAAGGCAGTGGTGTGGGAATTGACCCAACAAGATATGTAAACTGTTCAATTTTTACAGGAGTGTGTTTTATTGTTTGCTCCGCAACTTTATTGATAATACGAGGTTACGTCAATGCTCGTGATCGTATGATGGAAAAAGAAGGACACACGGATTCAGACTTGGCAGACTACACGGGCGTAACAGTACCGTTTGGAAGTGTCTTCCCGCTTTGTTTGGCAAAGAGTCACGAAAAAATATAAACGCGTACACAAAATAATAATAATAACCTTATATAGTTTCACATTTTGTAGGGGACACGAATGTAAGCTTTTTTTTTTTTTCCTTAATCAGGCAAGTCTGGAAACACTGAAAAACAACTACAACCCGGGTGAAGAGCTTTCTCCTTTTTCAAGCTACGAAAGATTATATAAATAAATATACTAGCCGTGTTGCCTTCGTTTTTTTTTCATCCCCCCTTAACCAAGCATAGTTATAATGTCAACTGAATCTACTGCACCAGCAATCAACAGATTAGTATTGTTGTATGACAAGCCAAAGTACTATCATACGATTATGCTCCTAAAAGAGCTAAGAGAGTTGGAGAATAACTTTATAACTGTAATTGAGATAGAAACTATTGACAAATTCCTTAAAGAGACGACAATAACATCAGTCAAATTTCAGCATTTACACATGTGCATCGAGTACAATGACCAATTCAAGGCTAATTTGCAAAAATTTATAAATTTCTTGAAGAACAATCAAAAAATGATCGATGATATTGGGGACCTTTCTTATCATATTCATTTTGAACCTGGTAAAAAATGGAAAGAGTACACCAAATCGGAAGTGAAAAAGTATACTGAGTTCTTGAAGGTGCTTCGTGACGCCGGAGCCAGTAAAGTGGTCCATTGTTCGGTGATAAACAAGTACGACATGGATACAGTGTATATCACAGAGAAAGAGGACCTAGCTAAACTTGGTAAGGAGATTCAACTGGACATTGACTTTTGGGAAAATCTTGAAATCCTAGACTATGGAGAAAGCAGTATTCGATTTTTGCCAGGGGTGAAATTACCAGACTCTTTGAAGATTTTGAATATCGGAGGTGGGTACGCCTTGGAGACTTTAGCCGGATTCAAGATGCCGCCAAAACTTGAGCAGTTATCTGCTGGACAGGGAGCAATGCCCTCAATTGATGATATTGTTTTCCCACCTACTTTAAAGAGTTTGGAGATTCCCGAAAACAAGATATATTTCCTAGACTATGTGAAGTTCCCTCCTTCGTTAAAGGATCTCGATGTTTCTCAAAACCGAATTGAATCCTTAAAAGATGTTAACTTCCCGAGTGGCCTAGAGACACTCAGTCTCTGTTTCAATCCAATCGAGAGCTTAAAAGGAGTCAAGTTTCCTGAGTCGCTACAGTTATTGGACATCTCCAACATTCCCAATGAATCTATGGCAGGTGTCAAATTTCCGGAGCTGTTAGAAGTGTTGAACTTACAGTCGTCCATGACAACTACTAGAGGTTTGAAACTACCCCAGCATTTGAAGCATTTGATTTTAAGTGGAAATGGGATCAATAGCATAAATCCACTAAAATTGCCAAACACTATTGAAATTTTGTACTTGAATCAAAACCACATCAAAACTTTGAACAAGGTCGTTTTCCCTCCCAAGTTGCGTGAACTATATTTGGGGGTCAATCTTATCACGACTTTGAAAAATGTAGCGTTCCCTGCTACAATCGAAGTTCTAGATTTTGAACAGGATCCGTTCTTTTATGAAAACGACAAGCACATCACTACATTAAAGGATGTAATTTTGCCGCCAAATTTGAAAACATTGAAATTATCGTACCACGGGATAAAAACTATTGAATCGTTCGAGTTTCCTGCTAGTTTGCGATACCTTAGTCTAGCTTACAATGAACTTCGGTTAATTAGAAATGTCAAGTTTGGAAATCACTTGAAAACTTTAGATTTGAGTGGCAATCAGGATTTGCAGAGTCTTGACAATGTAATTATCCCTGAATCAGTCACAGAGTTGAGAGTTCCGCCTCAATTGGTTGCCAATTTGCCAGCCTATGTTATTGAAAGAGCGAATGAAAATAGACTTATCATCAAGAAAGATGATATTGAGTCTGAGTAGTGGTACGGAGTGTATATTTACATATGAGCCAGTCTTTTTTTTCATTGATTTTTGTATTTCTTTTCTCTTTATTTTAGTATACAAAGAATAAAATTCGTGTGTACAATCTTGCCTAGTCTATTTCTTTTCCCTATCTACTGTACAAAATGCATTATGCGTCATCTTCCTCGTCAGATGAATCTTTGTCTTCGGCTTCTCTTCTTTGCAACATACGTTCTAATTCTGCATCTTCGTTAGCCGAAACAGCCTTTGGAGGCATACTGACTTTACAGTTACCGCCGCTAGCTTCAATTGATTCGGTGATTTTTTCAATGGCTTTTTCTAAAAGTTTGACACCTTCATTCTTATCCAAGGCTTGAACAGTAATGAAGTACAATGGAGCAGCCACCAATTTAGCCTTGACTTGCATTTGTGAAGTTGAGACGCTCTCAGCAGCTTTTAAAGCTTCCTTTATAGCATCTATACCTTCGTAACTAAAACACGAGACGTCAACATCGGCTCTGATGTTAATTGCCTGAGGTGTTAATCTTCTTGAAATGTATAACTTTAATTCTTCCAATACGTCCTTTGAAGGTACATCGACACTGTCAAAGACAGAAGGATCGGTGATAGATATCTTGAAAGCATCATACGCATGACCATACTTTCTACTTAAGGGCCACCCAATGGTTTCATATAATCTTTCCAAAGGAATGTTAAATTTTTCGGCACAATGTCTCAAGATGGAGTGGACAGCTTTTGATTTATTATATCTTTCATCACACTTCACTATATCTTCAGCTGAAACAACTTTTTTGGACAAATCAATGTATCCCTTTTCCTTGTCAACTCTCAATACTACGGCCACTTCGTTCTTACCGACACGGATCAATTTTTGGATAGAACGAATACGTCTTCTCGACAATTCCGATAATAACACCATCCCTTCGATATTGTCATATTCTAACAACTTCACGTATGCACCCATCTCGGCAATTTCCTGGACGTTAACCATAACAACTTCATCCACTTCTGGATACTTGTTTTCATAAAATCTGCAATTTGTTGTACTCATCCTTTATGTTTCTAAGTGATTTTGGATATATAAGGTTTGGATTGGAAATTGATTTTAAAAGGAAAAAAATTTTTTTGTGACTGAAAAATTCAGAAAAAAAAAATGGATACCATACACACGACCTTATATTTGATGTACACTTTGTTACATTCATAGCATTCCATCCTAGAAGCAAGCTTACAAATAGGAATATAAATGAGATTCTAAGCAAAAGCAAGAGCAATCATACTATTTTACAATAAAGAAAAGATACGGCTGTGATGTTTTTATCACTTTCACAAGACTTGGAAGGAAAGAGAAATTAATAAAGTGATACTGATAAACAACACATCAACTTTGATTAATAGCCAGAACCACATTGATAATTGGAGGTAATTAATTTCAAACTGATGGCAACGTGTTTTGCAACCAAATTAACTCAGAATTGATTGAAATGTGCACACGGCTAATTTCTTAGGAACCATATTGACAATTTCACTATTATTTGTATACTATATATACCCACATTTTTTCGAGATATTGTTTCAAAGGAGCTAGTAAATGTTTTTTACCTAGTCATTATAAGCATTGAATTGTTCAAAACCCCTTTGTCTAACTTGAAAATGAACTTGACAGTTTGTGTGATTGCAATAATTTTAGAACACTTGTATAACGAGACAGCCAAAATTTGGCGATCGTTGGGTCAATGGTGAAGTGGCGATCATGCTCCATTAGGGATTTCACTACTGTTCTTGTAACTGTGTGAAATCTGAATTTGGTGTGGTCCCGGGTTCGATTCCCGGTTGACCCCGCGTATCAAGCTTATTTTTTTGCAATTATTGCGTTCCGTGTTCCACTCTTTTCTTTTTCTATTTCTGCATTGCTGTGTAGTCTTTATTAGACTCAAAGCATTATGTTTGGTCCAATTCATTGTTCTGTATAAGCAACGAGATCAATAAGAATCATGTAGTTTGACACCAAAACTGAATCCTCTGTTAGCATCATCTCCTTACATACTGGTAATGCGAATACTGTTTTTGCTTTGCATGTTCAAACAATTGAAATTTGAGTATGATGTAATACAAGATTCAAATAGATACATCACACCACCACGACTACGGCTAGCTTGTATATTTGCTACCGACATGTTTTATCTCCGCTGTTCAACAAAATTTCGTACGAAAATGAATGCAGAGACGAAATTCAAGTCTTCACGGAAGAAGGAAACTAAAGGTGTACAAGAGTAAAGTACAACTACCAACGCTAATCCTACAATATGCTTGTTCTGGGGAACTACAATAATTGAATGAGCCTATTCCATGGATACTGACAAAAAAAAAGTAAGCTGGTCATCAATAAAAGAAGTTCACATTTTATGAGCAACATATATACAACAAGTAATTGCTGGGTTGTTGTTGTCGTCTACGACCTAAATAGATATAAGAAGATATCTTGGTTGTTCTAAATTTGGAAATCAGTTGTGGATCCCCTATATATTCAACTTGCCAGGGGAACAAGAATAATAATTATAATAGAGAAGGGTCGTTTTTAGTTGCCTAATTCTTATTTTTTTTTTAAACCATTGAAACTTCCAAATTTATCTATTTCGTAGCAATAAACATTTTTCTCTTTCCCCACTCTTCTTGTTTCCGGTAGTTTCACGCTTGCTCTTTTCACCACAGATAATAGTATAGACATCACCTTTACCCAACAAAGGGGACTTTCAAAGTAGCATCATTCCACTCCACTAAATCTGCACGGTTACTCCGCCAAATGGGTTTTTGAGCTGCATGCTATAAATATGGCAGCGAACTCTTCATTCTTTCTAGCAGATAATTGTGCTCCACATAATCAATCATTTATACAATTTTGCATACACGCAGCATCAAAAAAGAAGGGTAGGATAGCATTAATGTGTTTAGCTAATTTATTCCTCTTATTCAGTTTTCATTTACTATATGCCAGGTTCTGCAGCGGATTTCCCTATGTAGTTCCAAGCACGGCCAGATCTACAAATCAAATTTTTCACACAAATCTCGAGCAATTAGTCAATAGTCCAGAGAATAAACAGATTTTTAGCCAGCTCAAGTTCTCCGATCAAGCATTTTACGATCCCCACGATAATGTCGTTGGAACAACCGAGTTCCCAGTTTTCAATCAATACCAAAGACAGCCCTATGTTGCCAATGGATACATTGGAAGCAGAATACCAAACTTAGGACAAGGGTTTACTTACGACCAGCTCACCAACTCACTGACAGCAAACGATGACGACTTGTTGAATGGTTGGCCACTTTTCAATAAGAGATATTCTGGCGCGTTTGTTGCTGGATTTTACGATTTACAAAAAAACACAACAGGAACCAATTTTGCCGAGTTATTAGAAAATGGGTATGAAAGTGTAATAGCTGCTGTGCCACAGTGGACTGCTTTGTCATTGAGTGTCGAAATATTGGGCAAAAAGTATACGCTCGACCCCTCGTTAGAGCATGAAGCAATTGGTGACATCACCAATTATGTCCAAAACATGTCATTGTCGGACGGAATTGTTACTACTCAGTTTACTTGGCTAAATACCTTTGATGTAAAATACGAAATTCTTGCTCATCGTGAGAATATAAATTTGGGATTGGTCAATATGCAAGTCTACAATCCAGGAAATGAAAGCGTACAAGTCATTGTTTCTGATGTGCTTGACTTTAATTCTTCACAAAGATGTCAATTGAATCAAATTTCACACGACAAAAATGGGATTTATGTCACATTCCATCCTCAAGGGTTGAGTTATATTGATGGTGCAATATACTCTACATTATCAGCCAATGGCCAGATTACCAGAGAACAAACCAACGAAACAGTCTTCCAAAATGTTGAACTTACTATTGAGCCCCATTCATGTGTCCAAGTTGCCAAATATGCTGGGATTGCGACTACAGATTTGGATCCAGACTCTTTTAAGACTGCAGATGACGTGTTAAAGTTTGCAAGAAAAGTTTCCCAAAATAAAAAGCATGGCGATGCTACTCAATTAGTTAACTCGCATAGGCTGGCATGGTCAAAGATAATACAAGATGCTCCTTTGGTTACATTTCCAAGTGACTCATTGTTAAACTTGGGAGCAAGAGCTTCGATTTTCCATTTGTTAGCAAACACGAGACCGAATGCCGAGGGTGTTACAGGAGCTCTTGGTGTAAGTGGTTTGAGTTCCGACAGCTATGGTGGAATGGTTTTTTGGGATACAGATTTATGGATGCTTAATGGAATATTACCATTTGCTCCAGACCATATCAAAAGCTTTATAAACTATCGAGTGCATCTTCACCAGCAAGCTATTGACAATGTACCTAGGGGCTATCAAGGTGCAGTATACCCTTGGACAAGCGGTAGATTTGGTAATTGTACAGGAACTGGACCATGCTTGGATTATGAGTACCATATCAATATGGCAGTTGCTATGGCTAGTTGGCAGTTGTACATTAGCGGAGCAGCCGATGATACATTTTTGGAATCTGTAGCATACCCAATCATAAATGATGCTGCAAGTTTCTTAGCTGAATATGTTGTCCACTACAATGATACCCTTGGCAAGTATACGACGAAAAACCTCACCGACCCCGACGAGTTTGCTAACCATGTAGACAATGGCGCATACACCAACACAGGCATAGTTTTGGTAATGAGATGGGCACAGATTGCGGGCAGCATTCTAGGAAAGCAAGTTCCTAAAATTTATCATGACATTGAAACAGCCATGTTTCTTCCAACTGCAGAGAACACACAAAATATAACTTTAGAGTACTCAGGAATGAATTCTTCAGTTGGTATCAAACAGGCAGATGTTATTATGATGACGTATCCCTTAGAAAACGAGTTGATTGACCAAGATCAAGCATACATAAACATGGAGTTCTATTCCATGAAGCAAGTAGGATATGGACCAGCAATGACATTCCCAATATTTTCGATCGTTGCATCAAACTTGGCATTCACTGGATGTGCTTCTCAGTCATACTTGCATAAGGCAATTCAACCTTTCCTCAGGGGACCCTTTGCACAATTTGCAGAACAAAATAATGACGATTATTTAACCAATGGCGGAACGCACCCGGCCTTCCCGTTTTTAACAGCACATGGGGGGTTTTTGCAAGCAATATTACAAGGCTTAACTGGAATGAGATTCGATTACACATTTGAGAATAACAAATTACAGCGTTTATTAAAACTAGATCCAATTGCATTGCCTTGTTTGGGTGAAGGTGTAAGGTTTGACAGTATCAAGTATGACAACCATACTCTTTCGATGGCAATTAACGAAACACATTTCACAATCAAAAATAAGGGAAAAACAACACCCAATGCACAAAACTATGTGACAATATTATTGGCAGAAAGAAATGCAATGCACGGAAAGTACACCATTAATGACGAAGATGAACAATCCTTTCCTTTGTTTGAGACGAGTGAAAGCTTCCCTGATAGCGTATCTGAATGCAACAAAGCAGGCTTTTTTAATATTACTGAAGGTGCATACGGAGACGTCTCTTTACTGATTAATGATGGAGACAATACAACAAGCTGGCAAGCCAAATATAACGATACAACAGGTAAGGTTCTTGTTGATTTGAAGTCTTTTAGAAATATTTCTAGTGGAACTTTTATTTGGGGAGACAAACCACCTAAAAGAGTAAAAGTTTCTAAATACTCAGGCAGCAGTTTTACAGCTGTCACCGACTTTTTCGCACAAGTGGATTTTGGTAACGAGTTGTTTAATGAGTATAAATATGCTAACCCAGAAGGAAAATTGCATAACCAAAGCGACGTGTTTGAAGAGGTGTATTCCGGGGATGTGAAGATTTCCGCTCCTTTTGACCCCGAAGAGTATTTCCAGGTTTGGGTTCCAACAAGACACAACATCACGGAAGTGGCTGTGAATCTACAAACCCGTTTTTTGCTAATTGAAGTTGATGAGATTCACAACACAGAAGCCATTGATGGAGATTATGGCGGGGCAAAACTAGCTGAAGTTGTTTTTTATTAAAAGTAAATATTTAGAGTAGATCATTTACTTAATATTGATTTGTATACCTAGAGGTTCATTGTATAGATTCAGAACGATCCGCAATATGGGAAAAGACTCAGATTTCTACATCACCGTTCTCACATAACGCTCAGGGAAAGAAAACGAATACTATATATTAACAACGTACTTACATGACGAACATTGACCATTAAACCCACAGAATATCGGCTCTCTTGATTTTGATTCTATCTTTATTTATTAATTTATTTATTTACGTAAATTTTTTTTTTGGTCATTTGATTTTAAACTCTTACTCTTAGTACATAGCCTCTGCCATAGTAATGAGACGCTTAAGTCCTGTATGCCAATTTCCAATTTCGTCACTGTGCTCAGTAGCAATTTGAAGGTTTACAGCAGTAGCATTTGCAAAATCTTTGGATTCCAAACTAGTAGCAACCTTCAAAAGTAACTCAATAACGCCATTTGAGATTTCTTCATTGTTCAAATGATCAAACAAAATATTGAGTCTTTGTTCCATATCGGTACCATGTTTAGCGTACTTCTCTGGTATGTTCGGCTTTATAGCCTCAAGCACATTGGTCAAAGAATTGTAAATTGGCAACGAGTTTTCCGGAATATGGGTTCTATCCCCCTTTGGATGTTTTGATTGGACTGGCAACTCTGGCTCTCTTGCTGGCGGTTGCTCAATTTTAGCAGCTGCAGGGGTTGACACAGCACGACCAACTGGAGGTGGTGGAGGAGGAACTCCATTGAAGGCAGGTTGTACAGACATTGACATGCTTGATCCAAAAGGTTGTGGTGGTGGAGGAGCAGCCGAGCCTAATTTAGGTGCTGGTGGTGGTGGAGCAATACCAGCATGAGAAACTGATGTGCTTGGAGGAACTGCGTATGGATTCTTTGGTGGCGCATATGAAGGAGTTGAAGGTCCATTATTTGCCAAATGATGAGCTGGAGGTGTGGCGTACGAAATCTTAGGTGGTAATTGCTCTGTGACACTTGGTGCATAAGGGTTCTTAGCCAAACGAGGAGATGAATTCAATGTTGGAGACGCAAATCCTGATGATGGAGGTTGCAGAGCATCCGAGGTAACTGCAGGTGCATACTTATTCGAGACAGGAGTGGGTTTTGGTGAAGCTGGAACGGTTGAAGAAGTTGGAACCGTTGTTCTCGAGGTAGAACGACTGATACTTTTAGGCGGAGGTGGAAGAACATTCGTTGCTGAGAATGTTTTCTTAGGATAACCAGCAGATGAAGCTGATCCAACACTTCCTGGTTGACTTGGAGCAGATGGTGGTTGTCCAGGAGACCCAAAAGCTGGAGCAGAAACAGGCGTAGGAGTAGATACCGGAGGAGTGGCAGCAGCAGCAGCTCTACGTGGAGCAGCCGTCTTGGCCTTAAATGTGTCTGGTAAATCATTCCAGCCTTCAGTCTCATGCTTGTAACTTGCTTTTGGTGAAGGTGGAGGTACACCACTGGTAGTACCACTTAAACTAGATGGAGTAGCAACTGGAGATGCTGGTTTATAAATATTGTTGCTTGGAGCATATGGATTAGTACGGGCATATGGATTTGTCTTTGGTGCTGCACCAGCGTATGTTGGTTGGGCGTAGCCATAGCGATTAGGTTGCTGTTGCTGTTGCACTAATGGTGGTTGAGGAGCTTGAACAGGAGGAGCTTGAACAGGAGGAGCATAAGCTGGAGCTGGGACAGCATTAATTGATGCTCTAGTTTGACCCCTTGAAGAAGCAGGCTTGGCAATTTTTGCATTAGCAGATGACTTAACAGCAGAAGCAGGTTCAACAGCTTTGGAGGTTGCCTTTAATATTCTTTCCTTTTCAGTTCCAGAAAACTCGCTTGGCAACAACTGTAAAAACTTATTAGCCAAGTCAAAGTCTCCACTACCAGCAACCAAGTTAACAAATTCTAAAATTGCTTTAGCAAGTGGTTCAACCATTGGTCCAGAGAATTCACCGGTTGACTTTGTGATATATCTGTAGGTTGCTACTTTTTCAACAAAGTTGGTCAAGGCTTGAAGACGGGCATCTGAAGGAGAAGTGATTTCTTCAGATTTCAAACTCAATAATTCAGACTCATAATCAGGCAATTCTTGCAACCAGAGATTTGAAATTTTATCCAAAGCCCCACCTGCCAAATAACAAACAACAGCATCATTTCTTTTGCCATCTTTGGCTTTCAAGATACGATCACCCAACTCTGACATTTTGCTGTTATATTCAGACGAGTCAGTTGTAAATGAGCTAATACCAACAGCAACTTCTTTCCAATTCTCAACGTTGGCATGGGCAACAAGGTCAGTAACATTCTTGGTAGAGGCATTGTAAATGACACGAGAAAGATTATTCTCCTTGTTCTTTTTAAAATACGCATTCTTCACTTGTTGTTTAACATCATCTGAGCCATCCAAAGCCAAAACTAAAGCTTCCACAAGCTTCTTTTGCTCCAAACACGATGAAACAGCTTCCTCAGTCTTGTTACGCAAAATCAAATTGATCAACTTTTTACTGTCCTCGTTTTCATTATTTGTGAAAATCTTGAAATTTCCTTCAGGTACAAAAACTTCTTCTTTTTTGGCTGTTTCTCCATTACCCAAATGTTCAAAGAAATCATCTTCCCCATTTTCTTCCCCATTTTCTTCTCCATTTTCTTTTTTGGTTTCTGGAGAAGTTGCTTCTTTTTCATCATTATTTGCATCTTCGAACAACGACTCTTTACCTGTTTCAGATAGACGCTTCAAAACCTCCCAATCAGATTTGTTATTTTCATTAACGGTCTCTCCTTCTAACTTATCTTGAATGAGAGAAGAGTAGTTGTCATTTTTCAAATCTTTAAACAATTTTTCGGTTTTTTCTTGTCCCTTGGCAACAAATTTGTCAACCTTGACAGTGGATTTACCACTGGAGTCAGTATTGATTATCACCAATTTTGAACCAAATCCAAATGAAACGTTGCTTGGATTTTTAAGCCAATTAGGTGCTTGTTTGACTTCAAATACCGGCTGCTGGGTCTCAGTAGTTGATAATTCACTCCAAAATTCATTGTCGTCAGTTGAGGCGACTTTAGTGGACACAGAAGGTGAGGTGTCTTGAATGGTTTGAACAACAACTTTACCATCAAATGATGCAGTGGCAAAAATATCAGGAGCAGCTGGGGCAAACTTGGTTTCAAATGCCCAATTTGCTGTAGTTGGATACTCTCCTAACTTGATACCTTCAATAGGATTCCACAAGAAAGTCGAATTATCCTTACCACTTGAAAGTAACAAAGTTGGATCTTGCTTACACCAATCTAAGGATAAAACCCCCTTTTTATGACCTTCCAAGATCTTTTCTGGAGCATTGGAATTTCTCAAATCCCACGTCAATATAAGGGGACAGGAATCGTTATCACTTGCAGTAATCAATTTTGTGGACTGGGAAGGGTGCCAGGAAACGTATGAAAAGTTAGCTCTACCTCCAGCACCAGTGTAGGATAAATGCAAAACCTCTCTTTTCGTCTTTAAATCCCAAATAGAGGTGTAACCGCCATTTCCAGTACTAGCAAGAATATGACTAACTGAGTTGTTCCAAGAAACGGATGTGATTTCATCCATTGGTGTCATTGCTTGTCCTGGGGCAAATGGTTCACTGAAGGTTTTGGTATCCCAAATAAAAATTTGACCATTTGATCCACCAGTCACCAATACATGATTTTGAATTGGATTAAACTGCAAAGATTTAACAGCACCAGTGTGTTTATTGGATTTATGAACAGAAGCCTTAGCAAGGTCTTTTGTTTTAATTAAAACATCAGCATCCCAAAACTCAACTGTCCCGTTTTCAAAGGCACCAGCTAATAAGCCCTGGGGTCTGCCTTCAAACGGTTTTGACCAGGCCAATGCATAGAATCTATTATCAACTGTGGCGGAAAATATTGGTTCTGTCTTATTTGTTGGTGAGAATATATCCCATAACTCTAAAGTGGCGGATGAACTAAAGTTGATATCAACTGCACCTGCTACCGTACCGGCTGCTAATAAGGGTAAATTTTTCAGACTCCAAGCAAATGTTGAAGTACGTGCTATTTCACTAATCTTCACCATCTTTTATGAATATTTTTCTTTACTAATTTCAAAACAATACTTTAAAACAAAAGAATGGGGCAAAGAAAAAAAAAATAGTGATGCTTGATATAAAAGTGCAATTGACAGATAATATAAAAAGGAAGAATTGAATTAAATAACTATAAATCAAACAGTATTATGAACAATTTTCAAGCAATTAGTGAGAGTCGAAGGAAAAAAAAAAATTGTTGGTAGTTGTTATGAGAATTGATTTGACCAACACATCAAGAAAAAAAAAAACAAAAATGAATGTTAGTCGTGTTCAAAATCTCAACAGCAAGAAACAGAAAATCCAATTGTTGGTGTTTATGAAAAATTATGCGAAATTTGGAAAATAGTTGTAACAGGATACACACACACACACAACCCTTGCCCACGAAAAAAAAGTGAACCTGACACCAAGAGAAAGCAACCAGACAAACTACACTATACGACGACAGACGCGAAACAATAACATACTTTTAGAACTGCAAAATATTTCCAAAGACGTGCACCAAAGTCACAAAAATGAGAGACCATTAGTAGCAAATTGAATGTGTGGATATTATTATTTATATAGTTTTTTATTTTCTCCATTTTCAGCAGTATCTAAATTGAGTTTAATACACTTCAACTTAGATCTGGCATACTGAATTTTCATTAGTCCTCGGTTTCCCAATTTCTATATCTATTTCCATTTTGTTTTTATTTTCATTTTTTTATTTTCAATTTTTATCTTTCAGAACTAAGTTTGTCACAATATATCTATATATTTCATTAACTCATAATCTTTATACAATGCTGTCCTTAACTTCTGAGATGTTGAAAAACAGTCAACAACACAGACGTGTTACCAGACATCTACTCAATAACATAGCTAAACCATCTTTAAGAGCTTTCTTATACGCCTACCTTTATTTGGTTTTACCAAAAGCCATAGGTCAGATTTTGAGTGCCATTAGGAAAAACAAATACGACAAAATCATTCCTAGGGTGAAAAAAACCATGATAAATGCCTTGCATCCTCGAAAATTCCCAATGTTTGCTGCTAGTTTGGTGGCAGGAATAAATCTTTTGGAACCAATGTTTCTAAAATTGTTGAAGAGAAATAACAGGTTGGCAAAGAGCCCCACTTCAAGAGTATTTGTGTCCACACTATTAGCCGCGTTGATTTCTGCCATAGTGACATTTCCAACCTACCAAACCCATGTTCTTGGCTACGGAAGATATAACTCTTTGGACTTGACTTTGTTAGTAGCGACGAGAGCGTTAGATACCACCCTTTCTTCGTCCTTGTCTAAAATTACACCAAGCAGCTTATCAGGTTACGGAGACGCACTCTTATTTATTGCAAGTTGCACCTGTATTATGTTTTGTTGGTTCTTTTATCCTGAAAAGTTACCACCTAGTTATCACAAATGGATCACATCGGCTGCTAACATGGATATCGAATTTTGGGAGATTTTGAGGTTAGTTCAACAGAAGAAACTTGTGTACGGAGAACATGGACCGTATGAGGATTACTTGGGTCCTTATTTTGAAAAGCATGGCAGGGATCCCAAACGTGGTAACACTGTTTTGACTCAACCAATAGAATGTGAAGCTGTCCATGCGTTTACAACAAAGAGTTGCGAACTTCACGCCTTGTGGAGGTTCTGGAGGGGATTCAAATTTGCCATTGGTGTTTATGCACCCTTGAACTTGTTGATGTTGATCTTCCCGCTGAAAGTCAAAATGTCGGCTCGTCTATTCCGTGCAATCAAGTCTTCAATCCGCTCCGCAAGTTTCTTAGGTGCATTTATTGGATTTTATTGGTACGCAGTATGCTTAGCAAGAACCAGATTACTACCAAAGTTGTTCCCTAAAATCCCAAGAGTAAGATTCGATGACACTATTTGTGCTGCCAGTGGTGCCTTCATGTGCGGCTTTTCATCTTTCATTGAAACCCCACAGAGACGTAAGGAATTGGCGTTGTTTGTTGCTCCTAGAGGACTTGGAACATTGGTTCCGCTGGAGCCAACAAAGAAAAACCTAGCCATTGAAAGTATTGTGTTTTCAATTGGGTTAGCTGTTTTGGTCGCTTATTCCAAGAATCGAGCTTCAAGTGTAAGAGGTATTTTTGGGAAAGGATTAAAACAGGTTTTTGTAATCTAATAGTAATCCATGGTAGTAAAAGAGTCGTAATACATATAACAAATCACTTTAGTTAATGTAAGTAGCGGCAAATTTCCGAAGTAGAAAAGCAGTAGGTGTTGTAACACACATCGGTATGTATGTACTTCTTTTATGCAGCCAGGTTTGTTGACACAATTTATTTTTTTTCCCCTTCCTACTACTTCACATCTATCTTCTCTTTTTTTTTTTTAAATGCGGTTTTTTTCTTCTTCCTATTTCCAAGTTTGTTTAAGTAGTACGACTACAAAGTACAAAATAGATTGAAAACCATTAGCACAAAAAGTGATATGATATGCTGGATAACGATTCGGAAGAAGATATAGAAAGCTTTGAGGTCGACTTTACAGTTCCTGCGAATGCGCCCACTCTGAGTTTAACTGATCGACATGACTTTATTGCAGGACTACTCCAATTGCCACCAGGAGACAATAATCTTACACAGCTAATATTTAAGACAATTGCTTCATTGTGTGATCCTTTTACACAACCGGAAGAGTCTGCAGATTTTGTCCTAAGCGTTGATTGCATAGCAGATTTGGCTATAGCCGTTCTGTTCAAATCGTACATTGAAGAACAAAGTGCCGATGACATTCCAATCGAATCAATTAAATTTGATATTTCCACAATTTTATTCACAATTTTAAGTAAAATACATGTCCTACTAAATGCCGATGATGAGTTAGAATTAAGATATGTTAACAATGATGAAAACCATTATATGGCAAACTTGCACATTTGGACACCAAACGAAATCATTGCAAGCAATGACTATAATCTTAGACTACTTTATTCGATTACCTGTGTTGTGATTTCAGCCATGTACAAATTATTTATTCCTAAATCAGGTGATTACAACTTGACTACAAATCCTTACTTGCACTATTTTCTCAAACTATGGAAATGTCACACTAATATCATAATTCTTGGATTAGCAATAGACAGAAGAATTGAATTTCTCAATCTCGAAAATGGCGAGAATAAGGAAACACCGTATATAATTCAGCAAACTCTAAAGGGTTCAAGCTCAATACGGTGCGTTCTAGCCTGGATACTAAACAAGAATCCTTCGTCGGCGCCAGTATTAGACGATGATTTGTCTATACATTCAGAACAGTCGTCAGATATAAAAAATGAAACAGTTTTCAACTTCATACAGCCTTTAGCCAGAAGCAACAGCAATGGAGGAGCAATACTGCTAGATATGAGGTTGGTTTCGATCGCCTTGTTGATGCTATATTCGGGAACATCGTTCACAGCGGGGGCTCATCAAGTCAACGAGAAACCTTCAATTAATCAAGAGCACGCCAGTAGAAGACTAAATCAATCCACAAAAATATCAGAGGTGGGTGACATACTAATTGACTTGGAATATGCTGACAGATTTGATGAAGATATCAAGTACATGCTTGAATGTGAATTGTATGACGATGCAGAAGACGACAAATATAATGAAGCTAACAGCAAGAAACTATTCAAAGCTGAGTTAAGGAGGGGGGCAAAAGGTGAAGATGTCTCTATAATACCATCTGAGATTACAGAAAGTCTTATTGTACCTGAACTTGAGTTTGACGATTTGGGACGAGATTGGCGAGATATTACTCGAGGAGGAAATAATGAATTTAATGATCTGTTCTTAGCTAAGCTTAAAGAATTTGAAGCATTACCAAACAAGAGTGATTCGGATGACTTTTTTGCGTTATGGGACGAATTGTACCAGGCACTTGAATTTTTAAGTACAAATTCTATTGAAGGAAATTCTCAGGCCGAATGTAAAATTGGACAAGTGATAATCAACACGATAGCAAAGTCTATTCTAGACAACAAAGAAAAGAGAGATTCATCAATAACGCCGATGAAAATTTATCAATTTTGGACGTCTCTGGCTAGCATGGAAGCAATCAGGATAACACAAGAAGATAACAATAAGATGATTGCACCTATCTTCAGCGTTACAAAATTTGAGTTGTTTTTCCATAATAACCCACTGCTTGCGAGAGCAGCAATGGACGAAATGTTAATGTGTGAAGGTCATAGAAAGTTGCTCATTTGGTTTTTGACCCATATAATGAATCTATCGATTTCATTAGTGGACTACGTTTATGAATTGGTAAGCGGCCTTCGTGGCACTAAAGATATAACTTTTCCTTACAAGTTTTCCAGAAAGGGAGGAAAAGTACACCTAAGCGAAATTGAACAGCTGATGGTTTTGCATGAGTTCTTGGGCAACAGTGCTGATTATTTGTCAGCAACCGATGGGATCGATGTACACGATGGCTATCGAGTCTTCCTAGCAGAATCAATTGCAAAGAAGCTTTTGTCTGTACTATGTCTTATGATCAACCATTTAATTCAGATGGGTATTATAGATTTGTCTGGAAACAAGTCCGATCATCTCCATGATTATACAAATGAGTTGCAAGTGTTGCTTATAAATTGGATTGGCAAAGTTCCAGAGGCAAGGAGATTATTTTTCAAGATTAAAAATGGCAATACTGAAAATAAAAAGGCAACTAACAGTTTTGATACGACAGTTTCAAAAGAGGATGAAATAAACTTGTTTGAAAAATATGAAAAAGCTACAACTGAAGAAATCAGCACGGACATAGCTAAAAATTTAAAAAATAAAAGGATCATCGAGTCGTTTGCAAAAAGAATTGAATGTCATCTAGAAGCTGTGTTAAGCCAAAGCGGAGAAGCACCAAAGTTGGAAGAAATAAATGACGACTTCAGATATTTCCTAACCAACTTTAACACGTTATGTAAAGTCGACTATCTTGCAGAAACTCTTTTTGGGAAATTTGAACCAGTTATCTCATCAGGGTCGATATCGAAGTTGGATGCAACTACAGAAATTGACGAGGGCTTTGACGCAGAGTTTAATACAGAATTCCTAAATGGAGAAGGTAGATTTGAAAAAAAAGAAACAGCAAAGCCACAGAATGGTTCTAAAAAGAAATCAAAAAAGAAGAAAAAATCCAAAAAGAAGTAGACCCCATTTTTAAATGGTTTTATATGTGTATAAATATGTAATATAGCTTGACTCTTTTCTGACTCTAACTTTTTTTTTTTTGACTTCTATAGTGTTGCTTATCCGCAACTCATTGTAGTGCCCCGGAAGCCAATGTTGATTAGCATTTAAATTGCTCAGTTTTTTTTTTCCCGTGAACTTTGTTATATAATTGTGTTTCGTTCCTTGACAATGTTCGCCAACAAATTGAGTTCCCAATCGTTTAGATCAGTAATCATGTCAGCCAAAAGATTCAATTCTACAATTACCCCTGTATGTGAAGTAAAGAAGGGTCCTGAACCATAACTTTGTATAAATCACAAGGCAATTAATACTAACACCAAGAAACAGGTTAGAACCTCACAGGCACCACCACCTGCTGCCTCTTACTCACAAGCAATTAAAGTCAACGGTACGTAATTATTTGTTTAAGGAAGAATTCAATTGGCTTACAAGGCTTGTCAAATTGATCAAGATTACTAACAATTTCACTGTGTTTAGGCTTTATTTATGTTTCAGGTCAAATTCCTTACACTCCAGACAACAAGCCATTACCAGCCTCAGCTACTATTGCTGATTATGCCGAGCAAGCCATTCAGAACGTTTCTAACATTTTAGAAGCATCCAATTCCTCGTTGAACCACATTGTTAAGGCTAACATCTTCTTGACAGATATGGGAGCACAATTTGGAGAATTTAACAAAGTTTATGCTAAATACTTTAGTGAACACAAACCAGCCAGATCATGTGTTGCTGTCAAGGAATTGCCATTAGGGGTTCCTTTGGAAATAGAAGTTGTTGCTATTGAAAAGGATGACACCAAATTATAAGTAGTTAGGATATTTTTAAACTAGAACACATAAATATAAGCAGTTGAAGGTTCACGTGATACTTTTGGGTAGTGTAAAAAGGCTAGCTTTACAGGTGGTAGCAACTTGAGTGAACATAATACCAGCTAGTTCTTTTTACTTCATTAATTCACATTTAGGGCTATAGCCCTAACATATTTTTTTCAATTTATATGCACACCATTTTTTGTGTGAATGTATGGCATCGGTACAGGCTTTTTTTTTTCTCACTCTTTTTCCATAGTGCGAGCCTACATCCTAACGAAAGAATCTCACATATTGAAAATTTGAATTTTTTGGTTTTTTGCTTTCTTGATAGCATATACAACAACACATATCAACAATGGCTCAACGTGTCACCTACAGAAGAAGAAATCCATGTATGTTTTGAATCATATCGTTTAATAGAGGGCAGATTTGAATCACCTGTTGTTTGAAAAGGGGATAATACAGTGTTTGAAGGAAGTAATTAAAAATCATAAAATGTACCTTGTGAAAACAAAGAAAAGTGGATTTATCAAGAACTATGAACATAAATTCAAGCAGAAAGATTATTGAAATACCTACGAATGTACTAGTGTCGCAATGAAAAGTAGAATGTTCTAGCATAATGTCCAACAAAATGAGAGATTAGAATATCAATCGACAAATACAAAAAGACCAGACATCATGGGATGTTTCAATCATTTAGACAAACAGAGAGTTTATTATGACAGAGAAAACTGTATTATTGTCTTGATAACAACATTGGTGAACATGTTTGAAATGACCCAGCACCTATAACATAAAATAGCATTATACTAACAAAATTTTTCTTTTTAGACAACACCAGATCCAACAAAATCAAGGTTGTTAAAACCCCAGGTGGTAAATTAGTTGCTCAACACGTCAAGAAGGCTGCTTCTAGAGTTAAATGTGGTGACTGTGGTTCCGCTTTAGCTGGTATCTCCACTTTGAGACCAAGACAATACGCTCAAGTTTCCAAAACCCACAAGACCGTCCAAAGAGCTTACGGTGGTTCTAGATGTGCTAACTGTGTCAAGGAAAGAATCGTTAGAGCTTTCTTAATTGAAGAACAAAAAATTGTCAAGAGAGTTTTGAAAGAACAACAAGACAAAGAAAAGAAAGCTGCCAAGAAAACTGGTAAAAAATAAACGTATATAAAGAGCATGTTTTAAGTGTATAATATTAATAATTATATCAGGTTAAAAATAAAAAACAGGAACCAAAGTACAGTTCTTGTAGCATTGTAGAGGTATATGGTTGACTTTTTTTTTCTTACTATCTTTTTTTGTATGATTGATTGGTGTTGCAAAAAAAGTGCACACAACAATAAACAAATAGAAAGGTAAAGTGTTAATTTTATTTACAACCAAGGAGTTGACTTATCAATGTCGCAACTTGTTTCAAACTATGAAAATTCAATAAGCAGTTTTATTAGTATGTTATATTTAAAAGTAGTCACGTTGATTAGTTTGCAGTTACTAACATAGTCAGTAGAGAGTGCCAAAGAAATCCACGAAATTCTCGTGTCACTAACAGCACTTGAAAACGACCAAGCACTTAAATTGAATACAATTCTAGATGTTGTTTTACCACTAGTTGCCACAATTTATCGAAATATGGAGAGCTCATTGGAAATTATTCAAATACCAACGAGCTTGCAGGAGTCCTTAGAGTTTAGTGGGACAGAATTGTGGAATTCTACTAGTTCATTTGCATCCCATTTGGACGCCATTTACAAGGTGAAATTATACTCCATTTTGTTGCTAATTGTGTATGAAACTTTGAATCCAAATGTAGATAGATGTCTTACCAATATTTCCTGTCTATTGAATTTGTATTCTAGTGCCATTACCAATGCCATTAATGATGTTTCCGATAAATGCAATATATACTTGGAACCAATGATAGGAAAATTAATGGGAATTAACAAGGATATGCCGTTGAAGGATCAAAAGCGGCAACTACTAAATGAGTACTACCACAAGCTGACTATTCTCAATTTGAACTATGCAGCTATAAATAACAATTTTGTGCTTGCAAGAAACTATGAAAGCAAATTGAGCTCCTACAAAAACTTGTCAGACCCCTTCTTTCTTGGAGAATGCAGCAGAGTGCTTTATAATCATTGTTTGCAGTTATATGAACACAGTGATTTTGAAAATGCAAAATTTTTGATTTTGATTGCCATTAAGCATTTAGAAAGTAACACAATGGATTCACTGTTCTTTCAAGAAAAGTATTTCAATTGTTATGTCTTACTAATTAAAACTTATAAATCAATTGGCACTCCAGAAACCCAACGCAACATCAAAAAAGCATTCAGCCATATGCAACATCAGTTTCCGAATAAATTTGAAATGTATTGTCTATATTTTGAAATATGCGATGATGCAGAAGAAGTGGAAACAGAAGACGTGTTAATGCGTTTAGTAACTTCTGTTGATACTGCTGCATATTTTGAAAAAACAGTCGACTTGCTAAAACTAAATGTAAACAAATGCTTTCGAGGGGTCAACAAATGCATAGATTATTTGCTTGCACATATTAATTCTAACCCTTCTTTTAGTGATACTTTGATAACTACCAAATTCGTAGTCAACGTTTTGTTGAACACCAGCAAAGATTCTGAAGAAACCCTAAAAGAGCTACAGCTGTTCTTGCAATTTGCAGAAAAATCGCTACAAAAACAATTATCAGGAACTACAAAAACGAGTATTGTTGCAATTATATGGTCACAGGGAATAAAGTTTTATAAACAAGCTGAGTATATCGAAAGCTTAGAATGGTTAAAGATAGCTTTATCACGACTTTTCTATACCGATTACAAGGAGAATCAAGACAGAGGGAAAGTTTTGAGGGTCATCCAGAACAATTACTTTCTGCTTGGAGAATACAATCAAGTTATTTCCACAGCTTCGCAAATGGATCCTGAAGATAAAAATGCACCGCTTACCCAGTTTAATTTGTTCAGAGCCAACTTAATGTTAGGAAATGAAAAATTGGCACTAGAATGTATTGACAAAATTCTCAGTAATGATGATTCACTAACTGTTTTAACTATCGCTGTTTGTATACTTGAAAGTAAAGGTAAACTACCCCTCGAGGCTATCAGGTCAATTTTCTTAAAATTAGTTGAGCATATATGTGAGATGGAATTGACAAAAGAAAGCATATCTAAACTTGAATCTCATAATGTTGTTTTACCAATCTGCTGTCGGTGTGCTGTTGTGATGTACCTTACTGAACTTGAAAACAGTGGGAATTTGAGTGAAAGTACTTTACATTCTTTGAAAGAATTGCTTGAAAATAGTTGTGCAATTGCTAAAAAAATAGCATCAACACAGATTCACATATTTACAATTGATGACTTGGAGTGGCTCGCTAGCAAGTCATACAATATAGCCATGTCTTGTCAAAATGGAGAGTTGAATTCCTTTGTTGGTCTATTCTACAAAATTTGTATTGCGTTTATTGATTTGATTTCTCCAGATATTGAAGCAGAAAGAGGAGAACAGTTAATACTCTGGAAAGTAAGAGCCACTATTTTTGGTATTTTAAACACTTGTTTGGATTGCTCCCTAGGAGCGAGTGAGTGGATTGCAATCAGAGAAAAATGTCTTGAGTTAAAAGGCGTTGTTTATAAGCAAAACGATACTGATTCTAATTGGAAAGAATGCTTGCAACAAATAATCGTGATTCACTTCCAAGCGGAGTTGTCACTGGGGTCCAGTCAAAGCTTGCATGATATCGTTCTTGAATGTAAAGGCTTTAAACCAGCAGTTTGCAATGACATGTATGATTTATTTATCCAATTAATCACAGATTCTGAAATACAGATTTCTAATCAAAAGAGAAAACAATTGATAGGTCTGGTAATCAGTCAAGCAATCAAAAACATAGAGCCCTCTCAAGTTAAAAACATAATTACTTGGATGAGGTTGCTCATGGAAGTTTCAGGGCATAATTTTAGTTCCGAGGAAGAAGTTTTGATGTTACAACTGTATAAATTGATCAAAGCAAATAGAAACGAGATAACTATTCCAACTTTCGAGATGGAATGGCTTGCAACAAAATCATGGAATCATGGAATCTATTTGTTGATGTATGTATTTTGCATTTATTAGAAGAAAAAAAAGGAGAATTTATTAACATTAATGTTTGCTTGTCTGTTAATCATCAATTTAGAGATCAAGAGGATCAAAAAACTGGTATCAAGTGGTGTAGCTTTGGTATATTGTTTTCAAAATTCATTCATGAAAGGCTTTTGCAACAGGTGAGTTTCATAAACCTTCTATAACAGAACTCAGAGATGAGAGAGCTTGAGAATTAACAATTACTAACTATTAGTCTAGTTTTATCGATTGTGGGATGATTTAGTACAGGATTTAAGAATTTCTAATAAATTACTTGAATCAGAAATAAGTAAATATGAATAATTTAATTGCAGATTTCCATTTTTATAATGATAATCAGTAGTTCTCATTCGGTTATCGCATTCCATTTGCAACTTTGTTATAACCCCTTCTAAACTGGATTTGTAATTTTTTTTTTTTGACATCTCTTATAATCTGGGTTAGTTATGATGACGACATTGGATTTTATCAAGCTTGATTATTTTGAATTTCAGTAGCTCGCTGTCCATGAATTTTTATAAGGGTGAGTTGTTTGTTTATAATATTTTATCCTGGTTTTTAAAGGTGGATTGATTACCGGATTTGCATCCGATATCTTATCTCACAGCAACGCAATTTTTCCTTCCTGAAATTTTGAAGCTAAAAATAAGCCTGCAACACCTGAATCCTGAAAAATGAAAATAAAAATTACTCATATATGTAAATGTTTTGATATCATGACGACTTATATATATATAGCTCGTTTTCCCAGTAATTTTATTTTTCAACTAAAAACTATTTCAATCGTTGTAGTCAATTAATTTTTATCATCAAATTTCAATAAACTAGTTTACAAATTTACAATGGAAAGTGCTAGATTATCCAATTATTTAGAGGCAGCATACATCCCACCACAAAAGCCTACCATAAAGCAAGAGGTTCCTTCGTATCATCCATGCTTAATTGTTCAAGATAAGCAAACTGACGTAACAAAATTGAAACCTTGCGGTTGTGCCGATAGTTATTGTGTGAAAAATGCACCAAAATGGATTCCTAGAGCTAAATAGAGTACATTTATACATGTTTTCCCGATTTTGGTACTTTATATTTGCTGTCGTGGTTTTGGTTTTGGTTTTGGTTTTGTGCTTACATATATAGATAGATATAATTATACAGTTTTTCTTGGTTATTTAATTCTTGTGATATAGTGATAATGGGATTTTATTAATATACTTTATAAAGCTATGTTATGTTATGTGATGGAAAAAAAGCACTCGTATGATAATATTAATGTGAAATCAATTAGCGATTTTGCCATGAACTCTCTGATTTAGTTTCTAGTTTTGAATTATATGAGGAATACGTATATGTTTCAGAAGAAGGGCACGAGTGGGAGTTGTATTGAGAAAATTTTGTTGGTAAAAAATAGGGATTGTAATACTTTTGTCTCTGATCCATTATGAACTTTTCATCATGAGAACTCTGTGGTGAGTTAGAATGGTTCTTAGAATAGTTATACATCCTTGAATTGCCACAATGGCTTTCATGATCGGCAGCACTTTCACTTTTATTTGCAGAGACGGATATTTGTGCTGTCATCTGCTTACCAAACACCAAACCAGGATGGAAAAACACATATGTGATACAGGTGAGAAGTACCATCAATGCATCTAATGCAAAAATGTATTCCTCGTGAGTTATCAAATACCCTCGCCAGCCTTCACTTAGTTCAATCACTCTGTAGATGCATCGTATGTAAATAAATCCAACAGATATAATTATAACCAACGGCATATAGTTGAATAAACTCCGTTGTCTTATATGTTTGTAGCCAACATCATAGAATGGTTCCAAGTCTTGGCGTAATAGTCTTCCCTTTTTGGTATTGAAAAGCAACAGACAATATGTGCTGAAAGAATATTTGATATTGGAATTGGCTGTGAAAAATGATCGATAAACAAAATCAAATAGGAAATATAGAAACAAAGTCATTGATACAACTTGGAATCCAATTCCACCAACCATAATATAGGTACCTAATTCAGTATCTTTAAACAGTCGTAATGAAACGGCAGCAGCAGCACCCCCACTTGCTTGAACAAATAAACTCACAACATCACAGAATATAAAGATAATCGATACCATAATTGGTTTCAATATGGCATACTGTTCTCCATGAATAATGATCATTTGCGATAATAAATAATAAACTCCAGCCATAATAAATGCTGGGGCAACCGTCAAACTAACAATCTGACACAAAAATAAATTGGGATCCGACCAAGAATAATGGGCTAAAGTTCTTGCAACATAGCCAATAACTTCCAAGATAGTTCCACAAGCTAAACAAATAGTAAAATACTTTGTTTTTGTTGAGAACCCAATGCCCAAAAGGCAAATTAACGTAACTCCAAACATGGCAGCAAAAAATGCATTAAATGGTACTGAAAGATTAATAGCATATAAATTAGCCTTCCATTCTAATTGTTTTAAACTTAATGTGGCATTCACCATTGCTGACGTGACCTCAGGGAAGTCTTGTGTGGCAGTGGCAGTTGCCAAATACTGTTGACCACTGATGATAGTATAACTAGCAGCAACCCCTCTTGCTGCTCGTGAAAGAAAATATAAGGAGATTGTATTTGTTTCTGTTTGTATAGCATTCTGTAACTCAAGTAATGTTAACGCTAGACCAGCAGTGTTTGTAGGATTTATGGTGCTAATACTTGTGGAAGTTGGCAAGGAAGTAGGTGTCCATGATTTTAGATATTGATTTAAAAGAGAGACTCCGTCCATAATTAGGGTAAACTAGTTGTTATTGTAGCTGGGCATATATGTATTCGGGCAAGAAAGTCAGTATTCCAACGACACACAAAAGATAAGACAAAAGAATAAATTCAAAGTGGTTTTGAAATAGTAAATTTATTAAAAGAAAGTAAATGGAGAGGGAATTAGATTGTTAAATAGTGTGACTTTCATCACTATCAAAAATATAGTAAGGTCGGGAAATTATGGGGCACAAGACTCATCACCACCACCACCAACCAAAAGCAATTAGACTACAAAGACCCCCCAAAAATAATAACAATAGAAATGATAAAGGACAAAAAGGCAAAGTACGCATAGATACATACATATGCAATATGAAGAAAAGTTTATTAATACTGACCTTAACAAAATTGATAAGCAAAGCCAAATAACCTAAACTTTAAATTTAAATAATAATCTTACTCTGCTGTGTGTGTTATGGGAGAATTGGGGAAGAAATTGTGGATTGCAAAAATTTCTCTTCCCTTTTGAATGACTCAAGTAAATATCACTTATCCTTAAACTATCTAAAACTGTTTAACCATCATTTATGACTTGCTTATCCAATACTAGTCTTGTTAGTAAGCAATGAATATTAAATGTGTGAATCATGTTTCATTAAACCAAAAACAATTTACAAAGCCCTGAAATGAATTTTTTCCCCAATCAAACAAGGCTTATTTATACACAATTTCCTTAAACTGAAATTCCACACGGGATTTCATATTGGGGGTTGCAGTTATCTTATTACCCATTAAGGAAATCGGCATTTGTTGGTGGTGGAGAAGGTGGGGGAGGGGGGGACAGTTACCACAAAAACAAACTTTTGAACAATAAGTAAAAGGAAATTTAGTTCATGTATTGCTATGGATCGATCACCAATAAGAAGTTAAACAATCATCGCTTGCATCAATCCTAATTAATTGAAAGTAACAGAAATACGTTAAACAGCTACTTGCCTAATTAGGTCATTTTAATAATCACGAACCAAAGAAAACTAGCCAATAGAAATGAAGTTTTATATATAATTACGAACTACAATTTTGTTAATTTGCTTCTACGAGAGCAGGGGAGGGGGGGACGAGGAGGCTTATATTCTTAGTCAATCAAGTGAGTAACTTTTTACGTTCATTTCTTATATTTATACTTTTCTTTTAATATTGATTTATTTTTGATTTATTTTATTTTATTTAGTTTTTATACTTTTGAAATATCACTTAAGAATTGAAATAATTTGAGAATAATACAATATATATAAAGCCATACAACCGTTCATAGCATCAACAATACATGACTAGAATGATTTCAACATTATTTTGCGTTCCACATTATTAATACACTCTAATATAAAACCATTAAAAAGACATAATAAAACAACTTTAGCTTTGTGTTTGCGTTTGCGTTTGATGTTCTTTAGTTTCATTATCATTATTATTGGGTACTAATTCATTAGCAATCTGTTCTCGTTTCCAGAATCTTAATAATAAATCACCATAATTTTGTAAATCTTCAACAGAAATCATCAATTTGAAATCTAATAATAGTAAAAATTGTAATTCCAAATAATTTAATTCCTCTAATGGTAAACCCCCAACTTTGGCATATCGAAGATTCTTATAAAAAATGTCCAGAAAAAACTTTGATGAGACTGTAATTCCACTAATGATTAATCTATGAATATTATAAGAATCCATGACAAATAATTGTTCAGCTTCAGATGATTGATTATCAGAACCAGTGCCACCAGTAGAATTACCATTACTATTGGAATTCTTCTTTTTTTGATTCAAATTGTTTGCCTTTTTCGCTATTCTATCAAAATAAACCAATAAAGATAAAAAGACTTCATTTGTAACAGGACAATACTTTAAAACACGACCCAAATAAGATTGTAATGAAATCCCAGGGATATTTGTCCCATGGAATGCCAAAACATTGGCCAAATATTTATTTTTCATCTCATCGTCTTCATCGTCATCTTCTTCTTCATCATCATTATCGATATTGTCATTGTTTTGTACATTTGCGTTAGAATCATCGTCTTGATCCATGCCATCATTATTACCATGAAAGCTTCGGTCTGTTCTATCGACATCTATATCATCTTCGTCATAAGCGTCATCATTCTCCAGTTGTAATTTATTTTGACGTTGCAATTTCTTAAGTCGTTTCTCTTCTTTTAGTCTTTGTCTTATAGCAATAGTATTTTCAAAATGATTTGGATGCAATTTATCATTTGCCTCAATTATCTTTGTCAACAAACAAGATAACATAACTATCAAATCATTAACAGGATACTCAACAATATTTAAATGTTCTTCATATGCAGCTGACTCATCTTGACTATCTTTTACACTCAAATTATGTAAGAATTCACTATATGTCATGTAATGGTCAGGCTCAGGTTGTACGTATGTTTGGAACGATTGTGACAGTGCCAGAGATCGAGCACTTTGATCGTGTTGATTTCCATGTGGTAAAGACGGAGTAGACTGTACTGACTTAACAGCTGGTCTTTGATTCTCCACTGGTGTAGTAGATCCACTGGTAGAAACCAGCGTATCTGTCACTATTGGTTGTTGTTGGTGGTGGTGGTGATGGTTATGGTTGTTGTTATTGTGTTGGGTCCTGTTTATTGCCAGCTGTTGTAGATTTGGAGGATTGGGAAAATGCGTTACTGTTGTATTGGGGAATGAGTTTGGAAATCTCTGTTGTTGAACTTGCTGCAACGAGCTTGGGTGAACGGGCTGAGCTATCGATGCAGGTGATTGAAATTGGGTTGATGTTGCAAATGGCGAATTACTGAATGGAGAACCAGTGGAAGAAACAGACGAAAATCTATTTGCAGTATCGTTATGCACATTCGTGGTTGGGATCGAATTCGGCACTACACCAGGTGGTTTGAAACTCAATGGTATAGGCTGTTGCTGTTGCTGTTGTGACGGCTGACTAATAAAATTGTTAACACTCGACAAAGACGCTGGATAAGAGTGATGTGATGTATACGAACTACTCACGGCAGTGGGAGTATTATGCGATGATGGAATATAATTAATGGAATCGTTGTGGTTGTGTACATGCGACTGATGGAAAGAACCACTAAATGAATTGCTCATCTGGCTTGCACTAGCCTTCAAATTAGGAAGAACTCTATTTGTAATTGGTTCAGTGTAACTGCTGGGTGTATTTGTGAATAAATTTTGTTGATTTGATGCTGTATTGGAATTCACATTCGTGGCCACGGGTGTAGTTTGTCCACCAGAAGATGATAACAAGTTCTTTGTAAGATTCGACACTTGTGGTTTTTGAAAATGGGAATGGTTCAAAGATGAAGATGAGCTAGATGGTAGGTTATTTGACTGGTCTATGACCAGACCCCCTTCTCGATTGTTTGGGTCTATAGTGGTCGAGTTGGTGTCACCGTTATACTGTGATGTCATATTTAGCTTTTTTGTTTGTATGTTTCTATTATAATGGGGGATTTAATTATTATTGTATGTTGGCAATGTCTCTTGTATCAACGAAAATAAGTCCCAAATAGCATACATATATGTAATGAAATCAATCAGTTTCAACACTTTGAATGATTTGTCCTCTTGATTGAAAAAAAAAAAACTGCAATTGCAACTGATGACAAAATTGTTCTCCAACTTAGTAATTGGTTAGGAGAAGGGAAATATAGATTTGAAATCAGATACCGAATAGCTGTGATAATGGTCTTAGTTATAGTAAGACTTTGAATCAAGATTAATGTCTAAAGCCCTTTCCTAATGTGCTTTCTTTTCTTTTATCCTCGTTGATTGTATATGGCTAAATAAACTTGCTTGCTTTCTTTTGAGTCTTGCTGGTGGTAATCTATTAGTACAAATATTGTTTCAACTTCTTCGCCAGATAGGTTTGATTTCGTCTAGGTAGTTTATTTATATTTTAATTAGATGATCTTGAAGACATTCAATTAGTCAATCAACAACAACAAAAAATAGTAAAAAAAAGTAAAAAATAAAAAAAACTTTGTTGGAAGAAATCGAAATATTGGACAAAGGAATTAAATTGAAGGTTGGAAGGAAAGTCAAAATTAATTAATTGGAAATGCTCAACCACCAGGAAAAAAAAAAGCAAAATGAGAAGAAAACGTGAGTGAAGTGAATAAGAGATTGATATTAAAGGTTTTGTGCGTGTGCGTGTGTGTGTTCGTCGGTGGGGAGTGGTGGGTTGACTAGAGTTCACACAATACTAATTTACTATTTCCTCTCCTTACTGTTTGATGAGATACACACACATGGGGATTTGCTTTCTCTCTTTATACCTCTCAAAGTATTTAATTATATAAACCATACATAACCCTGTTTATAAAACTTAATGTATAGTTATGGTTGCTATAAATCAAGTACCGTTGACAAGTTCATTTAATTTGGTGTTTGCAAGCCTTTCGTCATAGTGCAGAATCGCTAAAGAGTTTTTTTTGCTGTTGATGGTTAGCAATACAAGAATATCAGATAAAAGCAAAACACAGAGATCATTTACAATGCTTGTGTTGATATAGAATATGGCCTGGCGGACATAAACGGGCCGCAATTGGCGATAAATACAAAAATACAACTTGATGACTCTCTCAGTGTTCCTTTTTTTTCTTCATTTCCTTTTTCTTCATTTGGTCTCTCACACAAACAGGGATTAAATCTTGGTCATTCAATCTAATCGATAATCATGTCATGAATTGAGGGATCAATGTGTTTTATTTGGGTTTGAACGATACTTGTTTGAAACACCCTTTTTTTTCCAATTTGCTCTTAATGTAGTTTGACTGTCACAATGAAAGTCTTAATCAGTACAGTGTTTAATTTCAACTACTCAATATTTCAATGAAATTGTTACGTCTAATCAGTTTCTTCAACTATTACGCGTGGTTTAATGCTAATTGACTGATTGAAGCATCATTACCCTTGTTATGGTCATTGAAAAGTAGTGATTTTCTTTAGTGCAAATTAAATAAAAAACACACACCACCAATACTGTACAGGAAAAAAAGAACTATACAACAGAAAAGAAATGAAATGAAAAAATCAAAGATCAAAAATCATCTCATACAATTTCAAACCCCATTTTCTCATTCAATAAAACAACAACAACAGCAACACCAGCATCAACTTGCTTACTCCTTTTTTTAATCACATTACTTATAGATTCTCTTAACTCAAATCATCAATGTCAACAGCATCAAAAATCACTCTTGGGGCATCATGTGCATTTGCCGTAGGTGCATTTGTTTTCATCAATTATTCACAACAAGCTGAAAGACAAGCATTAAGACAAGGACCAATTAAAGATGCTGCCCGACAACAAGCTAAGCAATTGGAAAAACTGAAAAAGCAATTAGCCAATGAACTTGAACATAAAGAACAAACCGAATTAAGAGAGAAATATTTGAAATTACAACCATTAAGTGATGAGATTATTAAAGGTGAAGAAGGGAAAATTATTCCTCCTAAGGACGCTTAATATTTCAATAAATAATGTGTGATATTAAACATCTTTTTTATCTTGTATCTTGTATATAGCTTAGAATTTTAGGAATAAAAAATGTATGTGTTCTTGGAGACACCAGAAAGTTGGGAATGTATTTAACCGTTTTCTGATGTACTATGATGCACAATGGTATAGTTAATTGATTTACAAATACTCATTAAATTATAACTCAACAATCCCAAATATACAGTAGACAAGTTTTGCTTTTATAGACTTGCCAAAACGGTTCGTCAAAGTAAAAGATTTCAGGTCGTCTGAGTAAATGATTCTGTTATGAATCATTTGACCAAGTCAAAACTCATCCAAAAAAAGGCATACATTTGGTAACAGCTGTCGAGTATGAATATTTGATGGTTGTAAAAGAAGAAGGAGAAAAAGGAAAAGAAGAAACAGAACAATTTAAAAACTTTTTTTTTTCATCTCATTCTTCTTTGTACGAAAGATGAACTACCGCGGTTCGGCGTAATCCAAATCATTTACTTTCGCGGTAAAAAGAGTGTATGGAAAACCAAAACAACTATTATAATAACCCTAAATTTTTTATTGGAAAACTTAACTATTTAATCATATACACTTTGACTACTTTTCCTTTTTTGTTTGACTTTTTGTTTGTTTTACTTCACAGAACCCCCTCCTTCTTTTCTGTGATCGATTTCAATCTTCCATTTTACCAATTACTTCATCATCTTCTTCTTCATTAGATGAGGAATCTGTTCTCTTATCCAAAATATCATCAATCTCAACTTTGTTTTTCACAATTGAAAAATTGGTTTTCACTGGCAATTCCTCTGAATTATTTATATATGATAACGTTGGTGACTTTAATGACCTTTCAAATTTGTTTCCATTTGTTGGTCCTACCATGGGTGATGTTCCATTGACATTTGAGTGGTTTGTTGGAGGTTCATGAGAAACTGACCGGGAACGACCGTAATCCATTCTTTTTTGTCCCTCATAATCGTCATACTCTTCACCTTCATACTCATTGTGATGATACCCATTTCTAAATTGAATGCCTTGCTCTTGATCCCCGTTAAAGTCCTGGTTATTACTATGACTTATCGTAGGGGTCGTTGAAGTATCTGATGTATGTGAAGTACTAGGTGGAGAATATGGTGGAGCATTATTGTATTGATCTGAAAATGTACGAGCATGATACGCCAGATGAGCAGTACCATTGGCATTATTTTCATTCATACCCACCAAAATACTGGCAGCTTCCAATAATTGTACTTGTTGATGTTTTGAAATTAACAATTTTTTTGTCACATTCCATTCTGGAGTATGTTCCCATAAATGTTTAGCCAATGACGATATATGCTTATACCCTTTCCCACATGCTTCACATCTCAATTCTTCTTTCAATCGTCCGGTCTCACCTTCACTGATTCTGCGTACAACAAATTCTCGGGATAATGTCGGTACCGATGCCGATAATGGTGGCGACGATATGGCTGATTCCTGAGAATACGACGGTTGATAAGATGTATGTTGTCGCGTTTGTGGATTATAACTATGTTGATGGTGATGAACTTGGTACGACGACACCATGGGTGATTGGTGTTGGTGTTGTGGTTGATGTTTTGTTGGTATTGTGTACGGTGTTGCGCTAGAATTTCTTCTGTTATAGTTATAATGGGCAGAGGCAGTCATACTCTTTGTTTGGGTTTTCGTGTAATCTGCTAAAGTAGTTATATGTTCCTTATTTATTATATAGTATTATTGACCATTAATTATTAGTTAAATGTGCTGTACTGAGCTGTGTTGTGTGGTGTGGTGGTTGTTGATGATGGTTATAATTAGTGTTGGGTTTTCTTATGAGAGAAAAAAATTTTTTTTTTTTTTATTTGAAACTAAAATATTTATTTTTTTTTCGTTCTTTAATTTTTTTTTTACTGCTTGTTCTATTTTTGTTGTTGTGCGAAAGTTGGTGGGAAATATTTTTTCTTTTTGGGCGCATGATGGGTTAAATGAAATTCTTTACTTCCATTATAAGGAAGTACAGTTTAATCTTCTATGAGAGATTTATTTTTTTTTTGTTTGCACTTTGAGTCAGGCAAGACCAATAAATATTCCCAGTGATATTTCTCCATTTTCTCCAACTGCACCACAACACTTTAACTAGCTAACCAACTAAATCAATACCATCTTCTGTCTTTTGTTTTGTTCTACATTGTAAAATAACTATTGGTTCGTCAATTAACTATGTATTAATTTGTATTTTTTTTTAAAAAAATTATTGGAACGAGATCATTATATAAACCACTACACAAAGATAGAAAAGCAATTGATGATAATCATTGCCTTACACAAAGAAGCATAAAAAAAAGCAAAACAATAGAAGAACTAATCTCAAATTAGCGCTTTCCTGGTTTCGTTCACACTTATTTTCTTGGAGATAATTCCAAAACTTCCTTTTTGATAGCATCAGCCAAGTCTTGAGAGACTTTACCAAAGTATGCAAACACTCTGTCTTGGATAGCAGCATCAGCACCAGCAGCATGTACAGCAATGTTGTGGGCCAAATGTTCTTGTTGGTTTGGATATCTCTTCAACACTTTCCACAATTCTTGAGCTTGTTTGAAATCAGCTGGGGTGGCTTTCCAGTGGAATGGAGTGGCAGCACCATTCCAAACTTCTTGGTCTTCTTGAAGAGAAAATTGTTTGAATTCAACTGGCTTATCACTGGCCAAGTAGTTTGGATGGCTACCCAAGTTACCATTAACAGTCATAGCACCATCTCTCATATGTGGGTTGAAAACAGCACCGGTGACAGGACAGTTCACTGGGATTTGAGTATAGTTGGTACCCAATCTGTGTCTGTGAGTATCAGCATAGGAGAACAATCTTGATTGCAAGACTGGATCAGCAGATGGTTCCATGTAAGGAACAGTGTGGGCTGGAGAGAAAGCAGCTTGTTCAACTTCAGCAAAGTAGTTCTTTGGGTTTTCATTCAAAGTGAACTTACCAAATCTTCTCAATGGGTATTTCTTGTGTGGCCAAACTTTGGTCAAATCAAACACAGAAAATTCAGCTTCTTTAGCTTCGGCTTCAGTCATGGTTTGAATGTAAGCAGTCCATGATGGGTAGTTACCAGCAGCAATGTTCTTGAACAAATCTTCTTGGGCGTAATCTGGGTTAGATCCAGCTAAAGCACCAGCTTCTTCGTTGGTCAAAGTCTTAATACCTTGGTCACTGATGAAATGAACTTGAACGTAAAACCATTCACCTTTTTTGTTGGACCATTTATAAGTGTGACCAGAGTAACCATTCATTTCTCTGTAAGAAGCTGGAGTACCTCTGTCGGAGAATAAAACCATAACTTGATGAATGGATTCTTCATTGCTAGTCAAGTAATCCCAAAACATGTTAGCATCCTTCAAGTGAGTTTCTGGGTTTCTCTTTTGGGTGTGGATGAAATGTGGGAATTTAGATGGGTCTCTAATGAAAAACACTGGAGTGTTGTTGTAAACCAAATCCAAGTTACCTTCTTCAGTGTAAAATTTGGTAGCAAAACCTCTTGGGTCTCTAGCAGTATCAGCAGAACCTAATTCACCACCAACAGTAGAGAATCTGGTGAAGATTCTAGTTTTCTTACCAACAGTGTCCAAGAATTTGGCAGCACAAATATCAGTGATATCGTCAGTGACTTCAAAAACACCATAAGCACCGGAACCTTTAGCGTGGACAACTCTTTCTGGGATTCTTTCTCTATCGAAATGGGCCAATGAATCAATCAAGTTGAAATCTTGTAACAACAATGGACCGTGTTGACCAACTCTTTGAGTGGCAAATGGTTCTGGAATTGGTTGACCGTTAGAATTCGTAAATGTTGGAGCCATAATAAATAATTTATATATAAATAGGAAATTGAAAATAAAAAAAAGATCTAAATCAATTGAGATTGATAAAGGAATATAATATTCTTAATAAAAAAGATTAAGGAAGAATAGAAAGAAAAAGGGAAAGGAAAAATAAAGAGGAGAAGAAATTTGTAATTGTTGAAATTTTATTGGTAACTTTCAAGGGGTATTTATATATTCTACAAAGGAGAGAGATTGAATTGAAATAGAAATTTAGCGGGGAGACAACAATAAAAAAAAATTGATTACTATTATAATCTATAACTATTAAAGGAAATGGGAAAAAATTTATGTATCCACTGCTTTTTTTTTTTCATGTGGGATTATCAATCAATTGAAAGATCCAGACTCTTTGGTTATATGCAGTATTTTTCCTTTATTTGATTAATAATTATCAATTTCTGATCCTTGATTCGATCTAGTGATATCATTGCTATATGTATATGTGAATAAATAGCTGTATTAGTAACTACATCTGCTTAGCTACATTGTGGTATTAATTTTTATCTACATTTTTAACTAATTTCTACTGTGAAGAGCAATTATTTGTATTAGTTATAACTATTCGATTATTGGCTGGAAATTTTTTTTTTGTTTGGCTTCCCCAGAAAAAAAAATTGATAAACTTCCTCGGTATAACTTCTTCTACTTTCGCGTTAATTTTCAACAATGTTTTTTTTTATTTTTTTAGCATTACCCCAGTTCATATAATCTATAGTGTGCACCAATGGAAGGAATTCCAATTCATCACACCACTTATAACCACCCATTTAGCTTATTAATGAAAGAGTGATTGGTTTTTTTTTTATTTATGTATGCATGTCGTAAAGAAGTATAGAGTATGTGTAAAAGCAATCAACTTATTGTGGCCCAACATTACAGATTATAATTGCTTTGGGCGTTCAAGCCATGTTCTATTGTTTTGTGTGTACTTGCTATGATTTCACTTCTACCATATTTCTGTGACCCAGGATTTTAGTATTATTAAGCAATGATCCGTTTCTAGACTGCAAAAATAATATGATCACTATGAGCTCATTACAATTGCTGTTTCCCTCGAAATTAATTTGCAGGTCTATGTCAAAGTGTTCGCACAACGTTAAAGACAACAAGAAAGAATAATAATAATACTAAACTAGGAAACGTTTCGGGTTTGTGTAATTTCAGTGAATCTCAGCACCGAAATCTGCGAAATATGTCAAACCCCCATGTTAGCTCATTTAATACTACTACTTATGTTCGTTTACTCTTATACCCTCCTTGTAAACGAGATGATGGCTAATGAACAAGCATCTTCCTCCTATTCATCCTAGCATTGATGTCTCAAGAACATTACAATTGGGGAGTCAGTTTATAAGATTTCACCAGTACATCTCGGTTGAATTCTAGTAGCCCCACTTTTGTTAATCACGTGAAACTAACCTATCGATTCTTTTTTATATCAGTTTTGCTGCAAAATTTTGCCAAAAAAATAAAACTATACGAACTTATCAAATCCGTACTAGACACCTCCTCTGCTACAATGCTTTAATCAAATATATCTATTTCATTTATTCTAATCATACAAACCTATTTTTTCAAACTTTGTCTCCATTCGGTAAATTCTGGCGTGAGCAATTGACCATTTCTTAATTTTTCATTAGTTTCACTATCGGTTTCACTTAAAGTGAACGATTTCCTTACAGGATCATATTTCAAACGATAACTCTTGATTTCATCTTTTTTATCAACTGTGGTATTCAACCAATCAACTACGGCCCCATACCATTTCAATGCATTAGTACAATTGATTTTCTTTTCTGTTGCTGCATTTGTTAATGGATTGTTTTTAATTAAAATTGGGATTTCTTCAGTGTTGAATAATTCAACATTTTTTAAAATTAAATTATTATCTCGAAATCCATAAATGATTTTCGTGACCCCCATTAAAAAACATTGACACCATGCTTTAAACAATTTTTGTTCAAATGAAACCACTTGTGAATTGTTTTCAATGATTCGACTAGTTTTCAATTCAACATAATGATTCAATTTTTTATTCTGTTCATCAGGTAAATAATCCCAACAACAATCAATTTCCCCAGCTAATACCAATTTGACATTACCAATACCAGTTCTAATCACAGAAAGATATTGTTCGTAATTATTAACGACTTTCTTATTCCTATTTTCAATTTGACTTCTTGATACTTGACTCCATGGTTTTGGAATAGTGGCAATTGTTTCAAATTTATACCCAACATATTCACATCGTTTCATATAATCATATCTTTCTACAGTGTTTGTCTGCTTCATTCGAACTTCTTGTTCTTTCCTTCTTTTCATATCTAGTTCGTCATCTGATTTAATAAATAATTGACCGTCAAAGGGTACAACATATAAATCTATTGGATCAGTTAAATTATATGGCAATGAAAGTATTTTGGTCATTATTTCTCGGAAAGTGATTATATCACTCGATATCTTTTTACCTTCGGAAGTTTCATATTTAATAATTGCTTTTAATAATGAATTGAAATCAGCTAAATTTTGTTCGTCAGGGATTTTTTTGAATTTAGAGTATCCACCTTGTAAATCAATCCCAGTATCAATGGTTGAATCAGGCAAATAATAATATGATAATGAATTTTCAGGATCATCATAAACATATTTCCCATCTATATCACGAGCATAACTGAATAATTCACGAGGTTGCTTTAAAGCAGTAGTTTTAGATCTTGAATTTAATGGTAAAGATTTTGCCATGATTCTGTATAATTATAAGTTGTGTTGTTCACAATTCAAGTTCTCATCTCAAATATTACTTAACTTTCAACATTTTTTTTTTCGTTTGTAATCTTCTCAATTTCCACTCAGTTACAGTTTCCTGTACATAAACTACAAGAGGAATTGATCAAATCTTATGAACGAAAAAAAAAAAATCAATACAGGAAAAGGGGAAAAAAAAACCTGGAAAAGAAAGAGTGCCATCAATCAATACTAGACCTTCGGTTCAAAGTCACTTCCTTCCCACCTTCAATAATCATGTCTGCAAAAGGAGCATTAGTCAAATTAGTGGTAGAAGCTGGGAAAGCTGCCCCTGCTCCACCTGTGGGTCCAGCATTAGGTTCCAAAGGGGTCAAAGCCATTGATTTTTGTAAGGAATTCAATGCTCGTACTGCCATTTACAATCAAGGAGTGCCTATACCCGTCATAATACAAGTCAAACCTGATCGTACATTTACATTTGAAATGAAATCTCCACCTACTTCATGGTTATTGATGAAAGCTGCCGGAGTAGAAAAAGGTAGTGGGAAAGCATTGAAAGAACCCGTTGGTGAAGTGTCGTTGAAACATATTTGGGAGATTGCCAAGATTAAAAAAACCGATGATAGACATAAATCAGTTGATCTTAAAGCTATTGTTGGAAGCGTGATTAGTACGGCAAAAGTGGTTGGTATCAAAGTTGTACCATAAATGAAGAAATTGAGATTTACTAATTTTACATAAATTTATATCACCAAATACTACTTGTACATATTTACATAGATTTAATTCAAATGAAAGTTAAGATGATATGAAGAATTAAAAAGTATTAAAAAAAGTACATATAGTTAACAAAAATAAAAAAATGAAAAAGTAAAAATGCTACATATTTTGTCTATAATTGGATTTATTTTTTAATCTTAAATGCTCATGATCTTCGTAATGATTCCCACCTATTCTATTTCTTCTTATTCTTTTCAAAAGCTGCAATATGGGCTTTAGATTGATCCACTTGAGTATGTTCATGATCTTCACATTTAATAACTTCAAATACACCAGGCGAACTTTCCTCAACAGTACACATATTTACTGATTTCAACCATGAATCATTCAACACTTCATCAATAGTGATACGGCAAGCTGGAGCTAGTTCAACCATACGACCAATAAGTCTTCTACAATCTTCTGGTAAAGCCAACAATAAACGGTTTGCTCCTGTTTCACTTGATGTGTGATCCTTCCCATTGGCAGTAGCACCATTTTGACCAGTAGTTGAAGGTTTCTGCTTAGCACCGGCTGTAATCTCATCTTCCAATGCCTCACTTATATCCTCCAAATTACTTAAGCCACCCCCACTACTTCCATTACTATTAGACTTCTCCATATCATTTGGGGTCTTTTTCAACATCTCGGAAATTGGAATAAATTCACCTCGTGATGCAAATAACTTGAAACTAGAATCTGACAATTTCGGCACTTTCCAAGGGAATTTCTTTAACATCATACAACAATAGATAATGGCAACCGACCAAACATCAACAGGTCTAGGGTCATACTTATTGAAAACACAAACTTCAGGAGCTAAATATGGATCAGACCCAACAATTCCCTGTGCTTCAATTAATGTTTTGGTGAACGGATAAGAAAACACCACAGCTGATCCGAAATCAATAATTTTAACAATTCCTCGTTTATCAATAACACAGTTATCCAATTTCAAATCACGATGAGCCAAACCCATAGAATGCAAATAATGGACACCAGCCAAAATTTGTTTAAAGCAACAATTGATTTCTTCTCTGGACATTTTGTTTGACATAACAATGGCAAATAAATCAAAATCACAATATTCCATAACTTGATGAATTCGTTCATTTTCGTAACAAATTTCAACGGTTTCAATAATATTAGGATGTTTTAGAGTAGATCCAATACAATATTCACCAGTGATCTTTTTGGCATAATCACGCTTCGACTCATTTTGATATTTGGCCCTAAACTCTTTGACGGCAAAAGTCAAGCCATCACTCACTCTTGTAAGCAACCGAACTGAACCTCCAGCACCAGCCCCTAAACTTTCAGCATTTTTACTGTGGTATCGTTTAGAAAAAGGCAATTGCTGTGAATTGTTGACGATTCCCAGCACCGATTGACGTCTTTCATGATAATTCACCTTGTTTTGCAATGTTGAACTACGAGTCACTGAAGAAGAATTGGTGCCTGGAGATTGTGAATATGAAGTATTGGAAGTGCTAGCACTGAATGATGATGGTGATTGATAACCATTGTTAGTTTGTCCATTCAATGAATTTGGAATATTCATTGCCCCACTTGCACCGGAACTAGCCGATCTAAGCGATGAAGACAAATTCAGGGTGCCCACTGGTTGTGAAGTTGTTGGTGTTGATTTTTTGAAAAACCGTTTTAAATTTGCCATTGAGTTGTGTCTTGTAGGAGCGCTACTGCCATATGACACAGTAGATTCTGCCGAAGATAAGGAATTAGGTGAGCCAGAAACAATTGGTGCATCACGGTCTTGATAAGAGTTGTTGTAAAATGCACCCAAGTCAGTTGTAGAATCTCTTTTCACTGCTGGCTTACTTTTTTGAGAAAAGAAAAACGATAACCCACTCTGTGAGTTTGATCTTTGAGAACTACTCAACAGTGCTTGAGCTTGGGCCTGAGCGATTCTCTGTTTCGATACAACAAACCTCGAGTCAATGCTTGAAGCACTCACCTGTGGAGATTGTATATGGATTGAATTGATAGGTTGGCCATTGGGTAAGTTTGGAATATGGGCTGATGAGTTACTATCACTAGTGTTTAACGATGAAAATGAATTCTCACGCTGTAAGCTACCAGTATTCCCACTATGGGAAGCTGGATTGCCACGCCCACCACCAGGAGCAGAATAAGGTATCGACGATGATAAACTTTCTCCACCCATAAATACTGAGGAGTGACTAACTGAATTGTTCTTTATATATCTTGGACTAGCAACTGCCCCTCTTGTATTTTGAAATGCTTGGTTACTTGAAAATGAATTTGATGATTGTCTGGTAAATGGCGAAGTTGGCGAAAATGGAGACAGAAACGAAACTTTGGTGTTTGGAGATGGATCAAAACCATGCACAGCCTGTGGCTCAACATTCATACCATCAGTATCTATTGGAGAAGGTTTTGGTTTTGAAACGTCAATAGTGATTCCAGGTGATTTAGCATCAACAGTATCACTTATGTTCAAAATTTCGGGTGTACGGCGACCCTGATCCTTGAAAGTCACTTCAGAAGTATTTCTCGATAACACTGGAGAAGCTAGGGTTGAGGTCGATTCATGTAGCAACTTTGTCAAGGACGACATTGGCTGTTGTGGTTGTTGTTGTTGCTGTTGTTGTTGCTGTTGCTGCTGTGGTTGTTGTGGCAGTTGACTTTGCTGCAGTGTATTTTCAATATCGGTTGACATAATGCTAAAATTTCAAATTTGTAAAAGACTATGGATAACTAGGAAATCGAGTGGCACAATTCTTTTTGAACAATATTATTTTTTTATAGTATTTGGAGAGCCAGAAAATAAACCAATAAAAAAGCAAACTCCACACTGATAATAATAACCTAATGCAAATGAGTTCAATAATGTATGAGAAACAAATTACTTTGACTTGAAAGGTTGAACAAGATTTGATAATTTGTTTTGATCTAAGAAAAAAAAAATATAAAACTAAAGAAAATAATAAACTGGAACGGAAATCCAAGTTTGCTTTGGTTATAGAATATCGGCGGTATAAATTTTCAACGTCTTGAGAGAGGTTGCCTCTTTTTTTTTTCTCTTTCTTTTGGCTGATGTTATGTGTGAGGTCTCGTGCCTTGGAAGGGAAATTGCGAACGATTTAATTTGTTTCTGATAAGACTAATTTCGGATGTATTATTGATTTTGCTTTTTTTTGTCTCACAAACACGCCCACACACACATTCTCTCTCTCTTTCTCTCTCCTATCTATTATTATCATTAATAATTAATTTAGATTAAGATTTTCAGGTGAACAATTGAATTACCACGAGGAAGGGTCGTCGGCACCCAAGAGAAAAAAGAAAAAGTAAGAAACCTTGAAAGTTGCCCGCGATACCGGCATTCCTTCTACTAGGTGCGAAATTAAATGATCACCAATCAGTGAAGGTGGTCATGTCAATGACTAATTAATTAGATTCAATGATATTGATATTCCAAACCTTACACAACAATGCCTCGACAACTCGAGATATTGGAAGTTTTTCTTATTTCGTTTTTGTCCCTCCATACTACTATCTTAGATCTTCTTGGATCTTCCAATCAAATACATTCCCCCCCAGAGTATATCATTTTGCCGCAAATGGCTCAAACATAAAAAAAACAATAGCTAAAGTACTATCAATTATTTATCTAAGCCTTACTTCATAGATCTTTCATTCTTCCTCCTCCGCTTTGTTGTTATTGCTTAAGAAATCTCCATTATTCATTTGTTGAGTTGGTTTTGTGGTGTATTCAAGAGGGGAGGAGAAAAAAAGCGCGCTAAGACCAAGAGATTCAAAAAGGTAGGCGATGGAGAAGAAGAAAGTGGGTGGCTCGTTTATTTACAGATACAAACCTATACTTTTTTAGATTTCTTTTGACTCTTATTTGATTTCAGACCATCTCTATTATTACTACTAGCATTCTTCTTGGAACTGATCACCTTCTTGAGAGTTTCGTCATCGGGGAACAATGGCATTTCATTAGACAGAATACCAGTCCCCATACCAATTTGATTTCTCAACAGATTTAATTTCAGTTCTAGTTCCTCCGGAGTTTCTGGTTTAATATGCAAATCCCTCTTTCTATTCAATTCCTCTTGCCTTTCCTTGGCTTTTTGTTCTGGAGTCTTTTTAGCGTTTTCATGTTTTTTACGTTCAATAGCTGATTTTGTTTCAATTTGTTTGATCAATTCTTCAGTGTTGTGGAAAACTTTTTGTTGCAAGTCATCATCAGTATATTCTTTTCTAACTTTAGTCATTATTTTACATTCTTGTACCACGTTACCACCTTCGATTTTCATGAAAATAGGAGCAAATAACGCAAAGTAAAATGATTGAGCACCTTGCTCAGCACTTTTGAAAAACAACCACCAGATCGGGAATAAGATCAAATAGATAATCAATCCCCATACAGTGCCCAAAGACAAAAATCTTCTTGTTGACGGTGTTCTAACAATACCAGGGTTGATTAAATTGATACGAACATTACAAGGGGCCTTATCTTTACGCTCATATCCCATCAACTGTCTTTGATACTCTTTGGCAAATAACCCTAAAAGTAATTTCGATGTTCCATATACCTTCCATGGCTGAGTTGCTGGATACCTCTTGTCACTCCACAATAAATCGTTTAAATCAACATCTCCCAAATTTTGCGACGAACATGTTGCAATCAACACCCGTACATCTCTATCAGGAGGTTGAACCCTTAGTGATGGACCCAATAAAGTCAACAAATGGAAATGAGCCAAATAATTAATACCGATTTGTCGTTCAACTCCATCCATAGTTATTTGTCTGGATTTTCCTCGTGGGATACATTCAGCAGCACAACAAATGACTCCATCTAATCTTCTTGGTGGCTGATTATCAAGCCATCTTGTAGCAAACTTTCTGATTGAATAAAGTGAACTCAAATCACATTCTTCGGCATATATCAAACCATTATTAGTTTTATCACGTAAATCTTCAATATACTCAGCCACCCATTGATCATTGGTTCTTCTAGTAAGTAATATTAGTTGTGCTCCTCGTTGTCCCAATTCATATGCTATTTGAGCTCCAATACCACTGGTCCCACCAGTAATCATAAACACTTTCCCATGCATGTCTCGCTCCCACGTATTGGTGGCACCATGGAAATAATACTTGGCCCCAGCAAGAGTTAATAGAATGGGAAGAACGGTAGGTCCATATTCTTTGATTTGGTCCCAATATGGAATCACCTCTGGCCCATCAAACACAACACTAGTTAAAAAATTCACTGGCATAATTGGTATATCAAGAGTGAAGAAAAATGCTGTATTGGAGGTTGGAATTTGTTCACAAATTGGTTGCCTTTTTATTCTTCTTGTCCTTTTTTTTTTCAGTGCTAACATAATTTGGGATGTATGTATTGAAAAAAAAAAATTTTGTACAATTTCTTGTTCTTGTTCTCCCACTCATCTCATCGCTCTCTTATAAATTCACAAACATGGATGAAGTAGTATTTTACATAGCTCAAGGTGATCCAGCTGATAAACACAGTCAAGAATCATATGGATATGTTACATCAATCCATTCTTCCAAACAATATGCATCTTATCGACAAGCAGACTCGCATATAAACGGTACTACGGTAACTGGTATTGGTCCGGGAGAAAGAATTTTCACTGCTGTTCCTAACAAAGCATTAATCAATGTATATTCATGGGGAAAAGAAAGTGTTGATCAACGTATACCGATACCAGAAGCATTGACTTGTATCACGTTGATAAACCATCCAAATGGCAGCAACAGTGACAATGATGACAACCAGTTATACAAATTACCAAATTACCGAGTTCCTTGGTTGTTAGCAGGTGGATCAAAGAGTGGGAAATTGTACATTTGGGAATTAAGTTCAGGCAATTTATTATGTGTCAGAGATGCCCATTATCAGGGGATTACTACCATCAAGGGTTCAAGCTGTGGAACATTTTTAATTACCGGAGGAGAGGATGCCAGATGTCTTGTATGGAATTTAGCAGAATTAATTAGTATTTATGACAAATCAGACCATCAAGTGAAACCATATTGGCAAATCACTGATAACACATTACCACTCACTGATCTTTGTTTAAATGATACCCATAATATTAATGATCTAAAATTATATACAACTTCAAAAGACAGCACGGTCAGGATTTATGATATAGTCACAAAGAATTTGTTAACCACATTTATTTTACCCAGTTCCGCTGAATGTATCACCAAGGATCCAGCTAATAGAGCGTTATATGTCGGGTTGAATAACGGTCTTGTAAGATCAATTCCTTTATATTCTATAAATAGCCATACATCAGTGTTGGAAAGTATTGGCGGCATGAATAAGATAATCACGGTTGATGCTGATCCAAATTTAAAAGAGACATTTGTTGCACATCAACAAAAGACGAAAACAGGAGACGATAAGCCTGTTGTTGTTACGAAATTGACAATTTCTTTTGATGGTACAAGTATAATATCTGGTGATTCTGAAGGCAGAGTGTTTGTGTCTGACATTGTAACGAAACAAGTTGTGAAATCATTCACACCTTGTAACTCTCCAATAGCTTATATTGCTGTTGAAACTGTCCCTGATGACTTTGTCAATAACTTAGCTACTAGTACTACCACTAATAAAGCTGACAAGAAACATAGAATGATACCTCAATTTAAACGAGTACTAGCAAGCACCAATTCTGAAGAACATCAGATATTCTTGGACATTCCTGGTAAAACCACCGCAACCACCAACGCAACCGGCAATATTGACTTTGCAACTTGGTTACAAAGCAAACAATCTGAAGAATTACAATTCAAAAACCTTTCTGGAATAAACTCTATTGTCAAACAAGTTGGCAACGAGAATGTATCGGATCTCGAAGAGAAATTACAAAGAGTTTCTCAAGCATACACTGAATTAAGAAACAAACATGAAGAATTAATTAAAGAACATGCCAAATTATTAGATAAATTAGAATAGATCCTATACAACAAATACATCACAAAATGAAACAATAACGACCGTAGACTCCTAATCAAAACCCGTTGATTGTTTGTAGAACGACAGTAACAAATAAAAATTGTTTTCGAAGTTTCTGTAGGAGAGTGTGGGTGGGGTAAGAAAAAAACCAGTTTATTTCTTCTTGAGTGTCGTTGTAGTGTCAAATCCCATTAGACTGATTACATGTGGTTTTGTATCAACTTTCTTCTTTTCTCGTGATCTACTTCTTCCTCGACGACTTTGATCCAGATGGACATTCTGTAATTGATGCCGCGTAATTAATTCTGATCTAGCTGTTTCTCTGATTATTGTATTATTATCGCCGGAATATGCAATGGGCTGCCTATCATCAGATCGAGTTCTATATGCATAGGGGGAAACAGACCGTGATGGCAGGCGAGACCTGACATGAGTGAGAAAATTAGTATTTGAAGTTGGTGGCGGAGGAGGTGGTTTCTGATCAATATTAGGTTGCAGAAAGACAACTTCACCTGAATTGTCTATAGATTCATTAGGCATTTGATTGTAGTTGTGTGTTTGAATTGAGTCCAACGTGCTAAGTAGATCAGATAAAGAACAAACCAGAACAAAAAAAAAAGAAAATCAAATCGAGAGTCTGATTATAATCCTTCTACTTCTTTTTCTCTCCCCTTTTACTCATCGCACGAAAAAGAAAGCATTATTTTTTTTTACGGTCCCATAAATTTAGTTTTCATTTCTTTATTAATCCCTGAAACGATTACTACGATGTCAGATACAGCCAAATTATCTAAAAAGGAAAGAAAAGCACTTAGTTTCCGTAAGTCCAAAGAGGAAAGAGATGCAGAAAAGGAGGAAAAGTTAGAAAGGAAAAGAAAAGCTGAAGAGGAAAAACAGGAAGATGTCAAGGATACAGAACAAGATTCTCTAGAACAACCAAAAAAGAAAAGAAAGACAAGAAGAGGCAAAAAAGGTAAAGGTGTTAATGGTGGGAAAGGACCTAGGTTTATTTTATTTGTGGGTAATTTGCCATATGATATCCAACAAGCTGAATTGATTTCGCATTTTAAAAATAGTAATCCTGATAGAATAAGAATTCGACCTGATAAAGGAATTGCATTTTTGGAATTTGATAATGATACTCAAGAAATTCAAAGTAAAATGGAATTAGCTTTACGAATGCATCATACAGAAATACGTAACAGAAAAATCAATGTGGAATTGACCGTTGGAGGAGGAGGTAATTCGGAAGCAAGAATACAGAAATTGAAAGAAAAGAATGAAAAAGTGCTTGAAGAAAGAAAGAAACGAGTTGACGAAGGGAAAAAGAAGAAACCAGCCTCGAAACCCGTGGTGCCACTGAATGTCCATCCTTCAAGAGCAGCTTTAATCAATTAAGTGGTGGTATTTTTGGTATTAACTATGTTTTGTTCAAAATTGGTTGGTAACGAAGTTTGACGTATATATTATAGATGACTTACAATGGACACTGTATATGTAAGGTAATAAACGGCGTAATTTTACTACCAAATCATAAAGTTAAAAAGTAACTTAGTTTATACAAGACTCCCAACAAATGATCAGACATCAAATAACAGGGATAATAATAAAAAAATTATCAAGTTCCGATGAGAATAGAAACACATCTGTGAAACATATAAATACAAAATGAATTAATGCAAAATAACAAAAGTCTGAGTTCCAAGATTTTGAAACATCAAATAAAATAAAATGGTAAACATTATAAGCTGTTTATGTTAATTGAAGGACAAAGAATAGACACAACTGGATTCACCTCAATTAAATTCATTGGACATTGTTTATATAACTTTCTACTCTCTGTACACTCCCACCTCTATAATTAGATAATTTCAAATCATCAAATGAATACAACAAAAAACAAAAAAAAAAACAAAAAACAAAAAAGCAACCAGAAGCAAAGTAAAACTGAAAAAAACCAAAACAAAACAAAACAAAACAAGAAAAACAAAGGTATCAATCAATTGATTCTCCTAATAGTATTTCCCATGATTATAATATAGTACATTTTTTAGCTCTCTTAATTTTTCTTTTCTTACCAGTACCAGCAGTTGCTGTTCCAGACCCATTCTTTTCGTTATGTTTCTTACTACCACTGGAATTGTTGACACCCATTCCTGGCACACTGTCATTTGTAACATATTCACCTTTGTTAGCGTTTGGTGGGTCTAACACTGCCCTTATTGCGTAATCAAATATTTCCTTGACACCGACTTGAGTAGCAGCAGAACATTCCATATATTTTATGGCACCAATCTCTCTAGCCAACTTGCTTCCCTGGTCAAAAGTGACGGGACTCAAATTCCTGGCTGTCAACTCGTCCAATACATGCAAATCGTCTCGTAAATCGACCTTGGTACCAATCAATAAAATTAAGATATCCTTTGGACAATGATGCAATATTTCAGGTATCCATTTAGATTTGACATTTTGGAACGAGTCAGGACTTATCACGGAGAAACAACATAAAAATATTTCTGTTTGTGGATACGATAACGGTCTTAATCTATCATATTCTGATTGACCAGCGGTATCCCATAATCCTAATTTGATTGGTTCGCCATCAATCATAACTGAGGCTGAATAATTATCGAAAACAGTTGGAATATAATCATTTGGGAAAGTATTGGTAGTATAGGATATCAATAAACAAGTTTTACCTACTCCACCATCTCCAACTACGACTGATTTAATGCTTCTCATTGCTGTTTAATCTATCAATAATAAAACTGTTCTATGTTTTTTCTTTTTTTCCTTTTTGCGGGAGCGAAATCTATGCAAGTTTTTGTAGAATTATCAAACTTCTAATGTAAACAATCTATTCTATAGCAATGTAATGAAGTAGAAGGATAAGTGTTTTAAATCTGGAAAGATAAGTGTTGTAAGCAATATGTTGATGATAAATAACTGACTAACGAAAACTTTAAAAAAAGAAAAATGAAAATATGAAGAAGAAAAAGAATAACAACAACAACAACAAAAAAAAAAAAAAAAAAAAACACAAGAGAATTGCGTTAGCAAGAAGCGTAGTCCATACTTTTG
>OKKB01000072.1_pt1 | contig 69058 bp, 27 predicted proteins | sample 1613931 | NCBI WGS metagenome assembly OKKB01 (sample SAMN04436893, study PRJEB24849) | human gut metagenome | biome: human gut; feature: NICU; material: stool | host: Homo sapiens | place: USA: Saint Louis, MO | collected 2012-02-08
TACATATTATACTATAAAGCTATAGTCTAATTTAATATCATAAATGAAAATTAATTAATATAAATGCATAATTTGGGATTCTCTATCCTTTTTTTCTATTCTCCTTCCCTCTGTTTAGGAAATTTCTTTACCACCATTTATTTTCTTCCCAGTTTTAGCTATAGTATTATAAATAGTTTCATAAGGCTGAGTAGTTATAACATCAACAGTTTGTTTATCTAATGAAACATCAAATGATGATACTCCATCTAATCTTTTCAATACTCTTTCAATGGCTCCTGAACACCCTGAGCATGACATTGTTACGTCAAAATGATATTTTTTAGAAACTTCAGACATTATTAGGATATTTATTCTTATACGTTGTTAGAATAGCGTGGTGGTTTTGTTTGAAAAAAATGAATAATCAATCTTATTATTTAATGGAGAAAAGAAAGAAGAAGATGAAAAGATGTAGTAGTAGGAGTTGAATGGTGGTGATTGTGGCTCTTATTTATATTTTACTAAAGAGATTTTTTTGCTTCGGTTTGATTACAAATTCCGAAATCTCGCAAAATTAACTCCTTCTGTTTTTCCGCAAAATCCACTCTCTCACTCTTTCTCTTATAGTAAGATTCTATTGAATGACTTATGTGAATTCAATTCATCATACAATGATTTAATTAATAATAAATGATGAAACGGCTAAATCTACTCAATCTATTCAATCTCTTTTTAATTAGTAAACTCTGTTTAGATTTGTTTGCAACATAGTAGTAGTTGGGAGTAATAGCTAAGCTAAGTCGTGTAAATGCGTGCAAAATCAAAAATTTGTTTCACTTCAACTTTTTCTTACTTCACAATAAACTATTCACTTTATTCAAGAAATACAGTTCGAGCCACTACAAAGGAACACAACCCAATTTATTAGAGTCATTATTGTAGTCTCCATAAGCAATTATACCAATTTTTACAGATGAGTTTAACACTTGATGAATTAACTCAATTGAAAAAACAAGTAAAAGAAAGAGATGAAGAAATTGATTTATTAAATGCATTTATAAACAAGAATCCAAGATTACTGTCCCCCTGTGTTATAGTTCACGGTTATAAATCTATTGGTAAAACATTTACCGTCACAAAATTCTTAAAGGCATTAGGAACAAATTTTTCTACTATTAATTGTGATGAATGTGTTTCTAAAAAAATCTTATTACGTCGATGTTTTGATAGAATTAGAATTGATAGTGGTTGTCCAATAGGATCATTAAATACTAGAAATGATTTAGCAAAATATGGGAATAATGGTGATAGTTTTTCAACATTTGTATCAGCATTAGAATTGTTTGTTGAAGAATTTGATTATAAATTGGAACATCATGTTTTACTACTAGATAGATTTGATCAATGTTTTGAATATGTCAATGATTTATTAGCCGGGTTTACTCGATTAAGAGAATCATCTACTTTATTACAAAATTTTACCGTAGTTGTTATTATATCTGGTGAAGACCCAAAAGAAATTGTCACATTATCAAACCCACATGTTTATTTTAAAGTTTACAATGAGAGCCAAATTATCAGTATCTTGCAAGAGAGCAGATTGTGCAAATTTAATATCAATGATGTTTCTGATGATTCAACGGAAAGTATAGAATTTTATAATCAATACGTTAAGGCAATAGTGGATATGCTTTATCCCTACACTGGATCAGATATGTCATTATTGATTGATTTCACCAAAAGATTATGGGATCCATTTATTGAACCAATACGACAAGGTCGATTACAAATCACTGAATTTGTGAAATGTCTTAAAGAAGGTATACATTTATTTACTAATGAAGATGTGGTTAGTACTTCAGGAGTCATTGAATTTAAAACTTTACAATGGGAAAAACAAGTGACTCATGGAGGACATGTTCATGATTTACCTTTACATTCCAAATTTTTTTTACTTGCATCTTATTTGGCATCATATGGGAGTTATCGAAATGATCTTCATAAATATTCCAAAGTAAAAGTAGTAAAATATAAAAAGAGACAAAGCACTAAAGCAACTTCAGTTACTAAAGGACATATGAGTAAAGAAAGTATTGATACACGTTTATTATCAGCTAATTATGTTGATCTTGAAAGGATTTTGGCTATCTTATCAGTCATATATAGAAATTATGCCCCGTCTTTAAATCATTCTGATAAAGATGAATTACTTTACATGGATGATCGAATCATTGAAGATGAAGAGAAAAAGGAATCAGAGAGATCTAAATTCACTTTGACAAGAAATATCGATTTGAGTAATCAAATTGCAACTTTATTTTCCTTGGGGTTATTAAGTAAGACCAATTCATCTGATATTTTAACCGCCAAAGTAAGATGGAAATGTAATATTGATTGGAAAACAGCTGAAGGAATAGCAAAATCAGTGGATTTCCCTATTTCAGATTTCATGATGGATGATTAATAATAATAACAATAGTCGTTTATGTAAATTCATTAATATATTCAATATTTTGGAATTTTGTTTCACCAATTTTTCGTACCTCTACTTTATTTTCAAAATAAGTTTCTTTCCAATGATTCATTTCATAACTTGAATAAGGTCCATTTATAACTTTATCTTCATTTTCATCTCCAATCCATCTGAATTCCCATATTTTTTCACCATAATCAATATTATTAATTTGAGAATTTTCATCATCTTCGTCATCACTTTCTTCTCTTGATCGTTTAAGACCTCGTTCAACATTAAAACTTTGTCCAGTTATTGTTTGAAATTTCCTCGTCAATTCTTCTCTAGTTAGTTCATATATATCATCAATTTGTTTATCATTAATTAAAATCGAACAAACATTAGTGATTTTATTAATTAATTCTTCATGGTTTGCTATACCATTTTTATTGTTATCATCATCATCACCTTTCTTTTTCTTTTTTCTCAAGTTTTTAGGATTCAATCTTGCTAATGCTTCCATTGGTGATTCAACAGGTTCTAATAACAATATCAAATCAGATAATAAAACTTCTAATGGTTCAACATTATGATCTTTCTCCATTGATTTTGATTTTGATTTTTCTCTTTGTTGTCTTTCCCGTAGAAGTTGAGCTTGTTTAGCTTTATTTATTTCTGATTTATTATTATAATCTTCAAGCCATAAATCATCATCATCAGCATCCGAGGAATCTTTTTGTTCATTGGGTATATAATTTCCTTCATTATCAAATTTCCCCATGTTGGTTTCTTCTTTCAAATTAAATGCTTCAAATTTCGGTTCCTTTTTTTTATTTTGGAATGAATCAAAATTTAAATCTTCAATGTTGTTATAATAATTGTTAACTGATTCATCTGTTTCCTTTATCTCCTCCTCTTCTTCTTCTTCTTCCTCATCATCAAGGTTGTTCTTCTGCGGATCTGATTCTTCATTATCACTGGCAAACATATCGTCATCTTCTTCTTCATTGTCATTGGTAAACATATCGTCTTCTTTATCACTATCAAACATGTCATTTTCTTTATTATCTCCCAATATATCCTCCTCCAGTTGTTGTTGTAACTTGCTAATGTTATTTTCATTATCAGAATTTCCTTCTTGGTCATCACTTGAATCTGATTCGTAAGTTAATTGTAGTTCATTTTTATTGGCTCCCCTTTTCCTTCTTCTACTGCTATTATTCACAGTGGATTCACCAACATTACTAAACAAATCAGTTTGGTTATTCATCGTGTCTTGGGTGCATAGTAAGTAAAGATGAATCAGTGTATTGGGAATAACATCATCTTTGTTTGCTCGGAACGAAAAAAATGAACCAAACTCGAAAAAAAAATATTAGTAATACATTCCTTACTTTGAACAACTTCCCTCTCCTCCTCGTCTCCCCCCTCACCAACAGCCATGTCAGATATAGATATAGATAATGTATTAAATTTAGAAGAAGAACAATATGAATTAGGATTTAAAGAAGGTCAAATACAAGGAACAAAAGATCAATATTTAGAAGGAAAAGAATATGGTTATCAAACTGGATTTCAACGATTTTTAATCATTGGTTATATTCAAGAATTAATGAAATTTTGGTTATCCCATATAGATCAATATAATAACTCTTCTTCACTTCGGAATCATTTGAATAATTTGGAAGATATTATGGCACAAATTTCTATAACGAATGGAGATAAAGAAGTTGAAGATTATGAAAAAAATATTAAAAAGGCAAGAAATAAATTAAGAGTGATAGCTAGTATAACTAAAGAAACTTGGAAAATTGATTCATTGGATAATTTGGTGAAAGAAGTAGGTGGAACTTTACAAGTTAGTGAAAACCCCGATGATATGTGGTGAGCAATAATTAGATGATATGAAGAAATAGGAAAACATATCATATGGGGCCAATTCAAGATGAGTTTTCAATGATAAACAACTAATACTACTGTTGCAATTTATGTCAACAATTTCAAGCACTAACAAATAGTATGAAAATTTTCAGATCATCATTTTTGTGCCCTTAGAACAGTCTTAATAATAGCACTCTATTATATCCATCCACAGTCATGATGACATTCTACATAGGCATAATACCTACCAGTTTGACCGTTTGAATTTTGTGTTTCCTTTTAAATGAAGTTGATAGAAGCCACTCTGTTTTTGATCCTAAGTTCATAATGGTTCTTTTTAGCAAAATTATCCACTTGATGAATAAGATATAATTCTGAACATTGATATTTAAATTATACCATTACTATTAAATTGTATTAAACTTCCAAGTAACAAGTTATCACACTGCAAAAAGCTGTATGTATTGACCATGTTTATATTTACTACTAATTAAATGTCCAAAAACAACCAAAAAATGAAAGAACAATTATTTGAAGTATGAAGGTACCACAAGGCATAGATACTTCTTGAAATTTTGAAAATTGACATTAAGAAACTTCTTTGAGTGTTAGTAATTCTAAGTAGAGTGTATACTGAAGAGCATAACAATATGAAGATCAATTAGAATTGATAAATCTGTAGATTCTAAAAGGAGAGAATTTGTTATTCAATATTTCAAGAGTTTCCATTACAGGGTATACAAATATTGGAGATTTTGGTTTATGACTATGCATGTTCCTACAGCTGACACGTAATCCTTCAATAAGAAAGGGGGGGAATATGAAAAAGAGAAACAATGTTAGTGGCGATTACTGATTCAATTTTGCAAAGAATATACTAACACTAAGACGAGATGCACCCAATGTCGAAGATGTTTGGTGGTTCCCCCTATCAAAAAAAGGATAAACATTATTAAGTTTTAATTTTCTTATATTGTCCAATTCTTGTTCTTTTCGTCAACCAATTTAATGTTTTGTCATGTGACAATCTCTTTTTCTTATTTGTAGTAGGATAAAGTTTTTATGCATAGTCCAATAAATTACCCGCTCAAATGTTAGCCTCAAGAAAAATAAAAATCGACTGCTAAAAAGAAAGAGAATACAAATTATGACTGGGAATATAAAAGCAGCAATTTCAACACCAGAATTAGGAGTCTAGAAAAAGAGCCGCCAGTATGTCTGTACAGATTTTGATTTACATTATAATATTGCTGGGGAATCACTGTAGCTAGAGTCCTGAAGCTAAAAGAAATACTTGTTGAATAATTTGCACCACAAAATTCAATTCTAGTAATTCTTGAAAAAAATAATGTTCACAAAAGGATGTTAGCTTTAGTCTTTTGTGTGTTTAGACAGAGTCTGTAGAATTATTTGTAATATGAAAAACAAAGTCAAAGTTCTGAAACTCACTGACTATTAGTTTTGTGTAGGGATATTCAACTCTAGAATAGAGAATTGTTAATAGGAAATCTACAAAAATCATTCAACTTTAACCAGACTTTATACATAACGTAAAACTATAAAGCCCCCCTGGTAATATCTAAGTATAGCAGATGGTTCTTTAGCTGAATTATGCAAGTGGTGGATGTGTTCGATTTTTCATGTAGTCGTGTGTGAGATGATTAAATAATCTTATAAAATACTAGATAGCCCCTTTATACCGAAAAGTAAGATTGATAAATTATTTATAAGAAATAAACAACAAACAAGAAGTTTAAGCAAAGTCAACAATAAGCTTTATGTAGTCCATTCTTTAACATACTATATTGAATGTATCTGTCTACCACATCACACTAGACTGTAGAAACAGGTGAATCATATATCTACTATTTTGAATAATGTTTTTATCAACACTTTTATTTCGAGAAGCTGTTACTTGCTCAATAGCATTTTAAAAGAAGTCCCTTTATTCTTAGCTGAATGAGTTTTGATTCTCCGGCTTACATTGCTTGCTCGAGTAGAAACAACTTATGCACTATTAAGTTATATTGTTCGAAACATTTTGGTGCGTCTTTGTCTCTACACCTCGCTGGATATATAAATTTCCACATAATAATATAATCCGTTAAAATAAAAGAAACTCAACCCCAATAACATAATGTATTATCAGCAGTTTTCAATAACTTAAATTTACTTGTTGATTAATTGTTTGTTGTGCAAGGAAAACCAAACACAAGCCAAAAACTTAAAAATTGAGTTTGTGGCACCACCCATGTTAGCCCCCTAAAAAAGTAATCCTGGTTTTTTTTTTGTCACTTTTTCAATATTATTATTTGTTTTTTGCAATATGCAAAATCATGTAAGGCTGGTAAATTGCAGGTGTATTTGAATGTGATATTATATTATATTTCACTTTATAGATGTGATAGTCAAACATTTAGAATTTATTGAAGCTTTTCTCTACTAATCTTGCCTGGCTCAACGAAAACTAGATCTACAAGCCAGTAACAATATACAAACTAAGGTGCCAAACAACCATAAATCAAAAACAATCAATTAGAACTTAGAGTACTATTATTATAAGCATTTTGAACCATTATATAAGTTTATTCATATAAAAGTCAGTTTCTGCAGGCCAATTTTTTTTTCATGTACTTGAATAAGCTTCTGTAAGAGTTTTTTGTTATTCTATATACCCAAATCAAACAAAGTCCCCCAAAAAACAAGTAGCCGGAAACTAATACACTTTTGATATTTATTCATACTGAGTTTGTAAAACAACCTTTGGTCTTTGTTGTACTTGATGGTTTTGTCACACTTTCGTGTTCAAAGTTTTCTTGGTGTGAATAACAATACCCCAAATCTTTTGGCTTTATTCATTGGTTTTCAGGAGTCACCACAGTCTTAAAAGCCAAATTGATTTTAAAACAGGAAGTATCCCCATCCCCATCACAAGCTTTATAAATATTATGAATTTCATTTCGGTCAATCCTTTAATGTGTATTTTAAATTATTATTATCATTATTAATACCCCCTTAAAATAGTCATGGCAAAACGTAAAAAATCAAGATCAAAACTTCAACAAAATGTTGACAGTAACGAGTCAACCAAATCACCTAGCACACAAAATCCACACCAGCCAACATATGTTGAACAGGAATCAACTCAGTGGTCTACTACTCACCAAGAAGTGGAACCTAACACTTTCATACAAGCACCATATGCGGCTGAAGTTACTCAACCACCAAACGTTAATCAGCCAACTTATCCAGGAATCCAACCAGAATTACTTAACCCCGTTATAGAAAATTCACCAATTTCCACCTTATCGTTTTCTTTGGGGAATGCCAGTTTTTTTCAAAACAGACCTGCTAACGAGCAAGTATTGTTGAATAAATTCAGAACTGAAGTTTTGGAAAATGAAGCAGCTTCCAGGACATTGAAATCATTGCAACCGGAAACTCAAGAGAAATATCTTTATCAAATAAGAAGGTATATCTCCCACTGTGCAAATAAGGGGTTGGATAATTTTTATGTAACTTATTCTTTGGTAAAAGAATTAATTGAGGTGGAAATCGAAAAACGAGGACAGATTACCGAGAACACAATAAAAAGTTTGAGATCCTCCATAAACAAGCTCTATCATATGAATAGAATTGTCTATTCTATACAACAACCATATTTAGTTTTAGGAGATAACATAGTACAAGAAATCATGAGTACCCACAAGGATAAAGTGCAATCAATTAAGCAAAGTAGTTCGGGAAAGGGAAGCAGCTCTTCATCTTCAACACCCTTAACTTCTCGCTCAAATACACTGAAAGAGCTGAGTGAAACCAATACGGAAGCTACAATTTTTTCGTCATTGACAAAGACCTCATTTGAAAAGGATAACGATAACGAGAATGATGTTGAAGATCTTGATGGTGATATTGTTGCGGCTTCCAGTGGTGTTGATGCGTTCAGATTAAGTGAGAGCTCGAAAACTAAATTAACTGAGGCAGAAGAGTACTTGTTAAAGAAATTCAATCAAGAAGTTCTTGAATCAGAAAATGTATCTACGATTCTTAGTAGTTTAACCCTCAATACATTCAAATCATATGCTACCGATATAAAAAGATTCATCAGGTTTTGTGCTCGTCATGGGAAAACCGATAGTGTTATTGATGAAGATATTTTAAACAAATTTTTAGCTTTATCAGTCGATAAAAGTAAGAAGAGCAATTCAAAGAAATTAAGAACTAGCTTATTAAAATTACATCAACTTAATTGTGAAGCGTACAATCTTGATTATTCTGAAGGTGATATCGTGTTTTTAATCAACAAATATTTGGACAGTTCGGGTAATCAAGATGAGTATTTGCCACCAACTGATACGGGTAATCAAATGGACTTGATAGCCAAATTGGAAGAAATGTATATATCCACCAACGAGTTTGATGGATTTACCGAAGCTAATAAAATTTTGCACAAAAATGAGTTTAAGCGCTATGCGTTATTTTGTTCCGGACAAGGTTTGCAACATTTTCATGTTACTGGTGAAACGGTGACACAATTTTTCATCACCGAGATTGTCAGTCAAGATTCAAATATCCCGGTGAAAAAATTACGGAAAATTTTGAAACGATTATTAATTTTACATAAATTAAATGCTGAAATTTTTGTTGATTATCCATTAGTGGTAGAAGGATTAGAAACTGTTGAGGAATTTTTAACTAGTCATAAAACGAGACCAGGTTTTAACCCCAGTGGATCCAGCAGCACTGAGGCTGCCAGTAGCAGTAGTGGTGGAACTGGTGCAAATACATATTCTGGTGCTACATCGTCAATCTCGTCTTTAACAGCAAATGTTCCACCTTTATTTTTTAACGATCAAGGTGGCACAGGAAATTTGTTGTCATCGGAACAAGCAAGTGGCAGTAGTGGTGGTGATAATTTCAAAGACAACCCTGCCCACGTTAGACTGCCACTTTCAAACGAAGCCTTAGAAAATGAAATGTTGCAACTCGAACCCATCCCACCTTTTGAAAAGGTAGACAAGAGTTCAAAAGCTATTGGAGGACCCATTGAGGAGAGTGGCGACGATGATGACGATGACGACGATGATGATAATGTAGTCGATGTTCATGCAAGCGAATTTCCTCCAGCAGTTAATTTAAACCCTGAAGATGACTCTGGAAATAAAGATGAAGAAGAAAGTGAAGAGTCTCATTATCATTCTAAGCGTCAAAAAATAGAGATCTTACCAGATACAAACGATCTTATTCCTGCATTTGTCATGAATAGCAATATAACTACCGTCACCCAATTGGCCGAAGAATGGACTTTGATTGTCAAACGGACCAAGAAATGGGGTCTTGGTTGGATCAAAAATCAATTGGATTTTCAAATATATACCAGCAGGAAAGTGATTATTGATTTTATTGAACAACTTTTACCAGAATTGAGTGAAGACAATAGCAATAAACCAATCATTGAAGTCGATGAGGACTATATTTATGATATTGTCAAAGTGTTTGACCAGTACATGCTTAGAAAAGAAATGGGGTTAAATGATTTAGTTAGAAAGATTGAGGCAAACCCAATCTATTCCAAAAAGGAATTCTTAAGAATATTGACTAGGAGAAAAACCACCAGATCATAACCTAATTTGATTTCCCATTTTCATTTCTGTGTGTGCGTTTATATATTTTTATGTTTTTTATTAATTTGTTTTACAGTGTTGTATAAATAGTAATTTTAATTAATATATCGTTATAAATTTATTTATTTATTTATGTACACTATATCTCCTTTTTTTTCGACTCAAATAATTTCTTCAACTAAACCATTCAACAATTGCAAATTATAGAATTTTGCCACATTGACAAATGTTTGAAATTGTTTTTCAATGGTATGATAATCAACAGTTTCAATCCAATTACCCGAACATTTACAATGTAAATCCATGTTGTTCTGTCTTATTTGATTACATTTGTTACACTTCAAATCTTGACCATAAAACTTGACAAATAATTTGTTAAACTGATTAATAATCTCCTCTTCAAGAGCAATCTTATTATGAGCTTTGTGACAATTTAAACAATTCCAAATATTGATCTCTTCTTCACGACATAAATCAATGTCCCTGATATGGTTACAATAATCACATATCACGTGAGGAAGTTTCAAAGATGTACAAGGGTCCCTAAATGTAGCATCTTTACTAAAATCACGAACATCAAATATCAATAATAATTCTTTTTTCAAGATTCTAACTTCTTTAGATCTTTTCTCTGATAATGCAAATACATGACATAAGAATTTTACCAATTCTAAAGCAGGATTCTTCATATGCAAATATGACCCTGCCAATGTTGGAAATTCATATTCTTGTTTAAACTCAGGATTAAGGATGGCTTCAAGTTGTCGACGATACAATTTTTCCATTCTTCGTAATATTGGTTTTTTGAAAGTTTCAATAACACCATGATCATCATCCTCTTCTTCGACCTCTTGAGCTTGTAATTTTTTCTGACCTTTCAATATGTGAACAATTTGAGTAACTCTAGGTGTATTTGCTTGAGCTCCCTTCCCAAGTAAATTCTCATTTTTATACTTTGTCAATGCATCCAAGAATATCACAAGCCAATCTTCAAATTCGTTTTGGAAAATTATTGGTAAAAATTTTTGCAAGTGCCAATGATTCTCTGGAACCAAATTTTGCATTTCTTCATTCACAATCTCTGTACAACTTCTACCTCCATAATTAAATTCATCCATCCATATCAAAATATCCCAATACTTTACTATTCTTAAATCCAAAAAGTTGAACAAAGGCTTAGATCTCGCTGCTTTCAAAATATATTGACCATATGCATATGAATTTTCCACAGAAATCTTTGAAGTCTGAATCAACATTTTATTCCTGTTGGCAAAAATCACTTGTGCTCCCATTCGCTTGAACTCACTAATTAATTGCAAAAGTGCCTTTGAAGTTAAATTATGGACATGATAATGTAATGAAGGATCATATAACATCGAATCATTACGTTGAACCCATGTGACCAAAGTGTTCATTATAGAATCAGCATTGATATTGTTACTCAAGGCATCATCCCACCAATCTTTCACCATTGATCTGAGTATTGATAATGCAGGGCTCGAAAAGGAATCTTCAGCAAAAGTGGAAGCACCATTGTTGTTATCAAAATGCATATTTTCATCTGCCAAATCTGTTCCCTCGGCTTCGTTGATAAGTGCACTAGTAAGTATGGTATTTATAGTTAATGTACCAATTTCAACTTCCAAACATGCAGTTTCATAAATCTCTGGATTGTTAATGGTAGGGAAAGCCAAACTATCAAAGTCTACCATTCTATCCATCTCAAACCCACCAAGGTCTGGTAATGGATTAGGTGACCACCACAACACAATATTGTTCTCACTTAATCTTCTTGCATATTCAATATCTACCAAAAATCCAATGTTTTCAATTTGCAAGTTACAAAGCGGTACATTAGCATATTTGGCAAACGCAACCAAATTCTTTATCCAAGACCCTAGAACAAAATAATGATTAATTACACGTTTCGAAATCAAAGATTGCCATCCAACTGCTGGTAACGACAATTCACTAATATTCATCTTTATAGTTGGGAAATCATCCGTTGTATTCAAAACATTCAAAATTCTACTGGAATAAGGGGATTGTATTGCCAAAAATGCTTTGTTGCTTCTGCTTTCATGGATTTTTCCAATGACTTGGTTGAGTTTTTTGAACAATTTGGCACTTTCGTGGTAATATTTCACATCAAATGACATTTCTGCAGGGTAATTCACTACATTCAGAACCTTATCCAATTTCTCCCTCTTGGATTCAAAGATTTCACGATAAATCTTGTGAATATTATTTGGTAATTCCTGGGCATTAGCAGAAGGTTTCAAAACAAACATTTGGCAGTCATTTTCCCAAGTATTAAAAAGAGCAAAAAACTCATAACTGTTAGTGACAATATGCAACAAGTAAACAATGTCCATGTCAAACTTTCTCAAGTAAGCTTCGGAACTAGCTTTTATCAATTCTCTAGTATTGAACCCAGTCTTCAACCCCTTCCCTAAAGCACCCACTCTTGTATCATCAAATTTAACAGTGTTACCCAAATCTATTATAGCTCGAGACACAGGATCAATATTACTTTCATAGAGTCCCATAATATTTGAGTCCTGTAACAAACTATCAACATCACTCATTTGTTCTTGGAAAACAGATTGTGCCATTGTAAGCTTGTATAAGTTTGTACCATCATGACCATTTGGTAAAATTGCATTTGATTCCTCAATTTCGCAACCAGGAATACTTTTCCGTTGTGACAACTTGGTCTTAAAAGAAGCATAAACTTTTTTGGGAACATGGAAATTAAATGTGTGAACTTTATCACCAGCTCTTACATATACTTTCAAATCACCTGGCTTAGTTGGGTCAAGCTTATATTCTAAAATTTCCCAATTTGTTCCAGCTATATTCTCAGCTCTTTTCCGGAACATTCCTCCCACAGTAGATCTTTGTGAACTCTCTGAATTTGCTCCAAATAATCTTCTTCTTCTTTCACGGCCGGCTTGTTGAACCTTCCATTTTGCCTTTTGGTACTGTAAAAATCCTTGATAATCCTCTGTCATAGAAGGACATGGCCCATTCAAAATTGCTTGATTCTTCTCATCTTCTTCGGCATCCTCAACCATATTTGCCTTACCAGACTTTCTCTTTCTTGAAGTAACTTTAACTACTTTACCCTTTGGCACAGAAGCATCAACTTCACCAAAATCTTCTATGTCTTTGAGTTTGATGTCTTCCTTCGTGGTTTTCTTGAAAAAATTCGAAATTGATTTCTGTTGCATAATATCTTCACTATTTTTCACTTTTTTCTGTAACCAATCCGGATGTGGCACTCTAGGAACAGGGTTCTTAACATCTTGAAGAGCTGCTGGAATTGTGATAATCTTTTGTACAACTGACGCTAATCTTTCATAATAATAATTCCAATCAATAACGTCTCTTGGACTAAATTTGTTTAAAGATGGGTCTTTTAACCACTTTTTCAAAAATATTTCTTTTTTATCAGAAGAAAAAATGGATACAGGGATTGCTCTTTCAGTGACAGGTGATCCTATTGGCTTGGCACTAATAATATACTTTGTAGCCAAACCAGCATCTTTAACCATCTCTTCACCTAAAAACTCACCCAATCTTTTGGCAGTAGTAATAGAAGTAGACTTCTGGTCTCCGTAATCCGCCAAACTCTTGGACATACTTCTGTTTTCACAAATCAATTCAATCAAATCTTCATCTTCAAGCATACCCCCTTTTGTATCCAACACATCCAACCAATTGTTTGCCACTGTAGCAACAGCTTGATAACAGGTATCCAACGTATCACCTTCTAAAAATAACTTGAATATATCAGATTGGAAATTTTTAATCAATTGCAATTCCCCTCTTCTTTTCAACTCAAATCCTTTTAATTCTGCCAACGATCCATCTTCATTGAAAACGGCATACCTTTTCTTCAACCCTTTACCTTCTTCTTTTGATGTTGGTAAAATCATCGCCTTATAAGGACCATCAACTTCGAAGAAAATAGAATTATCAGAACGAGTTTTATATTTGAAAGTCTCAGGGTCAACTAAATCTTGATATTGGTGATTGGTAAATCTTTCATGAACCAAATAATTCAACATAGAACACGGGTACTCCAAAAAAATTTTCTTGCCATCTTTACATTTGAGATTAAAATTCTCAGGGAACGACTTAGGAAGGATACACCAAATACCATCGGTGTCTAATTCTAATGGTCTACCAATTCTTTCAACCAAAGCTCTAGCCATTTGAATGATTGTTGCACCAGTAAGACAAGTGACACCTGCCATTTCCATGGAGTACCAACGTGAGCCTTTTCTCATAACGTACCCGTAAAATGAATTCAAAATGACTTTATGTGCCAATTGCAAGGAATCATAAAGCACAACCATTTTTTTGGCTTCATCTCTGGCAATTGTGTCATTTGATGCAATTTTACCAACTTTCCCCTTCCACACTTTGGCTAACCCTTTGAACTCGTATCTTCTGTCACGGAAACTTCTGACAGTATCGACATAAAATGGGTTTTCTCGTTGACAAATAATGGCTTCCCTGGTAACGACTTTACTTGATTTGACTCTATGATAAACTTTCCGAGAATAATCTGATATTCTTTTTTTGATCTTTGCTGCTTGTTCAGCATAAGATAATTCATCAAACGTTCTAGGAGGTAACCAAGGTCTAGCTCCCGGGAAAGTTTCGTTCTGTAATGTTCGTTTAATCATATTGTATTCGTTCATTTCGGCAGGATAGTATTCACCTCTCCATGCCCAAGGTAGTCTTCTATCACAGTTTTTCCCAGGACGGTTGAAATCACAGGCAGCACAATCTTCTTCCGATTTCATTGAATCCGGTTGCAAACGGTTGGATGTCATAATATTAGGATACATTGACGCCACATCAACGTGGTAAATCAATGGTTTCTCCTGTCTAGACGGGTTATTTTTCAACTCCAACAAACTTGACTCAATCTGGGTATAAATTTCATCAAAATTCTCAACATCTTCCATTTTCTTGCCATTCTCAACTTCAATACAGAACTTTATGGAGTTATGTAAATTCCCTAACAATTCATCGATAGCAGTTGGATCAATCTTGAAATGTGTAGGTATATCACTTCTAAAGACACCAGCCTCCAAGGACTCAACATGCCCTCCCACGTAAGTTTCCGACTCTAACAAATGTCCTTCATAAAACCTTTCAATTGGATCAGAATGTTTGTTGGGCAATAAAATGTTTCCCTCGTATGCTTGCACTGAAAGCAACATTTCACATAAAGTACCAGTACCTTTTCTTAAAACCTCATCTGGATTCAATGGAATGATAGTACACAAGGAAAAAATGAACGGGTGAACATATTTATAGTACAAGTAGTATGTTGCAACAGCATCAGAAACAGAATATTCTGAAAGCAATTGAGGTTTATCGTAAGCATATGGGGTCATCAATTCGGGATCTAATTCTGTTGGATTATACCCTAATTTGGCGGTAGTGACTGCTTTCAAACCTTGAGACCCCTGTGGTAAATAAGAGTCTCTTTTAACCCATCTGAAACAATCCATATGAACACAATATTTTGATTTATATTCGCCTTCGTTATCTTTAGCAAACCCTATTTCTTCAAACATGTCCATATCATGAAATCTTGTTCTATTCTCCACAAATGGCCAATCGAAAAAATCACCATTGAATGTTGCAATAACAGTTGGTTTCACATCACGGATGTGTTCGAAAAATCTCTTCAACACATGCTTTTCATCGGGTTCATTAAAAATCGTAAACAAACCTGGGTACTCGGGTTTTGGTGTGTACTCGAAATCATCAATGTCTTCTGAAATTATCTCTCTGTTGGTGATCAAAAAACCTTCACCATCTATCATATACGATATCATCATAATTTGATCAATTTTGGCATCTGGGAATTTCAAAGGTGCCTTGGTTGTTTCAATATCGAATGCCAATACAACAGGATCAGCAAATGCAATTTTTTCCTTATCTTCAACAAAATCAACTTTGGAATGTTTTGCATAAACATCGTACCATTTCCCAACTCTAACATTCCTGTCTATGGAGACTCTCACATGGTATGGAACGTCATATTCCCTTATATCATCTATATATACTGAAGGGTCCATTATCGTTTCGATTTCTTTAAAAGTATACATATTCCGTGATTCTTTTTTCAATTGATTATCTTTGATAATAGGTGATAGTAACCTTCTTGCTGCTAATAAATCTTGAATGTTATGGAAACTTAGTTTAATCAAAGTTTTCTGCAAACCCAACAAATGATTAGGCAATTTTAAATCTTCTTTTATGACTCGACTATAACTTTTAACATTTGCAGTTTCTAAATATTTTCTCATCCATTCCTCAACTTCCAGTTCATGATCTCCTGGTAACACATCGACAAAAAAATATGGATCAAATTGTAGTGTAGCTTTAAAACTTCCTCCTTCTTCATCCAAGAAATAATAATCCACTCCGGAATATCCTGCTAAATAATCATCAGTGGGGATAGTTGTGGCGTGCATGTTGATTAACCAACCTTTTCGGGGTTTATTCCCGTCATTCTCTCCATGTTCTAAACGATCAAATCCCATAATCGAGTCAATATGGTCTATTCGTTCAACCAATTCTTTTTTTTGTATTGAATCATTAAGCATAGGATTATTGGCCACATAAGGATCTTCTGGCTGTTGCTGTTGCCTGTTTCTATTATTTTGCTGGCGGTAATCATTGGTATTTCTGTAATTGGTCGTCATCTGATTCTTGACAAAACGGGCGGAATTCGACCCTTTGAAAGCATTTGGTCGCAGTGACATCTTGTTGGTTCGGGTTTATGCAATGAGATATCTATTGAATTTTAATGCAATCCAAGGTGATTTGGACAAATTAACTTGAATGTTGAAAGAAAGAAAAAGAATAGAATATAAGAGTATTTGTATTTGCAACGAAGCATCTAAAAAATAGAAAAAGACGCAAACAATTTTTTTTAGCTGGAATTCTGATTACACGCGTATTCCTGTATATAAGTTTCACAACCAGATTCTCTTTTTATTTGTATTGTTCTGATGATGATTTGTTAGAGACAGCACCAGTTATTGATGTTGTCTGTTGCCAGACTGTGTCCATTAATGACATTTGAAATTCAAAATCAATAATCTAAACAAACTTTTTTGTACTTGGTCAACTTTTTAAAAGTGATGCAACTGTATCATTATATAACATTTATCTGAAAGCCAAAACGTAATAAAGTAAAGGGATATGCTTTGGTAACAAGTTCAAACATAGGCTTGAGGTCTAATTTTAAAATATATGTCAAAAAGCCATTATTTAAAAGGAACTACTTACCAATAGAACAGATCAATAATCAACAAATAGATGTTTTGAAACATATTGATACATTAATTTTAGATCTGCTGAGATGTATTGAATTCAGTATTACTCATAATACATTGAAATCAGAGTCAAAAAAATGAGGGAGGATTTAGTTGAGTTCCCTTTACCGGAATCTTAATAAAATGTGAAGTATTTTTTTTCTTCTATTGGGCGGTAAAGAAAAAAATAAAATCGAAGTTAAAAAAATTGAAGCAAAAATTTTTCCTTTGCCTATCAACGGTGCCAGCCGGATTTTACGTAATCTTCCATCTTTCCTCCTATTATATTTAAACGATATAAATTTTCAACACATTTCCAATTCCACAAAATTTCAATCATTTTATCTACTTCTTGATTTTTCCGTTTTCTTCTTTTTTTTTTTTCACTAATTAAATCAGTTCCAACAGACATCATGGTAGCTGAACTTATTGATGGTAAAGCCATTGCTTTGGATCTTCGTACAAAGATTCATGATGATATTGCTCAATTTCAATTAAAACATCCAGAATTCAAACCTCATTTATCCATAATTCAAGTTGGTGACAGACCAGATTCCAACACCTATGTGAAAATGAAGTTGAAGGCAGCTGAAGAGGCTAGTATTGGTTGTGAACTTATTAAATTACCAGAAGATATCTCTCAATTTGAATTGTTGAGTAAAATTGAAAAATTAAATAACTCATTAGATGTTGATGGGATTTTAGTACAATTGCCTTTGCCTGAACACATTGATGAAACTAAAATCACTGATGCCGTTTTAGCTAACAAAGATGTTGATGGATTTGGTCCATTCAATGTTGGGGAATTGGCCAAAAAAGGCGGTGAACCATTATTCTTGCCTTGTACACCTAAGGGGATCATGCATTTGTTTGAGAAATCTAAAATTGATCTTGAAGGTAAAGATGTTGTTGTTTTAGGAAGATCCGATATTGTTGGTAAACCAATTGCTCGTTTACTTACTAAAGCCAATGCCAATGTCACTGTTGTTCATTCAAAAACACCATTAGATAAACTTAAAAATTACTTGGGTGATGCCGATATTGTTGTTGCAGCTATTGGACAACCACAATTTGTTAAAGGCGAATGGTTGAAAGATGGTGTTGTAGTTATCGATGTTGGTACCAATTTCATTCCTGATGCCAGTAAAAAATCTGGTCAACGTATGGTTGGTGATGTTGATTTTGAATCAGTTAAAACCAAAGCCAGTTTCATCACTCCAGTTCCAGGTGGTGTTGGTCCAATGACCGTTGCTTGTCTTTTGGATAATGTTGTAATTGGTGCCAAAAAGCATTATAAGGCCAATAATGAAACCCCCAAATTCACCAACCCTTTAAAATTACATTTACAAAAACCAGTTCCTTCCGACTTTGAAATTTCCCGTGCTCAACAACCAAAAAGAATTACTCAAGTTGCTGAAGAAGCAGGTATCTTGGATGCTGAATTAGAACCATTTGGGTTTTACAAGGCCAAAGTTTCACTTGATATTTTGAAACGTTTGAACAACAAAGTTAATGGTAAATATGTTTTAGTTACTGGTATCACGCCAACTCCTTTAGGTGAAGGTAAATCCACTACTACTGTGGGATTGGCTCAGGCTTTGGGTGCTCATTTGAAAAAAAATGTCTTTGCTAATGTAAGACAACCATCTATGGGTCCAACATTCGGTATCAAAGGTGGTGCTGCCGGTGGTGGTTACTCACAAGTCATTCCTATGGATGAATTCAACATGCACGTTACTGGTGATATACATGCCATCACAATGGCCAACAACTTGTTAGCTGCAGCTATTGATACAAGAATGTTCCATGAAAGCACCCAAAAGGATGGTCCATTGTACAGAAGATTAGTACCAGAAAAGAAAGGTGTCAGAAAATTCACTCCTTCAATGTTGAGAAGATTAGAAAAATTGGGTATTAACAAAACTGATCCAAATGAATTGACTCCAGAGGAAATTACTCAATTTGCTAGATTAGACATTGATCCAGAATCCATTACTTGGAGAAGAGTTGTTGATTGTAATGATAGATTTTTAAGAGGAATCACTGTTGGTCAAGCACCAACAGAAAAAGGGTTCACCAGAGCCACTGGATTTGATATTACTGTTGCTTCTGAATGTATGGCTATCTTGGCATTGGCTAACTCTTTAGAAGACATGAGAGAAAGATTAGGTAAAATGGTTATTGGGTCCTCAAAAGCTGGTATTCCAATCACTTGTGAGGATATTGGATGTGCTGGTGCCTTGACAGCTTTGTTAAAGGATGCCATTAAACCAAATATCATGCAAACTTTGGAAGGTACTCCAGTTTTTGTCCATGCTGGTCCATTTGCCAATATTTCCATTGGTGCCTCATCTATTTTAGCTGATAAAATGGCATTGAAATTAGCCGGTACTTCTTCTGAATTGTCTGAAGAAGAAAGAAAAGAACAAGAAGGTTATGTTGTTACTGAAGCTGGTTTTGATTTTACTATGGGTGGTGAAAGATTTATTAATATCAAATGTAGATCATCAGGATTAGTTCCAGATGTCATTGTCATTGTTGCCACTGTTCGTGCATTGAAAGTTCATGGTGGTGGTCCAGAAGTTAAAGCTGGTGCACCATTGGCTCCAGAATACACTCAAGAAAACGTTGAATTGTTGAGAAAAGGTTGTTCCAACTTGGCCAAACATATTGCCAATGCCAAGAGCTATGGTTTGCCAGTAGTTGTTGCCATCAACAAAATGTCTTCTGATTCCGACAAAGAACATGAAGTTATTAGAGAAGAAGCTTTGAAAGCTGGTGCTGTTGATGCTATTGTATCTAACCATTGGGAAGAAGGTGGTAAAGGTGCTGTTGATTTAGCCCAAGGGGTTATCAATGCTGCTAATTCACCAGACAAGAATTTCAACTTTTTGTATGGGTTGGAACCATCAGTTGAAGAAAAAATTTCTACTATTGCCAAGGAAATGTATGGTGCTGGTGAAGTTGAATTTTTACCAGAAGCACAAAAGAAGATTGATCTTTACACTAAACAAGGATTTGGTAAATTGCCAATCTGTATCGCCAAGACGCAATATTCATTGTCACACGATGCCAATTTGAAAGGTGTTCCAACTGGATTCAAATTCCCAATCAGAGATGTTAGAGCTTCAATTGGTGCTGGTTACTTGTACGCTTTGGCTGCTGAAATTCAAACCATTCCAGGTTTACCAACTCATTGTGGATTTATGAATGTTGAAGTCAATGAAGATGGTGAAATTGATGGATTGTTTTAAAAGAAATGAACAAAGGAGTAATCAAGAAATCTGATATTCTACTTTTGGAAGACAGATTTTAGATATTTTAAAACTTTTTCAACAATGTTTTAATGAATGTCACGAATAGATTTTTTTATATTTTATTTTTCACTTTTTTATATGTAACTTTGGATTTTGTAATTAGAATTTTTTTTTATATAGGATAGTTTCAACACAAAACTTAATGATATTATACACCAGATATATACGTTTTAATATTAGTAAAGTAGATATTACAAAAGTAGTATTAATTAGAAATCAGTTTAGGGCTATTAATATACCAACTGAAGTGATTAAATATGTTTGGGTTGAGATCAGTCATTTGTTTTTGTTTTTTTCCATTCATCCACGCACACACACAATACATAATTTATGCACACACACATTAAACAATAGAAAAATTTAATTCCACAGCAAAAAAAAAAAATGAGACAGAAAATTTTCTTTCAATTGTTTTAATAATTCTTTAAGTAGAGATAACGAAATCCCCAAACCTACCCCCCCTCCAATTGGTATATAACTTGCACTGTTCAAGTCAAAATTAATTATTGGATTATACAATACATTCACGTGTACATATATATAGACCCACCTATCCAATCAAATACTTTTAAAAAAAAATGTTTGCATTTAAAAAATCTACTACTTCAATTCTCAAAACAGTGGTCGCCCCAACATCATCTCGTTATTTATCCACCGTCACATTAAGATCAATCCCAAGAACATTCCATAATGCCACTAAAGTTTCATTATTCAATGGATTAAGAACTACACCAAGATTTTATAGTGTATTGACTGAATCTCCAGAGGCAAAAGTATATAAATATGCCGATGTTAAGGATGTGGCCGTACACCCTGAAAACCACCCTGATTCTGTTTTAGTGGATGTTAGAGAACCAACTGAATTTGGAGATGGTCACATACCAGGAGCTTTGAATATTCCATTCAAAAGTAGTCCCGGCGCATTGGATTTGCCAGAAGAAGATTTCCAAGAACATTTTGGATTCCCTAAACCAAGTACTGATAAAGAATTGATTTTCTATTGTCTTGGAGGTGTTAGATCTACTGCAGCTGAAGAATTGGCCAATACTTTTGGTTATAAGAAAAGAGGAAATTATCTTGGAAGTTGGGAAGATTGGGTAAAACATGAAAATAAAAAGAACTAAGAATTGATGATAAAATAAAATCTTTCTTTGAGCTTACCTTCATTCCTCCCGTTTACATTCACTATGGACTTTATCAAGTATTCTACATTCGATGCCTATGTATATATGTTTCTACACACACATATGCCACACTCTTGTCAAATAGTTTTATTAATGTTTTTTTATTTTTATTATATTTTGTTCCAAACATTTTAATATGTTTTTGTTGATAATTTTATAGAAAAGAAAAATATATACACATATATATCTTAAGAAAAACAACGACTCTATAAAATGTACTTAAGCAGATGTTGTTTAACGATTAGTTGGTTTGAATTCCAATTGTCTGAATTCTTTACCCAATCTCTTCTTCCTTTTCCTTTCCATTGCCTTTTCTCTTTGTTTAGGCTTCATAGAATCAAATTTGGCCTTTTGTAATATCTTACGTTTATCACTACGTTTAAGAAAATAAGGTTTATTCACTTTACCTTCTTTGAAACTTTCCATTTGTTGCTTTTTATAATTTGATAAGATATTATTTTCCAAATCACGATTTTTCAAAGTATCCATACGAGATTTTAATGATTGTAACTGTAGTTTGATTTCTTCTCTTTCATCATCATTCAATCTACTCTTTTTATCTTTTAATAAACTTTCCATATTCGCTATTTCTTGCTTTCGATATTCATCTAAAAAGGCATAATCTTTTCTTGCCTTGGCCAAATCAGCTTTCCCATACGCAGCATCAAACCTAATATCGGTATGCAAAGTTTGTTGTTTTCTAGACGGTAATCCAGGTATATCTCTTATCCTTGAAACTGGTCTTTTGGAAGAGGATTCTGATGGAGCATGTTTGTTTTTCTTCTTTTTAGTATCTTTAGAACTTGTTTCCTCTGGTGGACCATCTGAATCTGAGCCTGAATCGAAAAACTCTTCTTCTGAAGACTTATAGTTGTCCTCCTGTGTTTTATGTTTTTGATTGTGTTTGTTCAATTTAGATTGGGCTCGATTAAGAGCACCAAATGATATTTTGGACATTTCTTCATCATCTGATTGTGAGCCAATATTTGAACGGCCTTTACTTAAAGTGTGACTCAATTCATCTTGTGAAGATTCCTCTTCATCGTAATACGACGGTCTTATTGTTTTACCTCTTGACATAGATGGTCTTGATCAAATGATATTAAAAGTAGAACTTGCAAAATAGAAATACAAAAGCAAAAGAAAAATATTTGGTGCGATGAGTACACACAGAATCTGCCCTATAAGTGGTTTAGTTTAGTGTGGATTAGTTTTAGAAAATATTATGGCAAAAAGATCACTCTGCTACAAGATGTACTCTTTTAAAGCACTTGGCCCAATTGTAGAGAGTTTTATATCGGTATAATTTAAGTGTATTAATCCTCTTCTGACTTCTTGGTTTACCCGGAGATAAGTTAACTGCGTGAATGTTTTTGATGATTGTTGTTGTTTTTTTTGTTCTCACCATCTGCCCCCCCCCCCATTGAATCTCCTCCATTTGTTATTATTATACAAACTTTAATATTCCTTGCAATCTTTAAATAGATCATGTCAGGCCATGTATCTCATAGTACACCATTATCAATATCAACTTCTAGGAGTAATACCCCTGGTGAAGAAATTGATAAATCCACAGGAAATATACTAATAAATATCGATCCCTATGCTATACTACTAAAAGATGGATCTACTAAAGCCACCATATACCCTATCTCATCTCCCAATGACATATCACCCAATCTACTAGCATTTCTATGGGATGAATATAATATGGAAATTGAAAAAGGCGAAACTCTAACTTTCTATGAACCATTATCATTCGAATCATTTATTTCCCATTGGTTTGATTCAACCAGTATAGTGGCCATAATGGCTGTCGGTGATGAAACCAACATGGATGACCTTGGTAATGATGAATTACATGAATGGCCTAGTGAATTACTTGGAATTTTCAATATTAAGCCAAATTTCCCTGGTTGTCAAAGAAGTGGACATATATGTACTGGAGAATTTTTAGTCAATGCTGGGATAAGGGGTCGAGGGATTGGCAAGACTTTAACGGACTGTTTTATGCAATGGGCTCTTAAATTGGGTTATACTTATGTTATATTTAATCTAATACTAGAAACTAATGTTGCGGCAAGAAAATTGTGGGAATCACTTAATTTTTCCAGATTAGGAAAAATTAGTAATGTGGCTATTATGGGTCATGATGATCAAGAACGTGAATTAGTTGATGGAATAATATATGGGAAAAGTATTGAAAATACTATAGGGGAATCAAGTAACAGGGACAGGAAAACCCCGGAATCGGAATCGGATTCAAATAATAGTAAATTTGAAAATTTGAAATATTATTTACAGACAGGCAATTATCCACCCAATGTCGATAATAAGGAAAAATCACGATTACGAGCGAATAAAGCCAATTATTATTTACAAGATGATAAATTAATGGTCAATGGGAGAGAAGTTGTATCTAATATAGATTTACAATTGAAAATATGTCAATTGACTCATGAAGAAAATGGACATCTGGGGATTAATCGAACAACTACATTAATCAGTCAAAAATATCATTGGATAAGGATTAAAGAAACAGTGGCAAGAGCATTAAAATCATGTCAAGAATGTAAGAATAATTCACTTCAGGCAAAGGAAGAATTTTTGAATCAATCCAATAAAAGAATTAAATTACAAAAGAAAACAAGCAACAATGATACGCCAATGCCATTATTAGATAATCGACAATTTGAACAGGCAGTAATTCAAGCAAAACAACGACTAAATGATCCAAATGGTGTATCTTATGCTGATGTAGCTAGATCTGCTATTGATGATGATTCACAAATCCAATCAAAACAACAAAGCATACATCCTGAAGTTAAAAAATATGATAAACTGTCCAATGGTAATCAAACCCTGTCGGTCAATCCATCAGTTAGAACTTACTACTAGTTAAAAAGATCACACACTTACTGTTGATAATATTAAACACATAATATAATATATTATTAAACTTTATACAGAAAAAATAACAAAACCGTAATAGTAATAAATCTCAATATAAAAGTAGATGAATACGAAAAATAGAAACGAAGATTATAAACAAAAAACTAGAACACTTTGAAAACTTGTTAAGGAATTCTTTTCCCCCAAAAAGAACTCAGCTTAAAAATGCCAAATAATTTATAAAAAAAACCATTTCTTATTCCATCTCTCTCTAAAAATTTTTTTAATTGAAATCATTTTTTAACGTATCCTTTAAAACAAAAAACAAATGCAATCAAGTATAACTACCTCTTATGATAGTTCTTTATCTTTAAAAATCAACACCAACAACCATTGCCAATAAGGCCATTCTAATAAATAAACCGTGTCTCATTTGTCTAAAATATGCAGCTCTTTGATCGAAATCAACTTCTTCTCTAATTTCATTAGTTCTTGGTAATGGATGCATAACACACATGTGTTGTTTAGCATTACTCAAAATCTTATTGTCAACGATATAAGTATCTTTCAATCTTTGATATTGTTCTTTATCAGCAAATCTTTCTTCTTGAACTCTAGTACAGTATAAAACATCAGATCTAGCAAGGATTTCTTTAGTTAATTCTTCGGATTCAGCAATCAACATATTGTTATCAATTAATTGTTGTCTGATTTCAGCTGGAATTTGTAATTCTTTTGGTGCCACTAATTGAACTCTGACTTGATAATGACGTAACAAGTGACATAATGAATGTACTGGTCTACCGTATTTCAAATCACCCATAAAAGTAACCGTAATACCATTAACAGTACCCAATTCTTCTCTAATAGTGAACAAATCTAATAAAGCTTGAGTTGGATGTTCTTTGGTACCATTACCAGCATTAATAATTGGAACTGGTGAATATTTAGCAGCAATGTCAGCTGACTCTTCTGATGGATGTCTTAATACAATAGCGTCGGAATAACATGACAAAGTTCTAATGGTATCTTGTAAAGTTTCTCCCTTTTTAACTGAAGATGAACCATGATCAACAGCAACAACTCTACCACCCAATCTTTGCATAGCAGCATCAAAAGAAGTGGAAGTTCTTGTAGATGGTTCATAGAACATGGTGGCCAAAACTCTACCTTGTAAAAGATCCAAAACCCCTTGTCTTTCTACTGCCAATCTCATTTCTTGAGCAACTGTGAATAATGAATGCAAATCTGATCTGGTAATGTCTTTAACAGAAATAATGTTGTTTCTTAAGAAAGTATTGTTGTGTCTGATGTAATCACTCAAGGCTGCAATTTCACCTAATGATCCAGCAATTGGTTGAGAAACTAATTCAGAACCCAATTTTTCGAAAATTGCTGGTTGTGGTTCTGGAGTTTCTGGTGCCAATGATGGACGACGCATATCACTACTGAATGAGACTCTCTTGTTACCGAGTCTTGGTGATTCTGGAATACCTGCAGTGGATCCAAATCTACTTCTTGGTACAACTTCATTCTTACCCAAGGCAATTTGAGACAAAACAGAACCATCCAATACAACAGTTTCATTATGGAAGGAAACTCTTTCAACGGCACCTCTCAATCTCAATTTAGAAAATTCAGGATACACTGGTTCAACAGTAGCAAATCTATCCAAATCAAGAACAACTTGAGCATCTTGTTTTGGCAAGTTGAAGATTTTGGCTGGATTATCGTGGAATTTACTAACAATGTCACCGATAGTAAGTTTACCGGCTTTAACAGCAGTTAATAACAATGGAACAGCTTCTTTGATTCCCATACCCGGAACAATCTCAGTACCAGATGCCTTAGCAATCAAATATGGCAAAACACCAATGGAGAAACAATCAACATCTTTCAAGTTTTCCCACAAATATTCTTGATCTTGTTTGTTTGGTAAGAATGGATAATCCAATTCATCTTTAGATAAGAACAATGAATGGACAGCAACATCACAAGTAACTTGTAAAGTTTTTTCTTTAGCCATCTTAATCAAATCCAAATCTTCTTTAGAAGAAACACCAGTAATGTGAATGGACCTGTTGTACAATGAGGCCAACAATAAAACTGAAGCTAAATCAGTAGTTTTGGCATCAGTAATGATTGGCTTGTTGTTTGGCCAAGATGAAAATTGAGCAGTCAAAGCTGAAACTTTAGAGTTGGCAAAATCATTGAATGGTAAGAACAAAGATCCTGCATTGTCGGCAGCATCACTGACACTTTGAGAATTGGTTTCAGAAGCAGCAATGGAAACGGAATAATCGGTGTATGCACTAGCACCAACAGCATCAATGGCGTCAATAAGACTTCTGTAATCAGTAACTGAAGCACCAGCTTGAGTATGAGGCAAGAAGGCGTTAAAAGTGAACCCAGCAGCTAATGATTCTTTGGTGGTTTGTTCAAAATCATCAAATGAAGTAGCAAAGGAAGTAATGTTGATCAATCCAGGTAAAATAGCAGTACCATGAGAAGTTTGAGCATCTCTGTTGGAAACTTCCAAAGAAATGTTTCTAGCAATAGCTTCAACTAATAATTTGGCGTTTTTAACATTGGTAACCAATGGAACAGCATAATCAACAGCCATACGACGAGATTCATAACCTTTAGACATATAAGAAGCTGGACGAAGGAATCTATTGGCAGATGGCAAGTTGACATACAAGTCAATCAAGTTGTTAGCTAAATGTTGGCTCAAATTATATTCGGATTTTTGATCTTCATCTTTACTCAAGACTTCCAAATAATGAACTGGAATACCATGTTCCTTAATGAAATCGGCAGTACCAGCAGTGGCAAAGATTTTGTAACCCAATTCATGTAATTTGGCAATACTTGGTAATAATTCTTGCTTTTCTTTGAATGACCCAATAGAAAACAAAATGTTTTTCTTTGGTAATTTGAATCCAGTGGAAATTAATGATTTCAAATAAGCTTCGTATTTGTTCTTACCAAAAGTAGCAACTTCACCAGTGGAAGCCATTTCAACCCCTAAAACAGGATCAGCACCAGCTAATCTTGAGAATGAAAATTGTGGCACTTTGACAGCACAGTAATCCTCAGGTAATCTTTCACCTGGATATGGAACAATTGGCAAGTCCAACATAGCTTTAGTAGCCATTTCAATCAAATCAACACCAACAACTTTAGAAACAAATGGGAATGATCTTGATGCTCTGACGTTACATTCAATGACTTTGATATCATTGTCTTTGGCAATGAATTGAATATTGTAAGGACCAGTGATATCCAAAGCTTTACCAATCTTGGCAGTAGCTTCGACGATTCTTCTAACGGTTTCTGGATCCAAATCTTGTGGTGGAACAATCAAAGTAGCGTCACCAGAATGGACACCAGCATTTTCAACGTGTTCAGAAACAACATGCATGATCATCTTACCATCTTTGGCAACAGCATCCATTTCAATTTCTTTAGCATTTTCAATATATTTGGTAATGACAACTGGATAATCTGGTGAAACGTCAACGGCTTGACCCAAGTATGAAGCTAAATCATCTTTAGAATAAACAGTGTTCATAGCAGCACCAGACAAAACGTATGAAGGACGAACCAAAACTGGGTAACCGACTTTTTCGGCAAAATCTTCAGCTTCATCAACAGAAGTCAATTCTTTCCAAGCTGGTTGATCAACACCAATTCTATCCAACATTCTTGAGAATTTATATCTGTTTTCAGCAGAGTCAATCATTTCTGGAGATGTACCCAAAATCTTGACATTTTGTCTGTACAATGGTAAGGCAATATTGTTTGAAGTTTGACCACCCATAGAAATAATAACCCCGGAAGATTGTTCCAAGTCATAAATATCCAAAACTCTTTCCAAGTTGATTGGTTCGAAATACAATCTGTCGGCTTCATCATAATCGGTGGAAACAGTTTCTGGGTTATAATTGATCATGACTGTTTTGACATTGTTTTCACGCAAAGTTCTAATGGCTCTAACGGCACACCAATCGAATTCAACAGAAGAACCAATTCTGTAAACACCAGAACCAAGAACAATAACACCATTATCGTCAAATTTAACGTCGGAAGAATCGGCATTGTAAGTGACATACAAATAATTGGTGAAAGCTGGGAATTCAGCAGCAACAGTATCGATTTGTTTAACAAATGGAATGATACCAGCATCTTTTCTTAATCTTCTAATGGCAACTTCGTTAGAACCTAAGAATTTAGCAATTTGTCTATCTTCGAATCCCAATTGTTTGGCTTGTCTTAAGATTGACATTGGAACATCTTCCTTGGCACCATATGAGGCAATCTTGTTACCAAATTTGATTAAACCGTCCAATTTGTTCAAGAACCATTTATCGATATTGGTTAATTTCCAAACTTTATCAACAGAATAACCATCTGACAAGGCATTGGCAATGGCAAACAAACGTTGATCTGATGGTGTTTGTAATTCTTGATCAATATCAATTGACATTAATGCAGCAGTTTTGTTGAAACCCAAGTTGTGGTAATCAGTAGATCTGATGGCTTTTTGAATGGCTTCTTCGAAAGTTCTACCAATGGCCATAACTTCACCAACAGATTTCATTGATGAAGACAAAAGGGCTGAGACACGAGTGAATTTTTTCAAATCCCATCTTGGAATTTTAACCACACAGTAATCCAATGATGGTTCAAAACAAGCACTGGTTGATTTGGTAACAGAGTTTTTGATTTCATTCAATGGAATGTTAAGACCCAATTTGGCAGCGGTATAAGCTAATGGATAACCAGTGGCTTTAGAAGCTAAAGCTGAAGAACGAGACAATCTGGCATTGACTTCGATAATACAGTATTCCTTGGAGAATGGGTTCAAGGCATATTGAATGTTACATTCCCCAACAACACCCAAATGTCTAATGACATTAACGGCAGTAGTTCTCAACATGTTATAATCTTCATCTGACAAGGTTTGTGAAGGAGCAACAACAATGGAATCACCAGTGTGAATACCCAATGGATCAAAATTTTCCATATTACAAACAGTAATACAATTGTCAAAGGCATCACGAACAACTTCATATTCAACTTCTTTCCAACCTTTCATGGATCTTTCAACAAGAACTTGTGGAGAAGTGGCAAATGCTTTGTTACACAAGGCCACCAATTCTTCTTCGTTGTCAGCAAAACCTGAACCTAACCCACCTAAAGCATAAGCAGCTCTAACAATCAATGGGTAACCAATAGCATTGGCAGCGTCAACGGCTTCCTTGACGGTGTTACAAGCTTCAGATCTGGCACATTTTTCATTGATTTCGGCCATGGCGGAGGCAAACAATTCTCTATCTTCAGTGGTAATAACAGTATCAATTTGAGTACCAAGAACTTTGACACCCAAACCTTCAAATTCATCTTTCAAGGCAATACCAACACTCAAAGCAGTTTGACCACCAAAAGTACAGTAAATACCATCAGGTCTTTCATGTTTAATAACTTTTCTAACAAATTCTGGGGTAACCGGTAAGAAATAAACTTTATCGGCTAAACCTTTTGAAGTTTGAATAGTGGCAATATTTGGATTGATTAAAACTGTGTAAATACCTTCTTCTTTCAAAGCTTTAATGGCTTGAGAACCAGAATAATCGAATTCACCAGCTTGGCCAATAGATAATCCACCAGATCCCAAAACCAAAACTTTCTTAACGTCGACTTTAGGATGAGCAGCTCTGTTTTCGGCCAATTTACCACCTGGGAATTCAACTTGTTTATAAACACCACCAGATTGGTTGAAATCAACGACAGATTTAATGAAAACATCAAACAAAAATTCGGTGTCTCTTGGACCTGGAGTAGATTCTGGGTGGAATTGGACGGAGAAAAATGGTTTGGATTCGTGGTAAATACCTTCATTTGATCCATCATTGGCATTGACAAATAATTCTTTCCAACCATTTGATAAAGTGGCGGTGTCAACGGCATAACCATGATTCTGAGAAGTAATGTAACATCTACCAGAAATAGTGGAAGTACAAGGAATGTTATGACCACGATTACCAAATTTCAATTTCAAAGTGGAAGCACCAGTAGCTCTTGCTAATAATTGATGACCTAAACAAATACCGAAAACTGGGGTTTTACCTTCTTTAAGGATTTTTTGTAATCTTTCCACGGTTTTATCCATAACGGCTGGATCACCAGGACCATTAGAAATAAACAACCCATCGTATTCTTCAGTGGTGAAATCATAATCCCAAGGAACAACCAATAATTCAACTCCTCTTCTAACAAAACATCTAATTTGATTATATTTCATCCCAACATCAACAGCAAGGATTCTAATTGGTTTACCATTTTTACCCAATTTAATATTTTCATTGGTTTTTTTGGGGGTATATAAAATTGGTTTATCAGTAGATACTTTTGCAACCAAATTTTTCACATTTGGATCATCAAATTCCGGGACATTGAAAAATTTTTTCCAATTTTGAGGATTTGATTTAGATTGAGAAATGATTTCTTCTGATTTGTAATCAGAGTTTTGAATGGCCAATCTACCTAAAGTTGACCCTTTTTCTCTTAATCTTTTAGTTAAAGATCTGGTATCAACTCCATAAATAGCAGGAATACCTTGTTCTTGTAACCATTTACCTAAAGAAGATTTAGCTAACCAATGAGAGTATTCTTCAGTATAATGAGCAACCACTAACCCGGCAATATGGATTTTATTGGATTCAAAATATTTAGGTAATGCTGGTTCATAATCTTCATCGAATAATTCACGATCTGGAACACCATAATTACCTACTAATGGGTAGGTGATAACCAAGATTTGGCCCTCATAAGAAGGATCAGTGATGGATTCAGGGTAGCCAACCATACCAGTTTGGAAAACAACTTCACCAGCAGCTGGTTTTGCAGCCCCAAAGGAATACCCTTGAAGGGCAATACCATCTTGGGTTTCCAAAGTCATCAATACATCACCAGTAGATTCCATTGGTGGAGTAATTGGAACAGATAATTGAGCCATTGTTATATCAAATAAGTAGGGGAGTTATTTCTTATGATAATTGTATAAGTTTAAATAGTTAATTTATTGTACTTTAAAAATGTTAAACTTTCAGATGTGTGGGGGAGGGGGAATATTTGAAGTTTAACCGAAAAGTAAATAATTGAATAAATAAAATAAAATAATGATCTAATATAGAGAAACGTATTGTTAGTATTGGATCGGATTGGGGGGAAGGAGGGTTCAATGGGGAGGAAACAAAAGAACACCAGGAAGTCTATATTATTCTTAGCAATTTGACAGGCTTCTTTTGATGGAAGAGATGGGTTGATATTGAAGGAGGAAAAATTTTTATTCCTTTGCATTGCTCGGAAAAAAAACTCCTAATAAAAAGTTGTGTGTTTGCTGCATAATGAATGAACCTCATCTCGCGGGTAATTAAATCCTGCTCTTACTTGAATCAAACACAATTTATTTGTAGATCCACAACAACAATGATTTGGGGTACAATATAAACCTGAGTCATATTATATGCATTTTGTTACTCAAGCCCTAAATTCCAATTCTGGGGATTATGAGCTTGTTCATCAGTTTTTACAATTCTTTCTCTCAACAATTAACATCAAAATAAAAAGACACTCTAAATGTTCAATTTTGTTTAAACCCACATCGTGTGAAAAAATTTTTTTTCTTTTCATCCAAATTGAAGGACGAAACTCAGGTCAACATACCAATTATATTCAAAGGCTTAATAAGCTCTGTTGGCAATTATACTGGAGTGTTAAGGTGTAGTATTGATAATTGTTGAGAGAAAGAGAGAGAGAGAAGGAAGAAGGAAGAAGGAAAATAAATAGAAAATAAAATGAATAATATAAAATTATCATAAGATTGGAAGTTTAGGGGGATTCAATGGAATATTTATACTACGCGCTTAACATCATTATTGAGCAACATAGGTCGTGTATTATTGGTGATGAAAAAAAATTTTTCAATTGTGTACAGGACTAAGAGAATAGCTCATCTTAAAAAAAAAACCTACTCATCAAATCAGAGTACAATTGTTAGCTTTTGTATACTCATCTCATTAATTTTAGTCTTATTTATTACTACGTCACTCTCATTGCATTAAAATGATTTCTTAACTAAATAAGAAGAAGTCAAAAAACAAAAGAGCTTAACTATGTATACTCATCTCAAACTGTTAATATTATTCTTTTATGCAACTACGATGATTCTATTTTCACCAACTAACTCTAAATTATTGAACGCGTTTTTGTAGTTAAGGGTATTACTTTATGGATAGAAAATTGTTAAGAAAGCAATTAAGAGTCCAGTGACGTTAGCTCTTTTACATTAGTTCAATAATTAATTATATTTTGTACTGCAAAAATCTTCAATTTTTTTTTGGCAAATATTATTGCAATTTTACACCAAAAATACAATGAATTCTTAAATAAACATCTACTAACTGAAAGTACACACAGTAAGAATACATCAATCACTCTGGTATTTGTCAATATTTTATATTAATCTTTCGAAATATTATCAATAACTAAACCAAATGTCACGTGACTAATACAAAAGGTACTTGGTGAAAGTTATTTTTGTTATTTTTACACGACAACTCTATTAATGTATAATAATCTAGTACTTCATTCTCTAAACTAGTATAGATGTAGTATTATTGACCATCCCTCTTCTAAATAGGGTCTAGAAAATTTCATTGTCTTCTACGATAAGGAAGTTGAGTATCAATTGTATGTACAACTACATTACAAAGAAAAACGTTCTTTCTGTCAATTACGAACAAGTACTGAAACACAAATTCTTATTCTTAGGAATAAATGGTACGTTTTTAATATCTATTTGATCAAGATATTGAGCTTCTATCGATGGATGTAGAAACCCTAGTTCCATGAAGGAGATCTAGCAGAACAATTAAATATAGCCAATTATACAAAAGAAAACTGTACAAGAAAAAGTGTACCGTCATAACTTATAGAGGACTCATTAATCTCTAGTGGTTACTAAAAGATTTGCTATTTTGATTTACGAACCAACACAAACTATATATATATGTATGTGTATGTTGTTAATATTTGTATTCCGGGAGGTGGCTTTGAAAAAAAAAAATTGTTCTTAGTTTAGCTTAGTAGTGCTCATGCATGCCAAGAAAAAAACTAACTTTTTCGGCATTTCACTAAACTAAACAATCAACGGTTTTTTTAGAATACAGACGTGCCAAGAAAAAAAAGTAGAGATTTTCTTTAATCCATTATAGCCATTATTCGTAGTTTGTTTGTTAGGGGTTATTAGGGTTGTTGCAAATCATGGTTACTAACGGGGCTTTTTATTTAGGGGTGGGGTGGGGGAGGGTTCATTGTATTTGATTTATAGTTTCCCCTGATTATAGATCTCTGATTGTGGAAAGTTAATAGAATGTAAAAGTGATATTGTTGAGAGATATCTATTTTACATTAGAGTTATACTAACCAATTTATTTTTGGTTTATATATATATTTATATACATACATCTAGGTTTCTAATTATTAAAAACACACATTCACTATTTATTAGATTGTAATAATTTTTTAATAAAATTAGAATTATCATAATATTCATCATTAAATTTGATTTCTCCAACATTTACCCCTATTTGCTCGGACACTTGTGATTGTTGTGGCACTTGTTGTTGTTGTTGTGCTTGTTGTTGTCTTTGTTGTTCTTCTTCTTCTAATCTTTTAGCTTCTTCCATTAATGGTCTAATACACAACCATCCAGTTTCAGTTCGAAAATGTCGACTTAAAGCATCACTACGAGCAAAAGTTTTCCCACATCCCCAAGATGTAACTCCATCATTCAAATAACCTTGACATTTAAAATTTTTAACACCTTGATGTAATAATTCATGTCTTTTTTTATCATGCAGTCGAGCAAATCGTTTAAAACATATATTACAATGATATGGTTTTTCATTGGAATGAGTTTTCATATGAGATTTCAAATTATATGGTTTTTGGAAAACTTTATTACATTGAGGACATGGGAATGAATCAGCAGCTGCAACACCAATGGAGGATGACGTGGCTGAAGAAGTTGATGATGATCGTGTTGTTGTTGAGGTGGAAGTTGTGCCATTATTTGTTGAGTCATGATTGATCATCATTGATAATGATGATGTTGATGATGGAGATAAGGATTTTTTCGCAGTTCTGCGTTTACGTTTTAATGAAGGAGATACAGTATATGATACTAATGAAGAATAATCAATGTTTGTTACTGATAAATGCGGCAATTTTTCTGTTTGTGCTGGTTTTTGCACTTGTTGTGGTGCCAGTTGTTGAGGGTTGTGGTAATAGGGTTGCATATAATATTGATTGTACAGATATTGATATTGTTGAGATGGTTGAAGATATTGTTGCTGTTGTTGTTGTATCTGATTCATTGTCATTGAAGGATATGATGATACAAGAACATTGTTAGTATTATTGTAAGTATTGTCTTTATCAGGAATTAATACTGGACTAATTGGATTTGGTGTATTGCTATTGGATAATTGTGGTGAAGTATTAGAACCAACATTAGTATTGATATTAGTGGTAGTATTGTTATAATGATAATTTGGCATCAATGAATTTGAGTAAGATCGATTGTATTGTTGTTGTTGTTGTTGTTGTGGTGACGATAATTGTTGATTTGGTAAGGTGAATTGATAGTTGTTATTTACAGTTGACGATTGTGAGTAATCAAGTTGATAATTTTGTGGAGTTACTGCACCAGAAACAGTTGTATAAGGATTATAAGTGTGGCTAGTATTATTTATAGAATCTTGAGGGGTGAAGTAAATAGAAGGAAGTGAGTATTTGTTTCCGTCAACACTATTAGATGTGTTATTTCCAGTATAATAATATTGTAATGAATTACCAGAATTGGTGCCAATACCACCATTAGCTGTTGCTGAGGAGGCACTGGTGGAATTGGAAGCAGATGTGTTGTTGTTGTTGTTGGTGGCTGTGGTATTGACAGATCCGGAAGTGGAAGTGGAGGCGGTGGTAGTGGAAGTGGTTCCAGTAGTAGCAGTAGTACTAATACCTGCAACAATAGGCAAATTAGACATGGTTGATAACATTTGTAACAGACAATAAAAAAGAATAACTATTTTAAAAAACAATCAAGTTGGAAAAGTTGATAATTGTTATGACAAGGCGGGAACAGTTGATGATAATTCGGGGAATGAAAAAAAACGGAATTAAAGATGCCAAGCAAAAAAAATAATAAAATTTTGGAAAAACAGCAACCAAGAAAAAATTTAACAAAACACTAAGTAAAATCTTAAAAGGACAAAAAAGCTAAGATTTCTTTATTAAAAAACACGGAATAACTTTGAAAATAGAAACACCGAGATAGATGGATGGGAAATGATAATTATAGAACTTGTTTTTCTTTGCTTTTCACTGAGAAAGGATTAATTGAACTAATAAGTTATAATTGTAGTAATGTTTGAGAAAGTAGATTGATGTGATATGAAGCGATGTAGAAATAAAAAAAAAATAATAATAGGAAGGTTTTAAAAATAAAAAAAAGGATTTCGAAAGGGAATATACTTGAATATTTATATAATCTTTTAGACTATGATATCTAAAGAGAGAGAGGTTATAGTTGACAATATAAACAAAGATGAACGGGGGTGTATAGAAATGTGCGTTTGTGTGTGTGCATCTTCCTCTCCTCAATTAAAAGGAAAGATAAAAATCATTCTATGTGAACTAAAAACCCAAAAAAATTAATCTCCCATACATACAAAAACAAAACAAAACTTAACTTGACTTACTAGTGTATATTAATCCTAAACATATTACGTTTTTTTTTTTCTATCCGAAACGAAATTATAATAATATTTTTTATTTTTTTTTAGTTCCCACATTCTTTTGTTATTTAACATTTCATGCATGCATGCATTTACACAAAACTATTTAGCTAAACTGTAAAAAAAGCTACTCTAAAAAGGAAATACTACTAAAGCATAAAAGTCTCAGATATGGAAATCTGTCACTTTCGGGAAATATAACCTTAAATTCATAAAATCAATCCTCACCACATATATACACAAATCACCACCACTACTACACTGTTGCTTTTGCATATGTATGTGTATTGGTAGCTCTTATACTTGCAGGATATTTGCCATCGCCACCTTCACCACTAACCACCACCACTCACTGTCAAGGATTCATTCTTCTATTTTTAGTTTTGAACAACCGGTCCGATAAGATATTTTTGATCTTTATCTACAGTCCTATCTATCTATCTAGTGGCCACACAATACACAATCTACAACAGAGTAATTCTCTGCCTTTTGATTGTACAGTCATATTAACGAATGAAGACACATGCAATTTACCCGCAAAAAAAAAAAGAAAGAGAAAGAAAAAGAAATTCCCGAGTAAGTTTTGCTTTTGCTTTTTGAAGTCTGTTTTTAAATTTCTAGTACTCCTGCAACGGAGCATTTCCGATGAATTTGACAATCAAACAAGCAATAAAGAAACGCATAGTTTAATAAAAAGAAAAGAATCTATTGTTCTCTGCTTGTCATATTTATCATTCATATGTACATATTAGTACCAGTATCAGTATACCTTTGGTATATGCTTTTTGATTTTGGTCATCTATAAGAAATAAAACAAAGAAATATTATTATTGTTGGTGTGGTTCTATATGTACTTTTTTTTTTGTATATGGCCGCATACCGGTTTTATTTTGCCTGATTTTCGCCGGTATGTTTAATATGATTTTCTTTTTTTTTATTTCTCCGTTACAAATCCGAAAAAGCATCAAATCTAAATATATTTTGATAGATATTAAAGGTAAATCCAAGCAAGAACTGAGCTTTTTATACATATAGTATCTATATATGCATCGAATAAAAAAGGGAGAAGGCAAAAATCATTATCAATATCAATATATTGTATTCGTTAGTCCTCATTATGGTTCTAGATGTAGAAATAAGATGGAATTCAAGAAACATTTGATAAACCAATGACTACCTACCTAACTAACTGACTAAACTGATCAAGGAGGTATTCTTAATTTTGGGATATTCGGTGATGAACCGAATCTGCCAATAAGTGAGAAAAGATTGTGATTCATACATATACGCATATACGTAAATGCACACATATGCCACAATTTCTCTCTGTTTCTGTGTCTCGGTCCGATAAGCAAAATGAAACAAGAGAATAGTGGACCACACAGTAAGAGCGATTGTCTAGGTACTAAACTAAACCATAGACACTACTACTACTACAACCAGAAGAGCGAAAAAAAATAAAGGGCAGGATGATATCTAAGCTTTTTTTTTCGCCTCTTCCTCCTCCTTTCCCGTCCCTGATAATGTATTCGGGTAAATGTTTAGCCTTCAAGGACGGCACAACGGTATGCCACAACTTACCATAAGATTTTTTTTCCACCCGGTAGCAACTTTATAGATATGAAGCAAAGAAACCTTAATGGCCAGTTGAATAAGTAATCATGGGCTATGCTATGCTGTTGTTGTTGGTATTGTAGAGGTATTTTGTGATGGAGGTATTCTCACGGACCGATCAATCTTTTTTTTCTTTCTTGTTTTGTTTTGGCAGACGTTGTAAAAATTCAACGTTAAATGTTGCACACACACATAAATACATGCATGCATAAGTGACAGTGAATTTAGTAACAATAAACGAGAAATTTCATCATATCGTGACACAGATGACATAATGTAATGTAATTCCTATAATATATACATGTATGTAAGTATGAGATGATATGTAAATATTGGATGATATCATGCATTTTTGTCACAAGTTTCAGATCAATCTTACGGCTGTCACCATCATCCACCATCCACCACTATTTGGTAAAGCCATTGTTGTTGTTGTTGTAAAGGTTCTGGACCCATCTTTTAGTTCTCATTATCTTCATTCTAATTCCCATTATCATCTCCGACGGATTTAAAAGATTGACATATTTTCATTGATGTAATTTTTTTTTTTTTTTGACGTTACTTAGTAAAGATATAATTTTAGTAACTGAACAGAGCGGAGCGGAGATAAAAATCATGAATGGATCACCAACAAGGTATATTACAATTTTTCTCCATTTGATACATTAGATAATATGGAGTATTATTGTGTATAGCAAAAGATAAATGGAAGCGCAAAAACTTTGAAATTCATTTACAATAAGGTTGTTATTATTATTAACCTTGTATATGGTTTTGTTCAAAAATCGTTTCATATTTAATGCCGTCATTGCAACATCATCACAAAAGAAATTTATAACAATTTCAATGTATGTCAATTTGACGTTACATTTTGCATTTGAAATTGTTAATTGTTTTTGACGAAGCGATTTACAAATGACAAAACCTGCAAACGTTATGCATTCAGTTGAAAAGTGATGTAAGTCACATGATAGTTGATAGGAGTTATTTTTTTGTTTTTTATTTCCGGTAGTTAGTGATGGTGGTAAGGTCGGTTATAATTTCTCGACAATTCGATTTGTTCTAGGTTTAGTTTTGTTAGGTTATTTTTGCGCATTCTGTAGTACTAGTAACTACTCTGGCATTGTTAATCGTTCTTAATAATTGGTCTTTTGAATGTTCATTCATAAATTGCGTTTGATTGTATGTTTGTTAATAGGATATTTCTATTTATCCTGATTGGAAAGTCCACCTATTTCCCTTTCTGTTGTTAAATGCAAACACCTAGTAACAGGAAATGTGGAATCAACGATGATAATGTCTAAGTAATTTAAGTTAGCTTACATAACCTGTAAAAAATTTAAAAATGGAAAGACTGTTTCCACATAATAAGTTTGTGGCATTTTATGTGGTCTATAAAAAAAGATAAAAGAGGGAATTAATTAATTGTTAGGTATTGACTGTGAAAAATATTATAATCGACTTCCTTTATTCCTGCGCCTCCTCCCTTTTCCCCCCTCCTCCTGTTCTTTTTCTGGTCGATTCTTTATACACTTTCCTTGCCCTCTTTCCGTTTCTTATCTTAAGGCTTAACTACTGCCACTACAATACACATCATTACATTACCTCCTTTATCTTTTGGCCTACTAATTGCTGTATCGATTCAAACCAAAACTTTATCATTTAGTTTCTATTGCCATTTTTCTCTCAGTGAGTCACACATTACACAAAACCAACAAACGAACCCAAAAAAAGAAATTTCACTGCTCGTGTTTTTTTTTTTGTATTCTTTTCATTCACCAGTTTTCTTGGCATAGGCTTATTTCGGTGATTCCTTTCTTCTTTTAAGCTGTGTCTTAGTTGCTTTTGGTACTATTACTGTTACTGCCACTATCAAGGGTAGAGTAAATAATAAGAAATCAATTAACACAGTAATGTGGGATGAAAAATGAACAAGAAGTTGGCTGAGTCTATTACGTATATCACAAGATGTATTTTTACACCCCCCCTTTCATTTTTGTTAGTTAACTAACTAACAACTCAACAATTCAGAATTTTTTTTTGTGATGATTTAGTCAATTTTACTCATTTTTACCACCACCACTACTACGATTTCCACAACAACCACACCCACATGGGCACAAGAACAAAAGTGATTCACAGTGAAATACTAGTTGTTTGCTTTTAATTGACAATATAATAATGATTAAGTAATGTTACTTTGATATGAAATTCTGAGAGATTTTCTACTCATAAAGATCATTGTATGAGGGATTTTTTTTTCCCTCTCCTCCCCTCCCGTCTCTCTCTTTGTCTTTTGTTGATTGGCTGATTGTTATTTGTTATCTAAATCTTTTGTCTATTCTATTTAGTTTATATTTATAGAATATGTTACATTGTTAATGATGGGAAGAGATTGGTTATTGACTGGGTTAACTATTCCGAACACAACTTAAACTGAATATACAACAATTATAATAATTGAGAATTAACCAGAACTTAGTTTTACTAACAATAATAATCCCTGCAAAAGCTACCTGAATACACCAAGAATGTTGCATTCTCCTCCTTCTTCAGGTAATTATTGTTTTTCCACAAATTCACAGTTAAATTCATGATCCCCAAAATCGATCCGAATGAAAATATTCTCAACCTCTATATCAACACTGACGAAGTATAAAGTTTGATATGAAACGTCATTTCTATCATTACACTCTAAACACAATTTCGTTTTGTATTTAGACAAGGCTTTTTCTCTTTTTCCTTCTTACCTTTATGCATTGCATTGCATTTTTTTGTCACTATTTCCATGAATTTTTTAGTGTTAACCACACAAAACTATTACGAAGTCACAACTAATATATCTTATTTTTTAGTAACTGCTTATATTAACCCTACATGCTTATAAAACTGAATTTCGTTAATTGTTGTTTAAATGTACTAGTAGGTAGAAAATTTTACGTTTTATTAGAAGAGTAAGCCTAAACTGGTAATTAACTTGCTAGTAGTATTATAATCAGCTCATTAATAAAAATAACAGGAATTTTTATATAGTTATTGAGTTTTACTCAGCCTCATTTTGATGGTTAAAACGTACCACTTCTTTGTCCCCCTTTGGTTGTATTGTTTTTATTGTATATTTATGTGTTTATCCGATATCAATCATACTATCTAAGGGAGGATGGCTAGAATGAATAGACAATAATTAGGCTTTAAGAACAAATAGAAATAAATTGAGGCTGAGATTACTGTCTAGCATGAAAAAGCTAATTCTTAAATCACTTAACCAATACAAACCATTCGATTTAATTCTTATCAAGATAACTTAGGAAAGAATAAAACAATAATTGACACCCACAATTAGTTATCCTATCTATTTATAGCTTATCTTGAAAACTAAATGTGGATTTCAACTGCAATAATTGACACTGCCTCCTTTCTCCTCATCCTACTACTTTTTTGCTTGTCAAATTCAATCCTGCAATGGGGACAGGGAAAACAAATATAGAAATTCCTCCTATAAGTTTCTTATAACATATTACCAGCCATTCAAAAAAAGAGAAGCAATCTTAGTATTTCCCAATTATAAATTAACAGACTGAACCCTTGAACGCCAAGATCTAATTCCTCCCCCACCTTTCATCTTTTAAAAGAAATTGCGTTAAAACAACCAATTTAATTCTTCAAATCCCACTAGTCTAATTTCTTTGCCAAGAAAAAAAGTAAGTATGTGGAAGTAACACAATGCAGACTTTTTTCTTGGCATACTTCTTCAAACACCGAAACCCTCAATCACCACCAACAACAAATAAGAACATACTTAATTCTTGAAGTACTAATAATAACTAGATCATTTGAGAAGGGAAGATAATATTTTGTCTTGGCATATACAGTAGAGAATTCTAACAATAATGCATTTCAGAAATCTTTTTGCTACAATATGCTACCAATTGAATGTACGAGGAAGAAAGTGTTCAATTTAAAGGTATTCAAATTGTATCTATATTAGGCTTTAAACTTGGATGATTATAATTTATGCAACAATTTCCTCTCCTGAACAAAAGCCAAATACACCGCCAACGCGTTGGCCCTCATATTTTGCATTGACCGTAATGAAGGAGGGCTAATTTTAGGTCCCTTGTGTATGGCGTTTTTAAAATGGCAAAAAGTTTGGTAATTAACACATATTGCCCTCTTGGGGGGGCTGATTCTTCGGTTTGGTCTTACTTTGGTGCATCTTAATTATTTCTAACACCTCAACTTAGTAGCCAACACTATATTTTTGGAAGTGTTTATAATCAGCTACATTTTCCTTGAATGTGCTACTTTCTTTATAGTATTCTTCCTTAGCATTGTATCTTATCTAGCAAACCTTCCAATCTTAAAACCCTGAAACTGTACAAGCGATGCATAACCTCAAGTAAAGATTATATTACAATAAATTCCAGAGTCAGTTCTTCTATAAATAAAAGAGTAGTCAAATTTTTGTACTACATGAATCATACTGAACAATTCATAGTCGCAGGCTCTTTTTTTAAAATTCAAATAATAAAAAATACTTATAATTATAAAAACTATAGAAACAAACTAATCAAATTAACAACACACCAAATTGGAGGTAATTAATCATACCGAAAATAGCAAAATATCAATAAACACGAAGAAAAACCAAAAAATATATTAATTTTTTTTTTGGAGCCAAAAAAACAAAAAACAAACAAATAACAAAAATCTAAAAAGGCGACTATGATGGTATCATCCTTAAATAAATAAGGATAATAATGTGATCAAACCACATAACCAAGTAGAATGTTGAATAACAGAACCAGATCCGTCAAATGTAGTAAGCATATGTAAACTAACTAAAGATGAAGTCATTTGTTGACTCAATGTAGTTTGTTGGGTATCAGAATTGGATTGCGATTGAGATTGGTTGGTTGATGTTGTACTAGTAATAACAGAGTCACTATTAGCAGTTGTAGTTGTAGATGGAGATGAAGTTGAAGTTGCAGATGGAGCATTACCACCACCATTATTATTGGTTTGTTGTTCAATGACACTGGTTGATTCAGCAGTAGTAGTAACAGTAGTAGTTTCATCAGCACTAGAAGAAATGATAGGCGATGAAGCTTCCACGGAACCGGTTGTTGCTATGGTTTCATTTTCAATATCAGTAGAAGTGGAAGCAGCTGTGGAAGTAGTAAATTCAGAATTTTCATCCATACTTGATTTCACATTAGTAGATGGTGATTCATAAGGACCATTTCCGTTGTTTCCTTTAGTAGTAAATACAACCTCACTTTCAGTTGTTGGAACACTTGGATTTGTTTGAGCAGTAGTAACAGTAGAAGATTCTGTTTCAACAGATACTCCTGACTCTGAAAAAATACCAGATGGGGATTGTAAAGTGGATTCTGTGGTTGTAGTATCAACAGTATTAGTAACCATAGGAGTTTCGATATTATTAGGAATTGTGACAATACGAGTAGAAACAGAAACCCAAGAACAACCTTTATCACCTTCACAGCTAGTTTCTGTAATTGTTTTTGTTTCAATAACCCAAGTTGTAGACCACAAAGTTGTATGGTTGGTGTAATGAGGACGAGAAAATGAAGAAATTTCTGAACTTGACATGGTGTCATAAATAATCACAGTATCAGTTCCACCTGGTGGTGCAGTAACGGTAGTAGCAGTGGTATAGGATTGAGACCAGTATTCGGTGGTGGTAACAGTTGGGTTTGGTGGCTCTCTGATTAAAACAGTATCAGTTTCACCTGGTGGTGCGATGATAGTGGTAGTAGTTGCATAGGATTGAGACCAATACTCAGTTGTAGTGACAGTATGGTTTGGTGGTTCTCTAATAAGGACAGTATCGGTCTCACCTGGAGGAGCGGTAATGGTAGTGGTAGTTGCGTAAGATTGTGACCAGTACTCAGTGGTTGTGATAGTTGGATTTGGAGGTTCTCTAATGATAACCGAATCAGTGCCACCTGGTGGGGCAATAACAGTGGTGGTTGTAGTGTAAGATTGTGACCAGTATTCAGTTGTGGTTACAGTATGGTTTGGTGGCTCTCTGATTAAAACAGTATCAGTGTTTCCTGGTGGTCCAGTAATGGTGGTGGTGGTAGCAAATGATTGAGACCAATATTCAGTGGTAGTAACAGTTGGGTTTGGCAGTGGAACTTGTACAATGACAGTGTCTATTGAGTCAGTTGGATTAGTATGTGTTGTGGTGGAAGTAATTGTTCCTGTCCATTTACTGGTAACAGTAGTGGTAGTGTGATATGGAATATCAACAATAACAGTAGCAGTTTCCCCAATTGGTGCAGTTTTGGTCAGGTAGGAAGTAGTCACACCAACATATGATGTTGTGATTGTAGTTGTTGGAATAGGTTTCAAAATTTCAATTGTCTTAGTTTTGTCGCGGTTAGGATCGAATGGTAAGGTGGTCACAGCGGTAGTACTGTCTGTAACTGTTCTGGTAGTAGCCACAATAACAATACCGTTAGATCCAGCATCACTATTTCTGTATCCAGTCCATCTTAATGTGAAAGGTGCACGTTGCCAATAACCACCAGCACAAGTATATTCATTAGCATACGACAAGGTGTACGAATTAACATCTGTAGCAGAAATATAAGCGTCAACAAATGGACGATAACCGGCAGGAACGTTTTTATATGTGATAAAGATACCATTAGATGAACAAGTTTTGGTGTAACTAAATGATTCAGATGAAACCGGATAATTCCAATCATTCAATCCTTTTGTAATACCAACATGAATATTTGAACAGTCAATTTGAACATCACCATAAGTGTTAGCGAATCCCATTGTACCAGATGTGTAACCATTTGCACATTGTGGTGCAACAAAAAGAGTTGACACTTTGTTGAGACTTGGTATAACTCTGGAATCAGTTAAGTACCCTTTTGGATCGACATTTGACCTTTCAAAATCAACATTAATTGAGATTTTCTTGCCACCATCATTAAATGTAACTGTGTTAGTACCAGCAGTAAAACATTTAGAATCTTCCAAATCAACAGAAGAACCAGTTCCACCTACATTGAATGCAAGTGGTAAAGTGACAGTACCCAAAGCCTTAATAGATGGAGTCAAAGTATTGCTCACAGTACATGTTAATGTAGAAAAGGTCATAAATTCTTCACCTGCCTGAAATTGACATGTAGCATATTTAACACCATGAGCAGTCAAATCAACAGATGTTTGAGAAGTAGTAAATTTAAACACACATGGCATATTCAATGTGAATGTATCTCCCGGACTTGCACTAGTACCATCTAAAGACCAACCCAAAACAGCATTCCAAGTTGGGGTTCCTGGTCCCTTATAATTATACGTAGCAGCATTAGACCAAGTCAATGAATTAAAACTGTTGAAAACACCAGTGATTGTCTTTGCAGTCGCAACCGACAAATATATGAGTAACAATGTATATTGTTGTAGCATCTAATATTAGCAGTTGGTAGTTGTTTATACAATTATAATAAAATGAAATTAAAAACTATCAGACCTCAATTCAAGGGAGGGGGGAAGCCTCTTTTATATACATTCATGAAAGTCTAGCAAATGCATCTCTTTCGTCGCCCGTGCTTTTGACAAGAATTAGTAAAATTCTAAATTAATAATATCAAGTCTTTGAATTTTTGGAAGTATGAACGTGCATAGCAAAACTTTCTTATGCACGATTTATTTCCATATTCAAAATATCAATATTCAAGGAAATATATGTTCAAAAATTAGACCTTGCTTCGAATACGAAAAATGGCGGACTCAGGGTTTGTAAAATGCAAGTTAAACCGAAAAACACAAGTCACAATGACTTTGTACTTTCTTTCTTCCGTCGTCTAATTCTTAATGATGCTCCCCAATATTTGCATAATTGACGTTACTAACATCAAAAAGCGGGCAACCAGCGACCTAAGCGGAAGATGTTGTTGCCAATAGCACCATAAGAATTTGCAATTCATCGTAAATTTAAAGTCAATTCTTATAAAGTATTCCAATGTGTTAACACTCCCAATCTTGATTTGAGGCGGGTTATCAAATAGAAAGCAAAGTTATGATTCTTTGATATCGTACTTTACGTTGCTTCGGATTGTTTGGCTCATAATTTTGTTGTTCTTTTTATTTTTGTCTTATTATGGATCCTCATATTTCCCGTGTCAAAACAATAAATCTATTAACCACCAATAAACCTAATGATAAGGTGATGGTTAAAGCATTTATTAATTTTGTGGTTATGATATTATCATTCTCACTAAACTAAATATTATAGTGATTTGGTGATGAATCTCTTTTGGAATGTTCTTTTATAGAATCAAGCAGTAAAAGGCCACTAAAGGCTGCTTCAGGTCATATTACCAACAAAAATTTTTGACAACACAAGCATCTCAATTGCATACCGTTTTTGCAATGGGTTCTATCATCAATAGAAGTTACTAGAAGAATTTAAAGGGAGGAATGTTAATTCTCGTTGGTATTTTTTTTTTTTTCTCGGACATATAAAAGACAATGAAAACATAAAAAATCGAATAAAAAACAGAAAACAAAATCCAAGGAAACAAACAAGTTCTAGCGAGCTAACAGTTATGAGTTAAACACACTAGCAATTGTCTCACAAACACGAATCTATAATTCGAATTGATTTCAAAGAAGGAAACTTTGAACGATATTCTTGGTTCAGTTAGTCCGCGAGTAGAGACAACAGCTTTTACATACTCTTACAATTGTACCAAAAAAAAGCCACCTATGCCAACGGAACTCTCTTAGAGTAGAAGCAAACTCATCCTGACAATAGAGAGTAGGACAAAACAAGTACCGTTTTTTTTCGTTTATTTGTAACCTTAGACATTTGGAATGTATTAATCATTATTGGACTCATTAGCATTCCTTAAACGGTGATTTTTTGCCCTAAAGTAGTTTGCACACGACTTTGGGTGGTTAGCTTATGATATGAGCCTTGAAGCTTGGCATATTGAATCAATGTTTTTCAATTTATCACCTATTATATTTTTATTGTTTATTTTTTGAAAATTGCTACTACAAATAGTCGTTTATCTTGCCCTACAAATAAACAATTAAAAGAAGGGAAATTGTTTTGTAAAAAATGTTTGTTCTTATTTCCGCTCTATTGTATTAATCACTCTTGTTCTACAAAGAAATCAACCAATTCCTATTGCTCCGAACCCTTGCTGTTGGCTTTAATAGTAACTCGGAATTTTTGACCTTCTTTGCTCAAATTGCCATTATGTAAGTGCCTTTGTTTATTAAATACAAAAGAAGCATGTAAATGTTAAGCCATTTTTTGAGGCGAGTGCACGAAAGCAAGACAAGACAAGACACAAGTAAACGGACCCCAAGACTTGATCGGTTAAAAAAACCGTTATGCTGATGTCAATGCCATTAGGCTATGTGATGAGTAAACAATATTTGGGAACTTTTAAATTCGTGGCGTATCTCCTATTTTATTTAAACGGCAAGTCCTTAACTTTAAAGAGTATTTAAAAGACCACATTCAGAACATTGCATGTAGTACAAAAAACAAGTAATAAGTACTTTGCGCTTCACAAGTTTGTAAATTTGCCAAATTCGATAAAAAAAATATATCTCACGAAAGATTAAATTCCCGTTATGATGACAACCTCGATCAAGAGTGTGTATTATTTATGATAAAATTAAGGTGAAAGTGGTTGCGATAACTTGTTCAAGACCTAATCATTCCCTAAAATGTTATTATTGTCCGTCTGGTTTTTGCTCTCCCAAAAACATCGAGGCGTAGTATTTTATTTTTACCATTCATTTCGCAACAATTTTTACCAAAAAAATTTCTCTCCAAAAATGCTTAATCTAGGCAAACATGTAATCAATGTACCAAAGAATTGACCAAGGACTTGATTCTGAGCAGTCTAGTTATAAAATATATTGCATTTGCTTACAATGATAAACGTAAGTACTTAAAAAACTGCAAGAAATTACAAAAACTCCACTACTTTTCAGTTAACACCAAATATGTATACCATATAGCTTTTTCTAAGTTATATAAATAATCTTCCATCCCTTTAGTTATGATTTATTAGCCACTACTCCACATAATGGGCCAGTTATACACCATACATTATTGGCAGTCCTTTACGTGCTAACAAATATCGTGAAACATTCACACGACCTTTAATTTTTTTTTTTTGCCATTGTATCCTTAGAATCATGAAAAGATGAGATGGCCTCTTTCTTTTTTTTTCCAAAAGTTAGTCATAATTGTTTACACAACAAAAGGATTGTCCATATCTTTTTAACACAATTTAACGTATTTGAACTTATTTCATATTTGAATTATCACATATATTTAAAGTATAAATAAGTCAACAACTCCATTACATATCTCAATTTACTGAATCGAACGAATTACATTATGGCTACTAGAACTCAATTTGAAAACTCTAACGAAGTTGGTGTCTTTTCCAATTTAACCAACTCATACTGTTTAGTTGCCGTTGGTGGATCAGAAAACTTTTATTCTGCCTTTGAAGCTGAATTAGGTGATGTTATTCCAATCGTGCATACAACCATTGCTGGTACTCGTATTGTTGGTCGAATGACTTCTGGTAATAGAAGAGGTTTATTAGTCCCAACCCAAACTACTGATCAAGAATTAATGCATTTAAGAAACTCCTTACCTGACTCAATCAAAATACAAAGAGTGGAAGAAAGATTATCGGCATTGGGTAACGTTATATGTTGTAATGATTATGTTGCCTTGGTTCATCCTGATATTGAAAGAGAAACTGAAGAATTAATTGCTGATGTATTGGGCGTGGAAGTGTTCCGTCAAACTATTGCTGGTAATGTATTAGTTGGTTCATATTGTTCATTGAGTAATCAAGGTGGTTTGGTCCATCCTCAAACTTCTATACAGGATCAAGAAGAATTGTCATCTTTATTACAAGTTCCATTAGTTGCTGGTACCGTGAATAGAGGTTCCTCAGTGGTTGGTGCTGGTATGGTTGTTAATGATTGGCTCAGTGTTGCTGGTTTGGATACTACTGCTCCAGAATTGTCAGTTATTGAATCTATTTTCAGATTACAAGATGCTCAACCAGATGCTATTGGTGGCAATTTAAGAGACACTTTGATTGAAACTTATTCTTAAATTGGTTTTTTCAAAATATAGGAATTAAAAAGGGGTTTATGTATAGAGTGTTAGAATATATTCCGCTCCCAACTAATCAACACAACTAACTTTTTTTTTTTTCATACTTTTTGTATTGTATGATTGTGTTATTGCAACACCCAAGAAATATGGAATGCAAATCGTGAATCTAAATTAATTGAGATCCAACAACAACAAGGTACGTTTGATCAGATTCAAGAAATTACCTTGTTGGGATAAGAATTAAGAAGTTATTAATTAAATCAATCACGTGCATTCTCCACTTTTACTTTTTCCATCGACATGTGCGACATTAAAAAGTTTTCTTCTTCCTCTTTGCCAGCACAACTGAAAGAATTGTAAAGTTACACAAAAATACATAAGCATGTGGACGAGGAAAAACAAACCCAAAAAAAATCACCCACCACCAACGCAATTATCATTTAAAAAGTTGTATAATTCCTTCTATATCTACTTTCTTTCTATTTCTTGAATTCTATTTATTTTCATTTGCTAAACTCATTAGTGACGGCTTTTATTCTTTCTTTGCTAGTAAATCATTCAAGAAAACAGAAAGAACAGAAAAGCTATGGATTATTCAGGGATTACCCGTGGCTCAATTCGTGCTGAAGCCCTTAAGAAATTGGCCGAATTGACGGTTCAAAATCCATCTTCAAATTTAAAAGAAGTTAATACTGGAATTCAAAAAGATGATTTTTCCAAATTATTATCGGCCACTCCCAAATTACTCAACTCAAGGGGTAAATTGAACGGCAGTGTAAGTAATGGTGGTGGTGCTGGTGGTAGTAGTGGTGTTCGTGATAGATTATCTGAAGTTGCCATTGCTAAAAAGGAATACGAAGTGATTATTGCCCTTAGTGATGCCACTAAAGAACCCATGAAAGTTGACTCTCAAATTCAAACTTTAATCAACAAGTTTAAAGCTTATCTCTTTGAATTACCAGATCAAAAATTTGCTTATTCAATTGTTTCTAATTCAGCCACCATTTCACCATGGAATTTATTAGGGGAAAAATTGACTACTGGGTTGATCAATCTTGCTATGCAAAATACCAAACAATATTTAGATGAAGTTGTTGATATTTTCCAAGAGTTTATTGAGAAATTTTTCGACAATATGAATCTTCATTTGACTCATTTCTTGACTTTAGCAGGGGTATTGGATGGGTTTAATCAAAATGCCAAATTTTTAAGTATTTCATCCAGAACTTATAAAATTTTCATTGCCTTAGACTCAAACATAGATGATGCAGATTTTTTGAATGACGTTGAGAATTACACTGATTATCTTTATGATGAACCAAATGAATTCCAAGATTTATTGACTCGTGATTTTGTTATCAATTTCTCACCAATCTTGTATTTGGAAAGTTTGTCGAGATTAATGTGTGCTATTGTTAATGGAATCATTGATAATAAAGATCAATCTTTGTTGCATTATATTTTAGAAAAAGTTGCCAACAAGTATGATCAAGTTGACGATAAATCGAACCTGGCAGTTTTTGCTAAAGACAATTTGGATTTTTCAAGAGCTCATATGGATATTATCAACAATTTAACTGGATTGGCTTTACGTAAATTGGAATTTTTGGACAGAGGAGAAACTTATATTGTTTACTCAACTTATGATCGTTTGAAATTGGGTTATTTGGCCAAGAGCCATAACTTACAAATTTTGAGTTGTGGTATGTTTACTGATAATTTGGATTTGAAAACATCAAGAAAATTATTTAAATCAAGTATTGAAATAAGAGATGTTATGTTGGATCCAGATTTAGGGTTGACTGTTTTTGAATTTGGTTCTTTATTGGTTTATAAGGATGAATCTATTGGTCCCTCATTGACCAGAGCATTCACTTCAGTTATTGCCAATCCTAAATTAGACCCACATTATTGTTTGAAAGCTTCCAAAGCCGTTGGATTAGGTACGAAAAAATTGCCTCAAGACACCGTGGTAACAACGATTTATTCATTAACAAATCTTTTATTTGTTACTAATGAAGGGTTATTATTACCTTCTAAAAGTACCAAAAGATTTAATACCGGTTTGAGTGGAGGTGATAATTTATCAGGAAGAGAAGCATTTGCATCACCTATGTCATCTAGAAGAACTTCATTCACTTCTTTCTCTCAAGCTTTTAGTAAAGGTGCTAATTCTAGTGAATTTGATGAAAATGATTACCGTAAAGTTTGTGAAAATGCCGTCACGGGTATTATTGAAGTTTGTGAAAAATGTAATGATGAAAGTGTTCCAGCATTGACTTGTACTATTTTATCACAAAAGGTCAGCAAAATCGATTCACCAATTGGACCATTGATTTTGAAAGGGTTAAGTTCATGTGCCCCATTTTTACCTGAACGTGAATTTGTTATTTTGATTAGATTATTAAACAAGATATCATTTGATGCATTAGAGAAGAAAAATATGGTGTTGATGGGCTATTTAACAGAAAGTAAAGTGTTACTTGCTGAAAAATTAAAGGTATCAAACCCGTTATTTACGGTTTATCTTCATGAATTATTACAAACAATCAACAGTAAAGGTGATGTTCAACAATTGGAACATCATAGATCCCATAATGAAATTAGTGAAGTTGGTGATCAAATTGCTATTTATTTGAAACCATTAGCTGCATTGTTGCCTGATGTTCATTTAGGTGAGAAACCATTAGAGATTAAAAGTACTGTCACTATCAACTTGTTTAGAAACATTTGGTTCAATATGGTTGTTCATGGATACAATATCAATTCAAAGAATACCAAAACTTTCCGGAATGAATTAGAAAGAATTGCTTATAATTCACCACCATTGGCTTCAGAATTGTCATGGGACAGAACCGAAACTTCCATTGAATTAAACACAGTTTTAAGAAGAGGTTCATCCAATCATAATATCAAAGATCATCGTCATTATTTGGGCAACATTTTTGAAGTCCATCGTAGTTTATCTTATCCGAAATTGATGTTTTTATCTGCTGCAGTGTTTGTTGAATCTTTAAGAGTTAGAAATGGTAATTGTTCCGATTCATTATTGTATTTCACTGATCCAACATTTAAGATTTCCGGGGTTGACAAATATTTGGGACATATTTCATTTAAAATTGTCAAAGATTTCATTCAATTAATTAATACTGGTGCCAATAAACAATTTAGTGCTGACCATATTGCGGAACAATTGACAACCATGTTGATTTATTGTTGTTATCCAGTTCCAGAAATGCAAGATGCTGCCATGCAATGTTGTGATTTATTAATCAGCAGGGTGCCATCGTCATTGTGCCACAAGAAAAGTTTATTCGCTGTATTTGATTTATTGACTTTATTATTTGATAGTATTGCTGATGCCGATGTTCATGAATATGAACCAACTACAGTTTTCAGAGCAAGATGTACTGGTATTAAAGTGTCCATGTCTGACGACTATCATTGGAGAACCAGTACATTCAACAGATTCCATGATAAATGTAAACATTGGCTTAAAATCTTGTTACACAAATGTAACATTGATGTCAAGAGTTTAATTCAATCGTACATTTCTGCCAATGAAAGTTTACAATTTGATAGTCCTGTTCAATTTGGGTTATCCTTTGCCTTGGAAATGGCGGGTGCCATTTCATCTAATGATCGTGAATGGTCCGCAATTACCTATGCCAATAGTTCCAATTTGAATGCCTTGCCCACTATTGTATCCCAATTATCATGGAGAAGTAGTTTTGTTACTGAAATCATGAATAAATTACCATTGCGTACCGATGAAGAAACTGATTTTGCCTTCCAAGCTATTAGAGAAAAAGTTTATTACATTAAAGCCAGATTAGTTCCAGGAGACAATGGAGGATTTGATTATCCTACCAATGATGAAATTATGAAATTATTGAGTGAAATTGCTGGGTTAACTTTATTGAGTGATGTCAACAATGCTGAATTGATTAGATATTTAGTGGAAATCCCATTCACAATGTTTGTTCCACTGATTATGATTACTGCTAGTGGTGTTTGGTTTGCTGTTATGAAAGATAAACCACAATTATCAGTACTTTTGTTGAGTGAAATTGCCAAAAAATGGGAAGAATCTATACAATTACGCAAAGGGGTCTTTTCACAAGAATTTGATCTTGTTCATCCTGAATTTGAGAAAATGGAATATGCACCAAGTAATAGAGTATTGGTTAATAAGGAAGCTGACAATGCTCAAAAAAATTTCGCTCCTCACTTAGAGATTATTAGATTATTTGCATCTAATTTTGAAGCTACATTGAATCAACTGGATCATTTATTGAAGATTTTCACTAGATTTGTTGAAGTTGGCTTGGAAAATTTGAAAATTGCCAGTTATCATCCATTATCTCGTTTAGTTCGTTTTGAATTGGTTAAATTTTCTTTTGAATTATTACAATATCATATCAAATTAGGTTCCAGAAGCAGCAAATATTTAAGTGAATTAATCTTGGATGGGGCATTGACTTGGTTTAGACAAAGAAGCACATATCCATTTGGAGGTAATAAATTAAAATTTAAGAGTGAATTAATACTTTTAAAAGAAGTTGCCAAATTTGTCACTGGATTAAATAATTTCCAACTGGAATTGATTGATATGAAAGCTAAAATTCTTTTATATTTTATGGATGATGAGATTTGTAAATTTACTGTGTGGTTACATTCAATGAATCCTTCAGATACTAGTGGTACTTATGTTAATCAACAAATTGGAGGTCAACACCTTAAATTTGCTTATGAAATTGATCCAATTTTGGCAGTGAATTTGGCCATGAGATACAAATTAAAGAGTTTAGACGAATTATTACAACAATTGATAATTAAAGACCCATTACCTGCTATCAGTTACCCTGATGCCGTACAATTTTTCATTGGTATCAATGCTGGAACTCATATGCCATCGTATCATTTATTGTTTTGGGCTCCATTAGCTCCAATTGATAGTATCACATTATTTTTACCACCATTTGGATCCAATTCATACATTTTACAGTACACCATGAGATCATTAGAGAGTCATGACGTTAACTTAACATTCTTTTATGTACCACAAATTGTTCAGTCATTAAGATTCGATTATAAAGGTTATGTTGAAAGATTTATTGTTGAGACAGCTAAAGTGTCACAATTATTTGCTCATCAAATTATTTGGAATATGTTGGCTAATAGTTATAAAGATGAAGATAGTCAAGAACCCGATGATTTGAAACCTACTTTGGATCGTATCCAACAAACAATGTTGAAGAGTTTTAGTGCTCATGATTTGAAATTTTATGAAAAGGAATTTGGATTTTTCAATGAAGTCACCAGTATTTCTGGGAAATTGAAACCTTACATTAAGAAATCTAAAGCGGAAAAGAAGGAAAAAATTGATGAAGAAATGGCATTGATTAAAGTTGAGCCAGGTGTATATTTGCCATCCAATCCTGATGGGGTTGTTATTGATATTAATCGTAAACTGGGTAGACCATTACAATCACATGCCAAGGCACCATTTATGGCGACATTTAAAATCAAGAAGGAATTGGTTGATTATGATGAACAAGGTCATAAACAATCATTTGAAATTGAAAAATGGCAAAGTGCTATTTTCAAAGTTGGTGATGATTGTCGTCAAGATGTCTTAGCATTACAATTGATTTCCATGTTTAGAACCATTTGGAGTAATGCAGGATTAGATTTATATGTGTTCCCATATAGAGTTACTGCAACTGCTCCTGGGTGTGGTGTTATTGATGTTTTACCAAATTCAACTTCAAGAGATATGTTGGGAAGAGAAGCTGTTAATGGATTATACGAATATTTCATTACTAAATTTGGACCTGAAAATCTGATTGAATTTCAAAATGCAAGAAATAATTTAATCAAATCATTAGCAGCTTATTCGATTATTTCTTATTTGTTGCAATTCAAAGATCGTCATAATGGTAATATTATGTATGATGAACAAGGTCACATTTTACATATTGATTTTGGGTTCTGTTTTGATATTGTTCCTGGTGGGGTTAGGTTTGAGGCTGCACCATTTAAATTGACTCATGAAATGATTATGGTTTTAGGAGGTAATGATCAAACTCAATCATTTAAATGGTTTGAAGAGTTGTGTGTGAAAGGTTATTTGAGTTGTCGTCCATATATGGAATTTATTGTTAGATCTATAATTCCAATGTTGGAAAGTGGATTACCATGTTTTAAAGAGAATACCATCAAGAATTTACGACAAAGATTTGTTCCTACTAAATCAGAAAAGGAAGCAGCATTATACTTTAGAAAATTGATCAAGAAATCGATGGAAAGTTTCTACACTAAAGGTTATGATGAATTCCAAAGACTTACCAATGGTATTCCTTACTAGTGGAGGCGTTAATAGTGTATGTTTATCTATAGTAATTATTGACATTGGACTTTGTTATCCGCTCGTGTTTTTGGCTGCAACCTTTGTTACAACAAAGAAAAACCAGGTAGTAGGAATGGACGGAGAGATACCACAAGTAACGAAATTACCGGAAATAACTAGTATTTGTACTTATACATTTGAAAACAACGGTCAATAATCTTTGGAATTAAAGATTGAAATTTCATAATAAGGTTACGTCATAACATTCCTCTTTTTTACTTTTTAAGCCATGTTAGCTGAACTATCAAAAGTAGAAACCAAATAGCAACCACAAGGGAGTGCTGGAATATATTGAGTGGGCTAACTATATATGTGGGTTTCCAGTGTGTGTGTGTGCGTTGTAGCCTTGGTTGCTGATTCGGTCAATCGGATTTCGGAAAGTGTAATTTACGTCCAAGATCTTTTTGTATAATCAAGAAAAAATAAAGAAAGACTAATTTACCAACCCCCCCAAGACCAGCATTGCCTGGTTTTGATATCTTGATAAAAAACTGATGCAACATAGCCTCGATATTGATGTGCGTACAAGTATCGTTGAGATCTATGTTGCTATGGTTTCCCTTTTTTTTTCTTCCTCTATTCTTTAATAGATCTTCAAATCTGTATTTGTCGGATGGTTGCAGATTTTGGACTCATAACCCAGATGACTGAGTAGTAGTTAATTACAGATTAAAATTCGATAAGATTGCGTCACCAACTTTTATAACTATTTTTACTTCTTTGTGTTAGCTGTAGTTTTAGTCTTCAATTGCATACACAATGTTGTGATCCACGTAATTTCAGGCACAGATGAAACAATTTAACGTGTCTTTACAGTAAAAGAGGATAGAATAACTTATGCTAAACCAATCAATCAACAAGAATAGTGGTCAATATAATCTAGGACATTTTGGGTATCTTGATTAGAATCTATCGGGGATATTGTTGAATTGGATGAGGCATAATTGCTGGATATGAAATTGCTCAGAAATGACGACATCGTAAAGGCTTAAATTTCGAGAAAGACATGCAAGAATCACGAGCTAATTCCTTGAAGATTCATCAACTTTTCAACACACAAAATAAAGCTTATCGTGATTGAGTATCTATTAGGAGGGTTTGGCTTGTTTAATGAAGTGGATAAAACAACTCTGAGGGATTAATTCTAGTTTGCCTTTTTCTTAGTATTGCAAATCAAATAACTTGTAGGTTAATTCAATACAAGCACTCTTTTGCAAGGAAAACCGACATAACATAACAGTAACCTTTACGTTACTGTTGTTGTCATAGTGTTGCATTAATGTCCTATAATCACTGGTAGTAATGCAAACCAAGTAAAAATATGGAAGTATATATTATCCATGGAACTGTTGTTGAGTAAAATAAAAGAAAAGAAAAGTCGTGCATTTATGATTTTGTGTGATATATATTTATTTATAGTAATAATTATAATAAGACAACTCTTCAAAACACACCAAACAACACAAGAAAAATCTGGCGAACCTTTTTTTTTTCTCCCTTTTTGCACGCTTCACCATACATTTTTTCAAAATCTCACCAAACAACAAACAACAAAAAAAAAGAGGCAGAGCTTCCCAAATCAATCAAATCCAATCCAACCATAAAGTTTGTTGTCAATTTTTTTTTTGTTTGTTTTATATATATATATTTAGTATCACATTTTCAATTAGCTATACAACATTATCAAGACGCAACCACACATCTTATCTTATCAACATCATCATAACCTAAATACATTCCCTTCTTTCCTTCTTTTTTTATTTCCATTTTCACATATTGCTTCTTTCAAATTCGTATTTCAGATTCTTTGCTACAAGATACTAATACTTATTTATTTATACAACATTCACACACTCACCCCCCTACATCCTTCATCCTTTATCTTCATTACTTAGATTTAGATTTAACTCAAATTCAGGTGTATTTTGCTCTAATTTTGATTAAATTTAGAGTTCATTTTTTTGGGTAAGCACAGTTAACAAGGACTAGAATATTAAACTACCCTTCATATCCACCGCCAAAATTTATTTAGCATCTACAACTCCTATTTATAATAAAGCATGCTACTCCCCAGCTCATCAGTGATATTTATATGGTTCAGCTTTCTATTGTCAATAGTTAATGCTGGAACTCGATATATCCAATCGTCGTCTCTTTTGACATGTATGGAAAACTCCCAATTTACAGCTTCATTTTTTGATATTGTATTTTACCCTGGGAACAATTCTGTTGATTTTAATGTGGTGGCCATTACAACGATCGATAATAAGACCGTTGGTGTAAATGTTAATCTCATTGCCTATGGGTTGAATGTTTTACAAAGAAATATTTCCTTGTGTGATATTGATTATCAGGGTATTGGTAACACTAAAAATAATCCATTGTGTCCCTTAATGAGTGGTCATTTGGATTTAGACTCACTGTACACGTTGGGCAAATCTGTCACTAAAGATATTCCTGGAATCGCTTACACTATTCCAGATTTGGATGCTAGAGTTCGTGTTATTGTTTACGACACTAAAAATTACGAACAATTAGCTTGTGTTGAAACCACATTATCTAACGGAAAAACTGTTCAAACAAAATATGCAGCATGGCCTATTGCTGCTGTTTCCGGGTTAGGGGTTATTACTTCTGGGGTTATTTCGGTGATTGGACATTCTAGCACTGCAGCTCATATTGCTTCAAATTCCATGTCGCTTTTCGTCTATTTCCAATCTTTGGCTATCACAGCAATGATGGCGGTCGCAAGAGTGCCACCTATAGCTGCCGCATGGGCTCAAAACTTTATGTGGTCATTAGGTATCGTTAGAGTAGGGTTTGTACAAGACATTGCCAATTGGTATTTACAATCCACTGGAGGAACACCAACAGATATTTTAAAATCTAGTTATCTTTCTGTATCAGTGCAGAAATTTGTGAAGAAATTTATTAGACGTTCTGTTCTTGCCATGCCCGATCAACAAAGGGAATTTGTCTCTCACTTGGTCAAAAAAAGTAGTATTCAATTGGATTCAGACAGTTTTGGCTCCTCTGGATCATTGGACCCCAATTTATATTCAACTAACGAAAAAGCTAGTGATTTATCGGGGAAAATTTTAGTCTTGAGAGGAATTCAAAGAGTTGCATATTTGGCTCATATCGAAATTACTAACATTTTTATGACTGGTATTCAATTTTTATTCTTTTTCGCATTTGTCATGATTGTTTGTCTCATGATGTTCAAGGCAATCATTGAAATATTGATTAGAAGCAAAGTTATGAATGAAGGGAAATTTAATGAATATCGTCAGCAATGGACATCGATTATTAAGGGTACCATTTATCGTTTGTTAGTTCTTGCCTTGCCCCAGATCAGTTTATTATGTATTTGGGAATTCACAGCAAATGATTCTGCGGGTATTATCATTGTTGCGGTATTTTTATTGTTCATCACCCTTGGGTTATTATTTCAAGCCGCCGTACGAGTTTTCTTTATGGGTAAGAAATCTGTGCGTCAATTTAAAAACCCAGCTTATTTATTGTTTGGTGACGGTAAGTTTTTGAATCGATTTGGGTTTCTTTACGTTCAATTCCGTGCTGACAAGTATTGGTTTATTTTGGTCTCGTTAGTTTATATTCTTCTCAAATCTTTAATTGTGGCAGTATTACAAAAATCAGGTAAACCTCAAGCAGTCATTGTTTGGGTCATTGAATTGATATATTTGGTGATTTTAATTTGGATTCGTCCATTTATGGATAAAAGAACTAATGCGTTCAACATTACTATTGGTGTGATCAACTTTATTAATGCATTGTTTTTCATGTTTTTCTCAAATGTTTTCAAACAACCAAATGTCGTGTCATCAGTTATGGCGGTGGTGTATTTCATATTGAATGCAGTATTTGCCTTGTTTTTATTATTATTCACCATTATTACATGTGTTCTTGCATTGTTGTACAAGAACCCAGATACAAGATACCAACCAATGAAAGATGATCGAGTTTCATTCTTGCCTAGGTTTGGAAACAAAAGTGGTGGCGGTGATGCCACTAAAGGTCCAAATAGTAATTCTGAAGATATGGAATTGATGGCATTGGGAGCAACAGCAATGAAAGGTCACGAACATAGTAATCAACAAGGTGGTACTGTATTTGATGATTATGATTCATATGATGAAGATTCTCCAGATCATAGATCTCGTAATGCTAGTGGACCAGGCGGGGCAGCTTTAACCACAGCATCTTCCCATTATGATGCTGATGCTGATTCGCGTAGAGATTCGATAAATTTCCTGGAACCTACTCAACCAAATTCAACGATTGTTGGTAATCCATATAATGCTGTACCTCCTTCAATGGGTGCACGTAGCACTAGTAGTAATTCAGGATTTAGTTATGGTACTACTGGAGTTTATACTGGAAGTGTTTCTTCGCCGCATAATCAATATCCAAATCGTTATGGTGGTCAACAAAATAATTATGGAAATAACAATGGTGCTAGAAGATGGCAGTAAGGCTAAAGAACTAAAATAAAAATAGAAAAAAATTATTAGAAACACCAAAGATATGTTTCTTGAAGGAGGAAGGAATCAATTCCTTATAACGATTACTATGTAAGTCATATGACCCTATATGTATGGGGTCTTTTTATTTTTCTTATCTTTTTTTATGTACTTTATTATCTTTTTTTTAGTATTTGGTATTTAGTATCTAGTTTTCAACGTTTGCTTTTGTTTTTTTATTTACGTTCCCTTTTTCGAGCATGGTCTTCTTACTGTCTTTTTGTAATATAAAATTCTTATTATATATTTGTGATGATTAGGCAATGCTGAATAGCGTGTATTTGCTCTAGTGTAGTATATAGAAAGCCTATAGAAGTAGTTGATGACAAGGGCGTCAAGGGAGGGTATTTATACCCGAGTCTCAGTGGCGTGGCGATAGTCCGATTACGGAAGAGTAGTGTCCACTGGATAGGATTGACATAGTACGTACTACCTTACAATATTATAGAAAATTTATATAGAGAATTTGATTGATGTTTGATAACTTTACATATTAGTTACTATTATTTGATTTCAATTATCTTCATTACAGAATTTTGGTTCTCCAAATATACTATAATGAAATATATTATACCATGTAATTGGTTGACATGGTTCATCTTTGTCATTCTTGTTGTTGTCTTTGGTGTCATGATCATCCATTATGGGAATTTGTCGTTTTTTACGATATTTTTGACCAGTTTGTAAATTAATAATTTGACTAAATGATTTATGTCTTGGTGGGAAGTTTAATGTCCGCAAATTTTCATCTTGTTTTTGGTCTTGTTGTTCAAATTTTAATAATGAAAGTGGGATTATTATTCCTTCATCAGGAATACCATTAGCTAAAGATATTGATGAATAATCTGATTCAAGAACTTGATTTCTCTTATGTATGTATGGTTTATTAGTATTACCACCACCATCACCATTATCATTACCAACAGCATAAATGGATGATTTCCTTATATTTTCATCTTCAATATCATCGCAATCCTCTAAAGAAGGCTCTTTCTCTTCGTCATCGTCATCATAAGTTTCATCAACCCCAATATGTTCATATTTTGTAATTGCTGATTTCTTTTTCTCAAATAACCGTGGTTTTAATTTATACGTTGTAAATTGATGTTTTTTACGTTTTACTGAATCAGCTAATAAATCAGTTTTATCATCAATTTCATCTAATTTTGAACTAACATGTTTTAATACCGTAGTTTTTTTATCATCTAATTTAATTTTAAGTGAATCTTTAGTATCAATAATTTTCGTGAATTTAGAATCTACTTTATCATCCAATTTTTCATCAATTTTTTCAATGGTTTTTTTAGGTTCATGAGCTAAACCTAATGTTACTCCTTTAGTTTTATCTTTTTGTGACCTTAATTTATCATGTAATTGTCGAATTGCCTGAGTTTGAATTTCTTGATCGTTGTTGCCATCAGTATCAGGAGTTTCTTCCATTTTAGAAAACCTTGTTGTTGTTGAATGGTTTTGTTGTATTGAATTCATATCTAAAGTGTAATCATAACCAACACCATTATCATTATCGTTTTTAACTTCCTTGGACGACTCAAGTTTCTTTTTGAATACAGGTAATATATGAATTAATTGATTTTGGATTTTTAAACAATAACTAGATTTCTGATCTTGAGAATTTACATTACAATAAACAGCATGAATCAATGAATCATAATCAACTTGTTTTAACCAAATATTGGCAAATTTATCGAAAAATGATGATATACTTGTAGAACTCAAATAATTCTTAATAGATATAATTGGACTACCACCACCACCACCACCGTTGCCAATTTCTTGGTTGTGATTTAATCCATGCTTGTCTTCAAAAGCAAAACTAGATACTTTCCCCGCTGCTGCTGCTGCTGCCGCTGTTGACGATGATGTGGTTTCATTAAACATAAATACAATCATTGGTTTCATTTCACTCAATTGAGACCTAAATATCGGTAAATATTCACCAGGTACATTCAATAAACTCTTATGATATATCGATGATGTCAAATTCCTAACTTCTTGTAATGGATTTTCATGATCATCATGGAATTTCTGTACTTGTTGTGGAATAACCATATAATAATCAACTAATGTTAATAAATTGGGCATATCAAATGGAATACTTTTACTTAAAAAATTATTGATATTATTAGATTTCTCATATTTTTTAAATATAATTGGATTCCTCAAAAATGTTGATGTCGAAGATGGTGAAATCATTGTTGGTGTAGATGTAGATGTAGTGGTTCCTAATGTATTAAAAATGAAAAATGTTTTAAATGATTCTGGTATTAATAATTGATCAAAAGCAGTTAGATTTAACCAACGACTCTTGGATAATAAATCTGATGAAGTTTTCCCATTACTATTATCACCAAAACCATGCCAGTTGGAGAATAAATTAGCAAGACCTAAGGTTTTAAACATGGTGGGATTAATCAATTCTCGAGGAATAAACATCAAGGAAGTATCTGAATTGTCTGTTTGTAAATCAATATGGTTTTGTTGTGGACCATTATTATTGATAGAATCAATTGCTGAAAAACTGGAAATAGATACATTATAATCAGGAATGTTTTGGGGCATTAATGATTGTAAGGATGTTAATAGTTTCAGTTTTGTTTCTTTAAGTGAAAATAATGTTGGTTTAACAATATTGGGCCATTCAGGTGGAAGAACCAAAGCATTGATCAAAACAAGAATTGTAAAGTAATTAAATCTCATTGTTTAATGATGGAATAACTTCATTCCAAGTTTTGAAAAAAGATTAACAAGAAAAAGAATAGTCAAGTAATATTTATAGCAATATATAAGTAGCTAAGATATCGGTTTACATGTGTTTTGTTGAATTAAAATTATTTGGTCGGTATGATTAGTTTTTTTTGGGATTTTTTGATATTCCAACATTTTTGTTTAATGCTGCAAAAAAAAAATTGCCAATACAAATGGAATTGTAATAGTTGGTTAGTAAAAACTTGTAGTCACTAAACCCTATATCTATGTAGTTTTATTTACTTCACTATAATCAAAATTTAATTCTTCAAGTAAATCTAATCTCGATATATATAGTGTAGTGACAAACATTGTCATATTTGTAACCCATAAAAACGTAGAAATGATAATAATAGCACCAACTCCACGTCTCATTTGCCATATTTCATGAGTGGCATAAGTATTATGAGGAAAAATGTGACTAATTATAAATATAAATGAAACAAATTTACAAATAGTGCTCACCAAGCAATAAAATATCCCATTTCGTATTTCATAATTAATCACTTGTAACGCAAATAAAAGGGAAACAATTAATGATATTATTCCATCGGCCAAAAAATATCGATAATATCCAACACCAATGTCTTGATCTCGTTGCAATAATATAGAACTTAATACAATCTCAACAACACTACAACAAACTTCAAATACATATATAACAAAATTGGCACTGATGGTGAAATATTCTCCTTCATAGTTTTGTCCAAATCTATCGGCTTTAAATTGAATTACGGGACGATTCATAACTTGTTTGATTAATTTCTTTTCTAATCGCTTTTGCGGTGACGTTATACTGGAACTGTCTTTATACGGTAATGGAGGTAACTGTTGTTGAGGATATAGTTGACTTGTTGGTTGTGGCATGGGAGGTAAGTTATTGGCATTATTAATATCTTGAGGATATGGCATCAGTCGTGGAGCAATATCTTTTGGTGGTGGTGGAGGCGGGGCTGGTGCTGGCACTGGCACTGGCACTGGTGCTGGTGGTGCTGGATTGTTTGTCATGGAAATACCACCATTATCTTGAGGAACTTGTACACCAATTGAATATCGAACTTTCTTCTTTTCTCTTTTAGGAATAGTTATAGTTGGTTCTTCTTTTACTGGTATTGGAGGTGATGGGTACTGTGTTGATCTATCTTCTTGTTGCCTTAGTGGACTATATTTGGGTCGTTCATCTATTTTGGAAGAATATAACGGGATTATAGTATCTAATGTTAATTTGCTGGAGGAAACATTATCATTGATTGTGCTTGGTGGAGTGGGGTTTCTTGACCTTATTTTTTGATCAGGTTGATAATCAAATCTCGAGAGATCACTCACAACTCGTATGTCATCTCCTCCATAGGGTCTAAATGGTGGAACTGTCATTGATTGGTACATAGGAAGATGATAACTAATTATTAAAGAAAACACTCCCCAAAAAAAACAAAGCAATTTAAAAAATAAAAGAAAGAAGAAGGAAGGAAGGAAGGAGGAAACCCACAATATAGCCGTTTGAATATTTAAAGACTAATTTGATAGAATTAGAAATAACCAGCCAAAAAAGTTGATATGAACTTCGTGATTTACATTTTCAAACCAAAGAGTTGTTATTATTATTTATTATCAATGTACTATTGTTTTTTTGTCACACAAATTATGTTTATTATTTATCCTAATTTAGCAATTTGGTAAGCCGTTGTTATATACAGGCAGCATTATTTTTTTTTGTTGTCACATAGTCACGACAATAATAATATGAGTTAGAATGTCAACTGCCAGACACAATTATGGTAACTGACTCTGGCAGTTGGATAATAATAGTATTGTATTTTATTCAGAAAGATAGTCAAGTTAACTACCCACGGGAATTCTTAATACCTGTAAATGAAAACCCTTTGTTTTTTGCACCAATTTTGATTGAAATAATAGTGTGGTTAGAGATCAATGCGAAATTATATTTTGCGCTCAATTAAGTAAAGAACAATCTGGGGGTTTTGATATTTACGACAATGTTTGATTTGGGGCACGCGAGATTAACGAAATATAATCAAACACAAGTCAAACCGGTAATAATATTCTCAATTGCCTTTTATAAGTGTTGGACTAACAACTGTTGAGTTTAAATTACAGAGGTTGTGGATCAGTACATGTTACAAAAAAAAAATAGTATCAATTAGTAATAACACAAAACTAATCAACTTTAATAGGAACACCATCAAACATACACATTGTTAAATGAGTCAACTTAGCTGGAGGATATTCTATACCTTCTGTCAATTGCAAATTTTCACAACATTGAGCCAACCTGACCAAAACATAAGATGCTTCTGTCAAGGCAAATTGTTGTCCTAAACATATTCTTGGGCCACCATTGAATGGCAAGAATGCCCATCCCAATTTTCTAGTTTCTGGTTCAAACCATCTTTCAGGACGGAAAACATCAGCATCTTTTCCATAATACTTAGGATCACGTTGTGTAGAATAAATACTGTACATCACAGCTTGTCCTTGTTTGATCAAGATTGTAGACATGCCATCAGGACCACCACCTCTTGGCAAAGTTGTATTTTTATTAGCAAATCGACCATTACGTGGAACTGAGGGATACAACCTCAAAGTTTCATTAATTACTGCTTTGAGATATTCACATTGCTTTAATGTTTCAAACGAAATCTCAGTTACGCCATCGGCATATCTCTCAATAATTTCTTCTCTCAACTTTTTCCAAACTTGAGGGTTTCTAGCTAATTCAAAAACGGCAAAGGAAAGTAATCCTGCAGTGGTGTCTCTACCAGCCAACAAAATATTTAAAGCTTGATCGCGTAATACTTGTGGATCACGAGTTTGTTTCACCAATTCGTATAAAAACACATATCCGCTGTTCTTTTCCAATTCTTCTGGTGTTGCATTAAGAGCTTTATTGACGTAATAATCACTAAACTTATGAACAATAGCATTACAATTCTGGAAATCCTTTGGGTTAACCAACCAGTATAAGTTTTGCAATAATGATCTCGTAGATAAATAAATTTGTGACTTATTAAATGCTTCAGGGAAATCTTTACGGCCAGCAAAATCAAATTCGTCTTGATTATATCCAATGGATTCATCTTTCAATGATGACACGGATTCACCAAACAAAAATTCAGTAGCAGAATCAACTGTGAACCGGAAAAATAATTCTTGAATATCGAAAAATTGGCCCTTGTTTTTAGTGATATGTTTCTTCAATAATTGAAAATGTGGTTCTAATGCTTTAACATGAGCAATTTGTTCACGTGCAAATTGTGGTCTTAACATTGATCTACTATGTTTCCATCCTTCACCATCCAATGTGAAAATCCCCTTTCCCAATAACGGTTTAAAGAAATCATATCTTCTACCTAACGAGAAATCATTAAATTGAGTTGCCAATAATGCTTTGATATTTTCAGGATCTTTGGTGATAATCATGGGGAATCCAAAATTATATGACGTAAAAGTATCATTCACTTCTGGGTTAGATAAATCATTGAATCTTTCATGTAATAAATCAACTTGTCGACCAATTTTTTTAGCCTTGAGCATTTCAAAGCCACTTCTAAATCCAAAACAACCATCCGATTTGCAACTGCCAGGCAGTTTTGCTCCCAATTTCTTATTCAAATACTGAATATAAAGATAGTTTGTACAAAAGTACAATACTCCACAAATAATTAAATAGAGGTACCAAGACTCAAAAGAGATTTCTTCTAACATTGCGATTGTTGAATTTATGGAGTCAAATTTGATAAGTTTGAATAATTATAAGGAAAGGAAAGTAGTCCTCTTTTATATACAGTTTTTTTTTTTATTATTTATTTTTTTGATACACTGTGACTGCCTGTGTTTCAAAATTTAAGATCATGTTGTAATTCTAGAGGTGGAGTCAAAGGGGGAGGGGGTTGGTACCTAGTATCACAACTTACATGTATATTGGTTAACTCCGTGTGTGGAAGAAGTATTAAGCTTGATCAAGACTCACAAAGCTTGTTTCTTTATCTATGAGAGTCGTTTTTTTATATCCGATTAGCCTGGTATAATTATACCAGAATTTCACGTGGTCTGGGTTTGTGCAAGATGTATAATGGAGCATTCCGGTTTATGGTTTGTTCCAATCAATTTATCAGAATTAATAATACGTAGATCCTATGTAATATTGTCTAATTGTTAAGAATTATATGGTTGACGTAATATTATGTAATTACATTAATGTGGAGTTACCTAATTTTTTTTTTCTGTGGAAGGGGCGAGAGAGAGAGAGCGGGGAGGGAGGGTTAAGAGAAGATTCTTTTTAAACAATAAGTGATCGTGTTGCATAATACAATAACAATATCAGTAGTAGAGGTGATTGTTTTTCTCGGGAAAGCATATATAGATGAGTTGATACAGCAATTATATTTCAAACTATATTTCCCAGGCAAACCTTGTAGTTAGTTTTAAACGCTAAACACGAAATGAATACAATACAACCTTATGTAAATTACTTAGAAACCACGTGCTCTTAGTCCTGTGTGGGTACTTGTGGAACCTTATTGTTGTCATACGAGTCAACCTTCTTCTCTTCTTCAGCACTATGGTATGATGAAACTGATTGGGTTTCATCCTGTTCGGGTTTGATGATTTGTGAAGACCTTGGTAAACTCTCTTCTGTATTGTTGGTGCCCGGTTGAGAATGTTGAACAGGAGCAGTAGTATTCTCAGGGGAAGAAGGATAATTCATATTGGTGATATTGATTGGCTCGTTCTGTTGGGGTTGAGGTTGAGGTTGTGGTTGTGGTTGGTGACGATTTCTTGAAAATCCACGCCAAAACATAAATATCATCGGAATGTGCCACATACTTCTAAACCCACCTAATCCCCGTCTACTTCTTCTTGGTTGTTGGTTGACGTTGACAGTTTTGTTGACAGTCTTTTTCTTATATTGATTAGATGGAGTGGTTGGCTTGTAGTTCTTGCTCTTTCCTCTGTCTGCTTGTGCATATTGTTGTGAACTTGGAGTTTGCGAATATGTTTGTTTAGCATACTGTGGTTTATAGCTTGTTTGTTTGTATGTTGGAGCTCCTTGCTGTTGTTGTTGCTGCAGTGATTTGGGGTAGGTCTGTTTATTGTACTTATTGCTGCTTGACCCAGTTCTTCCATAAGACGACGATGAGCCATACTCATATGGTGATGAGCCATATCCACTACGATAACCACCATAGCCTCTTGATCTTCCATACATTTATTTGATTTTTACCAAGTGGTTTATAAGTAAAGAAGAAAGGATGAAAGCAAACAAAGTTTGAATCATTCATGTCATTATTTATACCAAACAAAAACTTAAAAAAGAAAACAATAAGCAGAAAACAGTAATTTGCATCAACTTGAATTAACATACAGAGTCTTTATAATTCAGTATTGACAGCACTGTAGAAGGAGAATGAGAGAATCCAGTCACGTGAAGCGTTTCACTTACCACGAGTGATCAGTGCAAAAATAACACCAACTACAATCTATGAAATAGAATACTGCTTTACCGGAAAAACTAATAATAACTATTTATTGTGAACTTTGACTAATCGATGCATCCGGGTGGTTCATTATATATATATATATATACCTGTATTCTTTCATTAGGAAACGTCGGCAACCAAGGGCAATGTGAGATGTTTCTATTTGACAACCATAAGATCAACAAATTTGTTAGCATAGATTTTGTGTTAATTTTTGGGGCTTTGTCTTCCGTCCACAATAGAATTTTTCGGGGGCCGAGAAAATGGGGTGACTGGGGGAACGAGAATTTTTAGAGAGTACACAACCAAATTAACTGGGGGAAGGGAGGGGACGAAGTAGCAATCTTCCTGATTTTCCGAATATTTTTTCTACATTCTCGTTCTCCTTCTGATTGTTGTAGTCGTCTCGTGGTGTGAGTCCGAACCCCCTTGTTTGTTATAAATTACGTTTCCATAATCTTTTCCTTTTTTTTTAGACTGCTTTCCCAAAACTTCTTTTATTGTTTGTTCATTTA
>OKKB01000073.1_pt1 | contig 68282 bp, 55 predicted proteins | sample 1613931 | NCBI WGS metagenome assembly OKKB01 (sample SAMN04436893, study PRJEB24849) | human gut metagenome | biome: human gut; feature: NICU; material: stool | host: Homo sapiens | place: USA: Saint Louis, MO | collected 2012-02-08
CTCACGTACGGTTCTTAGGGGGGGATGGGCCAGCAATGGCTTGTCCCTACCCGACCAGCTTCCCCAAGGCACGTTCGACCTGCTCATCGCCGACGAGGCGCACGAGTACAAGAACGGCGGCTCCGCTCAGGGCCAGGCCATGGGGGTGTTGGCGGCCAAGGCGCGCAAGACGCTGCTGCTCACCGGCACGCTGATGGGCGGCTACGGCGACGACCTGTTCCACCTGCTGTTCCGAGCCCTGCCGGGGCGGATGATCGAAGACGGCTACCGGCCCACGAAGAGCGGCAGCATGACGTCGGCCGCGATGGCGTTCATGCGTGATCACGGTGTCTTGAAGGACATCTATTCCGAGAGCACCGGCACGGCGCACAAGACGGCCAAGGGCACCAAGGTATCGGTGCGCACGGTCAAGGCGCCGGGTTTCGGTCCCAAGGGCGTGCTGCGGTGCGTCCTGCCGTTCACGGTCTTCCTCAAGCTGAAGGACATCGGTGGCAACGTGCTGCCGCCTTACGACGAGGAGTTCCGCGAAGTCGCGATGGACACGGCGCAGGCTGCGGCCTACCGCGATCTGGCGGGTCGGCTGACCCAGGAGCTGAAGCAGGCCCTGGCGAAGCGCGACACGACGCTGCTCGGTGTGGTCCTCAACGTTCTGCTGGCCTGGCCGGACTGCTGCTTCCGGTCGGAAACGGTGGTGCATCCGCGCACGCGCAACACCTTGGCGTTCGTCCCGGCTCAGTTCAACGAGATGGAGGTGATGCCCAAGGAGCGCGAGCTGATCGAGATCTGCAAGCGGGAGAAGGCAGAAGGTCGCAAGACCCTGGTCTACTCGGTCTATACCGGCACGCGCGACACCACGTCGCGCTTGAAGGTGCTGCTGGAGCAGGAAGGCTTCAAGGTGGCGGTACTGCGCGCGAGCGTAGATGCCTCCCGCCGGGAAGACTGGATCGCCGAGCAGTTGGACCGCGGCATCGACGTGCTCATCACCAATCCCGAGCTGGTGAAAACCGGCCTGGACTTGCTGGAGTTCCCGACCATCGTGTTCCTCCAGTCCGGCTACAACGTGTATTCGTTGCAGCAGGCCGCCCGGCGCTCATGGCGCATCGGCCAGAAGCAGCCGGTGCGCGTGATCTACCTCGGCTACGCCAACTCCTCGCAGATGACCTGCCTGGGGTTGATGGCCAGGAAGATCATGGTCTCGCAAAGCACGTCGGGAGACGTACCCGAGTCGGGCCTGGATGTTCTGAACCAGGATGGTGATTCCGTCGAGGTCGCACTGGCGCGGCAGCTTGTCACGGTCTGATCCATGTGCCCATGCCGGCGGCCCCTCGGGGTCGCCGGCTTCTTTCCACGGCCCTTCGGGGCCGTTTTTCTTGGGCGTATGGCAGTCCATGGCGCCGCCCCGCCATGTATTCGGGCGGGCGCCAGTGCGTTTTGTTTGCTGCCCGCAGGCCAAGCGGCGGCGATGGTGAGCGCTCCGTGTTCCAGGGAAGCGCCCTCCATGCAACCATCCATCCGCGCTGTTCACCGCCTGGCCCTCGTCGCTGGCTTGCTGGCCGGCAGCCTGTTGGCCGCCGGCTGCGCCACGACCGCTGCGCCGTCTGCGCCAGCGGTGCCGGCCGCATCGCCAACCGCCGTCGCGCCGGAGCCGGGTTTCGTTCCGGTGGCCCGCTACGGCCGCTACACCCTGGTCGAGCTGGTGCCGGAACCTGCGCAGCGTGATCTCTTGCAGCAGGCGGTGGAGGTCTCGATTCCGCCCATGCTCGATGCCAGCGTGGGCGATGCCATGCGCCATGTGTTGCTGCGCTCGGGCTACCGGCTCTGCGATGCGGCCGAGGCCGCTACGCTCTACGCGCTGCCGCTGCCTGCCGCGCACCTGCGCCTGGGCCCGCTGATGCTGCGCGATGCCTTGCTGACCCTTGCCGGCCCCGCCTGGGAGCTGTCGGTCGATGACTTGACCCGCCAGGTCTGCTTCAGCCGGCACGGTGCTCCCACCTTCCTTTCCGCCAACCCGCCCGGCACCGCCACGCCCGTGCCGGACGCCGACCGGCCCGAGGAGATGCAGCCATGACCTTTCCCCAGGCGCCATCCGAGCGCAATTCCCGCACGCGCTGGTTCAAGATCGCCGCGGCCTTCTGGCTGCTGCTCATCAGTGCCGTGGCACTCATCAACAGCGTCGGCTTGTCGCGGCTCGCCGAACAGACCCAGAGCACCGCACAGGATGCGCAGGTCAAGGCGCTGGGCCTGCGCGTGGCCGATCTCGAACACCAGGCCAATGCGGACAAGCGCCGGCCGGTGCCGATCAGCCAGGCCGAATTCGCCAACGCGCGGCAGGCGCTGGACGAACGGATGACGCGCCTCGAAGAGGCCGATGAGGCGAGGGCCTTGGCCGTCGACCTGCAGACGCTGCTGGCGCGCGTGAACGCAATCGAAACCCGCCTGGAGAAAACCCGGCAGGTGGCATCCGCCGCTCGCCCGCGCACTCCGGTTGCGACGAAGCCCAAGGTGCCGGAGCCGCCGTTCCGGGTGCTCGGCGTGGAGCTGCGGGGAGGCGAGCGCTTTCTGTCGATCACCTCCACCGCCGCGGCCTCGCTCGCGGGCGCCCGGCTGCTGCGCGAGGGCGACGCCGAGGGCGGCTGGCAACTGCAGTCCATCGAGGCGCAGGCGGGCGTGTTCCAGGTGAACGGCCAGACGCAGCGCGTTGCGGTGCCGTAGGAGGTCGCCATGAACCTGCGGCCGTTGCTCGCTGCCGTCGTCCTGTTCGCCACTTTCGGCGCATCCGCCCAACCGGCCCCGGTGACGAACTCGCGCATGGTGCCCGCTCAAGTGCAGCCGGGCGCTGATGCCGCGCTCGACGAGAGGCAGGCGCGGGAGTGGGGGCTTCGCTCCGAGGAGTGGGCGCGTTACCGGCAACTGATGCAGGGGCCGCTCGGGGTCTATTCGCCCCAGCTCGATCCGCTCACGGCGCTCGGCATCGAGGCCCGCAGCGACGAGGAGCGCAGGCGCTACGCGGAGTTGCAGGTGCAGGCCGAGGCCCAGCGCGTCGGCAAGACGCTGGCCTACCAGCGGGCCTACGACGCGGCGTGGCAGCGCCTGTTTCCCGGCCAGCCGCGCGTGAGCCTGCCCGGCGCCAAGGCGCAGGGTGCCGGCAACACCGGCTCCGGGCGCCTGGCGGTCTTCGTCAAGGCCGACTGCGCACCGTGCGCGCAGCGCGTGCAGCAGTTGCAGGCGGCCGGCACGGCCTTCGATCTCTACATGGTCGGCAGCCGTCAGGACGACGCGCGCATCCGGCAGTGGGCCACCCAGGCGGGCATCGACCCGGCCAGGGTGCGCGCCCGCACCATCACGCTCAACCACGATGCCGGGCGCTGGCTGTCGCTGGGCCTGCCCGGCGAGCTGCCAGCCGTGGTGCGCGAGGTGAACGGCCAATGGCAGCGGCAATAGGTGCTCCGGGCCGGGAGCGTCGGCCGTCCCGCATCGCCATCCGCTGCGCCAGCGCCATGCTGCTCACCACCGGCGGCTGGGCGCTGGCCGCCCTGGCGCGGGAAGTGCCGCCGCCGGCCTATCAACTGGCGGCGCATCGTGCAGACGTGCCGGCGGCCGTGCTGTACGCGGTGGCCTTGCAGGAGAGCGGCGCCATGCTGCGCGGGCGCCTGATCCCCTGGCCGTGGACGCTCAACGTCGCTGGCTCGCCACAGCGCTACGCCACCCGCGTCGAGGCCTGCGCGGGGCTGCACCGTGCGCTCGCCCACACGCCGGCCAATCGCATCGACGCCGGCCTCGGCCAGGTCAATCTCGGCTACCACACGCATCGCTACACGCAGCCCTGCGAGCTGCTGGACCCGTACCGCAACCTCGCCATCGCTGCGGAAATCCTGCGCGAACAGCACACGCCGGGCGAGGACTGGCTGCTTGCCATCGGCCGCTATCACCGGCCCGCCGGCGGAGCACCCGCGGCGCGCTACCGGCGCAGTGTGCATCGGCACCTGACCCGCGTGCTCGACGCCGGCGTTCCCGTTCCAACCCTCCAGGCCACCACGCCATGAACCACATCGTCCTTATCGCCGCCATCGGGCTGCTGCCCACGACCACCGTCTTCGCGCAGACCGCCTCCGCGCCGTTGATCGTCGTCGAAGACCGCGGCGGCGACTCCGCGCTGCCGTACTACCGGTCGCTGAATCCTCAGCCGGATCAGGCCACACCGCCGGCCCCGATGCCGGCCCCTCGCGTGGGTAACGCAGCCGACGCCGAAGCCGCCATGCTGCCGGTGCGCTCGGCGCAACTGTCGCCGGGCGAGGTGCAGCGCCGCGTCATCCGGGCGCCGGGCCTGACGGCGCTGTTCCTGATCGGCGACGACGAGCGGTCGCGCGCCTGGCTGCGGCAGCGGCAGGCGGCGCTGCGAGAGCTGCAGGCCGTGGGCCTGGTGGTCAACGTGGAGTCGATGGCTGCGCTGACGGCGCTGCGCAGGCTGGCGCCCGGCCTGATCCTGTCGCCGGCCTCCGGCGATGACCTGGCCCAGCGCCTGGGCCTGCGCCACTACCCGGTGCTCATCACGGCCACCGGTGTCGAGCAGTAGGTGCGCAAATGGCCCAACCGCATGCGGTCGAGGTCTTGCTGCGGCCAGCGGTGGAGCTTTATACCGTGGCGGTCTGCACCGGCGCCGCGATTCTGTGCCTGGTGGCACCGTGGTCGCTCGCGCTGAACCCGCTGCTCGGCCTGGGCTCGGCGCTGGCCTTCCTGACCTTCGGCGCGATTCGCCTGCGCGATGCCTGGGCGATCCTGCGCTATCGCCGCAACATCCGCCGCCTGCCGCGCTACGTGATGACAAGTCGCGACGTGCCGGTGAGTCAGCAACGGCTGTTCGTCGGCCGGGGCTTTCGCTGGGAGCAGCGGCACACGCACCGGCTGATGCAGACCTACCGGCCGGAGTTCCGCCGCTATGTCGAGCCGACGGCGACCTACCGGGCCGCCCGGCGGCTGGAGGAGCGGCTTGAGTTCGCGCCGTTTCCCGTCTCGACGCTGGCGCGCGCGCTGGCCTGGGACAGCCCGCTCAACCCGGCGCGGCCGCTGCCGCCGGTCGGCGGACTGCCGCGCCTGCATGGCATCGAGCCGCACGAGGTCGACGTCACCCTGCCGCTGGGCGAGCGTGTCGGCCACACCCTGGTGCTGGGCACCACGCGCGTGGGCAAGACGCGGCTGGCCGAGTTGTTCATCACCCAGGACATCCGCCGCAAGGTCCGCGGCGAGCACGAGGTAGTGATCGTCTTCGACCCCAAGGGCGATGCGGACCTGTTGAAGCGCATGTACGTCGAGGCCAAGCGCGCCGGGCGCGAAGGCGAGTTCTACGTGTTCCATCTGGGCTGGCCGGACATCTCGGCGCGCTACAACGCCGTCGGCCGGTTCGGGCGGATCTCCGAGGTGGCCACGCGCATCGCCGGACAGCTCTCGGGCGAAGGCAACAGCGCCGCGTTCCGCGAATTCGCCTGGCGCTTCGTCAACATCATCGCGCGCGCCCTGGTCGAGCTGGGGCAGCGGCCGGACTACCTGCTGATCCAGCGCCACGTCATCAACATCGACGCGCTGTTCATCGAGTACGCCCAGCACTACTTCGCCAAGAACGAGCCGAAGGCCTGGGAGGTCATCGTCCAGCTCGAAGCGAAGCTGAACGAGAAGAACATCCCGCGCAACATGATCGGGCGCGAGAAGCGCGTGGTGGCCCTCGAACAGTACCTGTCCCAAGTGCGCATCTATGACCCGGTGCTCGACGGCCTGCGCAGCGCCGTGCGCTACGACCGGACCTACTTCGACAAGATCGTCGCTTCGCTGCTGCCGCTGCTGGAGAAGCTCACCACCGGCAAGATCGCGCAACTGCTCGCACCGAACTATTCCGACCTGTCCGACCCGCGACCGATCTTCGACTGGATGCAGGTCATCCGCAAACGCGCGGTGGTCTACGTGGGGCTGGATGCGCTGTCCGACGCCGAAGTCGCGGCGGCGGTGGGCAACTCGATGTTCAGCGATCTGGTCTCGGTCGCCGGCCACATCTACAAGTTCGGCATCGACGACGGGCTACCCGGCGCCGCGGCGGGCACCAAGATTCCGATCAACGTCCACGCCGACGAATTCAACGAACTCATGGGCGACGAGTTCATTCCGATGGTCAACAAGGGCGGCGGTGCCGGCGTGCAGGTGACGGCCTACACGCAGACCTTGAGCGACATCGAGGCCCGCATCGGCAATCGTGCCAAGGCCGGCCAGGTGGTCGGCAACTTCAACAACCTGTTCATGCTGCGCGTGCGCGAGACCGCCACCGCCGAGCTGCTGACGCGACAACTGCCCAAGGTCGAGGTGTACGCCACGGCGCTGATGAGCGGCGCCACCGACAGCTCCGATCCGCACGGCAATACCGCGTTCACGTCCAACACCCAGGACCGCATCAGCAGCAACAGCGTGCCGTTGATCGAGCCGGCGCATGTGGTGGCGCTGCCCAAGGGGCAGTGCTTCGCGCTGACCGAGGGCGGCAACCTCTGGAAAGTCCGCATGCCGCTGCCGGCACCCGACCCCGACGAAGCCATGCCGAAGGATCTGCAGGAGCTGGCCGGCTACATGCGACAGCACTACGTCGAGGCAGGAGACTGGTGGGAGAACCAAGGCATCCCCGGCCTGCAGGACAAGGCGCTGCCCGACGACCTGCTGGACGACTTCAAGCAGATGGCCGCGGCTGAAGAGGCCGAAGCATGAGCGATCCGGCCGTCGCGGCACAGCGCCAGCAGCAACGACAGCAGGGCCTGATCGCCAGCCTGGTCACGCTGCCGTTCCGCTTCTTCGGCGTGCTGTGCGGCGCGCTGCTGCTGTGCATCCTGATCGAATGCGTCGGCATGCACTTCTTCTGGCCCGAGCAGGGCTGGCGCCACGCGCAGGGCATGCTGCACTACGAGCTGGATCAGCTCTCCACGCATTTCACCCGCAGCGCGCTGGTGCAGGAGCCGGGGCGCACCGCGCACCGGCTGGTCGAGCAGGGCTACGACTGGCTGTTCGTGAAAAGCGGTCTGCTGGACTGGATACGCGACGCCTCGGCGCAGGCCAGCGCCGGCAGCCATCGCCCGACCAGGGATTTCCACTACTACCTTGGCTTGGTCTACGTGAACGTGGAGAGCTACCTGATCGCGGCGGCCTACACGACGCTGGTCTTCCTCGTGCGGCTGCTGGTGCTTTGCCTGACCCTGCCGCTGTTCCTGATGGCCGCCTTCGTCGGACTCGTGGACGGGCTGGTGCGCCGGGACATCCGCCGCTTCGGCGCGGGACGCGAGTCGGGGTTCATCTATCACCGCGCCAGGGCCAGCCTGATCCCGCTGGCCGTGCTGCCGTGGGTGACTTACCTGGCACTGCCGGTCAGCGTGAACCCGCTGCTGATCCTGCTGCCCAGCGCCGCGTTGCTCGGCGTGGCGGTGTGCATTGCGGCGGCGACGTTCAAGAAGTATCTGTAGCTGCCCTGCGCCAGGTCAGATGAACGAAGCCATGGCAAATACGTTTCAAGCAATCTTCTTTTGCCTGTCTCGCAGAGACGCGGCCCAGTCCTTCAAAGCCTGAATGTCCTGAAAGAGATCAGCAGGTGGTGGCGGCGCGGCATTCCTGCCGCTGGATGGATCGTGTGCGTCAACAATGTCGCAGCACTTCTTGAATCCGGCGGCGAAAGCATCGCAGTCAGCCTCGGTGAGCGCACTGACCTTCTTCAGGTCCTTGGCGTTGATGTAGTCCCTGTGGCGTTGAATAACGCGGACGAAAGCGATGTCCTCCAGGCCGCGCTCCCATGTGGCGCGCAGCGCGTTGTAGAGCTTTGCCACCTCGACCGCGTACTCGTCTTCCTGGTTGTTGTCATGCAGCAGCTTTGCCGCACGCGCTGCCTTCTCCAACTTGTCGATGCGATCTTCGACGCTCTGGGCCTTCCAGGGCAGGCCGTCGGCCACCATACCGGCTCCCGCGGCGCCACGACTGAGCGTCGTAAGCCGCACTGCACGCCCGGTCTTCGTCGCGTGGTCATTCAGATCGTTCACGAACACCAGATCATGCGTGAAGACGATGACCTGACGGTTCTCCGCTTCTTCCACGAGACGCTTGGCCACCCGCCCACGCCAGCGATGGTCCAACGAGGACACCGGGTCATCGAAGACCAGAGCAGAGCGGTGCATCGCGGTGGCAAGCTCGGTCATGAAGGCGGCCAGCGCCACGCAGGTCTTTTCCCCTTCGCTCAGGATTTCGTGGACCTTGGCATCCGGCTTGGCGAAGAGGCGTACCTGATATTGCGGTGAGCCGTACTTGCCGCCGGAGCGCACGATTTCGACGCGAACCTTGGAGGCCGCAAGCCTGACAATCTCTTCCTGAAATCTGTCGCGCAGCCGAGGCGTAATCACGGTGTCGGCAATGTCGTTGCCCATCTTGGTGATGGTGTTCGTCGCCGTGTCGCCCGCACACTCGGTCAGAAACTGGATTGTCTTCAGCCGCTGGATTTCGTCAGTGACGACCGGCAGCATGCCGGCGAGCAGCGCCCGGTCGCTCAGCTCGGCGAAATCGGCTTCGAGCTTCTTGCGTTCATCCGCGTCAGCGGACTTGCGCAGCTCGGCGGCGTAGTTGCGGATCGTGGTCTGAAGCTGGCCGAGATCAGGCAGCGGCGACGGTGGAACGGGCGGAAGCTGTAGCTCGCCGTTTCCGCCCAGGGCTTTGAGCAGAACGTGGCGCCGCAGCCGGGCTGCGGCGATGAAGCGGCGCGTCTGCTGCTGCAGCGCTTCATTCTGGAGGCCCAGCTCGTCAAGACTGGCCTTCACCGCCCGCGTGCCGATTGCCCCGACAGCTATGGTCTGCCGTGCGGTCTGAGCTGCCTTCTCTGCCTCGCGTGCCAACTGTTCCGTATCCTTCTGGATGAAGTCCTCGAAGCGTGCCATCCGTGCACGTGCCTCAGCTTCCAATGGCTGCTGGCAAAGCATGCAATGCGCGTCTTCGGCCGACGGCGGAAACGGCTGTCCGGGGTATGCGATCTCCGTCGAGTAGCGTCGGGCGGAATCCCAAAGCGCCCGCCATGTCTCGCCGCCGACGCCGGCAAGGGGTTCCCCCGTGAAGGCCTTCTCCGCGGCAAGACGTGCGGCGTCCCGTTTCGACCGTGCGTCCCTGGCGAGGGCAGCGGCTGCCAGCAGTTCCTCATCGGTGGTTCTGGCTACAACGCTGTTCACCGCGGTAATCAGCCGCATGACGTTGTCGGCTTTGACGGTCTGTTCCGCCGCTGCCTTGGTCGGATTCTTCGACAGGTCTGCCCGCAGACGCTCAAGACGGGCGCTTTCGTCTGCCGAGAGCGCCGCCAGGGTTTCGATCTTCTTTGCGTCAGTATTGGCGTTCAGCGCGGCAAGCGTCTTCCCCACGGCCGTGGTGGCCTTCCAGGTCGGCGCCGCAAAGATCGGATTGCGGGCCTTCTCAAGCTGCTTCTGTTCAGCTGCGAGGGCATCCTTCACCGCCTGACAGGCTGCAGCAAGCTCATCCGGTACGTCCAGACCAAAGGGCCGGAATGCAACTTCGTTCTTCTCGCGGATATGCACGGAGGCGCAGTCGCTATCGAACACGCTCACTGCAGACAGCGTTGCATGCGGATTTGCGCCGTTCTGCCACTGCTCGACCGGCTGCGGCACACCGCCGACCCCGTACGCGATGTTCGCGCCGACGCGCTTCGGGGGCTGATCGGCATACACATTGGGTTCGATTTTTCCGGCATGCCTTGCACGACATGCGCGCTTCAGGATGCGTGCGTAGCCGGACTTGCCCGCACCGTTGTCGCCGTAGATGATCGTTATTCCATTCGGCTCGAAGCCGAGGGTCTGACCGGCGGCAAGGTTGTTCACGCCGGTCACGTCGGCGATCGACAGAAGCGATACCGCGGCGGTCTGACCGGGGTTGGCCGGAAGGTGGGCCTTCTCCAGCGGTACCGCTTTCAGCGCGCCTACGGGGGCACCTTTGCCCTGTTTGCAAAGGTCCACGAGTTCGCCGATATCGGCGTCCGTCAGACGGCCGTTTGCGATGATGCGGCGCAGGGCGTCACGCTGCCAGAGTGGACGATCCTTTGACCAGTCCAGAATCGTTTCCAGGACGGTCTTTTGCTGTGCGGCGGGTTTCTGCATTTCTTGTTCCTCCGTCGCGCTCCAGGATGATGGCAAAGCGCCGCTCGGTGTCCGAATCGAACTTCTCGGCGGGGCGCTTCAAGAACTTGTGACCGCCAATCTTGGGCGCTCAGGGTTCGCTCACAACCACGCCTTCGAGACGCCCCTTGTCGAGAATATCCAGCAACACCACACTCTGCTTTTCTGTCGGGAGCTTGGAGGGAATCTGCATGGCGACCCTAAGCACGCCGTCTTCCTTCGGCGTGAGCAGATCCTTCTCAAGCAGCGACTGATGGATGCGAGCCCATTCCGCAGCGGGAACAGCCAGCACTTTTCGCTGCGCCTCGATGCCGTTGTCGATCCTCTGCGTCTGCTTCGCAGTCTTCACGATCGCTGCCTGATCATCCTGCGGAACAAGTCGATCGTAGAACTCGGGCGGGAGGAGATTGGCAATGGCGTCGGTACGAGCCTGTATCCTCGTCCAGCACGCCTCCTTCTTGCACCACTCGGAAATGTTGGAAATGCCTTGCGGTGGTCTGATGATGTCGTCGTTCACGACCCCCGACACGACAGCGATGGCACTTTCGAGCACCGGATCGACCTTCTGTGCATTCCAGATGCCCAGAAAGTCGATGCTCTCCTTCCTGCGCTTCGTGATGTCACCGAGTACCGCCAGCGTGTAGGCCACGATGTTTGCTCGGTACCCGCCGTTGTACCAAGGCTGCGCAGAAACGATGCGCTCCGTGGCGCGGAAGATCAGGCCACGTGCGACAGCCCTCTTGAAATAGAACTCGTTGAACGCGTCGGATGATTTCTCCCACTCGCTGCCGATTCGGGCGGCGTAGCGCGCAAAGTTCTTCTGGGAGCCAAGATTCACCCACCTGGGGTGGTCATCCCAGACATTCTCGAACTTCGCAAGATCCGTCTTCGTGAACATCTGTGGCTTGGGATGCTCCGCCTTGAAGCGACGCTGTTCCGCAGGCGTGAGCTTCGACTGCGCATCGGCATACTGGCCGCGTGCGCGCTCATAGAACCACCTCGTCTCGCGCGGGGCGCCCTTCTGCGCCGGCGCCCAAATCCGTCGGGAAAACCCTTCCATCCGCACATGGAACGGGTGGTTCGAGAAGAAGTCGGCGGCATTCACCCGATTCTGGGTGTTCGCATACTCCGATATCCTTGGAACGACCGTTTCGCTCTGTCGGCTGTCGATGACAGACAGCTTCAACTGGACGAATATCTGGGAAAGATCGGCCTTGTCCCGCTTCCGTGTGTGGAACAGCGATGCCGTGGTCTGGCCACCATTGACGATCTGGAGATCGACAACCCTGGTGATCGCCAGACCGGAATCCGTCATCCCTGTCTCGACACTCTGTGCAGTAGCCGTAATCCCGTTGTTGCAGGCAAAGAACATCCCAGGTTCGTTCAGGATCGTCGCCCTTATTCCCTGGTTCACATTGCCGCGCGCCTGCAGGAACGTACGGACGTTCTGCTCAAGCAACCGCGCTCCGAATCTTTCGTACAGGGTCGCCAGCACCTCGGCAGGCATGACCATGAGATAGGATTGATAGGCATCGGTCCCCAGGTGTGCGGGAAGGCAGGCGATGCCCTTGCCGAACATCTGCTCGAAGTCGAGGTCGAGTGGCTCCTTGTGGCTGCGGGAGCTTCGCTGACGATGAAGTCGTGAGATGTCCCAGATGTGGTGAGCAACCGGAACACCTGCCACTTCCGTATCGGGAAGGGCCTGGATTTTCTCGCTGAGCGTGCGCTCGGAGAAGAGAACCAGGTTGACCTGCCGAATGGCGTCCTTGCGATCCGCAATCTGCCTGGCAAGGCCGTACTCCGGCGATGTGACCTCCAGTTCGCCGGCCAGGCCCTTGTTGGCGCTGGCCTCGAAGAAGTTGGCAACACGCTTGAATGCCGCGGCCACTTCCGTTCTGGTGAGCGATGCTAGCTCGTTTCGGGAGTCGAAGTCCGCGATGAAGAGGTCCAGAACTCCTTCGTCATTGAACCAGTAGCCGTCCACGCGCATACCACGCTGCGCCCGGAAATGGCAGAGTTCGAACCCTTCCGTGAAGCCTGTCTCGACAAGGTCGTTCGCGATGGCCTCCATGAATTCGGAGAGCTGGAAGCTGCCATTGGCCTCGGCGCCCGCCAAAAGTTCCTGTCGGAAGTCGTGGAAGAACTCTTCGTCGGTCTGCTCCATCAATCCTCCCCGAAGATGGATGCTTCGTCACACTTGTACGGAGCAATCGTTTCCAGCCTGATGTCGTAGGCCACGTTGGCAATCCCTGGCGGCAGTTGCGACCGCATCAGACGCGGAAATCCGTCACCAACACGATAGCTGCGCACGTCGCTGACGACAAAGCGAGGCTCATCGTAGTCAGGGAGCGGCGCGTAGCCGTGCGCAACCAGCTTCCGGTCAAAGGCCTCGACGGCGTCCGCCTCGCCGAGCCGTGCCTGGACTGCAGTGACGATCTCGTTGAGCGATCGAGCTCCTGCCGCGTCGGCCAGACTGCTCAGCCGGTACACGCGCAGGAACAGCGCATCGTTCAGGGATTCGAGCTGGTCTTCCGATGAAATGCGGACGCTGCTCCGCTCTGCGCCAGAGAGCGATTTGACCTCGACGGCTGTGTTGCCAAAGATGAAATCCTGATGTGATCGTTCCGGACCGAGCCAGGCCTCGACGGCGTCACTGCTCGACATCTGCCGATCGATCAGTTCCGTCAGAAAGACGATTTCGGCGAAGAGACCGCGGACTTCCTCGATGGACAGGTGCTGACTCCGGCCTGACAGGAAGGTCTTCCAACGGCGGATGTGTGCCAGAGAGATCGCGAGAGAACTCGCCGAGTCGGTGGCGTGCTCCAGCGAGGATGCAAGGGTGCGGCACAGTCCTTCGAAGAGATCGCGGTCGACCTGCCTTTCAAGGGCGAGGACCAAGTGCTGCTGTCCCTGATCTCCGGCACGAAGATCGACATCGATGCCGTTCACCGTGACCGCGTTCTTCCGGTACTGGGCTGCGTGGTCGCCCTGAAGCTCCACGATGAACAGGCAGGCGCCACTGGCATCGCGTCCCCAGAAACAGGGCACGGCCGTTCCCACCGCAACCTGGCGGACATTGAAGTCCGCTCCCGGAACGGCGATGTCATCCCACGGAGAGGACTCAGGCATCGTAGTCATCCTCCTCGTCAGGATCGTCGGCGTAACCCTGCATCTGCTGGAGCCAGACCTTGTTCACGACGACATTGATGGTCGTCGAATAGTCCCCGTAGGGAAAACTGACGCCGAAGGCGGCGATCGGTCCCGTCACGGCCTCGCCCTTGGGCTCCAGGCTGTGAATCATGAGGAGCGGCTTGTTCCGGACCATACGGTAATGTGTGTCGGATACCGCTCCTGAGCCATCTTCGCCGCCAGCCAGCGTCCTGGCCTCATTGCGTTGTGCGTCGCTGAGCCCGAGCTTCTCGTCGCCACGCGAGGCAACCCTGTCCTTGTTCAGGCGCCACGAAGTGCCGTTCGGCTGATCCTTCCCGACGACGCGCACCTGATTCCTCAGGGTGAACGGGTTTTCACCGCCTGAGCCACCCGAAGGGGAAATCAGCAGAACATCGGCCAGCGGGCGCTTCGTCGCAATCCGTTCGAGATAGCTCACCACGTCCGACTTCTGTCCGGCAAAGGTCGAATGGCATTCGAACCGGGTGAGGAAGTCGTCGATCACCTCGACAGGCACGTCCCTGAAGATGACGCCCTTTTCGGTGGACTCCTCCGGTCGCCCGCCGAATCCACTTCGCCAGTGATCGCCGATCAGCGCAAGGTTCCTGGCATTCACGTCAGGGTCGGTGGAGACAATGTAGCTCTCCCGCAGTCGTCCACTGAAACTCTGCTCGACCGTGACCTCCTGGCCCGATCGCATCTTGTTCGCCGCCGTGATCAGCAGGCTGTCCGGATGCGAGCGGACGTACAGGCCAAAATCCTTCGGGCTGAGGCGATCGCGCCGCATGCGCTTGACCTGCTGTACAAGCTCTTCGGCGGCATCGGCGATGTGGGAGTACCAGTTGATCGAGTCGCGCGAGAGATGGACGCGGCAGAGGTCCTCGAAGCCCGGCCGGTAGCCGAACCAGCGGCCCATCTGCATGAGGGTGTCGTACATCTTCGTATTGCGGTACATGTAGCTGACGGTCAACCCCTCGATGGTCAAGCCTCGGGAGAGGCTCAGACCACCGACCGCGACCGCGGTCAACCCGACTCCTTCCTTCGCGTAGCGGGCGTAGTCGAGCACCTCGTCACTCTTGCTGTTGATGACATAGAGGTGGAGGTGCTCGAAGACGCCGCTGAGGGCAGTCTTCACTTCCGCCCAGGTAAACCCAGCATCGGCATACTCGGCATCGAAGGCATGCTTCAGGCCCTGCATGTACGCGTTTCTTGAGGAAACCTCTTCCGGCATCGCGTAGTTGGCGAGAACCGCTTCCCTGATCTTCTTCTCCCTGAGACTCAGGAAGTCACGCACGGCCTTCTGAACGGGCACGAAGCGCGACACATTGACCATCATTGAGCAATGCTTGCTGGTCTGCCCACGCAGGTTCCGGATGGCGCGGGCGACGATGAATTCGTCGAGTGCGCGATAGAGGCTGGGGGGCAACTCGTGGACGGGATCGTCACGCTTGTGGGCGTACGGGATGAGATCCTCGCAATCGTCGATCGGCCTCACGATCGATTGACTGGTCGCCTCGTCGAGGAACACCTTCTCGGCACCGAAGTACGTCGTTGGCGCGTCCAGGCAATAGATGAAGTCGCGCGGGAACAGCTCCTCACGCACATCATCGCCATAGGCGTCGGGGTTGATGAAGATGTTGGCGAACGGTGTCGCCGTGTAGCCGACATAGCACGATTTCGCGAACAGCCCGAGGATGCGCCGGATCATCGCATTCGTTCGGGTCGGATCCAGATCCTCCTTGTTCGTGTTGATCGACGCGTTGTCGGCCTCGTCGTCAATCAGCAGCATCGGCACGTCGGAAATCCGGCCATCGCCCTCGGCGTTCAGCTCCTTCAGCCACTTGTGAAGAGCCGTGAGCGTCGTGACGTTCTTCTTGATGACCAGAATGATCGGCTTGCTGAAGTCGTTGATCTTCCAGCCGCTCTTTTCCGCCGTGTTCTTGTTGAAGTCCTCGTTGATGTTGGTGAGGGTGGCCGGATGCGGATAGCCCGGCGCGAGGCCGACACCGATGTTGCGACGATCCTCGGGATCGCTGGATCGGCCGATGAAAGCCTCATCGATGCGCTGCTGCGTCTGCTTGCGCAGATTGTTGTGAATGCCGGCGACGACGATGATGAACTTGTAGCCAGCGTCGGCGGCGCGTGCTATCAGGCCGGTGTAGTTGGCCGTCTTGCCCGACTGCACATGACCGATGACAAGTCCGCGACGGTTCCAAGTTGTGCCCTCGCTCAACGGGTCCTGCAGGTGGCCGAGAATGCGGGTCGTCACATCGCTCAGCGACTGGACCATCTGCGGTGGCCAACCTTCCTTGAGAAGAAAGTTTCCATAGGATTCCGCATAGGTCCAGGCGACATCCTCACGCTTGTGGACCCACTGATCATCATGCTTCGCAGTGACATCCACCAGCGAAACACCGGCACCCATGCGCGTGTCGACCGAGATCATCGCCTCGGTGACGATATTGCGGAGATCACCCGTATAGCCGAAGATCGCGGCGATCTGTCTCGCCTTCTCCTCCACCTGCTCGCGCGTCGGCGTCTCGGCCATGTTGGCAAGGCCCGAGATGAGCGCGTTGGCGATGTTCCGTTCTTCCGTGATGACTGTGAGGCTCATGCAAAGGTCTCGCTGATGAATTTTTCGGCCAGTTCGATCTGGCCATCGAAAAGGTGCGTCGAGCGCACGATCTGGAGAAAGGCATTCGGATCGCCCGGCCCGTCGCCGTAGAGCACCTTCCTGAGACTCTTCAGGCGCTCCAAAGTCTGACTTTCATCCACCGCCCTCTGGTTGAACTCGCGCGGATGGGTCGAGTAATCGGAATAGATCATCTCCACCGGCAGGGAGGCGGCAATCGAATCCAGCAGGACACGAAGCAGATCCGCATTCTCGGGCGAGAGTCTTGTGCCCAGGGATGCGATGAGCGGGTGCTGCTCGTTGATTGCGAAACGGATGCCGCCGTGATCGGCGTAGCGCTCCCAGAACGGGGCCTGGCTTTCCTGAAAAAGCCTCTGCCCGCGTCCCCGATGCACCGTCACGCTGCGGGCAGTGATCCTGTTGATGATCTGACGCAGGCGCTCCCGCACCGCATGCGGCGGGCGGGCACGCGATTTCTTGATGTCGATGGTCCAGGCTTCGTCCAGACTGTTGGGAAAGTCGATCTGTACCCGCGCCAACTTGGTGGCCTCACCCTTCGGCACGAGTCTGAACCAGTCGCCCCAGGCCATCAGGCGGCCGTTTCGATAGACGTAGCCCCCCTGATTGGAGATGAAGTCACTGCGATCCTGGTAGTAGTCGTACTCGGACGCGGACAGACGACTGTGGTGTGGAAGCACGTAAGGCTGCAGGCGCACCTCGGCCTCGCCGATGCGGACGATCTCCTCCGGAAGCACCTGGGTGGCAGGATTCTTCCTGCAGAAGGGGTCGAATGCCGTAATCGGACGACCATTGACGGTGAGAGAAATCCTGGCATGTCCCTTGATCTCACCCGAGAGAAACCGGTGGAAGACAAGTGACAGATGTCTGCCCACCGCCTCAAGCTTCTCATTGACGATCTCGTCTCGACGATCCCCGGCCTCGTCCTCCATCAATCGGTCGAGCTCTCGCCAGATAACGGCCGTGCCCCGGGCGCCGAGCCGTTCGACATAAGGCAACCCATGGATGTCCGCATCGTCCAGGATGGAAAGAATCCAGTCGTCGGCAGCATCGATGCGATCCAGATTCCATTCGGCTCCGCAGACAGTTCCATCGCGCGTGCTCACAACGGTCAGCGAGCGACATTGGGAAAACGAGGCTGTCTTCAGGCCAAGGCCGAAGCGCCCAAGATCCTTCGGCGACCGATGCTGCCTGGGGTTGCCGGTCCCATGACGCATCGCATCGAGCAGCTCGTCTTCCGTCATCCCCCTGCCGTTGTCGAGGATGACCATCACAGGATGCTCACCGGACACATCGCAAATGATGTCGATGGTGTCCGCGCCAGCGGAAATGCTGTTGTCGATCAGATCGGCAATCGCAGTTTCGAGCGAGTACCCAAGGTCCCGCATCGATTCGGAAAGGCAGGCCGCGCTCGGCGGATGACTGCGATCACGAGCCATCGGCTTCCTCTTGCGTCTTCTCGTGAGTCACGTGCATGGTAAGCTCCGAATTGCTGCTTCGGGTGTCGTCTTCATCCGTTCGCATTGCCAAGCGGAAGCGCGGAGCTGCCATTTCTGCAGACATTCAGGCGGAAGATGCTCAAGACCATGCGCGTTCCTACCACTCCGCAGCGCAGCCGCATGATGTCGAGCATTCGCGGAAAGAACACCCGGCCGGAACGGATACTTCGCTCCCTCCTTTTCGCCAGGGGTTTTCGATATCGACTTCATGTGCGGGGGCTGCCCGGCTCCCCCGACCTTGTGTTCCCGAAGCGCAGAGCAGTGGTGTTCGTCCATGGCTGCTTCTGGCACCGACATGAAGGCTGCCGCTACACAACCACTCCCAGGACCAATGAAGATTTCTGGCGGCAGAAATTCCAGGGAAATGTCGCTCGCGACAGGCGCCATGCGGAGATGCTCCATGCTCTCGGCTGGCGCGTGGCGGTCGTCTGGGAGTGCGCCTTGAAGCACTCGGTCGAGGAGACTGCGCAAGCGGTTGAGGAGTGGCTGCATGGCGATGAAGATGTCCTGGTGATTGGTCAGAGCATTGACTAGCCCGCTTCGGCAAGCACCGGAAGCTGTTCTGGCAGGTTTCGCGGCACGCTTCCCGCCGGCCTCTTCTGTACGGCATCACCAGCCTGCCTCCGCCTCCTCCTGCTCATCTCGTTCAGAAGACTACGAACGATCTTGGCCAGTTTGTGGGCAAGCAACGGAGGCACCGCATTGCCGACCTGGGTGTACTGCTCCGTGCGGTTGCCCGCGAAGACGTAGTTGTCGGGAAACGTCTGGAGCCGTGCTGCTTCCCTGACCGTGAGACTTCTGCATTGGGAGGGGTCGTAGTGGATGTAGTAGTGCCCGTCCTTGGCAATGTGAGCCACCACCGTGGTGGACGGTTCGTTCCTGCACTGCACGCGGAACCGATCCTTGAACGGGATCGCTTCGGATTCCCGATCGACATGCACATTGATGTGATCGGGAAGCAGCTTGGGAGGGAACACATCCAGCCGTGGGCAATATCCCCATAAATGAGCGAAGCTGGCCGAGAAAAGATAGCGAGCAAGATCGGATGCCATGTGCGCGCGCGCTTCATGCTGACAGACACCACCCAGGCTTCGGTCGTGAAGCCATTGCTGAAGCTCGGTCGGCTTCTTCGGCCTTCTATAGCCTCGTGAAATGAAGGCGCCACCGGTCGTGGTGCTGGTTGCCGCAGCGGCAAAGGCACGCATTGTCCCGATCATGACGGACTCGTTTTCTGTCCTCCATCCCTTGACGTAAGAGGGGGCAGCCTGAACAGCCTTGCGCCATGCCTCCACTGAATCGCCACGCGACAGCTTGCTGCGGATTCGGGGAAGATCGTCAATGGCCTGTTTGACCGTGACAGGCCTTGCTACTGGTGCCAGCAACTGGTGTTGAGGCATGTCCAGCCCCTTTCTCACTCCGAGCAGAATCACGCGATGCCTGCTTTGCGGGATCCCATGGCGCTCAGAATGGATAAGGTAGTCGGTGGGTTCCAGCGAACTGCCGTCGCCCTTCTTGGTGAAGGATCGGATCTCATATTCGAGCCCCTCGGTCGGCATCGAAAGATCCGCAATGATCTTCTCGAACATCGGGTCGCCGGAGTGCTTTGAGGAAAGCAGACCCTTGACATTCTCCATCACGAAGATGGTGGGCTTGTGCACCTGGATGATTCTCAGGTACTCCCTGTAGAGGAAGTGCTTTTCATCCTTGTGAAAGTCCTTGTCGTTGGCGCGTCTGGAGCGCCCCGCCAGCGAATACGCCTGGCAGGGCGGGCCGCCGATCAGCACCCAGGTTTCCTGCCCCTTCAGTGCAGCACGAATTTCCCTGTCGATACTGGCTTCGTCGGACTTGCCAAGCTCCAGGCACCTCGCCTCGGCGGCAGCATGCTCGAAGGCGCTGGCCACGGCAGGGATCCTGCGGAAAGCGGCCTCATCGATCTCGCCCCGTATGTAGCTGTAGTAGTGCTTGACGTCCTTGGTGCCACGCAAACGCCTGAACACTGCCCTGAGCGTCAGCGTGCGATGTGCGACAGCATCCTTTTCAATGGAAAGGGCGATCTCGAAGAATGGCTGCCGCTTGTGGCCCTGCAGGGAAGCAAATCCTTCCCCGAGCCCTCCTGGGCCAGCAAAAAGATCAATTATGGGAACTGGCACGCCAGCAATCCTCCCCTTGGTTCTTTCCCGAACGTGATTCGGTTGCCGATTTGGTGCACGCTCACTCTGCCTCCGGCTTCTTCTTGCTGATGCTTTCGGCGATCCACCGATCCAGCTCCGAGCGGCGGAAGCGCCAGGTACCTCCAAGCTTGAACGCCGGAATCTCGCCTTTCTGGGCAAGGCGATAGACCGTCCGTTTCCCGGCTTTGAGGTAGGCCGCGACCTCCTCAAGCGTGAGGATCTCGCTCTCGACTTCAGTCATCCGGAAACCATCCGATCTGGCCTTTCGTAGATTACGATTGCCAAGTTTAGCCAATTCTACCAAGCTGCGGTAGGCGCTGGCCAACTCCGCAATCCCGGGAGCATTGCACGGTTGATCGCCAGCTCGCCCCGGGAATCCGGTCATGCCGGAGTTCCCATTCCCTGCGGCGCAAAGCGAGAGCGCGCCACAGCATCTGGCCATCCGCTTCAACGGGGAATGGCACGATGGGACAGACCAAACGCCGCGCATCCGCATGGCCTTCGCTGGCCGTGCTGTTGGCCGTGTCGTTCTCGGCCCTGCAGCCTGCCGTCGCCGCCGACGGCGTCGCCATGGAGCGTGAGCAGCTCACCGCGCTCGCCCGCCAACTCGACCTGATCGACCGCCTCGCCGAGCACGCCGCCAATACCGCTCCGCAGGAACGCGCCCGCTACCACTTCGACTACGCCCGACTGCGCGCCGACCTGAAGCGCGTTCGCGCCGGCTTGCAGGACTACCTCGTGCCCCAGCGCGCCCAGCCGCGCGATCCCGTCCCGCTGGCCGGCGATTACGTCCACCGCGACCGCGCCGACGACGAGGAGCCGTCGCCATGACGCCCTCTGCCGATCAGGTCGCCGCCTTCCAGGCCAACGGCGGCTTTGCGCCTTCGGCCGTCTCTGCCGTGGTGCTGGGCTTCGTGTTCGCCGTGTTGCTGCTGTGGGGCGTGTGGGCCATGCGCACCGCCTACGTCGGCTGGGCCGAGCACCGCATCACTGAACGTCAGTTCCTCGCCGTCGTCGTGCGCTTCGTGGCGATGTACCTGGTGCTGACCTTCTTCCTCCTCTCCTGACCGTCACGAAAGGCCATACGCCATGAACATGCCACCGACACCCCATCGCATTTCGTCCCGCATCGCCGCACCGCTGCTGCCGCTGGCGCTCGCAGGCCTGCCGCTGTCGGCCTTCGCGCAGGGCCTGCCGACCATGGAGGACCCTTCGCGCGGCCAGGGCAGCGGCATCCTGCAGACCTTGCAGAACTACGGCTACGACATCGTGCTGCTGATCGCGCTGCTGGTGGTCGCATCGATGTTCGTCGGTGTCTGCTATCACGCCTACACGCGCTACTCGGAGATCCACACCGGCCGCGCCACCTGGGGCCAGTTCGGCCTGACGGTCGCCGTGGGCGCGATCCTGCTGGTGGTCGGCATCTGGCTGCTCACCAAGGCCACCGGCGTGCTGTGAGGGCGGCAAGCGATGGCCGTCCCCTCGGAGACCCCGCAAGACACGCTGGTGAGCTTCCTGCCGCACCGGCTGAATCGCCAGCCGGTGGTCGTGCGCGGGCTGACCGCCGACGAGTTGTGGATCTGCGCCGGCCTGTCGGCCGCAGCCGGATTCGCACTCGGCCTGCCGCTGGCCTGGCTCACGCACAGCATCGCCATGGTGCCGACGCTGATCGTCGCCGGCATCGCGCTGGGCGTCTTTGTCGGCGGTGGCTTCCTGCGCGCGCAGAAGCGCGGCCGGCCCGACACCTGGCTGTACCGGCAGCTCCAGTGGCGGCTGGCCCTGCGGCACCCGGCGCTGGCAGCGCTCCTGGGCGGCCGGCGCCTCATCACCCGCTCGGGCTACTGGACGACCCGGCGCAACGCCGATCGAGGGGCGCCATGAGCCGTTTCAGGAACGAGGTTGCGCACCTGCAGGCGCATGTGAAGACGCTGCGTCTGGGGGCCGGCGCACTGTTCGTGGTGGCGCTGCTGCTCGGCTTCGGTTGGTGGAGTGCGCCGAAGAGTCTGACCATCCATGTGCCGCCGGACCTGCGCTCGGGCAGCACGCGCAAGTGGTGGGACGTGCCGCCCGAGAGCGTGTATGCCTTCTCGTTCTACATCTGGCAGCAGGTGCAGCGCTGGCCCACGAACGGCGAAGAAGACTATCCGCGCAACCTGCGCGCGCTGTCGGCCTACCTGACGCCGGGCTGCCGGGCCTTCCTGCAGCAGGACTACGAGTACCGGCGCGCCAGTGGCGAGCTGCGTCAGCGCGTGCGCGGCATCTACGAGATTCCCGGCCGCGGCTACGGCGATGATCCGGCCACGCGCGTCAAGGTGGTCTCCGACCGCGACTGGATCGTCACGCTCGACGTGAGCGCGGACGAATACTACGGCTCCGAGCAGGTCAAGCGCGCCCTGGTGCGCTACCCCATCAAGGTCGTCCGGCTGGACATCGACCCCGAGCGCAACCCCTTCGGCCTGGCGCTGGACTGCTACGCCAGCGCACCCCAGCGCATCGAACCGCCGCCGACGCCGACCCAGGCCGGCGTGCCCGCCAACGCCCCCGGCCACCTGCAGGGAGACTCCCCATGAAGCCCGTTGCCTTGTCGGCCCTGGCCAGCGTCCTGCTGATCCTCGGTGTCGTGCCGGCCAGCCAGGCCGTGGAAATCCTGCGCTGGGAGCGGCTGCCCCTGCCGGTGCCGCTGGTGGTCGGCCAGGAGCGCGTGGTCTTCATCGACCGCAATGTGCGCGTCGGCGTACCGGCCAGCGTCGGCGACCATCTGCGCGTGCAGAGTGCGGGCGGCGCGATCTACCTGCGGGCGAGCGAGCCGATTCCGCCCACGCGGCTGCAACTGCAGGACGTGGAATCCGGCGCGCTGATCCTGCTCGACATCGCCGCCGAGCCGGCGAAGGACGGCCAGGCGCCGCTGGAGCCGGTGCGCATCGTGGAAGCGGAGGCCCCCGCGAAGCGCTACGGCGGCGGTGCAGCAAGTGGCGCGGACGAGCAGGCCGATGCGCCCGCAGACAAATCCGTTCCCCGGCGCGAAACGCCGGTATCGGTCGTGCTGACGCGCCATGCCGCGCAGAACCTGTACGCGCCGCTGCGCACCGTCGAGCCGGTCGCCGGCATCGGGCGCGCAAACCTGCGCCGCGGCCTCGCGCTGGACACCTTGCTGCCGACACTGCCGGTGCATGCGCGGGCACTGGCCGCGTGGCGCCTGGAAGACCAGTGGGTGACGGCCGTGCGGCTCACCAATACCTCGGCGCGCTGGCTCGACCTCGACCCGCGCGCCCTGCAGGGGAACTTCGTGGCGGCGACCTTCCAGCATCCGAACCTGGGGCCGGCCGGCACCGCGTCCGACACCACGGTGCTCTACCTGGTCACGCGCGGCCACGGCCTGGCCGAGTCGCTGCTGCCGGCGCTGAGCCCGATCGACGCCACCGTGAACCTGCCGCCGGCCGCTGCGGCCGGTTCGACCGGAGGAGCGCGCGATGAAGAGTAATCCGCTGCTCAAGTGGCTGCTGATCCCGATGGCGCTGCTGCTGGTGTTCGTCGGCATCAAGCTGTTCTCCGGCGCCCCCGGCGGCCAGCCCGCCCCCAAGGGCGCGGCCAGTACGCTCACGCCCGAGGAGATGAAAGCCCTGGGCATCGCAGGCGACACGCCGCGCGATACCGTCGCCACGCTGGTGGCCCAGGTGAAGCAGTTGCGCACCGAGCTGCAAAGCGCGCTCGGCGACAACAAGCAGCACAAGGCCGAGAACGAGCGCCTGCGTGCCCGGGAAAGCGCGATCGACCAACGCATCCAGAGCGCGCTGGAAGGCGAACGCAACCGCCTGGAGCAGGAGCGTAACCAGGTGGCCAGCGACAGGCAGCAGACCCAGGGGCTGCTGCAGGATCTGCAGCGGCAACTGGACGGTCTTTCCGGCAAGGGTGGCCCGTCCGACCTGCCCGTCGGGCTGGGACTGGAAGAGGGTGACGGCAAGCGCTTCAACCGCGGCGTCGGTGGCACGCAGTGGGTCGAGCCCGACGATGCCAAGGTCGACGCCAAGAACGGCAGCAAGGAGCCGAGCTTTCCCCTGAGCTTCGGGCCGGCCCAGAAGAGCCTGTCGGCCGCAGTGGAATCCGTCGCCGACGTCGGCAGCCGCGCCGTGGGCGCATCCACGAAGGCTGTCTACACCGTGCCGTCGAACTCGACGCTCATGGGGTCGATTGCCATGACGGCGCTGATCGGGCGCGTGCCGATCGATGGAACCGTCAACGACCCGTACCCGTTCAAGGTGCTGATCGGCCCGGACAACCTCACGGCCAACGGCATCGACATCCCCGACGTGGCCGGCGCCGTGGTCAGCGGCACGGCCTCGGGCGACTGGACGCTCTCGTGCGTGCGCGGGCAAATCCGCTCGGTCACGTTCGTGTTCCAGGACGGCACCATCCGCACGGTGCCGGAGGACAGCAGCAAGGGCAGTAGCAGCGGCGGCAACTCGGGGCACAACGGCGCCAGCATCCAAGGCGGCCTGGGCTGGATCAGCGACCCCTACGGCATTCCGTGCGTCAGCGGCGAGCGGCGCAGCAACGCCCAGCAGTACCTGGGCAGCCAGGCACTCATCACCGCGGCCGGCGCCGGCGCCGCTTCGCTCATCAAGTCCGACAACGGCAGCGTGGCCGTGGTCGCCAACAGCAACGGCTCGCTGGGCACCGTCGGCATCAGCGGCAACGAAGCGATGGGCCGCATCCTCGCGGGCGGCGTGCGCGACATGGCCGATTGGGTCAACAAGCTCTACGGCCAGGCCTTCGCGGCGGTCTACGTGCAGCCCGGCGCCAGGGTGGCCGTGCATCTGGAGCAGCCGCTCGACATCGACTACGACGCCAAGGGGCGTCGGGTCCACCACCGCACCGGAGAAGCCCATGCCTCGGATCTGGATTGACGCGGCCGCCGTGCTGCTGGCGGCCACCCTGCTCGGCGGCTGCGCCACCAGCAAGGAGAAGCTGCTGCCACACGGCGACAGCACCATGCTCGACATCTGGCATCAGGAGACCGGCGGCAGCGCGGGCGGCGGCCAGGCCGCGCGGCAACTGCTCGATGCGCGCCAGGGCCTGCGCCGGCCGCTGGCCGATGCCGATGTGCAGGCGGCGCCCGGCGTGCAGGCGCGCTACACCCGTACCGCGCAGAACGAGATCTACCGCCAGTTCCACCGCCTGCCGAATCCCGACCTGGTGATGTACGTGTTCCCGCACCTGGCGGGCACCGACCCGGTGCCGGTGCCCGGCTACAGCACGGTGTTCCCGCTCTACCAGCGCGTGCAGTACGCGATGCCGGGTGAACGCGTGGAGGACTACTGATGGCCTGGTCGCTGCCGTGGTCACGCAAGCCCGACGCATCGCCTGCTGACGCCGTGGATGCGACCGATGATGCCTGGGCACGGCACGTGGCGGCCTTGGTGGCACAGGGTGTCGCCGAGCCGGGCAGCGCGCTCGGCCGGGGCCGGCGCAGGCCGGCCACCCAGGCCGACCACGATGCGCTCTATGGCGTCGCGCCGTCGTTCGCGGACTTGCTGCCCTGGGTCGAGTACCTGCCCGGCAGCAAGTGCATGTTGCTGGAAGATGGCCAGTCGGTGGCGGCCTTCTTCGAGCTGGCGCCGGTCGGCACCGAGGGCCGCGAGATGGCCTGGCTGTGGCAGGCGCGCGATGCGCTGGAGAACGCCCTGCAGGACTCCTTCGACGAGTTGGACGACAACCCCTGGGTGGTGCAGCTCTACGCCCAGGACGAGGCCAACTGGGACAACTATCTGCGCTCCCTGGCGAACTATCTGCAGCCGCGTGCGCAAGGCAGCGCATTCAGCGACTTCTACCTGCGTTTCTTCGCCCATCACCTGCGGGCCATCGCCAAGCCGGGTGGCCTGTTCGAGGATACTGCCGTGACGCGCCTGCCTTGGCGCGGCCAGGTCCGGCGCGTGCGCATGGTCGTCTACCGCAGCACGTCCGCGGCCCCGGCCTCGCGGCGCGGCCAGTCGCCCGAGCAGGCGCTGACGACGATCTGCGACCGCCTCGTCGGCGGGCTGGCGAATGCCGGCGTGAAAGCCCGGCGTCTCGGCGCGGCGGACATCCACGCCTGGCTGCTGCGCTGGTTCAACCCGAATCCGACTTTGCTCGGCGCCACTGCCGAAGATCGGGAACGCTTCTACGCGCTGACCCGCTACCCGGAAGAGCGGGAGGAGGGCGAGATCGAACTCGCCAGCGGCACCGACTTCGCGCAGCGCCTGTTCTTCGGCCAGCCACGTTCGGACGTGCCCAACGGCCTGTGGTTCTTCGATGGCATGCCGCATCGGGTGATCGTGATGGATCGTCTGCGCACGCCGCCGGCGACCGGCCATCTGACCGGTGAGACGCGCAAAGGCGGCGATGCCATGAACGCGCTGTTCGACCAGATGCCCGAGGATACGGTGATGTGCCTGACGCTGGTCGCCACACCCCAGGACGTACTGGAGGCGCACCTCAACCACCTCGCCAGGAAGGCCGTCGGCGAGACCCTGGCCTCGGAGCAGACCCGGCAGGACGTGCAGCAGGCGCGCGGGCTGATCGGCAGCGCGCACAAGCTCTACCGTGGCGCGCTGGCGTTCTACCTGCGCGGCCGCGACCTGGCCCAGCTCGATGCGCGCGGCCTGCAGCTCGTCAACGTGATGCTCAACGCCGGCCTGCAACCGGTACGCGAAGAGGACGAGGTGGCGCCGCTGAACAGCTATCTGCGCTGGCTACCGTGCGTGTTCGATCCGGCTGCCGACAAGCGCCAGTGGTACACCCAACTCATGTTCGCGCAACACGCGGCGAACCTGGCCCCGGTCTGGGGTCGCAGCCAGGGCACAGGGCATCCCGGCATCACGTTCTTCAACCGAGGCGGCGGTCCGATCACCTTCGATCCGTTGAACCGCCTCGACCGGCAGATGAACGCGCATCTGTTCCTGTTCGGCCCCACGGGTTCGGGCAAGAGCGCGACGCTCAACAACATCCTGAACCAGGTGACGGCGATCTACCGGCCGCGCCTGTTCATCGTCGAGGCGGGCAACAGCTTCGGCCTGTTCGGCGACTTCGCGGCACGGTTGGGTCTCACCGTGCATCGAGTGAAGCTCGCGCCGGGCGCGGGCGTCAGTCTGGCGCCGTTCGCCGACGCCTGGCGCCTGGTCGATACGCCGAGCCAGGTACAGACGCTGGACGCCGATGCGCTCGACGAAGACCAGACCGATGCCGGCATGGCCGTGGAAGGCGACGAGCAGCGCGACGTGCTCGGCGAGCTGGAGATCACTGCACGGCTGATGATTACCGGCGGCGAGGACAAGGAAGAAGCGCGCATGACGCGCGCCGACCGCAGCCTGATCCGCCAGTGCATTCTCGATGCGGCCCAGCATTGCGTGGCGGACAGACGCACGGTGCTCACGCGCGATGTGCGCGAGGCACTGCGCGAGCGCGCCCGCGACGCCACGCTGCCGGAGATGCGGCGCGCACGGCTGCTGGAGATGGCCGACGCCATGGATATGTTCTGCCAGGGCGTGGACGGCGAGATGTTCGACCGGTCCGGCACGCCGTGGCCCGAGGCGGACATCACCATCGTGGACCTGGCCACCTTCGCGCGCGAGGGCTACAACGCCCAGCTCTCGATTGCCTACATCTCGCTCATCAACACCGTCAACAACATCGCCGAGCGCGACCAGTTCCTGGGCCGACCGATCATCAACGTGACGGACGAAGGCCACATCATCACCAAGAACCCGCTGCTCGCGCCCTACGTGGTCAAGATCACCAAGATGTGGCGCAAGCTCGGCGCCTGGTTCTGGCTCGCCACGCAGAACCTGGACGACTTGCCGAAAGCGGCCGAGCCCATGCTCAACATGATCGAGTGGTGGATCTGCCTGTCGATGCCACCCGATGAAGTCGAGAAGATCGCGCGCTTCCGCGAACTCAACGCTTCGCAGAAGGCGCTGATGCTCTCGGCACGCAAGGAGGCCGGCAAGTTCAGCGAGGGCGTCATCCTGTCCAAGTCGATGGAAGTGCTGTTCCGCGCTGTGCCGCCCAGCCTCTACCTGGCGATGGCGATGACCGAGCCCGAGGAGAAGGCCGAACGCTTCCAGTTGATGCAGCAGCACGGCATCAGCGAGCTGGATGCCGCCTTCCGCGTGGCCGAGAAGATCGACCGTGCGCGGGGCATCGAACCGCTGGCGCTGGACACGTTGGCCTGACGGGAGCGACACGATGCGCATGCCTTCCTTCGCCCGCCGTCATCCCCGGATCGGTCTGCTGATCGTGGTGACGATTGCGGTGGCCTCGTGGATGCTGCTGCGCGCGCCGCAACCGGCAACCGAGTCCATGCCCCTGGCCGCCGCCGGGTCCGAAGCGTCGAAACCGGCCGGCCCGCCCTGGCTGTATGGCCGTGCCGATGCGCGCTTCACGGTGGTCGGGTACGCCGACCTGGAGTGTCCGTACTGCCGGGCCTACTTCCCCGCGCTCAAGCGCTGGATCGACGCCCATCCCGAGGTGAACTGGCAGTGGCACCACCTGCCGCTGTCCATGCACGAGCCGGCCGCGACTGCCGGGGCACGCCTGGCGGAGTGCGCGGGCGAGACGGGGGGACATACCACGTTCTGGCAGGCCGTGGCGTGGCTCTACGCGAACACCCGTGGCGACGGGCAGGGTGTGCCGGCGAGCCTGCACTATCCCGAGCTCACGCCAGCCATGCAGGGCTGTCTCGAGAGCGATCGCCCCGATGCCGTCATCCGTGCTCAGGCGGTGGAAGCCGCGGAGCAGGGCATCGCGGCCACACCGGCCTTGCAACTGCGCGACCGCGAGACCGGCAAGACCCTCCTGCTGCACGGGCCTGTCGAAGGTGATGCCTTGCTGTCGGCCATCGACCTGCTCGCCGCCAGCGGTACGACCGTTGCCGAACCTGCCCATTCCGAAGACATGCCCACCGGCGGTGCCGGTGACATGCCCAGGTAGCCATCGATCTTCAAGGCTGCGGCGCGGCTCGTCCGCGTTGATCGAAACCCGTTCGCATCGCATCCCTTGACGCGAACGGCCACCGCATCCGCGGTGGTGGATGCCCGCTCGTCACCCGTTCCATCCCCATCGTCCCCAGGAGGGTTTGCCCTCCAGGGGCAGGCGCCCTCCGATCTCATCCATTGGAGGTTCGCCATGTCTCTTGTCATCGCCGACTCCCGCCCGGAGTCGCTCACCCTGATCGCCGCCCAGCACGAAGACTGGATCATCCGGCAGGCCATCACCCTGCTGGAGAACCGCGTGTTCAAGGCCGGTCCAGCGCTGGGCAGTCCCGCCGCCGTGCGCGACTACCTGCGCCTGAAACTGGTCGCGGAGCCGAACGAAATCTTCGCCGTCGTGTTTCTCGACAACCAGCACCAGGTGCTCGCCTTCGAGCCGCTGTTCAAGGGCACGGTCGACCAGACTTCGGTGTATCCGAGGGTGGTGGTCCAGCGTGCGCTGGCGCTCAACGCTTCGGCGCTGATCCTGGCGCATCAGCATCCCTCGGGGAACACCGAGCCCTCGGCCGCTGATCGTGCGATCACCGAGCGGCTGAAGAGCGCCCTGGCCACCGTCGATGTCCGGGTACTGGATCACTTCATCGTCGGCAAGGGCAGCCCGTACTCGTTCGCCGAAGCCGGCTTGTTGTAGTCCGCACCGCAGGCGTCCCTTCCGGGGCGCCTGTGGAATTTCTAGCCGGCATGGACGCGGGGCCGTGGCGTCCCAATGACGGACCACTGGGGTCACCCAGCTACTCAGGCGGTATTGCCTGCACGACGCACCTTTTGCGACGCACCTCGCTTGACAATCTACATATAGTGTGTTGATCGTCAGTGGATTCGTATATATAGTGTTAGCACTCTCGGTGGTAGAGTGCTAAATAGCAAAGCTGCCACTTATCCTGAACAAGGAGTACTCCGTGGCAGACGTGCATAAGGTTGTCTTTTACCCGGTCGGAAACGGGGACACCACCCAGATTGTCCTGTCTGGCGGCCGCCGCGTTCTCTTCGACTTTTGCCACCGCGATAGAGCCGAAGATACCGACACCCCGGAAATCGACCTGAAGTCCCGTCTCAAGGACGAACTGAAGGCAGTCGATCGCGACTACTTCGACGTGGTGGCTTTCACTCATGCGGACCTGGATCACATCCAAGGCAGCACCGACTTCTTCGAGCTTCAGCATGCCAAGAAGTACCAAGGCGAAGGCCGGATCAAGATTCGGGAGCTTTGGGTTCCAGCCGCCATGCTGCTGGAGGAGGCCGACAAGGACCATCAGCAGGAAGAGTTTGTACTGCTCCGGCAAGAGGCGCGACACCGCCTACTGGAAGGCAAGGACATCCTTGTGTTCTCGAAGCCGAAGGCGCTCGCCGATTGGCTCGAACCTCGACTGAAAGAACGGGGAGAAGCGGCTTCGGCGCGCGATCATCTCTTCATAGACGCCGGCACAATTGTCCCCGGATTCTCGCTGGCCAGCGATGGGGTTGAGTTCTTCTGCCACTCGCCTTTCATCAAGCATTGTGACGAAGGAGACATCATCCGCAACCGCGCCTCGCTGGTGTTCAACGTACGTTTCCTGGCAGATGGCGCGTATTACGACTACCTGGAAGTGGGCGATGCCACCTGGGAGGAAATGGAAGACATCGTCCGCACGACGAGGTACCACAAGAACGATGATCGCCTCGCCTGGGATCTGTACAACATCCCGCACCATTGCAGCTATCTGGCACTCAACGAGGAAGGCCAGAAAGGCGACAAAGAGACTGAGCCGAAGCCGCTGATCAAGGAACTGTTGCTCCAAGGGAAGCGCGACGCCTACATCGTCAGTTGCAGCAAGCCCATTCCAGACATCAAGGAGTCCTACGAGCAAGTGCAACCACCGCACATCCAAGCCCGCAACACCTACGAGCGCTACTTGAAGGAAGTCGGCGGACGCAAGTTTCTGGTGACGATGGAGGAGCCGAACGCCAACAAGCCAGAACCGATCGTTTTCGAGATTGCCAGCGGCGGCGTTACCTGGAAGCGTTCAGCGTCCATCGGCGCGCCGGCCATCATCACCTCAACTCCGCCGCGCGCAGGCTGACGAGCTGGATGATGCCGGATGCGTACCACGAGCTCGCTAACGTCGTAGAGGTCAAGGACGCCAGCGAACTAACGATCCCCCGTGCGAAAGCGCTGTTTGGCGCGGTCCAGCGTCAGCGCGACTATTCGCTTGTCCAGATTCTCCGCCATCCCGTTGACGGCGATCCGACGCTCGAATGTCTCGTCGTGGAGGTCGAGTGTGACGACGTACCGCCGAAGAATCCGGTCGGCATCCGGTACCGTGAGCGCTTGGCGCTGTGTGTCCCCAATGACCCCAAGAGGCTGATCGAGGTGTTGGCGCTGCGTCAGGACTTCCCGATCCTGATGCATCAGAACCAAGGCGTACCCGGCACCCCTGCGAGCCTATGCCTGTATTTCGAGCCAGCCGGAGCGGTAATGCGCACCTGGACGCCCGAAGCATTCCTTCGTCGCATCCAGTGGTGGCTGGAGAAGAGCGCCCGAGGCGAGCTACACGCGGCGGACCAGCCGGTTGAGCATCTCTTCTTTGCCAGCAAGTACGAACTCGTTCTGCCGTGGAATCTGACCGAACTCCGCAAAGATCCCGCTCTGCGTTTCGCCATCGTTCTCCGGCATGAACGCCCTGACGGCGGTTTCACTTGCTTTCTGGAACCCATTGCGAAGACCGCCCCGCGTGTCAAGACGACCAAGCACATTGAACTGGCGCTGCCCCCCATCGTGCACGGCCTCGTCGAGCGTGATCCTGTAACGCTGGGGCAACTGGCGGATGTACTGGCACGACGCGAGGTAGACCTGATTGGTCCTCTACGGGAAGCGCTACAGGCTGACATCGATGAAGCAGGCACGACCGCCTCGGCTGACGACAAGGGCACGATCATCCTCTTGCATATCCCCATTCGCCGAAGCGTCGATGCCGAGCCCGATGGCGTCGCGCATCGGGCATTCCTCGTACCGATTGGCGGCCTCGAACTCGGCATCGCCTGCGGTGCATTGTTTGTCCATGAAAAACGGTACTACAAGGACCTGCTGAACCAGCAACCAGCAACGGCATGGCGCGAGCAGCCCATCCTGCCCATGGCTGTCCTGACTCAAAACGACCGAACGGCGGCGATGCGTCAATCCGGGGTCACGGAAGAAGGGCCAGCGGGCGTATTGGTCGGCGCAGGCTCGCTCGGCAGCGCGCTGCTAAATCTATGGGGCCGCAGCGGCTGGGGACGTTGGACGGTTATCGACAAGGATCACATCAAGCCGCACAACCTCTCTCGGCACGGTGCCTACGCGCAACACATTGGCGAGACCAAGGCCACGGTGGTCGCAGGATTACATGCCGCCGCAATGGAAGGAGCGACCGAGATTGTCCCAGTAGTGGCTGATGGCTGCGACTTTGCACAGGCGGATGTTGCACAGGCGCTCGCCGGCGCCGCACTGGCCATCGACGCCTCGACCACACTTGAATACCCACGAGCGGCCAGCGTGGTCGATACCCTTCCGCGACATTTCTCCGTCTTCGTCACGCCGAACGGCAACGCTGCAGTGCTGCTTGCCGAGGATGCGAAGCGGATGCAACGGCTTCGCACACTGGAGGCGCAGTACTATCGCGCACTGATCCAGCAGGACTGGGGGAGAGTCCACCTCGACGGCCACGCGAGCACCTTCTGGAGCGGGGCGAGTTGCCGCGACATCTCACTCGTGATGCCTTACTCGCGCATCCTGGGCCAGGCAAGCACGCTGGCGGAGCAGATCCAGGCCGCTGTGGCGCGCGAGGATGCCCTGATTCGGATCTGGCAACGCGATCCTGCGCGTGGCGGCGTCGAGGTGCATGATGTGCCAGCAGTGCCCGAGCGGCGTATCGCGCTGGGTGAGCTTGACCTCTACATCGACGACGGTGTCGAACAACAGTTGCGGGTTTTGCGCCAGCAAAGCTTTCCCAACGAAACCGGTGGCGTGCTGCTCGGGTACTACGATTTCAACATCAAGGCTGTTGTCATCGTCGCCGGTTTGCCAGCGCCCTCCGACAGCAAGGCCAGCCCCGACTCCTTCGAGCGTGGCGTCGCCGGACTTGCTGAAGCGGTCAAGGACGCCGCCAAGCGCACCGCGGGCATGGTCGGCTACGTCGGCGAATGGCATAGCCATCCGCCTGGCCACTCCGCATCTCCGAGCCGGCACGATCTCGTGCAACTCGTCCATCTGGCACTCGGCATGGCCGATGACGGCCTGCCGGCTGTTCAGCTCATCGTCGGAGAGCAAGACCTGCAAATCTTGCAAGGTGCGGTGCAGTGATATGCCAGGCGAGATGATCTTGAAGATATGGGACGTTGAACATGGCGCCTGCGCCATGCTCACACATCGCTCTGCCTACGGCGTGGAAGGGCGCCTGGCGATGATCGACTCGGGTGACAACAGCACCACAGGCTGGAAGCCGAGCACCTACATCAAGCACTACCTGAAGCGCAACGTTCTGGACTACCTGTTCGTGACGAATGCGGACCTCGACCACATCAGCGATCTGAACAACCTGTGGAAAGAAGGAATCACGGTATCCACGTTCTTCCGCAATCGCAGCGTGTCACCCGAAGTCATGAGGATCATCAAGGAGGCCAGCGGCGAACTGACCGAGGACATCGAACGATACTTGGACATTCATGCTGGCTACGTCTACCCCGTGGACGTCCCCTTCGATGAGAGTATGGGAGGCATCTCGGTGCGGACGTTTTGGAACTCGACGCCACCCTTTTACGACACGAACAACCTGAGCATGGTGGCATTCTTCAAGTACGGGCCATTCAAGATTCTGTTTCCCGGCGACCTTGAGGAAGACGGATGGCTGGCGCTGCTCGAACAGCCGGCATTTCGAGCTGAGCTCATCGACACGACCGTGCTCGTGGCATCCCACCACGGCCGAGAGAACGGCTACTGCCGGGCGCTATTCGACTACTGTCACCCGCGAGCGATCGTGATGTCCGACAAAGCAATCGTCCATGATACGCAGGGGATGACTCAGACCTATCGCCAGCGCGTCATAGATCACTGGCCGAACGGAGTTCTTGTCGCCACGACTGGAAAACAGCGCCGTGTGCTCACGACGCGACGCGATGGCTGGATTCAATTCAACGTCAATGATCGTGGCGATTTCACCATCTATACGGAGTGCTATGGATGAGGGACACCAAAAACTACGGCAGCAAGACACTCAAGGGCCGCAACCTCGCATGGCTGGTGGCGACGCTCATCCTGGACTTTCTCGTCCTTCTGGTCCTTGCCTTCCACACCGCGATCGAGGATCTGACGCCGACTCGACTGGCGGCCGTTCGCGCCAGCCTGACCGCACTGTTGCCGATCCCGGTGCTGATCTTCTCGTCGCTGATTTCGGCCGACCACAAGGCCATCCTCGTATTCTGGCGCTGCAAGCATCCGTTGCCGGGTTCGCGTGCCTTTTCCGTGCACGCGCCGGCGGATCACCGCATCGACCTGACGAAGCTGAAAAAGAACGTCGGCGAGTTCCCTGTGGGTGAACGCGACCAGAACGCGAAGTGGTATGGCCTCTACAAGCAGGTCGATTCAGACCCCTCGGTCGTGGACAGCCACAAGAACTATCTGCTGTTCCGCGACATTGCCGCGATGTCGCTGCTGCTCGTGCCCATAGTTCCCGCGGTGATGTATTTCAGTGGGTTGGATACGCCTCGCATTCTGATCTCGACCGCTTGGTTCCTGGGTCAATATCTGGTCGCGGCATTCGCTGCGCGCACGACAGGCATCCGCTTCGTGCAGAACGTGCTGGCCGTGCATGCCAGCCGGAAAGTGACGAACTCGCGGAAGAAGGAGGCTGATGGATAGGTTCTGGTGCAGCCTCGTACACAAGGTCCTCCAGATGGCAGCGTATTGATCTTGACGGGAGCTTCCAGCTTCCCCGTTTTTTGCATCCTGAGCAGCCCATAACGCTCGCTGCTGTTGTCGCGTCAAACCGGAGAGTGCCGATTCCGGTTTGACAGTCGCTTCCATCGCCCCCCTGGAGTCGACTACCCACCCTGATCGTTTTCACGGTGGCTCGACATGCCAGCTCCCATATCCAACCCATTTGTAGCGCAGTGGCGCCTGCTTGCGGCCGGACTCTTGGCTGTGCTGCTCGGCCCCTCCGCCTGGGCCGCCGATGTGCTCGTCGTCACCGACAGCCGTCATCCGGTGCAGGCCCCGGCCGGCGTGCGGATCATCGAGCTGGACCAGGCCACGCGCATCAAGGTCGAACTCGCCGCGCACCTGCCGGCCGACCCGCAACAGGCCGCAGCCCTGGTGCGGCAGCGGTTGCATGACGGCGGCGAGGCCCTTCAACGCCGCATCGGCCACGCCTACCAAGGTGTCGCGGATGCCTGGGGACTGGGCATCGCCAAGATTCCCGCCGTGGTGGTCGATCGACGCTATGTGGTCTACGGCGAGCCCGACGTGTCCCGCGCCGTCGCGCGCATCAACGCCTACCAGAGCGCGCAGCCATGAGCCTCCTGCTGGCATGCCGCCGCCTGCGCGCCACCGTCGCCTCGCTGCTGCTGAGCGCGGCCACGTCGACGTTCGCCCTGGACACCGCCACCATCGTCTCGTCGGCGCTGTCCCCCGACTGCCTCGAATACCGCGTGGTCGGAATCTGCTACTGGCTGTACTGCACGCCCTTCGGCTGCTCGGTGCGCACCTCCGTCAAGGTGCGCCACTACGTCCCCGATGCGGTGGTGTCTAGCTACTCGAATACCGGAGAAAACCCGTGGCTGGAAGTCAGGGCGATGAGCATGCCTAACCCGACCGCGAAGGCTGGCGGTGACGGCACGACCAATCACGACAACGAGAACAACCTCGCCAAGTTCAAGAACGCCGATGTCATCGGCCATCCGGCCGGGATGGTGTTCAGCCAGTTCGCCAGCGCCTCCGGCTACACCTGCGAAGGCGCGGGCACGGCCTTCATGCCGTATCTGCTGAGCACGCTCGACACGATCGCCTGGCGCTACAACATCCCGGAAGCGTTCTACCCCGAAGCGCTCATCCCCGGCCGGCGCGAAATCGGTACGCGCACCGGCCTGAACCTCTGGGGCAACGTGTATCCCCGCGGCGGTTTCTTGCACCAGACCGACGACCACAAGAGCGGCGCCGTGGTCGCGCAGCGCGCCGGCGACATCGTGACGCGCCGCAACCAGATTCACGTGTACCAGCCTCTGCTGGCCAACGCCCGCGACGGCTACTGGCCGGCCGGCGCGCTGATGGAGACCGACGCCTCGACGGGCAAGTGGCAGGAGCTGACGCCCACGCTCTCGAACAGTTGCGTGGTCTTCCCGCACAGCCGCACCCGCGTGCAGGCCCAGCAGGGCGACTACGCCTGGGCATTGTGGCGGCCGTACTCCTGCTGCCGGCGCCGTGGCCAGGTCTTCCTCGGCAGCGTCGATTTCATGTGAGGAACCCACGATGAACGCCTCCCTCCCTGACTTCCTGCGCCGCGCGAAGCCGCACCTGCGGGTCACGCTGCTCGTGGCGGTCATCACGCTGGTCGTCGGCGTCGCCTGGGCACAGACCCGCATCGACCCCAATGGCGTGAACGTCAGCGGCAGCGTGATCGGCGACGACGTGCTCTACAGCATCGGCGGCGGCCGGGCCGTGTCGATGGGGGGTGCCGGCAACATGCAGAGCATCGGCGTCGGCGTCGGCTGGAACAGCAACCTGATCTGCGGCGACATGAGCATCACCACGACGCTGCAGAACCAGCTCAACGGCATCACCAACGGCTTCCAGACGATCATGAGCAACGTGATCCAGAACGCCACCAGCGCCGTGGCCTCGCTGCCGGCGCTGATCATCCAGCGCGCCGACCCGGGCCTGTACAACCTGCTCACCAACGGCATCCTGCAGGCGCGCCTGGATTTCGACCGCTCGAAGATGACCTGCCGGGCCATCGCCAATCGCATGGCGGACATGGCCGGCGGCCAGGCCGGCTGGGACCAGCTCGCCGAGGGGATGGCGCTGCGGGATGCGGTCAGCAGCACCGACGCCGTCTCCGCCATCGAGCGGGCCGAGTCCAACAAAGGGAACAACGGCGTGCCATGGGTCGGCGGCGGCAACGCGGGCGGCTCCGGTCAGAGTTCGATCAAGGTGGTCGGCGATGTGACGCGCGCGGGCTACAACCTGCTCAACGGGCGCAGCGCCACCGATACCTCGTCGATCGCGCGCAGCGCCTGCGGCAACCGCCTGACCTGCCAGACCTGGTCGTCGCCCCAGGCGGCCGCGGACTGGGCGACCCGCGTGTTGGGCGAACGCGAGCAGCGCACCTGCGAAAACTGCACGAAGACCCAGACCACGCCTGGCGTCGGGCTGACGCCAATGATCCAGGAAGAGTACGAGACCAAGCTGCAGGCGCTGCAGGAACTGGTGACGGGCGCCCGGCCGACGACGCTGGCCAATCTCGACGCAGCCGGCAGCAGCTCGCTGCCGATCACCCGCGGCGTGATCGAGGCCCTGCGTGACGAACCCGACCAGGACGTGCTGGGCCGGCGCCTCGCGTCCGAGGCGGCGCTGTCCAGCGTGCTGGAGAAGGCCCTGCTGCTGCAACGCACGTTGCTGACCGGCAAGAAGGAGCCGAACGTCGCTGCCAACGAGCTGGCCGTGCAGGCGGTCGACCAGGAGAACAGCGCGCTGGAGCAGGAGATCAACAACCTCAAGACCGAACTGGAGCTGCGCCGCACGCTGGCCGGCAACTCGGCGATGGCGATCATCCAGCGCCACAGCACCCGCGCGGCCGGCTCGCGCGGCGTCTTCGAGGGCGACACCACACGCGACCGTCTGCGGGAAGTCCAGAAGCCGCGGAGCGGTACGCCATGAGCCGGCTGGCCTGGCTGCGGCTGCCATGGCTGTTCAACCGCCGCGTCGGCGTGGCGCTGCTGTGGACCTTGCTGGTGGCCGCCGCCGCGGTGGCGGTGAACATCGCCGGCATCCACGTGGTCGGCGGCGTCGAGGGCTGGCAGCACTGGCTGCAGGCGCACGCCGGCCACTTCTTCGTGTGGCGGCTGTGCCTCTACGGAGCGACGGCTTACGGCTGGTGGTGGATGCGTCGGCGCCTGTTGCGGCGGGAGCCGTCCCGCGAGACGCATCAGCGCCTGCTGCGCACGGCGATCGCGGCCGTGATCGCCGTGGTCGCGCTGGAAGTCAGCCAACTGTTGCGGCACGGCTGAGACCGGGAGGCAGGCATGACGCTCTACACCACGGACTACCTGGAGTATTACCTGACCCTGGTGGCTTGGGTGGTCAACAACGGCATCTGGAGCATTCTCGTGGCCAGCGGCGTGTTCGCGCTGCCGTTCGTGGCCATCGTGATCCAGGAGTGGCTCAAGGCCCGCAGCGAAGGTGCGGACGAAGGCAACAAGGGCGTGCTGTCGTCGATGCGCATCGAGAACCGGGTATGGGTGGCGATCGTGGTCATCATGTTCGCCGGCATCCCGTTCATCCCGGTGGATCTCGCCACGATCAGGTTCGACACCACGCGCTCCGCGCAATGCCAGGTCAACGTCCCGCTGCCCAACGACACGGGCTGGTCCAACGTCTACACGGCGCTCAACGACCAGAGCGCGCTGGTGCCGGTGTGGTGGTTCTTCATGCACGCGCTGTCGAAAGCCGTGACGGGCTCCGCGGTGGCAGCGATTCCCTGCGGCACGGACCTGCGTCAGATTCGCATGGATGTGGATGCCACGCGCATCGACGATCCGGTGCTGGCACAGGAGGTCGCCGACTTCACGCACGACTGCTACGGGCCGTCGCGCGCCAAGCTGTTCATGAACCGGCCGACGCTCTCCGACGAGCAGATGAACGACGTCACCTGGATCGGGTCGAGTTACTTCCTCGACACGCCCGGCTTCTATGACACCTATCGCGCCAAGACCCCACGCACGGCCTGGCCCTACGACGCGACCCGCGATGCGGGGCTGGCACAGGTGGACAGCGGCGGCGGCTATCCGTCCTGCCGGCAGTGGTGGGCCGATGGCGGCCAGGGACTGCGCAGCCGGCTGCTGGCACAGGTCGACCCGGACCTGCTGACCCGCATCGGGCGCTGGGTGGGCTTCCTGTCGCAGAGCGAGGTCAATGACTCGGTGATCCGCGCCGTCGTCTCACCGCGGCAGCAGAAGATGAACCAGGGCGCCGTCTACACCGATTACGGCGGCCAGATCGACAAGACGCTGCCGAACATCGTCACGCGCGGCGCGAGCGACCTGGGGCTGACCGTCGGCTCGCTGGGCTTCTTTCCGGCGATGGACGTGGTGCGCCAGGCGCTGCCGATGGTGCTGACGATGCTCAAGATGGCGCTCGTCATCTGCATCCCGCTGGTGCTGCTGATCGGCACCTACGACCTGAAGACGGTGGTGACGGTGAGCTGCGTCCAGTTCGCGCTGTTCTTCGTGGACTTCTGGTTCCAGCTCGCGCGCTGGATCGACAGCACGATCCTGGACGCGCTCTACGGCTGGGGGTTTGGCGCCGACAGGCCGCACACGAACTTCGATCCGCTGATCGGCTTGAACAACGCCTTTGGCGACATGCTGCTCAACTTCGTCATGGCGATGATGTTCATCGTGCTGCCGACGTTTTGGGTCATGGCATTGGCTTGGGCAGGCGTTCGCACGGGAAATATCGTGCAGGGGTTGTCCACCGCCACCTCGGACGCCAAGGGCGCTGGGGGGCGTGGCGCTGGTATGGCAATGAGCGCCGTATCGAAGAAGTGACCGCCGTTCAGTCGTCGTCGGTCACATGCGGGTCGATGCGCCAGTCGCTCTTGTCATAAAGCCCGAAGCCGTTGGGGCCTTCCCTCCACTCGGGTTGCGGTTCCTCTTGATCAGAGTCGTCGTGCTGCACGAGCCATGCAGCAGTCACCGCAAAGGCAAGCAGCAGGGCCAGCCAGAACGCGGAGTAGAGCAGCGCACCGAGCACGGCGAGCTTGACGATCCAGAGCACCGCCGTCGCCGCGCCCGCGGGCACCCCGCGCGTCACCAGCCAGCCGGCGACACGCTGCTCGCGGCGGAGGTATCCACGCCAGGCACGGCCAGCCCCCCGGCCCAGCCGGTGGCTCCAGCGCCCGTTGTGCGTGTTGGTGCTCATGCTCATATGCCTCGGCTTCAGTGGTGCCTCACCTCGCGGAGCGGCCGGTCGTGGCCTGCCCTCCAGCATAGACCGCGATCAGGAGGGCGGGTTGCGGCCGGCAGAGCCGGGTTGGCTCGGGCCGCAGGTCGATTAGATTCTGAGCGATAAATCAAACCTTATGCTACTTTCCCTGCACGTTCTTGCAATGGCTCTAGGGGTCGATTGGATTCTGTGTTATTTTTATAGCATGAATGGAAATTCTCGGCACCAGGTAATCAAGCGACTGCAGGCGGGACTCCCCCGTGGGGCGCCGTTCGACCTTGCCACCCTGAGCCAGTTCGGGGTGTCGCCCCAGCTCGCCGCCCACTATGCCGACGGCGGGTGGCTCGTGCGCCTGGCCCATGGCGTCTATGCCTTCCCGAACGATGAGTTCGGGGTCTACGGTGCGCTGAAGTTCCTGCAACAGCGCGTGCCCGGCCTGCACGTCGGCGGCAAGAGCGCCCTGGCCCTGCAGGGGGTGCGGCACAACCTGGGCAGCCGGGAGGCGCTGGTGCTGTGGGGCGACGGTCGCTTCGCGTTGCCGGCCTGGTTCACTTCGCGCTTTCCGGCCCGCTACGTCCACGCCCGCCTGTTCGACTGGCCGGACACGGCGCTGGCCGGCAAGACCCTGACCACGCCGCCTGGCCTGCCCGAGGATCTGCGGGTGGCAGCCCCCGAGCGTGCCGTGCTGGAGCTGCTGTACGAAGCCGGCGTCAAGCAGAGCCTCGAAGAGGCCCGCAACCTCTTCGATGGACTGCGTTCCCCCCGCAAGGACTTGCTCGGGCAACTGCTGTCCTGCTGCGCCAGCGTGAAGGCCGTGCGCCTGTTCCTGACCTGGGCGCGCGAGACCAGCCTCGTGGACGTCGATGCCCTGCTGGAGCAGTACCCGGTTCGCACCGGCAGCAACACGCGCTGGATGAGCCGGCTCGATGACGGCACCTTGCTGAGCCTGAGACCTCATGGATAAGACCTACGCGGACACCGTTCGCCTGCTGCTGGCCGTCGCGCCCGACGTGTTCGCCAACGACATCTTCGCCATGAAGGGCGGCACGGCCATCAACCTCTTCGTGCGGGACATGCCGCGCCTGTCGGTGGACATCGACGTGGTGTACCTCCCGTGGCAGACGCCGCGCGACGAAGCGCTGCAAGCCATCAACCAGGAGCTGGCCGCCATCGCCGCGCGCGTTGCGCCACTGGGCGTGCAGACACGCCTGGTTCGCGCCAAGGACCTGGGAGACACCAAGCTGATCGTCGAGAACGACGCCAGCCAGGTGAAGATCGAGGTCAACGTCGTGTTCCGCGGCAGTGTGCTGCCCGTCGAGCGGCGGCCGCTGAGCGCCAAGACCAGCGATCTGTTCGGCGTCGAGTTCGAGCTGCCGGTTCTGGCACCGGACGAGCTGTACGCCAGCAAGCTGGTGGCCGCGCTGGATCGACAGCACCCCCGCGACCTGTTCGACGTGTGGCAGCTCTACGAATCGGGCGACATCAGCGACGGCATGGTCGAGTGCTTCGTGATCTATCTGGCGGGCCACAACCGGCCGCCCCACGAAGTGCTGTTCGGCAACGACAAGGACATCGCCGGCGAGTACGAGCGGGCCTTTGTCGGCATGACCGAAGTGGACTGCTCCCTGGAGACGCTGCTCGACGCTCGCGCCAGGATGCGGCGCGAGCTGCCACAGCGACTGAGCACCGCGCACAAGCAGTTTCTGAGCGGGCTGGCGCGCGCAGAACCGGACTGGTCGCTGGTGCAGTGCCAGCACGCCGCGCAACTGCCGGCACTGCGCTGGAAGCTCGCCAATCTCGAAACCTTCCGCAAGCGCCGTCCCGACGACTTCGCAGCGCAATCCGCCGCCCTCGACACCGGCTTGGGCCAGAGCTGACGAACATCCCGCAGCTACCGGCTTGCCGGGATTGCCCCATGCCGCATTCATCGTGGCACCCGCGCAGCAGCGGCCCTATACCCAAAAGCTTCCGACAAAGGCCAAAGGGCTGGGAAGGGGCAAAGGAAGGGCGCCAAGGGGAAAGGCCCTATCCTGAAAAGGCCAAAAGGCGCCCCGAGCAGCCCGTCATCCGGGGTTCGCCATGCTCTCGCTGTTCCAGCGCAAAAGGGTGCCACCCGCCGCCGGCACACCGCCCACATCCGCCATCGAAACTCCGAAAGGGGCGATGCGGCCGGAGTCGGCCGCATCGCTGCTGACCACGCCGCGTCGGCAGAAACTGCTGGAACACATCTGGCAGCGCACATCGCTCTCGCGCCGGCAGTTCGCCACGCTCTACCTCGCCCCACTGGAGCGCTACGCCGAATTGGTCCAGCAGTTCCCGGCCTCCGAGAACCACCACCACGCCTATCCGGGCGGCATGCTGGACCACGGCCTGGAGATCGTCGCCTATGCGCTGAAACTGCGGCAGTCATACCTGCTGCCTGCGGGCGTCACGCCGGAGGCACAGGCGGCCCAGGCCGAAGCCTGGACTGCAGGCACGGCCTACGCGGCCCTGCTGCACGACATCGGCAAGATTGCGGTCGATCTGCACGTCGAGCATGCCGACGGCAGCGTCTGGCATCCCTGGCACGGCCCGCTGCGAAAGCCCTACCGCTTCCGTTACCGAAAGGAGCGCGAGTACCGCCTGCACAGCGCCGCCACCGGGCTGCTCTACGCGCGCCTTCTCGATCGGGACATCTTCGACTGGCTCAGCGGCTATCCCGACCTCTGGGCCGCGCTGCTGTACGTGCTGGCCGGCCAGTACGAGCACGCCGGCACGCTCGGCGAGCTGGTCGTGCAGGCCGACCAGGCATCGGTCGCCCAGGAACTCGGCGGCGATCCCAGCAAGGCGCTGGTGGCGCCCAAGCATGCTCTGCAACGCAAATTGCTCGACGGCTTGCGCTACCTGCTCAAGGAAGCGTTCAAGCTGAACCAGGCCGGCCCGGCGGACGGTTGGCTGACCCAGGACGCCTTGTGGCTGGTGAGCAAGACCGTCTCCGACAAGCTGCGCGCACATCTGCTATCGCAAGGCATCGACGGCATTCCGGCGAGCAATACGGCGGTGTTCAACGTGCTGCAGGATCACGGCATCGTGCAGCCAACGCCGGATGGCAAGGCGATCTGGAAGGCTACTGTCACCAGCGACGCCGGCTGGTCGCACGCCTTCACCTTCCTGAAACTCTCGCCGGCGATGATCTGGGATGCCGCCGACCGGCCGGCGCCGTTCGCAGGCCGTGTGCAGGTCGAAGAGGAACAGGCGGAGCCGACGCCGCAGGCGACAACGGTGGCCGATGGGCCGCGCGCCGAAGGCATCGAAGCTGCATCCGCGAGCACGGCGCCGATCGCATCCGCAGCCATGGACACCGGCGTGGCCGCGCTGCTCGACCTGCTGGGCGACACCGCTCTACCCACAGCGCCGGAGATCGCCGAGGCCGAGCCGACCCCTTCGACCGTGCCCCCGCCGCAGATGAGCCTCGCGCCTTCCCAGGATCGCGCGGAGCCCTCCGGGGCGCACTTCATGGCCTGGCTGCGTCAGAGCATCCAGACGCGCAAGCTCATCATCAACGACGCCAAGGCCCTGGTGCATACCGTCGTCGGTACGACCTACCTCGTCAGCCCCGGCGTGTTCCAGCGCTACGCGCAGGAGTACCTTCAAGTCGCCGCGCTGGCCAAGCAAGAGAAGCTGGAGGGGTGGCAGTGGGTACAGAAGCGCTTCGAGAAGCTGGGACAGCACCGCAAGCAGCCGAGCGGGCTGAACATCTGGACCTGCGAAGTCACGGGGCCGCGCAAGTCGCGCCGGCTGCACGGCTACCTGCTCGCCAGCCCGGATGCGCTGTTCCAGGAGACGCCGCCAGACAACCCATACCTGCGGCTCGTCAACGAGGCCGCAAAGCGCGAAGATTCAGCCCTTGGGGGCAAGGACGACGATCAGGCGTAGTCATGCGACCGCTGTGCGGGCCGGCTTCAATCTGCGGATGGGGCCGACTCTGCCAGCTTGGCTTCGGTCAGAGTCATCAAGTGGGCGGAACTGCATTTCAGCGCACGGGCAATCTTGAGGATGAGAGGGAGCGTGGGGACATGCTCGCCGCGCTCGATCTTGCCCATGTGCGACCGTTCGATGCCGGCCATGTGGGCCAGCGTTTCCTGAGCGATGCCCTGGTTGGTTCTTTCTTCCCGCACGGCAGCCCCAAACGCGATGGCTGGTTCCGCTTCGTAGGTAGTGGTGCCGGTGGGGCGGCCCCTTTGGATCGAACGCTTTGGCATTGCCAAGAGCGTCGAACACGGTCACGATTTAAACCACGTTAAACTTAACTCATTCAACGGCTTCGAGATCAGTTGCCACGAGTTCACCGCCTGGGGGAGCTGGACGTGGAATCGAGTGACATCACCGCCGAAATTCGCATGGCCGTCCTCGGCGAATGGGTGCCTCCCCAGCTCGCCGACGTGCTCGCCCTGCAGCGTGCCGAAGAGCCGGAGACCCATGCCGTCCTGGCCGGCTGGACAGATCCCGGTCGAGGCGCGGAGCTGCCGGACGACGGCTTCGACTTCGCCTTGTCTGCGGTTGCCCGGCAGTGGCCTGGCTGGGTATGCGAACCGCTGTGGCATGACACGCTGGCGGTCGCCGTGGCCAAGCGCTCCCACCTGCTGGCCTACCGTGAAGTGCCGTGTCAGGAAGTGCTCAAGCAGCCGTTGATCTGCTCGCAGTCCACGGCTCATGAACCATGGCGCATGACCGTGCAGCGCGTGTTCGAGAACGCGCTGCAGGAGCGGGAGCAAACGGTGGAGACATTCGATGTGGTGATGACGCTGGTTGCCGCCGGGTACGGGATCACCATTGCGCCCGCCGCGAGACTGGCGAGCTACCTACGCCGAGGCATCGCCATGCGGCCGCTGGCCGGCGCACCAACGATCGTGATGGCTTACCTGCTCCGTCGCGAGGCTTCCTTGTCGGACACCCAGGCAAGATTCGCCCACCGCGCGCGCTTGGTGTCCTGACGGACGCGTGGGGATCGCGGTTTCGCCACGATCCCGCATTCCTGCTGCTAGGCGACCCCGACTCGCGGCGGGGTCCATTCGCTCTCCTTCACGGCTGTGCTCACCGCTATGACGAGCTTGTCGAGATTGCCGGCCGTCACGCCCTCCAGTGCCGAACGCCCCCGCAGCATCGAGCGCGGTTGCAGCAGTGCATGGTAGATCTGCCAGGGGTCCGCACCCCTGGTCAGCTTCAGGACGGACTGGATCAGCTCGTGCTTGAGTGGGTCGAGGTGCCAGTCCGGCACGCGCTGGCCGCGGTTGCCTACGTTCAACGCCAGCAAGTTGCCCGCCTTGATCTCGTAGCTGATCCACCTGCGGGACTTGCCCGCCATCTTGGCAAACGCCGCGACGGGAAGGTTGTGCGGCGCTTCGAAGACATCGAACAGTTCCATCCTCTCGCGCTGAATGTCCGAAGGCACCAGCGGCGCGGCTGATCGAGGGGGCGCAACCGCCGGCAGCCGATGTGCGGCGGCAGAAACCAACGGCATGGCGTCACCCGGCTTCGTCACCAGCAGGATTGGCGAAGCGCTAACCGGCGTGGAGGGTGCATTTGCGGTTTGCTCACTCTGGAATGCGGGCACGCCTTCCAGATGCACGGTGAGTGGCATGCTGGCCGCCTCGACCTGGTTCTGCTCGAAGAGGTCGAGCCGATCGGCCCAGTCCTGCATCATGCGGCGACGCTGCTCCACGTACTCGGCATGGTTGTAGGTCGCGCTGACCTTGTTGGGATCGACATGCGAGAGCTGTGCATCCACCCAGACCTTCGGGTAGCCGATCTCGTTGAGCGCAGTGGACATCGTGCCGCGGATGCCGTGCCCAGTCAGGCGTTCCTGATAGCCCATGCGCTTGAGGGCACCATTGAGGGTGTTCTCGCTGATGCGCTTCTTCAAGTCGCTGTCGTGCCGGAAGAGGTGGCGCTGGGCCGGCTTGAACTCATCCAGCAGGTGCCGGACGATCTCCATGGCCTGAATCGACAGCGGCACGATGTAGGGCGGGATGTCCTTCGCCTGCTGCCGCTTCTTGCGCATATCCAACTGGAGTTGCTTCACGACGTCGGGCGGGATGATCCACAGCCCACGGTCCAGATCGAATTGATCCGGCGTCGCCTGTCGCAGCTCTCCGGTTCGCACGCCGGTCAACAGCAATAGCCGCAGCCCGAGCTGGGTCTGCCGCCTGCCGCGATAGCTGCGTAGCCGCTGCAACAGCTTCGGCAGCTCGGCCATGCGCAGGAACGGGTTGTGATTGACGGGTGGCAGTGGCATCGCCACCACATCGAGATCGGAGGCGGGGTTCTGTTCCAGGCCCGGCACGATCACCAGCGCGTAGCGGAACAGTTGGTTGAACCACGTCCTGACTTTCTCGGCGACGGAGAGTGCCTTGCGCTTCTCGATCTTGGCGATCACCTCCAAGAGGTCGGGACGCTTGATCTCATAGACCGACCGCTTGCCCAAGGCGGGCAGCACATCCTTGTCGAAGATGCGCGGAAGTATCGAGAGGGTCGTCTGCCGGCCTTCCTTGAGGCTGAGCCCGCGATGCTTGAGCCACTTGCGATACACCGCCTCGAAGGTGTTTTCGTCGGCGAGCCGGACAGCGGTGCGCTTCTGCTTGCGGTGAACGCGAGGATTGGTGCCTTTGGCCAGCAGGGCGCGCGCTTCGTCGCGCAGGCTGCGGGCCTCGCGAAGCGTCACCTCCGGGTAGGTGCCGAGCGACATCCGCTTCTGCTTGCCCGCCCAGTAGTAGCGGAAGTGCCAAGTCCTGCCCCCTGCAGCCGTGACGGCCAGGGAGAGGCCATCCAAGTCAGGGAGGGTGTATGCCTTGCCAGTTGCCTTGGCCTGTCGAACGGCCAGGTCTGAGAGTGCCATGCTCTTGCTCCTGAACATGAGTCAGGAACCAGATGCTGGTCACGTCGACCTCGCCCCTCCATCAACAATCCGGAATCAGCCGCGCCCGCAAAAATGGACTTGTTTGTGGACTTAAAAGTCCCGGCTGTAGGCGGATCGCAATGGACCACGGCAGAACATCAAAGAGAGGAAAAGTCCTTGTGTGGCAAGGACTTGCAGACTCTCTTGGACTTCTGCGGAAGTCCGCAGATTGATGCAGTGGAGCGGGCGAAGGCACCCGCACCGACACCCTGGAGACCCAGGCCCGCTTCAACCTGGCCCAGGCCCAGGAAATCGAGGCGCGGGACAGCCAGGATGCCGCCCTGCGCGAGCTGGAGCGGCTGGTCGGGGCGCCGCTGGAGATCGCCGACCTGGCGCCGCTCGGCGAACGCTTCCAGGTGCGCCCGCTGAGCCCCGCCAGCTACACCGCCTGGCGCGACCTGGCGCTGGCCGAGAATCCCGAGCTGGCCTCGCTGCGCCACGCGGTGGACGTGGCCCGCTACGAGGTCGAGCAGAACCGCGCCGACTTCCTGCCGCGCCTGGGCCTGTACGCCAGCACCGGCAAGTCCAAGTCCGGTTCGGAGAACACCTACAACCAGCGCTACGAGACCGACAGCGTCGGCATCCAGTTGAGCGTTCCGCTGTTCTCCGGCGGCGAGACCCTGGCGGCGACGCGCCAGGCCACGCATCGCATGGAGAAGAGCCATTACGACCTGGACGACAAGGTCCGCGAGACCCTCAACCAGGTGCGCAAGATGTACAACCAGAGCAGCAGCAGCGCGGCGAAGATCCGCGCCTACGAGATGACCGTGGATTCGGCGCGGACGCTGGTGATGGCCACGCGCAAGAGCATCGCCGCCGGGGTGCGGGTCAACCTCGACCTGCTGAACGCCGAGCAGGCGCTGTACAGCGCGATGAACGAGCTGTCCAAGGCCAAGTACGACTACCTCACGGCCTGGGCACGCCTGCGTTTCTACGCCGGGGTGCTGGACGAAGCCGACCTGGAACTGGTGGCGGCGAACTTCGTTTCCGGCGAGACGCCGGCGCGCCGCCGCGACTGCGCGACGACGGATTGCCCGGCGCCGCTGCACACCCTGTCGAAGACCGATACGGAGGAAAACCGGAGCGCGCTCCATTGAGACCGCGAAGGACGTGCAGGCAATTGTTCGCCTGGCGTGAAGTCGATGTCCCGGGCGGGTCGACAGAGGTCGAACAATACGCATGGAATTGTTTTTCCAATAAGGCGCTATTTATATGAAACGGTTTTTATAATATTCCAGTGTCTTTGGTAGTTTATCTTTCCTGCATGATTTCATATATGCGGAATTCGTTCGTGCATATGCTTTAAGTGCAGCTTAATTTTTTTCATGAAACCTGTGGACATTGGAAAATGAGCTGTGTCAGTTTGGACTTCGGCCTGATCTGGCCGATAACTGCAATTATCCATCCGATAATTGTATCCGAGTTATTTCCTTTACAACTTAAAGGGATATGACAATGTCCAGCAATTCTCTTGCATTGAAAGGTCGTAGCGATGCGTATACCCAGGTAGACAACTTCCTGCATGCCTATGCGCGGGGTGGGGACGAATTGGTCAATGGCCATCCGTCCTATACCGTCGACCAGGCGGCGGAGCAGATCCTCCGCGAACAGGCGTCTTGGCAGAAAGCGCCGGGCGACTCGGTGCTGACCCTGTCCTATTCGTTCCTGACCAAACCGAACGACTTCTTCAATACGCCGTGGAAGTATGTCAGCGATATCTACTCGCTGGGCAAGTTCAGCGCCTTCTCCGCGCAGCAGCAGGCCCAGGCCAAGTTGTCGCTGCAATCCTGGTCGGACGTCACCAATATCCACTTCGTCGACGCCGGCCAGGGCGACCAGGGCGACCTGACCTTCGGCAACTTCAGCAGTAGTGTCGGCGGTGCGGCGTTCGCCTTCCTGCCGGATGTACCGGATGCGCTCAAGGGGCAATCCTGGTACCTGATCAACAGCAGCTACAGCGCCAACGTCAATCCGGCCAACGGCAACTACGGACGCCAGACCCTGACCCACGAGATCGGCCATACCCTGGGCCTGAGCCACCCCGGCGACTACAACGCCGGCGAGGGCGATCCCACCTACGCCGACGCTACCTACGCCGAGGACACCCGCGCCTATTCGGTGATGAGCTACTGGGAAGAGCAGAACACCGGCCAGGACTTCAAGGGCGCCTATTCCTCGGCACCGCTGCTGGACGACATCGCGGCGATCCAGAAGCTCTACGGGGCCAACCTGACCACCCGCACCGGCGACACGGTGTACGGCTTCAACTCCAACACCGAGCGCGACTTCTACAGCGCCACCTCGTCCAGTTCCAAGCTGGTGTTCTCGGTGTGGGACGCCGGCGGCAACGACACCCTGGACTTCTCCGGCTTCAGCCAGAACCAGAAGATCAACCTCAACGAGAAGGCGCTGTCCGATGTCGGCGGGTTGAAGGGTAATGTGTCGATCGCTGCCGGGGTCACCGTGGAAAACGCCATCGGCGGCTCGGGTAGCGACCTGTTGATCGGCAACGACGTGGCCAACGTGCTCAAGGGCGGCGCCGGCAACGACATCCTCTACGGCGGCCTCGGCGCGGACCAGTTGTGGGGCGGCGCGGGGGCCGACACCTTCGTCTACGGCGATATCGCCGAGTCCTCCGCGGCGGCGCCGGATACCCTGCGCGACTTCGTCAGCGGCCAGGACAAGATCGACCTGTCCGGGCTGGATGCCTTCGTCAACGGCGGGCTGGTGCTGCAATACGTCGACGCCTTCGCCGGCAAGGCCGGCCAGGCGATCCTGTCCTACGACGCGGCGAGCAAGGCCGGCAGCCTGGCGATCGACTTCAGCGGGGACGCCCATGCCGATTTCGCGATCAATCTGATCGGCCAGGCGACCCAGGCCGACATCGTCGTCTGACGCGCTGAAGCGGGCGCGGTTCGGTGCGGCGGTACGAACCGCGGCCCTTCGGCCGGCCGGGCACTGTTCGAATTGATAGGTGTCTTCCACAGGAGCGAAGTTGTGAACTGTGGCGCGCCCGTGGGCCGGCGGCCTGGCGGACGAACGGAGGCCCGCGGCGCCTGGCGCGCGCTGGCGTTCGAAGCGAGGATGGCGGGCGGCGTTCGCCGTGTTATCCGATGTTCCAGGCTTGAAGGAGATCTCTCGATGTCGGCAAGCGCGAAGCTCTCCAGGATGGTTTGCTTGCTCTGCGGTTTTTTCAGCACAGGTATCAGTATGGCCAGCAGTCTGATTCTTCTCAGCGCTTCCGATCTCGCCGGGCAATGGACCCTGCAGCAGGACGAGGCGCCCGCGATCTGCCACCTGGAGCTGCGCGATAGCGAAGTGGCGGAAGCCAGTGGCTACGACCTGGGCGGCGATACCGCCTGCCTCACGCGCTGGCTGCCCAGCGAGCCGCGCGCCTGGAGGCCTACCCCGGCCGGGATCGCGCTGCTCGAACGCGGCGGCCTGACCCTGATGCTCCTCGGTCGCCAGGGCGAGGGCGACTACCGGGTGCAGAAGGGCGACGGCGGGCAGTTGGTGCTGCGCCGCGCGACGCCCTAGCTCGCTTGCGGGTCAGACCACGAAGCGACCGATCATGCCCTTGAGGTCGTTGGCCAGGCGCGACAGCTCGTGGCTGGCGCCGCGGGTCTGCTCGGCGCCCTGGGTGGTCTGCACGGCAACGTCGCGGATGTTCACCAGGTTGCGATCGACCTCGCGGGCGACGTGGGCCTGCTCCTCGGCAGCGCTGGCGATCACCAGGGTGCGCTCGTTGATCCGCGTGGCGTGCTCGGCGATCTCGCCCAGGGCGTGGTCGGCGGCCTCGGCCTCGTCGAGCATCTGCCGGGCGCGCTGGTCGTTCTCGCGCATCGCGGACACCGCGGTGTCGGTGCCCTCGCGGACGCTGGCGATCATGCCTTCGATCTCATGGGTCGATTGCTGGGTGCGGTGGGCGAGGGCGCGCACTTCGTCGGCGACCACCGCGAATCCGCGGCCCTGCTCGCCGGCGCGGGCGGCCTCGATGGCGGCATTGAGGGCGAGGAGGTTGGTCTGCTCGGCGATGGCGCGGATCACGTCGAGCACCTTGCCGATGTCCTGCGCCTGGCTGGCCAGGCCTTCCACCAGGCGCGCGGTCTGGCCGATCTCGGCGTTCATCTGGCGGATCGAGCGGACGGTCTGTCCGACCCGTGCGCGGCCGTTGCCGGCGGCCCGTTCCGAGAGACTGGAGGCCTCGGCGGTGGAGCTGGCGTTGCGCGCGACCTCCTCGACCGCCGCGCTCATTTCGTTGACCGCGGTGGCGGCCATCTCGATCTCATCGTTCTGCCGGGCCAGCGACCGGTTGCCTTCCTCGGTCACCGCGTTCAGTTGCTCGGCAGCGGCGGCCAGCAGCGCGGCGGAATCGCCGATCTGCTCGATGGTGTCGTGCAGGCTGGCCTGCATGCTGCGCATGGCCTTCATCAGTTGCGCCGGCTCGTCGTCGCCGTCGCTGGCGATCTCGCCGGTCAGGTCGCGGGCCGCGATGCGGTCGGCGCAGGACACCGCCTGGCGGATCGGCACGACGATGCTGCGGGTCAGCAGCCAGGCGATCGTCACGCTGGCCGCCAGGGCCACCAGCAGCACCGCGAGGATCGCGGTGGAGGCCCGGGAGTAGACATCGGCGGCTTCGGCGGTGGAGGCGCGGGCGGCCTCGCGGTCGAGGGCGATGAGTTGCTTCAGGGTCCGCTGCACCTGCTCGTAGCGCTGCAACTGGGCCCTGCCCATCAGCACGCTGGCTTCGTCGGTACGGTTGTCACGGGACAGCGCGAGCAGGGCGGCGTGTCCTTCGAGGTACTCCTGCTGGCGCTGGACGAACTGGTCGAGCAACGCGCGCTCCTCGTCCAGGACCAGCAAGGGGCGGTATTCCCTTTCCACCCTGGCGAGGGTAGCGATGACCTCGTCCATCCGTTGTTCCTGCTGGCGCATGCGCGTGGCGTCGTGCAGCAGCACGTGGTTCATCTCGCCGAGGCGCAGTTCGCTCATCAGGCCGCTGAGCTGGGCCGAGGCTTCGACGCTGGGCAGCCAGACCTCGCCGATATCCTTGGCGGCGCGGTTCAGCGAACCCATGCGGTTGTGCGCGAAGAGGCCGAGCGCCACCAGCAGCGAGGCGAGGATGGCGAAGCCGATGACGGCGCGTGGGGTGATGGCGATACGACGAAGAAGCATGGGGTGGTCTCCGACCGGGCTGTGGGAAGGTGCTTGGTCCTGTAGCGGGGCGCGGAAGGGTTTCTTGAGGGGCTGCGGGGCTATTTGGAATTGCCTTACATGATTGCTAGGAATTTTCTGTAAGTTTTCGATGTGCTCGAGCCGGTTGTGCCGTTTTCGGCATGCTCCGGGTCGATTGAGGTCAAGAGAAGGCTGTCGCGGCAGGCCACCCTAGGGATTGGTCGAACAAGGAGAAGCCCGTGATCCGAATGACGCTGGACGAGGTCCGCGAGCTGGCCGTGCGCATCCTGCGCCGGCACGCTTTCAGCGAAGCCCATGTACAGGCGGTGGCCGATACCCTGGTGGCGGGGGAGCGTGACGAATGCGCGTCCCACGGTATCTGGCGGTTGCTCGGCTGCATCGCCACCCTGAAGGCCGGCAAGGTATCCGCCGACGCCGAGCCGGAACTGCACGACATCGCTCCCGGCCTGCTGCGGGTCGACGCCCATGGCGGGTTCTCCCAGTGCGCATTCCGGCTGGGGCTGCCGCATCTGCTGGAGAAGGCCCGCAGCCAGGGTATCGCGGCGATGGCGGTAAACCGCTGTGTGCATTTCTCCGCGCTATGGGTTGAGGTCGAGGCACTCACCGAGGCGGGCCTGGTGGCCCTGGCGACCACGCCGAGTCATGCCTGGGTGGCGCCGGCGGGCGGACGCAAGCCGATCTTCGGCACCAACCCGATCGCCTTTGGCTGGCCGCGTCCGGACGGCCCGCCGTTCGTCTTCGACTTCGCCACCAGCGCCGTGGCGCGTGGCGAGATCCAGTTGCACGAACGCGCCGGCAAGCCAATCCCGCTGGGCTGGGGGGTGGACGAGCAGGGCGAGCCGACCACCGATGCCAGCGCCGCGTTGCGAGGCGCCATGCTCACTTTCGGCGGGCACAAGGGCTCGGCCCTGGCGGCGATGGTCGAACTGCTCGCCGGTCCGCTGATCGGCGACCTGACCAGTGCCGAGTCGCTGGCCTACGACGAGGGCAGCCGTTCTTCTCCCTACGGTGGCGAACTGCTGATCGCCATCGATCCGCGGCGCATGCTCGGCGCCTCGGCGGAGGAGCACCTGGCGCGCGCCGAGACGCTGTTCGAAGGCATCGTCGAACAGGGCGCGCGCTTGCCCTCGCAGCGACGCTTCGAAGCGCGCGAACGCAGCGCCAGGGACGGTGTGACGATTCCCGAGGCGTTGCACCGGGAGCTGCTGGCGTTGCTGGAGTGAGCGCAAGGCGAGGGGCCGACCGGACAGCGTGGCGCAACGAGGACGACTGCGTAGGGCGGATAGCGCCAACGGCGCTATCCGCCATCCAGGCTTCCAGGCGTGCTCAATCCAGCGCCTCGCGCGTGCTCCGGCCATCGACCAGGCGCAGCAGGCCCAGCGGGTTGGCGTTCTTCAGGGCGTCCGGGAGCAGGCTGTCGGGGTAGTCCTGGTAGCACAGCGGGCGCAGGAAACGCTCGATGGCCAGGGTTCCCACCGAGGTGCCGCGAGCGTCGGAGGTGGCCGGGTAGGGGCCGCCGTGGACCATGGCGTCGCACACCTCGACGCCGGTCGGATAGCCGTTGAATAGCAGGCGCCCGGCCTTGCGTTCGAGCAGCGGGACCAGCCCGGCGAACGCCGCGAGGTCGTCCGCTTCGCCGATCAGGGTCGCCGACAACTGGCCGTGCAGGTTGTCCAGCGCGCGGGCAAGCTGTTCCTCGTCGGCCGCCTCGACGACCACGGTGGCCGGGCCAAACACCTCTTCCTGGAGCAGTTCGTCGCCTTCCAGCAACAGGCCCACGTCGGCCTTGAACAACTGCGGATGGGCCTGCCGCCCTTCCTGTGGCGCGCCGGCCAGGCGCCGGATGCCGGGGTGGCGCTCCAGGCGTTGCAGTCCTTCGACATAGCTGCGCAAGGTGCCGGCGTTGAGCATGCTCTGTGCCGGCCTGGCGGCCAGTGCCTCGCCCAGGGCCGCGACGAAGGCGTCGAAGCCGGGGGAGCGCAGGCCAAGCACCAGGCCCGGCTTGGTGCAGAACTGGCCGCAGCCGAGCGTCACCGAGGCGGCCAGCTCCTCCGCCACCTGCCGGCCGCGCCGGCGCAGGGCTTCGGGGAGCACCACCAGCGGATTGATGCTGCTCATCTCGGCGAACACCGGGATCGGCTGCGGCCGCGCCGCTGCCAGGTCGCACAGTGCGCGCCCGCCCTTGAGCGAACCGGTGAAGCCGACCGCGCGGATGGCCGGATGGCGCACCAGCGCCTCGCCGACGCCGCTGCCGTAGACCATGTTGAATACCCCGGCCGGCATGCCGCTGTCGGCCGCCGCCTGGAGGATCGCGTCGGCCACGCATTCGGCTGTGGCCATGTGTCCGCCGTGGGCCTTGACCACCACCGGACAGCCGGCGGCCAGGGCGGCGGCGCTGTCGCCGCCGGCGGTGGAAAAGGCCAGCGGGAAGTTGCTGGCACCGAACACCGCCACCGGGCCGAGACCGATTCGCCACTGGCGCAGGTCGGGGCGCGGCGGGGTACGCCCGGGTTGTCCTCGATCGATGCGCGCGCCGTGGAAGTCGCCACGCCGCAGGACTTCGGCGAACAGCCGCAACTGGTTGGCGGTACGTGTTCGTTCGCCCTGGATGCGTGCGGCGGGCAGCGCGGTCTCGCGACGGACCAGGGCGACGAAGTCGTCGCCCAGGGCGTCGAGGCGCGAGGCGATCGCCTCGAGGAATCCGGCGCGGCGCGTTGCGGACAGTTGCCGGTAGTGTGGATAGGCGCGTTCGGCGGCGCGGGCGGCGGCGTCGACCTCCGCCTCGGTGGCCTGGACGAAGGCGTAGGGCAGCGCTTCGCCGCTGTCGGCGTCGAGGCTGCGCAGGATGAGGTTGCCGGCGGCGCTGCGAGCGCCGCCGACGTAGTTGTGACCGAGGATGCTGGGCATGGGGCCTCCCTGGGGACGGTGGACGGAATGCTCTGCCGCTGGCCCTCGCCGGCCGCTCCCCGGGGAGCGAGGCGGCGAGGGCGGGGCGTCGGCTACAAGCCGATGTCCGGCAGCGCCGGCCGGCTGGCCAGGGCCTTGGCCATGATCCGCTCGACGTGCTCGCGATCGGCGCCGCGCAGGGCCAGGCGCGGTGGACGGGTGAGGGCGCTGCCGCGACCGGCGAGTTGCTCGCAGAGCTTGATGCACTGCACCAGGTCGGGACGGGCGTCGAGATGGAGGATCGGCATCAGCCACTCGTAGATCGGCATCGCCTCGGCGAAGCGCCCGGCCCTGGCCAGGCGGAAGATGGTCTCGCCTTCCTTCGGGAACACGTTGGACATTCCCGAGATCCAGCCCTGGGCACCCACCGCCACGCTTTCCAGGACCACGTCGTCGAGCCCGGCGAAGAGGATGAAGCGCTCGCCCACCTGGTTGCGTACGTCGATGAAGCGGCGGGTGTCGCCGGAGCTGTCCTTGAAGCAGACGATGTTCTCGCAGTCGGCCAGGGAAACCAGGATGTCCGGGGTGACGTCGTTCCGGTAGATCGGCGGGTTGTTGTAGACCATCACCGGCAGGTCGGTGCCGCTGGCCACGCTGCGGAAATGCTCGGCGGTCTCGTGCGGCTTGGAGGAATAGACCAGCGCCGGCATCACCATGATGCCGTCGACGCCGACCCGCTCCACCGCCTTGGCCACCTTCGCCGCGCCGGCGCTGGTGAACTCGGCGATCCCGCAGATCACCGGCACGCGGCCGCCGGAGGCATCCTTGGCGACCTCCGTGACGGCCATCTTCTCCTCGATGGTCAGCGAGGTGTTCTCGCCGACGCTGCCGCATACCACCAGCCCGGACACGCCGTCGCGCACCAGGTTGGAGATGACCGTGTGGGTTTCCTCCAGGTTCACCGAGAAATCGGCGTTGAATTGGGTGGTGACCGCGGGGAATACGCCGCTCCAGTTGACGTGCTTGCTCATGGTTTCTCCTTTTTTCGTATTTCGTATACGAATTCAATCGGACCGCTGCGGTCCGAGTCACAGGGCGACGGCAGCGTTCGCCGTCGTGGGCGATCCGGTACGCGCCGGATCGGTTTCCGCCCGGCCGCTGCCTGCGGTCGGGCGGGGTGGTCAGCAGTGGCCGCCGGGCCAGGTGTCGGACAGCCGATAGCCTTGCGGCCAGGGATCGTCCGGGGCGAGCAGGTACTGGTGGATGCCGGTGATCCAGGCCCGCCCGGACAGGCACGGGAGGATCGCCGAACGGCCGCCGAGTTCGGTCAGCGACTCGATGTGGCAGTGGAATTCCGAACCGATGATGGAGCGCCCGACGAAGCGTTCGCCGACCCGCAGCTGGCCTTTCGCCTGGAGCACCGCCATCCGCGCCGAGCAGCCGGTGCCGCAGGGCGAGCGGTCGATCTTGCCGGGGCGGATGACCACCGCGTTGCTCGCGCCGAGGACACCGTCGCGGCGCTCCGGCGGCGCGGCCAGCTGGCAGAAGGATAGATGGTCCCAGTCCGGGTTGGTCGGGTGGCGGAAGCCCAGTTGTTCGTTGGCCGCGTGGGTGATCTTCAAGCCGGTGGCGACCAGCTCGGCGGCCTCGTCGGCGCGCAGGGCGAAGCCCAGGCGCCGGGCGTCGGCGATGACGAAGCTGTCGCCGCCGTAGGCGGTGTCGACCTGTAGCGAGCCGAGGCCCTCGACTTCGATCCAGGCGTCGAGGCGGTCGGCGAACGACGGCACGTTGCGGATTTCCACCCGCTCGGCCTTGCCGTCGCGGCATTCCGCGCGGGCCTCGATCAGCCCGCCCGGCGCTTCCAGCAGCAGCCGGGTCAGCGGTTCGCGCATCGGCAGGATGCCGCTGTCGAGCAGTACGGTGGCCACGCACAGCGAATTGGAACCGGACATCGGCGGGGTGTCGGCCGGCTCCATGATGATCCAGCCCATCTGCGCGCGCGGGTCCTTGGCCGGCACCAGCAGATTGGCGTGGCGGAACACTCCGCCGCGCGGTTCGTTGAGGACGAAGTTGCGCAGGTCCTGGTCTCTGGCGATCCAGCGCGACTGTTCCCAGAGGGTGGCGCCGGGCGGCGCGGCGACGCCGCCGACGATCACGTCGCCGACCTCGCCTTCGGCATGGCAACTGACGATGTGGACGATCCGCTGCGAACGCATGGCTATCTCCTGTGCGGGGGCGGGCTCAGAGCACCGAGCGGAGGAATTCCACCGTCTCCGGCCGCTGCGGGTTGCCGATCACCTGGTCGGGGGTGCCGATCTCGTGGACCAGGCCATTGCGGAAGAACGCCACCCGGTCGGACACGTCGCGGGCGAAGCGGATCTCGTGGGTGACCAGGACCATGGTCATGCCTTCCTCGGCGAGCAGGCGCATGGTGTCCAGCACCTCGCCGACCAACTGCGGGTCGAGCGCCGAGGTGGCTTCGTCGAACAGCATGTAGTCCGGCGACATCGCCAGCGCCCGGGCGATCGCCATGCGCTGTTGCTGGCCGCCGGAAAGGCGCTGGGGGAAGACCTTGAGCTTGTCGCCGAGACCGACGTGGGTGAGTTGCTTCAGCGCCATCGCCTCGGCTTCGGCGCGGCTCTTGCCGAGCACCTTGCGCGGCGCGAGCATGACGTTTTCCAGCACGGTCAGGTGGGGGAAGGCGTTCCACTGCTGGAAGACGATGCCGATCTTCCGCCGCAGGCGGTTGAGGTCGGTACCGCGGGCATGCACGTCGATGCCGTCGACGCGGATGCTGCCGCGCTGGATCGGCTCCAGGCCGTTGATGCACATCAGCAGGGTCGACTTGCCGGAACCGGAGCCGCCGATGATCGACAGCACCTCGCCCTTGTCCACCCTCAGGTCGACGCCCTTGACCACCTCGAACTGGCCGTAGGCCTTGTGCACGCCGCTGATCTCGATCATTGCTGCCATCTCCGTTCCAGCCGGGCGCCGAGTCGCGCGACCACCCAGCTCATGAGGTAATAGACGAGCCCCGCGATGCAGAGCACGAAGAGTGGTTCCTGGATGCGCGTGACGATGGTCTGCGAGGCGCGCAGCAGTTCGACGATGCCGATCCAGAGCACCAGCGAGGTGTCCTTCATCACCGACAGGGTCAGGTTGACCCAACCGGGGAAGGCCACCCGGGCGGCCATCGGCAGGACGATGTGGAACAGGTCCTGGCGATAGCTCAGGCCCAGCGAACGCGCGGCCCGGCGCACGCTCGGCGGTACCGAGAGGACGCCGCCGCGGACCACCTCGGCGCAGTAGGCGGCGGCGTACACGCCGAGCACCAGGCAGGCCACGGCGAAGGCGCTCCAGTCGAGGCCGAGGATGCTCTTGAAGGAATTGAGCAGGACGAACTGGATCAGCAGCGGCACGCTGCGGAATACGTCGAGCAGCGCCGCCAGCGGCAGGCTGGCGCGTGGCAGCAGGGCGCGGAGCAGGCCGAAGACGACACCCAGCAGGGTGCCGATCAGCATCGCCATGGCGGTGATGGCGAGGGTGGTCCAGGCGCCTTGCAGGAGGAACAGCAGGTCGTTGGCGGTGAGGCTGGTGGTGAACACGGCATTCCCCTCAGTAACGGAACAGGCGCCAGCCCAGCAGGCGGGCGGCCAGCACCAGCAGCTTGGCCATGGCGAAGTAGAGGACGGCGGCCAGGGCGAAGTATTCGAAGGTGCGGAAGGTCTTGACGTTGAGTGCTTGGGTGACGCCGGTGAGGTCGTCGGTCAGGCCCACCACCACGCCGAGGGAGGTCATCAGCATGGCCCAGACCAACTGGTTGGTCAGCGGGTAGAACACCACCCGCAGCAGCTGCGGGATCACCACCAGGCGATAGGCCTGCGGCGCGCTCATGCCCAGCGAGCGGGCCGCCCGCAACTGGGTCTCGGGCACCGCCTGGAGGCCGCCGCGGAAGGTCTCGGCGAGGTAGCCGGCGTTGTTGAAGGTGACCCCGGCGAGCAGGGCGAACCAGGAACTGACGTGCAGGCCGAAGGAGCCCAGGCCGAAGTAGAGGATGTAGATCTGGAACAGCGCCGGGGTATTCCGCGCGATGGAGATCCAGGCTCCGGCGGCGGCGCGCAGCGGGCGGTTACCGCCGAGCCGGGCGAAGGCCAGGAGCAGGGCGATGAGGATGCCGAAGAGCATCGACAGCGCGGTGACCTGGAGCGTCACCAGGCTGCCGGCGAGCATCTCCGGCAGGGCGTTGAACGCCGAGCGCCAGTGGAAGGTGTAGTCGAACATCAGCAGTCCTCGCTCAACCAGGCGGGCAGCCCGGCGGGGGCCCGCCCGCCGACGGCGGCCTCGACGCAGCCGGCGAGGCCGGCGAAGCGCACCTGGCGGCCGACCAGTCCGGGGGCGTAGTGGGCATACTTGGCGGAGTTGGTCATCAGGGTGCGCGCGCCCGGCGGCACCAGCGGTTCGTCGAGCATGCACCAGCAGGTGTCGGTGACCAGCCGCGCGCCGAACGCCTGCAGCGTCGCCAGGTGCCCGGCCGCTTCGGCCTGGGCGACGACCTGCCGGCTGCTGGTGATCACCAGCGCTACCTCCGGGTGTCTGCGGCGGCCGTGGCAGAGCGCGGCGAGCTGGGCGAATTCGCTGGCGGAGAAGTGCGGGTTGCCCAGCGCCACCAGGTCGATCCGCGTCTCGCCGGCGCTGTCCAGCTCGCGCCAGGCGTCGCGCAGGCGCTCGCGTCCGACCCGCAGGGTCCGCCGCGGCGCGCGGCCGCCGAAGGCGCTGGCCAGGTCAGGGGCTTCCGGGGTGACGCCGATGACGTGGAACATCGGCACCGAGGAACTGGTGCCCAGCGCCGCGCCGAAGGCCTTGAGCGCGTCGTGGTCCGGCTGCCGCTGCCGCAGGCCGTCGATCGCCGGGATCTGCCCGTCGCAGAGCAGGCCGCAGAGGTAGCCGAGGGTCGGGTAGAAGGCATCGTCGACGCTGCCGAGGTCTTCCACTTCGATCAGTACCCGCGCCTGGCGCTGCTCGTCGAGGTGGCAGCCGGCCAGCGGCGCGCGACCGGTGAGGGCGCAGCAGATATCCATGAAGTCGGCGTACTTGTTGGTGCGTGCGCCGAGCACGCTGTTGGCGAAGAGCACCGCGTTGGACTCGGCCCAGACGATCTGTTCGCCGGCCCGCGCGCTGTCGTCGAGCAGGTAGGGCGCGCAGGTGAAGCTGGGCTGCGCGCCCATGTCGAGATAGGCCTGGGCCAGGGCCGCGGCTGGCTCGCCGAGGGCGGCGGGTACGCCCTGTTCGCGCCAACGGCGCTGGTCCACGGAGATGGCGTTGAGGGTGGTCGGTACCCGTACCCGGGCACCGAGGTCGCGCAGGGTCTCGGCGAAGCGCAGGCCGGCCGGGCCGGTGTAGATGCAAGCGTCGATGTGCGCGCGCTGGATGTCGATCAGCCGTTGCGCGCCCTGCAACGCCGCCATGCGCAGGACGATGCGCATCGCCAGGCGTGCGGCTTCGCCGTGTTCGCCGGCGAGCAGGGCCTGGTCGAAGGCGTCCAGTCGTGGGCCGGCATCGGTCGCCAGCGCTTCGGCGGGTCGGGTCTCCAGCGGCGGCGGGGCATCGCGGTGGAGTTCCAGGCGTCCGTCGGCCAGGCGCGCCCAGGGATAGGCGGCGAGTTCGTCGAAGCGCTCGCCGAGACAGGCGATGGGTAGCGAGCGGCCGAACAGTTCCTCGGCGACGATCGCGCCGAGGGCGAGGATTTCGTCCGGTTCGCGCAGGAGGATCGCCGCCGGCGCACGTCCGCCGAGGATCAGTTCCAGCAGTACGCTGCTGCCGGTACAGGAGCCGCGCCCACCGGGAATCGCCAGCAGCCTGCCGTGTAGATGGCGGCCGCTGAGCGGGTGGTGACGGTCGATCACTTCCGCGCTGCGCGGGTCGACGCCGCCCCAGAAGCTCAGGCCGGTCGGTGCGTACAGCAGTTCGCCGGACGCGCTGCCGGCGACCAGGGTACGGGGAACGATGAGGTGTGCGTGCTTCATCGGCGCATCCAGGACGGGGGGAAACGGCGCGGCCCGGCGGCGGACCGCGCCCTCGGCTTCAGCGGTAGACCGCGCTGGTGGTCAGCTCCGGCGCCGTGCCGCCGACCCATTTCTGCGCCAGCTCGGCGTAGCGGCCGGTGCGCACCTGCTGGTTGATGAACAGGTTCAGGTAGTTGAGCAGGCCGTATTCGTTGCGCTTGGCGCCGAGGGCCACGTAGTCGATGTCATAGGGCGCGTCGCCGGCGATCTTCAGGCCCTTGTACTTGCCCGACTTGATCCACGAGGCGGCGACGGTGGAAGAGACGACCGTGGCGTCGATATGCCCCTGGCTGATCGCCAGGGCGGTGTCGGCCTCGGACTGGTAGGCGCGGAAGCTGCCCTTGGCGTCGCCCCAGGCCCTGCTGTCCTTCTCCAGGGCCAGCGCCTCGAAGGTGCCGGCGGTGCCGCCGACCGGGCGGCCCTTGAGGTCCTCGTAGCTGGCGATGCCGGTGTCCTCGCGGGTCAGTACCACCTTGACGAAGGCGAAGTAGGGGATGCTCATGCCGATGGTCTTGGCCCGCTCCAGGGTGTCCGAGGTGGATGCGACGATCACGTCGGCGCGACCCGACACCAGCGCCGGGATGCGGTCGGGAAAGGGCGTCTCGACGATCTCCGCCTTGACGTCCAGGGCCTTCGCCAGGTCGTTGCAGTAATCGACGTCGAAGCCCACCGGGTTGTTCTGTGCATCGCGCGAGCCCATCGGCGGAAAGTCCAGGGTGACGGCGCAGCGCAGCTTGCCGGACTCGATGATGTCGTCGAGCTTGTCGGCCTGGGCGAGACCGGCGAGGGAACAGCCCAGGGCAGCGGTGAGGGCTAGGGCAAGGGTCTTCTTGGTATTCATGGGGGCCTCTGGCGATGCGGTTGAGTGGGAGGGCGGCAAATCCCGTATTTGTGATTTCGTATACGATATTTTAAGTGAGCAATGGCTGTGCCAGAACCTCGTCCGACGGCGATAAAAAACCTTTCGCTGGAGCGCGACCGCTTTGGCTGGCGCGTCGCTGTGCCAGGCCGCGCCGGACTGCGCCCCGCTCGGGCGCGGCCGGCGGTGTTACAAAAGGGAGCAGGATTGCTACCGCCGCCCCGTGGCGGGGCGAGGCGTTACGCTTTTCGGGGCTGGCGATGGGTCTCGCGGTACTGGCTCGGCGAGAGTCCGGTGAGCGCCTTGAACTGGCGGCTGAAGGCGCTGTGGTCGGTGTAGCCGCAGCGCAGGGCGATCTCGGTGATCGGCGCGTCGCCGGCGAGCAGTTGCGAGGCGGCGCCGAGCCGCGCCTTGTGGATCATCTGCCGTGGGGTGAGCTGGAAGATGCGCTTGCAGTGACGTTCCAGTTGCGCCACCGAGAGCCCGGCGATGGCAGTGAGATTGGCGAGGCTGAGCGGCTGGTCGTAGTGCTCGCGGATATGCGCATCCACCGCCGCCAGCCGGCCGTAGGCCGGGTGCGCCGACTGCGCCGCCGGCAGGTCGTGGGAGATGCCGGCCATGCCGATGATCGCCCCGTTGGCATCGCGCAGCGCCTGCTTGTGGGTCAGGCACCAGCCCGGCTGGCGACCGGGATAGAGGTGCAGCTCCAACTGGTTCTCCAGCGTCGCGCCGCCGCGCAGCACGCGCCGATCCTGCTCGGCATAGAGCGGACCGAGGCTGGAAGGGAAGACCTCGTCGGCGCTGCGGCCGAGCAGTTCGGCCTTGTCCTTCACGCCGCAGCGGCGTGCCAGGGTGCGGTTGACCAGGACGTAGCGGGCGCGCTCGTCCTTGACGAAGAACACCACGCCGGGCATGGCGTCGAGCAGCGCCTCGACCTGGCGCAGGCTGGCCAGCAGGCTGGCGAGGTCGGCGGGGGGCGGGGCGGCGAGCAGGTCGTGCATCGGGGCGAAGGCCTGGCTGGGGGGCCGCGCCAGCATACGGGGCGCCGGCGGCCGGGAATAGGGCCCGGCCGCGCGCCTCAGTTGCCCGGCGAATCGCAGCGCAATGGCACCGTGCGCACGCGGCGCAGGTAGAAGAGGCAGGTGGCGCCGAGCAGCAGCGTCATCAGGACGAACTCGACGGCCAGGGTCGTCTGCGTCGCTTCCAGGTAGTCGCCATGGCGCTCCAGCCTGTGCGCGAACACCGCGCCGAGCAGCGCCGAGCCGAGGCCGAGGGAGGCCTGCTGGACGGTGGCGAGCATGGCGCTGCCGGCGCCGGCCTGGGCGGCCGGCACCTCCGAGAGGCCGATGCGGAAGAAGCTGCTGACGATGAACGCCTGGCCGAAGCCGATCACCAGGGTCGCCGGCGCCAGGTTGAGGATGCCCGGCTGCGGCCAGACCCGTTGCAGGGTCAGCATCAGGCCGAGCAGGCCGCACATCTGGATGACGCAGCCGAGCAGCAGCAGGCGTACCGGGCCGAGCCGCGCCGCCACCCTGGCGGTGAGCAGCGCCGAGACGAAGTAGGAGGCGCCGAGGGCGATGAAGGCATTGCCGGCCTGTACCGGCGAGAGACCGGCGCCGGCCTGCAGGGCCAGGGCGAGGGCGAACATGAAGCCGCTCCAGCAGGCGAAGAACAGGATCGCCAGCAACAGGCCGAAGCGGATGCTCGGCAGGCGCAGCAGCGACGGCGGCAGCAACGGCCAGGCCTGGCGGCGTTCCTGGCGCAGCTCGGTGCGCCACAGCCAGGCCAGCAGCGGCACCGCCGCCGCCAGCAGCAGGGCGCAGGGCCAGGACCAGTGCAGCGATGGGCCGAGAGCCAACGGCAGCAGCAGGCAGAGGATCAGCGCGGCGAGCAGCAGGGTGCCCGGCGCGTCGATGCGGGCGGCATGCTCGGCGCGGGTTTCCGGTACCCAGCGGCGGCTGCAAAGGAGAATGCCGAGGCAGATCGGCAGGTTGATCAGGAACACGCTGCGCCAGCCGAGGCCGCCGATGTCGGCGGAGACCAGGAAGCCGCCGAGCACCTGGCCGACGACGAAGGCCAGGCCGCCGATGGCGCCGTAGGCGGCCAGCGCGCGGGAATGCGCGTGGCCGCTGAGGCTGACATGCAGGGTGGCGAGAATCTGCGGCACGACCAGCGCCGCGCCGACGCCCTGTAGGGCGCGCGCCACCAACAGCAGCCAGACCGAACCGGCCAGCCCGCAAAGCAACGAGGCGACGGCGAACAGAGCGACGCCGAGATCGAACAGGCGGCGACGGCCGTAGTTGTCGCCAAGCCGGCCGCCCATCGCCAGGCACACGGCGAAGGCCACGCCGTAGACGGCGACGATCAGTTCCAGTTCGGTTTCGCTGGCGCCGAGGGAATGGGCGAGGGCGTCGAGGGCGACGTTGACGATGGAGAAATCGATCATCGGCAACAGTTGCCCCGCCAGCAGGATGCAGAGCCCGGCGAGGCCGAGCCGCGACGACGAGACGGTGCTGGGCATGGGCGGAGTCCTTGTGCGGAAGGGAGTGGGCTGGCAGCATGCGCTTCTGGCTAACCCGGTACCAGTTCTTGCTTATCCTGGTATTGGCGCTACCCGTCTGCCCTTCGGAGGACTTCGCCATGCCCCTCGACGCCCCTGCCAGCCACGCTGCGGAAAGCCCCGCGCAGCCGTCCCGCGCCGAACAGCTGGGGGCCTTCCTGCGCCGCCGGCGGGAAAGCATCGAGCCGCAGCGGGTCGGCATTTCCCGCCTCGGCCGCCGACGCACGCCGGGCCTGCGTCGCGAGGAGGTGGCGCAGCTCGCCGGGGTCGGCGTGACCTGGTACACCTGGCTGGAGCAGGGCCGCGCGGTACGCGCTTCGGAGCAGGTGATCGGAGCCATCGCCCGGGCCCTGCTGTGCAACGAGACGGAAACCCACCACCTGTTCAACCTCGCCGGGCTGGCCGCGCCGACCTCGGCGCGGCGGGCGGTCTGCGAGAAGCCCTCGGCCGCCACCCAGGCCATCCTCGATGCCCTCGACCCGTTGCCGGCCATGGTGCAGAACGCCCGTTTCGACATCCGCGGCTACAACCGCGCCTATTGCCGGCTGGTGGGCATCGACCTGGCGGAGATCCCCGAGGAAGACCGCAACTGCATCTACCTGGCGCTGACCCACGAGCGCTGGCGCTACTGCATGGCCAACCGCGAGGAGGCGTTGCCGCGGATGGTCGGCTTCTTCCGCGCGGCAATGGTCGAGCGCATGGGCGATCCGCTGTGGGAGCGGCAGTTGCAGCGCTGCCTGGAGGCTTCGGCGGAGTTCCGCGAGATCTGGCGGCGCAACGAGGTGATGGGTATCGAAAACCAGCTCAAGCGCTTCCGTCATGCGCGCTGCGGCGAATTCGAACTGCAGCAGACCAACTGGTGGTCGGCGCCGAAGAACGGCGATCGCCTGCTGGTCTTCGTCCCCCTCGACGACCACGCCCGCGACTGCCTGGAGCAACTGTGAGTCGGCGCCCTGTCCCGTAGCCAGCGCCTGCTCGACCTGCTGCAGATTCTGCGCCGGCACCGTTACCCGGTGGCTGGGCATGTGCTCGCCGGCGAACTGGGGATCAGCCTGCGCACCCTCTACCGCGATATCGCCATCCTGCGACAGCAGGGCGCGCACATCGAGGGCGGCGCCGGCGCCAGGCGTTGCTGCGCGAGTGGCGTGAACGGGAAAGCATCGCCGCGCAGTGAGCGACTGCTGCCGGAAACTGACAGACGGCCACCGCCTGCGGGTCTAGCGCCCGGCGCTGTAGCGGCTCAGAGCCGGAACTCCTCGGCGATCAGTTCGCCGAGGCGCTCCAGCGCCGGCGGCCGCTCTCCCGGGGCGAAGGCCAGGCGAATGCGGTGGGCGGGCAGTTCGGCGAAGCCCTCCGCCGGCCCCAGCACGCGCATCGTCGGGCCGACCCGCGCACGGTCGATCACGCCGATCGCCAGGCCGCCTTCGATGGCCGCTTCCAGCGCCGCCGCGCCGGGACTGCTGACCACCGTGCGCCAGCGCCGGCCCGTCGCGCCGAGGGCTTCCAGCAGCGCCTGTCGATAGGGACAACCCTGGCCGTGCAGGGCCAGCGGCAGCGGGCGTTGCGGATCGATCCGCAGGCCGTGGCCGGCGACCCACACCGGCTGGGTGCCGCCGATCTCGCGGGAGTGCCCGTCGTACGGGGTTTCGTCTTGCGCTTGCACCAGCAGGGCGAGGTCCAGCTGGCCGCGCCGCAGGCGTCCGGCCAGCCTGCCGCTGGCGTCGGTGAGCACCTCCAGCTCCAGCGCCGGCAGTTCCGCGCCGAGGCGTGGCAGGAGGCGGCCGAGCAGCTTGCCGGCGTATTCCTCGGAAATGCCGAAGCGCACGCGCAGCGGCTCTTCCCGTCTGCGCAACCCGGCGAGCACGCGGTCGTGGGTCTCCAGCAGCTCGGCGGTCTGGCGCTGGAACCGCTGCCCCAGCGGGGTCAGCCGCACCGACTGGTTGTCGCGCTCGAACAGCCGGCCGCCGGCCAGTTCCTCCAGGCGCCGGACGTGGGTGCTCACCGCCGAGGGGCTGCGGTTGAGGTGGCTGGCCGCGGCGAGAAAGCGGCCGAAGCGCAGGATGGCATGGAAGGTACGCAGCAGCTCGATATCCAGGTTGGCGCTCATGGTTCCGATTTCCTGCATGACTGGTGCAGATAGTTTCGTTTGATAGTAGCGGCGGAGGCCGCCTAGCCTCGACTCGAACCTGACCGACGGAGGCGAGCGATGCGCGCGACCACCTGCACCCCGCGAGCGATGCCCGGGGCGACCCGCCTGCTGGCCGTGCAACTGGGCATGGTACTGGCCTGGAGTTCCGGCTTCGTCGGCTACCGCTATGCCATGGAACAGGCGCCGGTGTTCCTCACCAGCTTCTGGCGCTTCGCCGTTTGCCTGGCGCTGCTGCTGCCCTTCGCCTGGGCCGGGCTGCGCCGGTTGTCGGCGCGCCAGTGGCGGCGCCAGGCGCTGATCGGGGCGTTGGCCTACGCGGGCTACATCGCGCCGATCGCCAAGGCCATCGAACTCGGCGTCTCGCCGGGCGTGGCGGCGCTGATGGCCGACCTGTTGCCGCTGCTGGTGGCCTTGCTGGCGCTGGTCCTGCCGGGGCAGCGAACGCGGCCGGGGCAGTGGCCGGGGATCGCCCTGGGCGTCGCCGGGGTGCTCTGGGCCGGGCATGCGGCGCTGGCGCTGGGGCGGGCGCCGGGCTGGGCCTACGGCCTGCCGCTGCTGGGCATGCTAGCGCTGGCCCTGGCCACCCTGTTGCAGAAGCGCTGGGACGATGCGCCGGGATCGCTGGCCGTGGTGCTGTTCGTGCAGATCGGCGCCGCGCTGCCGGCGTTCGCCGGCCTGGCGCTGGCGGAGGGTAGCCTGCGGCCGCCGCTGTCCGGCGGATTCCTGTTCGGGCTCGCCTGGCTGGTGCTGCTGCCCACCTTCGGCGGCTACGGCCTGTACTGGCTGGGCCTGCGCCATCTTTCCGCACAGGGTGGCAGCGCGGCGCTGTACCTGAGCCCGGCGCTGACCCTGCTATGGGCGCACTGGATGTTCGCCGAGCCGCTGACACCCATGCTGCTGGGTGGTCTGCTGCTGTCGCTGGCCGGCCTCGGCTGGCTGAATCGCGCCGAGCGTCGCTAGCCGGCGTCGCCCTGCCAGCGGGCCAGGGTCTCCAGGCGCGCCGGGCTGAACGGCGGACGCGGCGCCGGAGGCGTCCAGCCGAACAGGAATTGCGCGGCGCTGCCGCATATCCGCCCCTGGCAGGCGCCCATGCCGCAACGGCTGTGCAGCTTGGCCTCGGTCCAGCCGGCATGCCCGGCCAGCGCGGCCAAGGGGACGTCTTCGCAACGGCAGACCAGGGTATCCGCCTCCGCCAGTTGACGCAGTTCGGCACGCAGGGCGAAGTGTCGCGCCAGGGTGTCGGCGAAGCCCTGCCAGCGTCGCCGTCGTGGCCACAGGCGGCGAGCCGCGTCGCGCTCGTCGACGGCGGCATGGCCGGCGATGGCGCCTTCCACCAGGGCCAGTTCGCTGCCGCCGAAGCCGGTGCATTCGCCGGCGGCGTAGTGGTCGGGCAGGCTGCCGGCCTGCCATTCGTCGACGGCGAGCGCCGGGCCGTCGAGGCGATAGCCGAGGGCCTGGCCGAGTTGCACGTTGGGCACCAGGCCGAAGCCGCAGGCCAGGCGTTCGCAGGCGATCTCGCGGACCCGACCGCCTTCGCGCAGGCGCACGGCTTCCAGGCGCTCCTCGCCGAGGGCGGCGAGCACGTAGCTGTCGGCGCGGTAGCTACGGGCGAACAGGCCGGCGGCCTGCCACAGCTTGCCGGGCCAGCGCGGGAGGCGTACGGCGAAGGCGGCCAGGGTTCTCGCCGGCGCCTGTTCGGCGACGCGCAGCAGGCGCGCCCCGCACTGGCTGGCGCTGGCGGCGCTCCACTCGCATAAGCGCGCCGTCAATGGCCGCGACA
>OKKB01000074.1_pt1 | contig 68011 bp, 34 predicted proteins | sample 1613931 | NCBI WGS metagenome assembly OKKB01 (sample SAMN04436893, study PRJEB24849) | human gut metagenome | biome: human gut; feature: NICU; material: stool | host: Homo sapiens | place: USA: Saint Louis, MO | collected 2012-02-08
AGAAAGAAAGAAAGAAAGAAAGAACACACAAATATATGTTTAGGAAAAGGAAAAGGAAAGAGAGAAAAAAAAATTTTGTGTGTGTACTATATAAAGAGTGAGTGAGAGAGAGTGTGTGTGAATAGAAGAAATCAAGCTTTTTAGTAGTAAAAGTTATTATGGTGATTAACAAATAACAATTTGATACCTCACGCAGTTTATTCTTTTGTTCAATTGTTTCACTGTTAAAGAGAATCTCATTCTTCTCTTTCTCTTTCTCTCTCTCTCCCTCTATTTAATTTAGAAACTTTCTTTTGTAATTTGTTCTCTCGTTAGAAAAAATGGGTGCATGGGGCGCGTTCTCCGGTAAAAAGGGGGGTGTATGCTTAGTACGGAGCTTAGTGCAAAGTGTGTGGCGGTAGTGGCGGAGGCTTTGAAAGGGGGAGGGGGGGGAAGGGACCGATAAAAGCGTGTCCCGTATCACTCTTAATACCATGAAGTTTTTTTTTTTCTTCTGTTGTTTGTCCGACGCGCAAAACTATACCACTTCTCCCTTTGCCCCCCCCTCCCCCCCACACACACACACAAATAATTGATCGCCAAGACACAAGACACTTTTGAACTTACTCTAACGCAGCCTATTTCATCATTTGAAATCTTTTAACCACTTGAAATACTTTTAAAATATGACTATTATATATAAAATACATCAAGTTTTTTTTTTTTCAATTTTTTTTTCAATTTTTTTTAGTTTCTTTACACAGATTAATAATATACACTTAGACTTACATTTACACTTTTAAAATTGAAATACTGGATCCAAAACTTCTACTGTTGATTCTTTCTTAGTAAGAATATCATCATTATTATTATCATCTTCTTTGTTTTCATTACTAACAAATGTAGTTGTTGTTTGATTAATCTCATTTTCTGATTCATTGTCGTTCTCAATTGCTAAACTTTCACCCAATGCTAATTCCAATTCATCACTTGGTACATGTGCCTCTTCCACTTGAATCTCTTCCTCCTCCTCTTCTTCTTCTTCTTCTTCAGTTTGACCAACGGATTCGGATTCATTGTCATTTTTATTTGCCTGACTAACATCATTTTCTAATTCATGATCACCATCTTCTTCCACATCCATTTTAACATCCACATCTCCTTCTTGTTCTTGTTGTTGTGGCTGTTCTTCTTCTTTATTTTCTGGTTTTTCTTCATCAACGTCCATATCATCATCATCATCATTAACACCATTTTCTTCATCAAGTTTAAAAACTTTTTCATAATTGACAAAATCAGCAATAAACACATCCTTATCCAAACCCTTTAAAAATTTTTGCAATTCTTCACTATACGTATGAGACACAGAAACCAATTTATCATATACAAGTCCACCAGTTATTGCATTATAATCAAGATTAATATTTTGGAAGATTGCCGTTGATTCTGGTGAATATTCTTCCATCTGTAGTAATCCAAACACACTAGCAACTTTTTGTTTAAATTCATTGGGATAAATAATCTCACTTGGTCTATAACTTGTATGATTCAATTTAATCACTAATAAATGATATTTTTTATTATAAACCAATATAATTGATGATTCTTTCAAATTCTTAATTTCATCTTGTTCAGCAGATTTGGCAATATAACTAAACCCACATTTTATTGATGTTGTTGATTTAAATTCATTGATATTGGTATATTCTTGTTTATAAAGTAAGCCTAAACAAGCAATTATTGGATCAATATACATTGCTCTTATATTACTCAATAAATGACTTCGAAATTGTTTTTCACTCAATCTGATACTTTGATATAATGTGGTACGATCTTTTGTATAAGCATCAAATTTTGACATGTTAGTAGTAAACACTTCGTTGAATTCTTTTAAATAAACTAAATTCTTAATGTCTTTGTCAGAATGTAATTTTTCAAGTATAGTGGTTAAATATTTTTGGAAATCATCATATACATTATCATTTGCATAAGGATCTAAATTTTCTTTAATTATTTTAGAATCGTTTTTTGCAGAATTATCGTCATTACCCAATTCTGATAAAATTTTATAAAGATCTTCTTCATCGTCAACAATAACAGTTTCTTGTTGATGGTGTAACTGGTTGTGGTGGTGTGTTTGTTGTTGATGTTGATGTTGCTGATGACGATGTTGCTGGGTTTGCTGTTGCTGCTGTTGAGGTTGAGGTTGTTGTTGTTGTTTGCGAGATTTTATCGGTGGTTGAACTCCAGTGGTATTATTTGTCTTCATTGTCATTTGATATTTAGGACCAGTAGTATTACCATTTGATGAAGTCACCACTTCATCAGTATTATGATTATGAAGTACTGGAGGAACATAGTTTGGATTATTTAGCACTTTTGTTATTTCTTCTTGATAATTAAATGGTTTATTATGATACCTTTTGAAAAATTCATCTTTTAATAACCCTTCTTCTTCTATATAATTTTCGGCCGATTGTTGTTCTCTAAATTGTTTTAATCCATAAAGCATAGTTTCTTCAGCTAAAGGTTTTCTCAGATTCTTTTTATTTCTTTCAATAATTCGACATTTGGCACAAGTTTTATATTGACGAACTTCATCTGGTTCATCATCAAGACGCTTTCTTTTACATCTACGACAACGACGAACATCCATTGTATGAATATGGGAGAAGGGGGGGGGGAGGGGTGTTGCTGTTGTTGTTTATATTTCGATTGATTGATTGAAAACTTTAAGATTTACTCTAACGAATAAGGTCTCTCTCTCTCGTTACTATTATTATTGGGATGTTTTTTTTTTTTCGCTCTCAATGCGAATTTATGAAAATGGGAAAATCTTTTCTTTTCAATGATGAGGATATTTCTCCTGTTTGGTGTCTTGGAACAAAAGAAAAAAAAAAAACTGCTGGGGGATCGTTTTACTCACAGATTTCAATACTTTTTGAGAATCTGATAAAAGTTTCAAGTGTTTTAAACAAAACTAATATAACAAACTGGAAGGCAATTAATTATTAACAAACAGAGAAAAAAAAAGAAGAAGAATATAGAAATTTTTTTTCTTCTTGATGAAGTTTTTTTTCTTTTTTTCTTTTTGATTTTCAACAAAAACATTTTCCTTTTTTTTTTTTTTCGGAAACAGAAAAAAAAAATTACAATTCAAAATGTATCACGTGACAGGTATTTAGATGTTTTTTTTTTTGTGTCTATAATTTAAGACTAGCTTATTGGTTGCTTCAATTAGCAAGGATATTCTACGTCCAAAAATATGGGTGGTTTCTTTATAAAACTTTAAGGTGTTAAGGCATGTAAGATGATGATGAAATTAATCCCTGATTGCGAAAACCAAACTTTTACCTACAATAAAATTTGCAACTATTTTTTTTTTTTTGTTTTTTTAAATAGAAGAGAAGCAGAATTTTTTCTGCCCTGCAAATCGCAAAAGAGAGAGAGAGAGAAAGAAAGAAAAAAAAATTGCATCCAAAGGGAGTCCCCTCTCGTCGCCACAAAAGAAAAGTCTTTAAGTTGATTTCAATAAAGTAGTTGTATAGGAGATTGTTCAGTTGATTAGCAGGTAGATTGATTGAATTATAAACTTGTTTTTATTAAATTATGAAATATCTAGGGAAGCAAGAGTTGTCTGTGTTTGTCGTTTGGGTGTATTTGAAATCTTTCTACAAACAAAACTGATTATCAGCCAAATGTAAGCCAACTAATTTCCTATCAGTAGACATAATTTATAAGATATGACTTTTCAAAAGTAGTATGTTAGAGTTTTTATACGAGGAAGTAAACTCTTATTGTTGTTGTTGTTGTTGTTGCTTTCATATTTACGTACCCAAATTTTTTAATGTTTTTTTTTTTTAGCTCATACCTCATGGAGCCGATACTCCCCAACAATCACCATTGTACCATATTAAAAATACACAAAAAACAAATTAAATTCCCATAATTACAAAAGCCTCAACCAAATCGTTTGATGTGATGTGATGGTATCGCATCAATTGTAAATTATGAGACACAAACATCAACAATTATATTTATATATATATATTGCTCAATTACACCAAGAATATAGCCCTTCCCCTCTCTCCTTCAACTCACGTGGAATAATATTCAACCAATCAACTAGGTACATTTTCTTTTGATTGGCATTTCAATTTGTTTTGTTCATTTGTATAAGGATTCTCCTCATTAGTTGGAAAAATGGATTTCACTAAACAGAGAGAAAGAGAAAAAGAAAGAAAGAAAGAACACTAAAATAATTTGGCTTAGAAATTTCTGCACTGTACGAACGAACAAAGATCTTAAAAAAATTAATGTGTGTTGATCTTCTTACTTCTTCTTATTCTGTCAAATTCTTTCCTCATTTGGTAAATCGTTTATTATGGAAGTTCTTTTTTTTTTGTTGGTAAACCTACCCACCCGACATAGTCAATAATCAAGACAATGAAGCCGTACAGAACTATAGAATCCACTTGTTTCCGAGCTGCATTGACTACTTTTTAAATACCAATTTGCCAATTCATAATCCTGAAACTTGAAAAACAATAATATATAAACACTCTAAAGATTCCCTCCTCCTCTTCCTCTTCCTTTTCCTTTGTTATTTTTTTAGTTTGATTATATTATATTATATTATATTCTTTTCTTTTTAACTTTTGACTTTCCTTTTTAATTAATCTCAATATCAAAATTATGAATTTGCTAATTTCTTTATTGCTATTAAGTATTTCCTTAGTATTAGGGTCATCTCCAAGTGGTGGATATGCTCCAGGAATCGTTCAATGTCCTATCAATTCCAATTCCAATTCAAGTTCAAGTTCGAGTCGGAATACAACTTTTTCATTTATCCGTGAAGCCGATTCCATATCTGATTTAGAAAAACAATGGATTAAACAAAGACAATTAAAAGTTAACAAATCTTTAATTGAATTTTTAAAATCAGCCAATTTATCAAATTTTAATCCTCAAAATTTCATTGATGCAAAAGATTACCAGGGGATTAATTTAGGTTTAGCATTTTCTGGTGGGAGTTATCGTGCCATGCTTAATGGTGCTGGTCAATTAATGGCATTAGATTCAAGATCATCATCATCTCCTTCAGAGTCAGGATCAGGATCAGGATCATTAGGAGGGATTTTACAAAGTGCTAATTATATTGGTGGATTATCTGGTAGTTCTTGGTTACTTGGATCATTAGCAATGCAAGGATGGCCAACTGTCGAAGAAGTTGTTTTTGAAAATCCCCATGATGTATGGAATTTGACTAGTTCTAGACAATTGGTCAATCAAACGGGATTATGGACTATTGTGTTCCCCGTCATGTTTGATAATATGAATAAGGCATTAAGTCATATGAATTTTTGGGACAATAATGCTGATGGGATTAAATTTGATTTAGAAGCCAAAGAGAAAGCTGGGTTTGAAACTTCTTTGACCGATGCATGGGCAAGAGGTTTAGCTCATCAATTGTTTCCCAAAGGTAAAGACAATTATGGTAGTAGTGAAACTTGGAGTGATATTAGAAACATTGATGCATTTGCCAACCATGACATGCCTTTCCCCTTTGTTACAGGATTAGGAAGAAAACCAGGTACAACGGTTTATAATTTGAATTCTACTGTTATTGAAATGAATCCATTTGAATTTGGTTCTTTTGATCCTTCATTGAATACATTTACTGATATAAAATATTTGGGTACTAATGTTAGTAATGGTGTCCCCGTTGATTCATGTGTTAATGGTTTTGATAATTCTGGTTTTATTGTTGGATCTTCATCTTCCTTGTTTAATCTGTTTTTGAATACTTTGGTTTGTGATAATTGTAATTCATTGAGTTCTGTCATCAAATGGATACTCAAAAAATTCTTGACTTATTTATCTAAAGCTCATGAAGATGTGGCTCTTTACAAACCAAATCCATTTTTCAATTCCCAATACGCCAAATCGGATAATATCACTACCAGTGACACATTATATGTTATAGATGGCGGGATTGGAGGTGAAGTTATACCATTGTCTACATTAATGGTAAAAGAAAGAGCTTTAGACATTGTGTTTGCCTTTGATAGTGATACCAACACCAAAACAAATTGGCCAGATGGATCAGCATTGATTTCAAGCTATGAACGTCAATTTTCTCAACAAGGGTCTTCTAGTATTTGTCCTTATGTCCCCGATACGAAAACATTTTTGGAAAAAGGGTTAACTGCAAAACCAACATTTTTTGGATGTGATGCCAAAAATTTGACTGCATTAGAGAAAGATGGTGTTATCCCTCCATTAGTGGTTTATTTTGCCAATAGACCTTATGAATATTATTCAAATGTTAGTACATTTGATTTGACATTTACTGATGAACAGAAAAAGGGTCTTATCAAGAATGGATTTGATGTTGCCACCAGATTAAATGGAACCATTGATCCTGAATTTAAAAGTTGTATTGCTTGTGCTGTTATTAGAAGAGAAGAAGAAAGACGTGGTATTGAACAACTGGATCAATGTAAGAAATGTTTCAAAAATTATTGTTGGGATGGTACTTATGCTAGCGGACCTGCTGAAAATTATGTCAATTTTACTGATTCAAGTTTAACTAATGGAAGCACAGTCTTTTATGGTAAAGCAGACGCAAAAGTTTCTTCATCAAAAGGTGGATTGTTTGGATTCTTGAAAAGAGATACTCAAAACAACGATGAGAAAGAAGAATTTATCGGTGTTGTACGTGAAAGTAACTCTGATAGTTTGAAATTATCCAAATATTTAACAATTGCATCATTATTTGCTTTGTATTTGGTAATTATGTGAGATGAAAAAAAAAAAAATAAAAAATTAAATTACCCCCAAATTTTGTAATGATAATAATAATAGTGAACGATACCATGCAAGAAGTGAAAATATACGTTATAATTGTAATTAGTTTCTGTAATTAAAAGCCTCATAGTTTTTAGAGTATAAATTTAGAAGTTAGAACCGGATGCTTTGCATGATGAGTATCCGTATAAATTTTATAAAATGAATGTTAGTAATGCTGGTGGAAACTCATAGCCTCCTTACACACTCTAATATATCATTCCTAGACTTATCCATATTTAACAAGCACAACAACAACAGAGTACTCTTGAAAACTTCACGATCCTTATTAATACAAACAAAACATTAATCAGCAAGACAATAATTACCCGATTTATAACTAAGCCAATTAAGTCTAGTTTGCAAGTAGTAAAAGTTATATATGGCGTAAGTTAGACCAATGATCGGAATTCGTGCGAAACCGGATAAAAAGGAATCGGTTGCTTTTTTTCTTTTCTGTTTCTCCCTCGCACGCCCGCCCATACTTTATCTTTAATAGATTGTTGATATTTTGTCGTTGTTGTTGTGGTTGTTGCTTAGGGGGCATTGATTGAATGAATGAATGAATGAATGAATGAAAAAAAAAAAAGCCAAGGCAACGCAAAAACCGAACAAACTAACAAGACAACATTTCAAACCATTCAATTTTTTTTTTTACCCCTAACTAGACAAAGTCTTCACCCTCCCCCCAAATAAAAAGGGTTTATATCATTATATACGGATTTTTGAAATTATGTCAAAGCTTGTACGCTCAATTAAGAATGTTGCTGGGGGATATTCCTCTGCTCAACGAGTTGTTAGAAATGCCACTTCCAATGACCCCACTGGACCCACCACGTTTGATATGGAAGAAATATCATCATTTACATACCAATCACAAACAGAATTTATGGAAGTTATGGATATGTTAGATCGTCGTCTTAATGATAAAGGTAAAAATTGGAGACATGTGGCCAAATCATTGACGGTATTGGATTATCTAGTTCGTTATGGATCGGACAAATGTGTGTTATGGGCCAAAGACAATCTTTACATTATTAAAACTTTAAGAGAATTTGTTCATTTCGATGAAACAAACAATGATCAAGGTGCGATTATTAGAGTTAAAGCTAAGGAATTGGTATCACTTTTGAGAGACGATGAGCGATTAAAACAAGAGCGTGCTAATGCTAAAAAGAATAAACGTTATAGAAGTTATGATGATGATGATGGTGATGGTGGTGATGATTTTGATTCTGACAGAAGAAGAAGAAATAGAGACGAACGTCCAAGAAGAGACGAGCCTTATGATGCTGAACTACAACGAGCATTAGAATTATCAAGAATAACTGCTGAAGAAGAACAAAATCGTAATAGAGAAGAAGAGAATGATCCTGAATTGGAAGCAGCCATTAAATTGTCATTAGAAGAAGAAGAAATGAGAAAACAAAATAACAATTTATTGGATTTGAATGATGAAACACCACCACAACAACCTCAATATTATTTAGCAACCGGATTCTATCAACAACAACCACAATTTTATGCCCAGCAACCTCAATCGCAACAATTCCAACAATATGATATGTTTGGGAACCCAATACAGAATCCAATGGACACAGGATTATATAATCAACAGGCCTATTATCAACAACCACAACAGCAGCAACAACAGTTTCAACCAAACCAGTTTACTGGTTTTAACTATGGACAACCACAACAACCACAAGCGCAACCAGAACCTTTACAACCATTGAAAACAGGATCCAATAATCCATTTGCCATGTCTTCTGGGTCAGACAATACCAACAAGCCACCAACTCAATCCTTAAACAGTTTAGCTGAACAGCAACAACAGCAACAGCAGCAGCAACCACAATTTTTTACTCAGCCAACTACTGCTCCACTCAAACAACAAAACACATCATCATCAAGGTTTAATGAAACTCATGAGTTGAATGATTTATTAACTCAAGGAACTGGATTAGATACATTCGGTAACACTGGAGATACTAGAATCCCACATCAACATACAAAGACACAAAATTTTATAAATTCAAGTGGAACTGGATATAAACAAACTGGTAATGAACCAATTAGATTAAGTTCTAATGCTACAGGTAATCCATTTCTTAATACTGGTATTGGATATCAAGGTGCTACACAACAGCAAGTGCCACAACAGCAAGTGCCACAAATCAATCCTGCTTATACTGGGTATGGATTTGGTAACGCTCAACCTCAACAACACCAGCAATACCAACAACAACAACAATCACGTAATGGTAATGATGGCCCAAGTTTAATAGATATTTAAACAAGTTCCAATCAACAATAATTGCTTTTTAGAATTGATGTTATATTGATAGCATATAACAACAACAACAACAACTATGTATCTTTTTTTTTTTTCTTTTATAGTTTTCGCTTTCAATTTGAAGATTTAGTGTTACTTATATATATTAATGTACATTAAATAATTATTCAATCAATATCTTATACATAAAGCAAGCTCTTTTTCTCATTCCTATATACTGATATTCAATCATATCTGAAATTTTTTAAAATCTTGTAATTCCATTTTAAATATTGATTTAACACACCAATCCCATTCTAAAATTATACCAGATTTAACTGATTTTTTAAAATTATTAATCAATTTAGTATCTTTTTTCTTATTAGCTATTAAAATTATTTTTTCATCACTTTTGTAGTTGGTTTTGATTAATGATTTTGATAAATTATTTGGAGTTTTAATTTCTTTATATTTATTCATTCCATGATCTTTTAAAACTCGAGATATAACATCAATTCCACCATTTAAATTACTAGATAAATTGAAATTCATTCCTTGAAATAATTTACCTTTTTTATCATTATGACAAAGTAATATTTGCATACCATTAATAAATTTCGAATTTGTCGAGTATCCTAATTCTAAATTTGTATTTTTATTGACTTTATCTAATGAATAATCATCAATTCGATATTCTTTAAACACGGTTTCGGTATCCCCCTTTGATGATATATGATTAATAATATTGACTAAATAATTTGGATGAATGATTTTATCAACTTTACTTAAACTTCTTAAAAATTTTTCGGTTCGTAATATTTTGGGTGCTATTAATGTATTGAGTGAAGTATTGTTATCGATATCATTAACGATTTTAATACCAATGGTTCTTAATTTTTGTATATCTGATTTACTCAATTCAATGATTTGTTCACAACCTGACATTATGGCAATGATGTGATATTGAGTCTTTTTCTTTGTTTTCAAAAAATCAGATTGACTCAATTCTTCAATTTCATCACCATGCTCATCGTTTTCATCTTCGTCTTCGTCTTCTTGTTCTTCTTGGTCCTCGCTATGCTTCCGTTTCTTCAGAGGTGTCAATGATCCTTCTAATTGATCCATATAACTTTTCATCTTACGACTACTCTTTGTCATTTCTTGATAAGCAATCAAATCAGACATATTGTCATGAAGTTTGGCAGTTGCCTTTTTAGCAGCAGATCGTTCTCCATATCTAGAAGAAAGACTTTTTGTTGCTATTATAGGTGATGATGAAGATTCACGAGAAAACTCTTTTTGTGTTTGCAGCAGCAAGTTCAATTCTGGTGTGGTTTCAGTAGTTGATTTAACAGTCTTGTTGGAAGTTGTTGATATTGGAGATACTGGTTGATTTGCTGGTTGCAGTGATGACGGGGTGACAATATTCTTTTCCTCAACGTTCACAGGTTCAGATGTTTGAGAGTGATCCAATTGTTCTTTGGTAGTAGCACCTCTTCGACTTTGGGTAGATTCGTCTTCAGTCATACTATCATCAATGTTTCCCGAGCTATCGCTAGCAGTTTTCTCTTCATCTTCATACCATTGTTTCAAAACTTCTTGGTCCAAATGAGCACGTCCAACCCATGGTTCCATTCCAATTGACTCATCACCAAAATTTTTATATTTGTCAAGACTACTATCAACCTTGTGCCATTGAACATAACAATCTTCCAACCACAAATGGTTTACAACTTTAATTTCCAGGTTACCTTCAGAATCAACCCATTTATTCAAAGCGGCATCAAATTTTTTCCCTTCAGCTTTCCCACACACAAGATAATCATTGTCTCTGGTTAAAGTTTTCGTGAAAACACCTCCCATTATAGTGATTAGTTTACTTAAATACGACCTAGCTTCTCCACTGTAATTTGTAATTGAAATTTTCAACCCTTGCAAACCATCGAGAGGTGTTGATGGTTGAGGATAATATAAGATATTTGAATTTAAAGGTAGAGTCCAACTTTTAGATGCCAAAATAAAATATAGCCATTGTAAATTCCCCACAATGATTCTATTACTAGCACAACTTTTTTTATAAGTATCACCTTGTCGATATTTACCCAAATAAATATCAATTTCACTGACATCAAATTTCTTTATGATCAGACCACCATGTCTTTCAATTACAAATTTTATTGCATTAGATGATCGTTGAGATAAATTGAAATCAGAATTTATATAAAATTTTTTGTTTTTGAAAAATTGTAATTCAGAATCAAGTTCATTTTGAGGAGGTAAAGAATCATTTAAAATTTCTGGTAATATTTCATTTTTCAACACATCATTGGATTCATCATGTAATATTTTTGCATCTGGTAATAAATAATTATCTTCATTCAATTTTTTGCCCATGGTTATACAATGATCAATCCAATGCGGTAAAACAATTTTAATATTGGGCATATCTCCATTACTATCATTATCATCATCATCATGAATAATACTCGATGCCAAAATTGATTTTTCATTAGATATATCCATGGCTATCAAATGTGTAGTATATTTCGTGATATTATCCAAATACCCTCCTCCAAATGCTTGAGCTGCTGCATAAATCAATTCTTTATCACCTGGAGGCAAGTTGTCAGCACAACATATAAAACAATCTTTGAAAAAATATGCTGGGTCGGGATTATAAGTTCTAATATTTTGCATTTTTTGACTACTAATTGAATCATAAACCCAAGAAGGTGTCACTATTGGAATCATTGATTTTATCGCTAGATCATGTTCAATGAAATCAATTGTATTAGATATTATGTGAGTTATTTTCGGTGGGTCCATATAATTTTTAGAATTGTCAAAATCATCTTTGATATAAATATTGGCAACATTATTTGCAAGTAATAATTGAGATAGATCTTTGTCTTGAGTTAATTGCTTTGATTTGATTATTAAGAAATTACAATTCTGAAACATGATTGAGTAGACTGTATATGTTAGAAATCCTGAAAGTAGACTATAATTTAGATGGGTACCATCAAGAAGTTTTGATAAAGGGTGCTTAACTATATTTTTTTTATATGTTGGTTCTTCTTAAAGAATAGAAGAGAAAAAAAAAAGACTGAGGAAAGTTTTACAACAACAAAAACAATGCGAAGAAATATTTTAACACGCGACGCGTTTATATTTTTGTTTAATATTAGCGAATAGAAAAACCCGAAATCCTTAAATAAAGTAGGACACCAATGGGTTGCAAAACAAAAACCTCAACAACACCTTCCATCAATTGCTACTACTACACCTCACCAGAGACCTTATTTTAGATTGGTTTATATATATATATATATATATTGTAATAATTAATATACATCATGCAAATTATAGGGTAATGCACATAACTCATGTTCATCTTCTTTCATTTCCTCATTTATGCATTGTAAAGATAAGAACCTAGATCCAATAGTCATCAAAACTTTACTCTTCTGCTTCTGCTACCACTATTTCTTCTTCTTCGTCATCATCTTCTAATGTTAGCCTATGGGTCGATAATCGTTCATCAAACAAATCTCTTCCTGATGCTTGGAATTTTTTAGCCCAATTTCGACAAAGAGTACTTGCTCTCATAAATTTTCTCATGGCATATTTTTTGAAAAATTCATCATGTTCTATAGGAGCAATAAGATATTGAAACATTAATTCGATACATTCTCTCATATCACTGATTCTATAACCTCCACTATAATGAATCAAATTCCCATTCCAAACTGGCAATTTGCCCAATATTAGTCTTGCTAAATACATGGCCAGGGCACAACATAAAGATGGTCTCATACCAATAAATTTGTAATCAACTATAGTGATTTCCAAAAGATATTTTCCTAGCGTTCTTGATTGGACATCATAATCATCAGCTTTAGAAATTCTTCTCAAGAAATTCATTGGATTGGGGTAATTCAAATCAAAGTTAAGAATGGTAAGCATGTATTTTTCTGCTTGTACCACTTCTTCTGGAGTATATGAACCATCAGTGAAATATGCATAATTTTTAACCAGGGGAGAAAATACTTCTTCATATTTGGCAGCAGTAAATAAAGCTGCTGTAGCCAATAATTGTAATTTATCTATTTGAACCACTTCAACAGACATGAATCTATCCATTACATTGACTGCCAAAAAAAGTGATTCAGGTAATAACTTGAATTTTAAATGCATTTCAACAAGCCAATCAACCAATATCGATCTCATTCTTGGTTTTAACAATGTTTGTTTGAAAAGATATTGCGGATCAGGTAACATTCGTGTTTCTAATTCGTAATAGTACGAAAATATTTCGTTAACATATTCACTAACCATTAATTGGTCGTCATTATCTTCTTCATCCAAATCCTGCCATTCATAATCAATTAAACGTGATTTCTTATGGTATGACTGACTTCTTTCCCCTACTTCTGGTTGTGGTACTCTTAATTTCTCTACTAAATTTGTCGACGATTCAGTAGCTTGTCGTTTTTGGGGTAATCGAGATGGAACTGCCAAAGATGCTAGTCTATTTGCGTCGTTGTTATTGTTGTTGCTACTGTTGCTACTGCTACTGGTACTACCATTATTGTTGTTATCACTGGCAATGGGTATTGGTCTAGATGGTCTATGCTGTTGTTTTTGTAGAGGGGCATTGTCTCCACCCAATGGTTTTCTTTTATTTGTTGGTTTAGCATTTGTTATGTATTGATTTGAAACATCACCCAAATATTGACGTGTATTGACATGTGAAACTCCTTCAGATGATGTTACAGAGACTTGAGGTGGTGATGAAATTTGTTGTTGTGTTTGTTGTTTATGCTGAGAATTGGATATGGTCGTATTTTTGATGGTACTTATCGACTCTTGATGCTGTACTTTTGATCTAGTAAGTCTAAACTCATTTTCATTATTAGTTTTAGTGACTTGTGGCATTACTATGAGATGAAAATGACAAACAGTGAGTATAAATGTGAATTAATTTTGGTTTGGCTGGTTCGTTGGTTGATTAATGAATTAAAATTTATCGTGTCGTGAGTCTACAAGTCTAGTAAGATCTTGTTCGATGAGTAATTGGAATAAGTTTCTCTATAAAAAAAAGGAAAAGGGGGGAATAGGGGATGATTGATGAAATTAAATTAGATAATATTGATGAATCATATAACAAGAAGAAGATGTTGGGTGATTGAAATAGAAAATTTAAAGAAAAGAACCAAAAAAGAATAAGAAAAAAGCTATTGGAATTTTTTTTTTTAATAAGGTTTGTTTCTTAATTGAATTTCTCTTCTTGTGGTTGCTCTCACCTATTTTTGACTGTAGATGTAGTATTTGCAGATGTACTACTTAGTTGTTGTTGTTGTTGTGTTTTAATTTCACGTTTTTGTAAATTCTTAGGTGTAGGTAGGAGTTCTCTTTATTTTTTTACTGTCTTTTCTTTCTTTTCTCTCTCTCTCCCTTTTAGTAAATGTTTTGTTTAGTGATTCTTTTGGTTTGTTGTTTTTTTTTTAGTCTTGACTTTTTGTACTCTTTTTTGTTTTTTTAGATTTCAAGTTTGCTGGTAAGTCAAAGTAAAGTAAGGTGGTGGTGGTGGTGATTGATGATTAATGATTGTTTGGTGTATGTGTAAGATTTGAAATTGAAATTTCTGTCGGTTTCTTTTCTTTATGTTATTTATTTTATGTCTTGAATTTTATTTCTTTATTTCTCCGTTTCAAATCACACTCAAAGTAATTTATAATTTGGGAGTGGTGGTTGTAGACAAGTCGAAATTTGCAAAACTAAGACAATACAAAAAAAAAGATAAATACAACCAACGACTATTATTATTTAACGTTGCAACAAAAGTGGTTGTTAATGGTACAAAAGGTTGTATTAGTGGTAATGGTAGTAGTAATGCTGGTTGGTGTATAATTCACAGCCTAAAATAGATGTAGATTATAATTTGTGACAAATCTAGTAGAAAAGAGATGAAAAGAGGGAAAGGGGGACGATTAGAGATAATTAAATATTCCAGTAACTGTTCGTTTACATATAAATTGCTGTATGAGAAGAGTGTAAAGACTAGTATGAAAGAAGAATTAGATTTTGATGATGTAGTGAAGGACTAAACTTATAGTAATGGTAATTGATGTTTGCTTTATTTTTTTTATGGCTCAATATTTTGATATCTTCTTAATTAAGTAAGTTGTCAACTTGAAATTTTGTCAAATTCTTTTTACTTCTCCAAAAAAGAAATTGGTGATAATCTTCCTCTTCTTTGCCTCATTGATTTTTCTAATTTCATTTAATGACTATGTTGATGTTGCTGCACTGCACCATTTAAACTTGCATATTACTCCCATTTCTTTTCCGTGTTGGTTGGTTCATTGGCGGTGGTAGTGGTTGAAGTTTTTCCTGATGCCGTGAAATTTTTTTTTTTTGCGTCTACATTTGTTGTTTCTAATTTCGATGTTTTTGGTTAAAAATTGATTTTTGTAATTTCAAAATTTTATTTTTCCTTTTCATTGTTTTAGATTCTAACTTAAACCTCCTTACTCATTACTCTTTCATTTTCTATCATTTCTTGGATGTGACTAAAAATCTTACCACCACCGCCATCTCCTTCCTCCTCCACCTCTTAGTCTTAGTCTTCTAACCGTGATAGTCAACAATTAGTACCATTGTTCTATTCCTTCATGACGTTATTTCTTTCCTGATTTTCAAATCACCCAAGTTTTATTTTTTTTATCCTCCCATTGTAGGTTGCAGCTGCAAAGTTTTAAACATACATTCTCAAAGTAATTTGTTCGGCGTTCAATAATACTCCGTGTATTGTCCACGGCGTCGTCGTTGTTGTGGGTACTACTTGTAGTTGTAATTCTTTGTCGTCGTCGTCGTCGCGATAAAGGTTGTGACTTTGCATTTACTTGTTTGTGCCCCCACCCTCCACAATCCCATTTTATTAAATGACGAGTACTACAATATAATTAACATTTTTTTATTTTCAATTGTGCAGACACTTTTCATTAATTAAATGTCCTTCCTTAATAATACGGAGAAATAAAACTATATTATACAATTTTGTGATAAAGGCTAATTCAAGCCTCAGTACTCCTTACTAATTTTTCAATCTCAATCCAACTGTTTCATTATTCCTCCTCCCCCCCCCCTTCATATGTGAATTCAACTTTTGTGGAATTTAACTCTCTCGTTATCATCGATATCATTAATATCGTCTAGTGCTTTTTACATATCGTTGTTTGCGGTTCTTACATCGTTACGAATTGTTTCGGTTTCTTACTTGTGTTGGATTCTTCTTTTGAAGATTTCAACGCGTATTTTGAACTTTTGTCAATACACAAAATGGAGAAGAAAAAAAAAACATTTCGAGTGCACCACAAAATTAACAAAAAAGAAAAGAAAAACCATAATATACCCCATTAGGAAGGGTTATAAACAGATCTAATGATTATGGCATGTATCCGCAATCACTGATCTTAACTACAACTTACACCACCTATTGTTACTTCTCTCTATGTTTAACTTCTTCTACTATATTAATAGCAACATAATATAGCAATTAAACAATTATCCTTTGTTGGTTGGTTTACTGTAGATCATTATTACCATTGTTTAAAATGAATAAAGATAAAAAAAAGGAGTGCTGTGCTTAAACTAGAACTAATAATGCACTGGACTACTTATCCGAATCATCCCGTTTCATTGGCAACCGTAACAACAACAACAATCGTGTTACTACAATGAATTGCGCCATATGTATAATATGCAAATACAGTTGTTTTTTTTTTTTGGAAGTATAAATGAAAACAAAACAAAATTTTTAGACCAGTTTTTAGTTTCAAATTTCATGAAAAAATATGCAATGGAATTCAATTAAACAATTTCGCAACCACTACCACCACCATACGAGAAATTTAGATAGAAGAAGCGAAGAAGTAAAAATGGAGTCACGCAAATTTCAAATTTCGTTAAAATAAAACCTCATTGCAACTTAGTTCCATTCACAATTGCTATTCTTGTTGATGTCTTAAGCATTCCAAGCAATTTTAAGTTTGCTCATTGACATTTTTTTTTAATTAATTAATTTACCCCGTTACCCCGTTTTGAATCAATTAAGCAATTGACAGTTCGTATATAATTTTAAAAAGTATAAACAAACAACAACCGAATCCCAAATCAAGTACTTATGACTGGGGTATAGTTTATTGATTGCTACTACTACTAGATTATCGTCTTTTCACTATATCAGGTGAAATAACAAACAATTAAAATTTAAAACAGTCCAAAATTTTTGCAACGCCAAAGTTTTGTTGTTGTAAGAAGTGGGTCTTTGGGCATTTATTTGCTTACTTTCGTTTTGTTTTATCTTGATACCTATTTGATTTCTTCTATTTTTAGTAATTGATATGGTACCTGGTCCACTACAACCCCTTTTGAAACCGTAATATGTCTGTAGAAGAAGAATTAGAACAAAAAAATGGAATTGTAAGAAAACTTGTGACAGAAGAAAATGCTCTTTAGTTTTTTTTTTACAGTTCCAGATTCGATTGAACAATTTATATACAAAAGCTTCAAAAACAAAAATAATACAAACTAGCTTGTATTATAACAACAACTCTATCAATGACTATATCATGACAGTATATCAAAAGATTTGAAAATTCTAACAATCAATTTAAAGTATCTATGAATATGACTTTGATATTGATTGATTCAATATCATCAAAACGCGCATAGAGAAAACACCACCCTAAAATATGAAACATGAAGTAAAAACCGCTTGGGTTGCACAAAACTTGCAAACTATATATCCCTTACAATTATTAAGCAATCAAATTGCTCATAATTCAAAACATTTCAGGGTTTTGTTTCAATTTGTTGGGGATCTTACATTTTTATTCTTTTCAATCTTTTGCATTAAGCGAAAATGATATTCGATGCTTCTAAAACTGGAGACTCTGTGTAACCTACCCACCTTTTGATTTTTTCATTTTTGAATCAGTTAGAACGACCCATAAATTCCGACATTGTGAAATCACCTTTATTCAAACAACTCTGACATAGTTTCTGATTATTATTAGTGTCAGTAACATTTCTTGGATTACCATGACAACATTGACATTTTTCCACTGGGGTCTCCATTTCCACAACATTTGATGGTTTTTCACTCTTTTGTTCTTTTTTCAATTGATCAGTTATAACCAGTACCAATTTCCTTATGTCTTCCGGATCCATCTTCATATATTTTGTAGATTGGGTAGATCGTTCACTAGTGGGTCTTTGTAGCCAATGATCTTTTGCAACATGAGGCAATTCAAATGTCTCTGGTCGCTCATCTGACTGCAGTGACTGATTGTAACCATTTGTATTAGGTGTTGAAGAGCTATAGAAATTAGTTGCTGGTTGTGGTGGTGGAGCTGGTTGACTATTCGAAGGATTATATGCAGCAGATTGAGAAGGAGGTACAGTATTATTTGAAAAATTGTTTGGTTGAGAATAAGTTTGTGAGTTAATAGCTTGTTTAGGAGATAGCGTATTCTTATTATTGGACAGCATTTCTTCGAAAACCCTCTTAATGAAATCTTCTAAAAAGTCTGAAACCATACGTGGTGTATCGCTTGAGTTGGCTGTGTTGGGTATAGGTGGTGTCTTATCTTCACTTGTTGTATCTTTTTCAACAGCTGCACTGGGTTCCAGTATTTTCTTTTGCTCTATCATCATTTCTGATAGTTTTTTCAATACATCGACTAATTCCTGATTAGTTGAGTTATCTGCCATTGGTTTATCAGATATTGGCTTATCCCCATCTACTTCTATCCTCTTTTTCATTTCTTTAGCATGAGCTTTTTGACAGTGTAGATATAAATCATAATATTTCTTCAACTTATCTCTAGTTATGTTGAAATCTTTGACCAATTCATCCCGCTCATTTCTCAATGTGCTATTTACTCTTTGTAATTTATTATTCTCCAGTTGTAGTTCCTCATTTGAATATTCTTTAGTTTTCAATTTTGAGTTTTCCAAAGTCAAATGATTATTCTCATGAGAAAGTGAACGATTCTTTTTAGTCAACTTATCATTTTCAAACGACATTGAAGTAAGTTGATTTTGTAATTCATCTCGTTCATTAGTTAAATAATCAATTTTATGTTGTAAATTTTCCAATTTTAAATTCTGTTCTTGTTTTAATCTTTTGATTTCATACTTTAATGATCGGATATTTTCATCATCTTGATATTTCTTAGGACTATTTGGACCTGATCGTAATTGATTGATGTGATCAGTGTAGTTTTTTGTTGGTGAAGTTGCCAATTTCTTGGGCAGCAAAGTAGGTTTTTGTGGGATTGATGACGAAAACTTTGTTGCTGGCGGTGGTGGTGCCGATTGTGCTGATTGACGCTTTCTTTTGATTGGTGTTAAATCGTGTTCTGAATCACTAATATTCTGATCATACTTGTCGTCGAATATCGTAAACTTTTTCATCTTTATCAGGTCGTCATCCATAGCATAGACTATATCTGTTAAATCTGAAGTTTTTGATTTAGGTTTAGGTTTTATTTCTGGTGATTGTTCAAGAGTAAAACTTTTAATTATATCTTCAGTTGAATCTTCCATGGAGTTGTGTCGGTCTGTACGTGAGATGGGGTTTCTATTTTCTTTATTAAATTCAATTGATCCAATGTGAGTATGTTTTTTTTGTAATTTACCGTTTTGCTAGCAGGTGTATGTTTTGTTGTAATAGACGCTATCGATGATACAATTCAAAATGTTTTAAGTTTGTTTTGATGATGTTTTTAGGCTTTTTTTTTTTCTTTCTTCAAACACAGAAATATATTTGCTTGTAACACGCGTATTATTTTTTTTTTTCCGAGTCAAAATCAGTGTCGCGGTTTTGTTAAATGTCTTACATAACCAAACAGAAGTTCTTTTTGCGACATTCATAATTTTTGTTCACAGTTGTGCTTCATACCACATGCTTCTTCTTGGTGTTAACACTCGTGCGCTCGCGATGCCTAATCTCATTTTTTCTGTGTGCACAATGAGCCATATCAGCCATAGTTATGTCAATCAACGATGACATTCAAAAAAAAGGAAAGAAAAAAAAACCCTTCCATTGAAACTACTTCCAAACTAGTTATATTACACAAATAATGTCTGATAGAGTATTAGAAATCAATGCCTTGGCCAAAGAATTGAAGGCTAACTTGAAACAATTCCCTAACTTCCCAAAAGAAGGAATTTTATTTGAAGATTTCTTACCAATTTTCACTAAGCCAGACTTGTTTAATAAATTAGTCAAAGCTTTCAAATTACACGTTGGCGAACAAAAAATCGATTATGTCATTGGGTTAGAAAGTAGAGGATTTTTATTTGGTCCAACTTTAGCTTTGGCTTTGAATGCTGGGTTTGTTCCAGTTAGAAAACCAGGTAAATTACCAGGTCCTACCTTCAAAGTCGAATTCCAAAAAGAATACGGTTCTGATGAATTCGAAATCCAACAGGACGTTATCCCTAAGGGTGCAAAAGTTTTGATTGTCGATGATATTTTAGCTACTGGTGGAAGTGCTTTTGGTGCTGGTGAATTGGCTAAGAAAACAGGAGCAGAAATTGTTGAATACTTGTTTGTCATGGAATTGGATTTCTTAAAAGGTAGAGATAAGTTAGATGCTCCAGTGTATACTTTGTTTGGTGGACAAGAAGAAAAGTTTACTGAGTAAATTACAGAAAATAGCAACAAACGATAAGAATATTATATATATATTAATATAGAGATCTAATAATCATTACTCTTTTCCTCTTTATTTTCGTTTTTTTTTTTGGTTATGATTCTGTATTAACTATTATCCTCCATTTTTCCTTTAACCACTTTTGAAAATTAAAAATGCCATATCACCAATATAGAAATATATGAAATAACCTTGTTCATGTGTAACATAACTTCCAAATGATTTACCAACAATTACATGCCATGTAGGACCATAAAGTTGATCCAATTCTTTTTTCAAAAATGCAGCAATATCTTTTTCAATTTTATAAGTGGCTATTGCCTGGGACGATAATTCAAATATTTTAGTTTGAATTTCTTCGGCCAAATCAGATGCTTTCAATATAGCTATAGATCAATTTGTGTGTATGTGTTGGCCAAAACAAGGGGAACACAAAAGAAACACACATTCATGTTAGTATAAGTCTTGAATATAACTTGATTTGATAAGAGTAAATCTCCAAACAAATTACGTACGGACACTGGTTTCTTCAGACATTGTATTGAATCGTGACAAGATGGATTTCAGGGAAGATTAGATTAGATCAAATTGACAATTTGCAGGTTGGTTCTTTTTTTATTTATTTATTGTTTTTTTTTTTTGGTCGTATTCTATCACTCATTTTTTTTTCTCTCAATGGTAATTGATTATTACGTTAACAGTAGTTCTTGTACTTCAACTTATTATATTACGATACAAATCAATAAAAAACAATCTACAAAATACTGATTATAATTTTTCATACCTTAATTTATTTGCTAAAACATCATCTTTGAATTTATCAACCCCTAGTGCACTTGTATGGCCCCAGGGTTTCAATTCATTTTCCTTGTCGATAGCACCAGCAAAGCAATTCAACCATCCTTTTCTTGAATATTTCTTATTGACTGCATCTAAAGTATCCTCATGGATCAAATGCGAATTCAACCCCACATTATCCAAAATAGTACTGATCTGTAAAATCAATCCCAAAGTGGTAATGTAGCCAGATTCGCCTAAATCTTGATGTCTAACAATAGCCTCACACACAGCATCAGCATAATCTTTATTACCCTTGGTCTGTTCCAAAACCAAGTCTCGTGATAATATCCCACCCCATGTCTCAAACGACATCTTGGTGGCATGCATATTTTCATGAGACGTACCAATGTCATGTAACAAACTGGTGACAAAAACAATTTCTGGATCGAGAGTCCAATCTGCAAATTGGTCCTTAATTATAGCCACGCTGTAGAAATATACCCTAAGTGAATGATTGAACGTCTCGTTTGGTAACCTCTTTTTAGAATAATCATAAACAAACTTAGTTAATGGCGAATCAAGTGGCAATTCGGTGTTAAGTTGAATAGAAGGTTTTTTGGGATTTGGAATTGCTTGTTGAACATCTCTTGAAATTTTTATGAATCCGTATTTTGACATGATGAATTCTTAGTTAGCAAAAAGAAAAAACAAAAATAAAATATAATTAATTTAGTTTCCTTATATTTATATAGACTTCAATAACAGCAAAGGATAGGGGTGTGGAGGAAGAAATGAAAGTTTGCTATAACTGAGCGGAATTACCCCACGGAAGCTTTTTCTTTTTTGCAAGGGAACATCTTTCCGGGTTTTTATTGTATGAACTCGGATATTACACAAAACCTCATGTTTTCCGCATTTCCCTCTCATTTCTGTACATGAATTATGAAGACCCCAATGTCTCACTGGATCAACGTATTCAATTCAGTTAACACTTTTGTAGCAAAACCAGTGTTTCTATCGTAAAATTCTTTATGTACATGGTTTCCTTCGAAAAGTGTGGCATGCATTATTTCTTGTAAATACATGTAATCAAGAACAATAAGGCTTTGTTTGTTCCTCCCCATCAACTTTTGTATCAAGTTGTCTGTCAACAGATATGAATTATCAATTTTTAGATATTTCAAACTAGGAAACTCACTCAAATTTTGGATATCGATCTCTGAAGAACCAAATAACGATAAATTTATCCCACCATGGTGAAACACTACATCCATGGCTCTGAAGACAAACACCGGGTGTAATTTGTGAATGTTAAGATACTCAAGGGTAGATCTGCTATGGTAGATCAAAGTGGCTAATATATTGCAAACTTGGTTTATTGGAGATTTCACATGGGCTTCAGGAACATTCTCATCTATGGCCATCCAGGAATACAATGGAGATTTGGATATCAAAATACTTCTGAAAAAGGGATAATAATACTCAGTCAAACTCAATGGAGCCAGTGTTTCAAAGATTAAAACTTTCAATCTGAATAACGGTACTTTATCTAAACGCATTGTATGACGTGTAGGGTTGACATGAGTAATCAAGTTTATTTTTAAAACAGAAACACATTTTGGTAACCTATTCACTTGCATTAACATATCCAAAGAGTTAGCTGTTAAACACACTTTATATAGGTTTGAAAATTGATTAATAGAGTCAAGAATGGCTTTTTGGTAATGTTTAGCTGTCGTAAATTTTGGAGTTAGGAACCAATCAAGGCATCTAATACTGTAACAAAGTTTGCTTTGTTTAAGAAGTCCCATTGCCACAAGGCTGATTGCTTTATTGCATTTGCATAGACTAACCATAACGGGTTCAAGTGTATACAATAAAAAAACATGTCTATAGTACATCTCTTTGCAAGTGACAACAAAATGGTAAATGTGTTTTAGCAGGCCATACATGGAGTAGTTCATACTCAAAATCCTAGCAATTAATTCATGAGGAAGCACTAAGATTGATTGTTCCATACATGCCAATAAATTACTTTCCAAGCACTTTTTAATATTTAACACCATTTGTAAGCAATGTTGGGTTTATACTCTGTCTTCTCAATTGTTCTTACAGAACATGAATACACTTTTTGTTAAAGTGTTGCAAAAAAATGGGAGGAAAAAAAAAACATATGTAGAAGTGAAGTAGGAGACACACGAAAGAAATCCAGACAACACAGAATTCAAATTAGCAGTAGTTATTGCTGTTGAATTAATATTGCCAGTGTCGTCAATGTAAGCATTCTATTTAGAAGACTTTGTATGATTTTCTTCAATTGTATTTGGTTGTATAAACTTCTGTTGAGTAGTTGTCATACCTTATTTTGATCTAACCATTTTTTCTACATGTCTACAGACATCTATCGTTAAACATGAGAAGATACTAGTTTTATGGCTAATTCTTAGATGTTGTGGCTCCATCAATGCTAGGTTTGGTCTTTGCAAGAATCAAGGAAAGCACTGTAACAGTAACTGATACTGGTTGTAAAAGGTTGTCATAAGAAATCAACAGAGTGCGAATTTCTCACATTCACACTACCCTAACGAATCTTTTTCAACTTCGAGGAATCTCATTTAACTTCAGCTTTCTTCTGGCTACTACAATCTTCACTTACAACTAGAATTCATACTAAAAACATTCGATAGAAACATCATGGTAGGGGCAAACGCTTCATCGATATCCACTCAATATTACAAATTGGCTCATTTGGGGTCCATAAGTTATACCATTTATACATCGTCAGATAATAATGATCAAGCATTACTAGAGTTGGAATTGACAATCAGACACAAATGGCCACAAATCCTAGTGACTTATTATAACAAAAGTTTGTATTATTTTGTGTTTGGTCACAACAAGGTCGATTCAGAAACGATTGACTTGACTAAAGAATTCCCACAACTATCTACCAAATATACCGATACTGTGAACGTTGATCAGTTCCCCAACCCTCACAAAAGCACCAAAAATGACGATAACTTGGCGTGGGCTAGCTTGAGTTTTTTGAAAGCGACGAAAAAGATGATATTATACAACTTGTCCTTAAGTGGCGCAATAAAACTATTTGGCAATTACTGTGTCGCACCCACCGGTGATTCTGTGTATTCTATTCTTTGTATTGATCCAATATTATTCCAAAATGGTGATTTGGTGGTTTCTTGTGTTGAAAAACCTTTCACACAATTATTCAGCTCATCCGTTGCATACCCAAGAAACCTTGCAATTGACACTAACTTTGTCATTTATTTGATTCCCAGTGGTATTAGATGTCACTTATTTGATCCAACAAGTTTGAGAAATAATTTGATTGAGAAGCCACAAATCGAAAACGGTAAGCTATTAGAGTTATTGAAAATAACGACAGGTGTTCAGTGTGATGAGTCTACTTTATGGGTAAAACTTATACCGAACCTCAAACATTTGAACAACCAAACATCGGCAATTGGAAAATTTATTCATTCCGTGGAAAATAAGAAATTCATTTTGTGGCCATGGGATTTGTGTTTGCTACAGTTTGGAAAGTTTGAACCCGCCATAGAGGAGGAGGGATTGCTTGAATCGTCAGAATTAAATAATCCACTACACTTGATTTCCGACTTTCTTGACTTCCGCATAGCACATAATACTCAATTGCAACAACAGAGAGATAGTTTGCTGGATCAGCAACAAGGAGAAACAGTTAACGTGCCCTTAAGTGCTGGTAGTGTACACGCTACTGGTGCAAATTCTTTTGGAAATGTCCCTGATATCTCAAAAGATGTAGACACCGTCGGTTTGAGCACGACAACTCCTATAGAAACGGATTTATTCAATTTGCAAAACACAGAAGAGTTTTTCAAAAACGATAGTATTCATATGAATCTTGAAGACCAAATTCATAAAAAGGAAACTGAACCTGAAAATGAAAGTGAAAATGATATGGAAATTGACGATCTATTTGGTGGCGATGAGAGTGATGATAACGATGATTTGGAAGAGGCTGGCAACGAAGAAGAAAAACCCACACCTTCAAACAATACTATTGACAAAAATGGCGTAATTGGTAATGCCTTGGAAGAGGCATTTATTGCCGATGCAACACCATCTAAGGAAAATATAAATCTCGATTCTAAAATAATGCCACCTGATTCAACCAGCGAAGAAGCAGTCCCTGATAAAGAGAATTTTAAACCCAAAGAGACAAAACCATCATACATTGACATTTTGAAAGATAAAATGACTATTGAAAAGATTGTTAACAGCCCGGATTATAAAGATCCTGGTGCCCCTCTTCCCGTTGTCCCGACTCCACTAGTTCTGTCTACCGTTTCACAATCAGCTGTGACAACGAATCCACCTTCGGTAGGATCAGCGCCAGGACCAGCGCCAGGACCAGCGCCAGGAACTGAGACATTATACGAAGCAAACAATGCATATGCACAGTCTTCACAGATTCTGCAATTACCCCAACAAAAGTCTGCTTTTTCTCCAATTTTATTTAATCCTATTATAAAAAGTGATATAGACACCAAGTACGGAAAAGGAGGTAAATTTTATGTTGCAAAAGACAGTTCCACTAATGGAAACCTTGACATGAAGAATAGATCACTCAGAGCAACTAGTGTAAGTGGTATGGAAATTCCATTCTCTAGTGAGGACAAAAAACGGCTACAACAAAATTTAGAAGTACTCGACTCTTCTACTACAAGTGATAATGAGGGAGGAGAAGATATAGAAGATGACGATAATGACTACGAAGATGAAGGCGATGACGACGAAGAAGAAGAAGGGGAGGAAGAAGAAGAAGAAGAAAGTGATGAGGATGAAATATCAGATATTGGTAAATCTACGCCTTTGAAACTTAACACTCAAAACGAGTCAGTGCCACCCCAACAAAGTAATTATAATCCTGTCAATATCACTGATCTGGGATCCAATACCACCAATAACATTACTGATAAACAGGGTTATGAAAATACAGAAGGGTTTGGCACGCCTTTCCCCAATCAAATATCCAAATATTCTATAAAGCCTGAATCACCATTCGCTAGTAATGAATTGCAAAGTTCAGTTTCGCCCATGTATTTTGACACATCACAGAGTCACCAATCACCTCAATTGCAACCATCCACTGGTACTTTAGAAGTTTTGAAAGCCAGCTCCTTAGAGTCTCCGTCTAAAATCAGTGAATCCTCAAATTATTTGCCGCTAATATTAAGGAGCATTAATGTCTCCACTATTCCAAGTCTGTATTTGATGAACAATTTAATAAGCAGTAAGTTGTTGCCTTCGTTTACCATAAGTGATGATGACTTGGAAAATGATCTAGATATAACTAAAAGCAATGAAATGATTGTCAAGTTGGGATTTTTGAAGGAATTTCTTGATTTCATGTCTCCAAATATTATTTTTGATTTAGGCTTGATGAAAAACGACGAATCCGATTATTATATAAATGGCGTGAATGACTTGTTGTTGAATCTGGACCCAGGTATATCGTCTGATTGGATTTTGAATAGTTTGTCAAAAGTTTTTCCTTGCACTTATCCAATGAAATTAATCGAGCTTCTTTATGATTTTAAAAGTTTAGAATTGGAAGATCAACTAGATAGTCAATTGAATTTTTTGAATGAAATTGCCGACGAAGAAGACTTTGTTGGACCAAAAGCATTATACCGAAAATTAAAGGCGTTGGAATGGGATTCGTTTTCTTTGAATGAACTGAACAAAACCAGTTTTGAGAAGTATAAAAATGTGATGGAAAAATTAAGTGCTGAAAACACGGTCAGTGATGATGACTATTTCAAGTTACCAATGGTGAAAACTAGAATATTGAAAAATGGCAATATTGTGAACTTGAACAATATTGGTTTGAAATTTTGGAAATATTTAAACTTTAGTCCTGTGAAAAAACAGAAAGACTTTCAAATATTGTTGATTGCTGAAACTCATCGTAACACAGCTTCTTATGCAACTGAGTTTTTAGACCAAATCATTCAAAACTATAAGGAATGCAATTTTGGAACAATTTCGAAAGTGAATTTATCAACAGTAGAGACTCGTTCTGATTTGGAGCCAATTTCGGATGGATTGGTTCTAGTCCACAAAGAGCATGATCAACTGTACAATGATTTTTATATACAGACAAACAAGAAGTTGATTTCACTAGTTGAATTGATAAAATTGGATTTGATTAATAAAACAAACAATTTTGAATTTGGTAAACCATTGCTATTGTTTTTCATTGATTTCAATGACAGTTCAAATTCAAACGTGCAAGTGTGCAAAATCTTTAGAAATTTCAAGGTGGCATTAACAACGCATCAATTGCCATTGGTGGATATATTTACTAAAATTGTACCATCATCCCTTTTAGTTAAGAAGGTGCATCATGAAACTGCTTTGAAAGTGTTTAGCAATTACAAACTAACAAAGATTTCTATGAATTTATACAACGAATGCCCTAATGATTTAGCTAACAAGTCCATTGTTAAGAATTTGTTCACTACAATTGTGAAAGATCCTCCTTCCAAAATACAGTTTAAATTCATGAATAGCAGCTATAGAGACAATAGTTCAAATGATGACATTTTCCTTCACCTAGCTTATGAAAGATCGATCGATAACAGTTGGTTCGTGGCATCTTGGTCGGATCCATTGGGTCGGGTAGTTCATGTCAAATCGTGGTACTGTTCTGATTCTGTCTCCAAATCTGAGAAATCAACATACAGAGGTGACATAATGGATATTATGAGTATTACAGACGATATATGGAGCATATCCACAGATTTATTTAAAGTTTTAAACGACGAACTAGGTTCATTTGGAGGGAAGAAATTTTTGGTTTTGACCAGGATCAATAGCATCATACCCGATGTGGAATTAGTTCATTGGAAACGATTGAGTCTGAAGCATAAAGAAATATCACTTATAGTTGTATCTGTGCGTCAGACTCCCAGAATAGTGGGTTCTAATGAGTCTGAAGACTTAGGGCCAAAAAGCAATGATTATGCTCCCACACCAATGATACAAGACAAGGATATCTTTTTCGGGTTTAAGCAAACATTTTCTACATCTAATACTTCATCGCCAAGTGCGTCAGGAGGGGCTCTTGTCACATCCCCCAACAGTTTGAGTTTGCACTCCCCACAACAATTTCTCAATGCACCAGCAAACTTTTTATCTCCTCAAGATCTCATAGCTCCAACCTCACTGGGCATTTCTGGCGCCAAACCAGGCAGCAGTGGTATTGACCCTGAGGTGGTATTAGAGAATCAAGATAACGAAGTATATGGTGTGATACCTAAAGTGCCACTCCCTTCATTTAATTCACCCACAAGATTTTGTATGAAAACAGGATACTTGATGATGCAAGTTAATCAGCCGTCAGAAGAGGAGTATAAGGATGACATTAAGAAAACTTATCTAGTATACGAAATCAATCTTTTAAGTTGCTCAAACTATTGGAATTTGGATGTTTTGATGAAATTGATAATGCTGCAGTACAAACAAATGATTGCATTGAACGACATACTCTGTATGAATCCTATTGTTGGAGAACTGGACATTTTGGGAACTCATTCTAGAAATAATGCCATAGTTCCGTGGCATATAAATGCTGTAGGGAAATTATTGGATTATTTAGTGCACATATATGTAGATAAAGATTGAAAGCTGTACATAGGTTTAATGAGTATGGCCATTTCGCACGACTTTTTTTAGTTCTGTATTTTTTTTTTTTCCTCCCAGTCGTTGTTCAACAAATGCTACATTGAAAAAAAAAACAGAGATCTCTGGTCATTAATATTCACAGCAATTTACACATCATCTCAACTATATCAAATGTCAGACAGTGATCTACCAGTTCAAGTTAAAAAGGAACCATCTTTTGCAAACGATGATGATTTGACTTTTGATGAAGAGTTCAGAAGAGCCGGTGATCAAGAGAATAAAGAAGTTGAGAATCCAGATGATGGTAGATCGTTAAAACGTACCCGTGAAGAGCTGGAACAGGAGGAGAACAATGAGAAAGAGCAAGATCAAGAAGCTGGACAAGACGAGGAAGAGCAAGATGAAGACGAGGAAGAAGAAGAAGATGATGAGGAGGAAGACGAGGAAGACGAAGTTTCTAGCAGAAGAAAACGGAGAAGAGGGGCTAATCAATTCTTTGATATAGAAGCAGAAGTCGATGATGAAGAAGAAGATGAGGAAGACGAAGATGAAGAAGCAGAGTTGATGAGAGAGGAATTTATCACTGATGACCATGCTCCAGTAGAAACAGTGGAAAAAATGCCACAGGATGATAGATTACACAGACAATACGACAATCGTCGTCAGCAAGCAGAAGATCAAGATGCAGAACAATTGGCAGAAACTTTAAAGCAAAGATATAGAAAAACCCATTCAGTATACAGGGGTGAGACCGCGGCCAGTGGTACTGTATCGCAAAAATTATTAATGCCATCCATCAACGATCCATCAATCTATGCTATTAGGTGTACGCCAGGTAGAGAGAAGGAATTAGTTCGTAAATTATATGAGAAAAAGAGAACACTCGAGAGACAAGGAAACCCGTTGGATATATTGACTGTGTTTCAAAGAGATGCATTTACCGGATATATATATATCGAAGCAAAAAGACCTGATGCAATTGATAAAGCTCTAGTCGGTATGGTAAATGTTTTTGTCAGAGACAAATTATTAGTTCCAGTGAAAGAGTATCCTGATTTATTGAAGCAAGTAAAATCATCTGATGTTGAAATACGTCCTGGTATTTACGTAAGAATCAAGAGGGGGATTTATAGAGGAGATTTGGCAATTGTTGATAACTTGTCCGAGAATGGTTTGGATGTGCGTTGTCAAGTTGTTCCAAGACTTGATTATGGTCAGAATGATGAAATTGGGCCCGACGGTAAGGTTATAAAACTGAAAATCAAGCCATTACCAGCATTATTTAGTGAACAAAAGGCAAGAATGTATGACCCATATAAACTCCAGATGGGAAGAGTTCCAAACAGTTTTATATATCGTGGTAATGAGTACTACGATGGATATTTGTATAAAGATTTTAAATTACAGTTCATTCAAACCAAAGATGTTAATCCTACTCTTGAAGAGTTGGACAGGTTCCAAAATCAAAATGATGAAGATGGGTTAAACTTGCAAGCTATAGCCGCTACATTAAAGGGAAATAATGCGGGCGAGGGTAAATCATCGACAGCTTTCCAACCTGGAGACAAAGTTGAAATTCGTCGTGGTGAACAAGCCAAAACTATTGGTATTGTTGTTGAAACTGCTTTGAACGAGATCACAATAAAGGTCACAGACAGTGGTGATCCTAGATTTGTGGACCAAAGATTGACAGTTCCTGCCAATGATTTAAGGAAAATTTTCTATGAAGGTGACCACGTAAGAATAGTTGAAGGTAAACACTTTGACGAGACTGGGTTAGTCATAAAAATTGATGGTGATTCTGTCGTTATTGTCAGTGACCAAACAAAAGAGGATGTGAGAGTATTTGCCAATTATCTTGTGAAAGCAACTGATGCTTCCTCCAATTTCGATTTGTTGAACAGCAAGTATGATATTAAGGATTTGGTTGAATTGAGTGGTTTAACCGTGGGGGTCATCATCAAGGCCGAAAAGAACATATTTGATGTGCTTACTACAGATGGACGTTTAATCAGTGTCAGACAATCTGGTATTGCCTCCAAACTCAAACAAAGTCGCCGTGAACAGGTAGCTACAGATCGAAATGGTACGACTATAAGAGTAGGTGACACTGTCAAAGAGTTGTTAGGTGAAAAATCCAGAGAAGGTGCTATTTTGCACATTTACAAGAATGCATTGTTTATAAAGTCCAATGAGATTGTGGAAAACTTAGGTATATTTGTTGCTAACCGTATGAATGTTACAACTGTTGCTACTAAAGATTCAACGGTGTCTAAAAGCCTAGGTCCGGATTTGACAAGTATGAATCCAAACTTGAGATTACCTAATCCTGTTGCTGTCGCTGGATTAAAAACTAGAGTTGGCGGCAGAGACAAATTGTTGTACAAAGATGTAGCTGTTACTAGTGGTAGTTACAAGGGATTGAAAGGTAAGGTTACCGAAGCTGACGACTTGTATGCCAGAATTGAATTACACACAAAGAGCAAGAAGATCAAGGTTCTCAAAAATAACTTGAATGTCATTGTTCATGGTCAGCCAGTGCCCTATTTAAGATTTATCGGTGCGGCACCAGAATTCTCACAACCAACTCCACCAACGTATGGTTCTTCCAGTGGAGGCAGGTCTGCTTGGAACGGAGGTATGACACCTTCTGTATCTGCTGGTAATGGTGGTGTCTCAGCTTGGGGTGGAAGTAGAGGTGGTTTTGGCGGAGACGGTGGTAAAACTCCAGCATATGGTGCTGGTGGTGCCTCAACCTGGGGTGGTGCTTCTGCTTGGGGTGGCGGGGCAGGAGGAAGCTCTGCTTGGGGTGGTATTAAAGGTGCAGGTTCCGTTTGGGATAGAAGTAAAGGTGGAAGTTCAGCTTCAAGTGGCAACCAAGGTGGCAACACCGCCTGGGATAGAAATAAGGGAGGAAACTCCACCTGGGATAGAAGTAAGGGAGGCAGTTCTTCCTGGGAAAGTGGAAGTACTTGGGAAGGTGGTAACAATACTACATGGGGAAGTAAGAAAGGTAATACCAGTGCATGGGGTCGTAACTGATACCAAGAAATGTTGTTTTTCTAACTGAAGTGCGCTCCCTTGTTAGTTCTTCACTACTGTCTTTGTTTATTTATGTTGATGATTATTGTTTTGAATTCTGTATAAGTACGTATAGTTTCATGTATACAACCTTTTTTTAAAAAAAAATACCAAATATAATTTTAATTGTTTTCACAACCTGGACAATTATGAAGAACTTCGTGCACAAAAACATCACAGTTGATACAAAAGTCTTGTGAGCATTTTAAACACCTATATCGTGAACTAGTCATCGACTCTAAAGTTCCCTTGTGTGTCCCTAGCTTAACACCTTCAGGGAATTTCAATTGGCACCCAAAGCAATATGTGCTGTCGTATATTGGGCTCACTTTCACCTCTTTGTAGGGAGCAAGTGGGACTAAATGATGGTATGATCTTGCTAAATGGGTGGATAATATTAGCATTAGCCCACACACAGGACATATGGTAGGCAAGTTGCAAACTTTACACTTACATTGAGGACATTGGTACCCAATTACTGAAGAAGATGTTGTTGCTACTGCCGCTGCTGGCTTATTTGTTTGAATTTCCACAACATCCTTGGAATCTTCAGAGCCTTGGGTTGGGAAAGAAGCGTTCAAGTGCGGAAACTCAACTATGTAGTCGGACCCACCAATAGCTGATGTCAATGTTGGTTGTACTTTGGTCGGAAACCCCATACGCAAGACTGGAACACCGTTTTGCTCCGATTCTTGTATTTGTTTTTCACTTTCAGTCAATGGCAAAGGGGTCACTGATTCCATCAACAATTCCTTAAAGTGTGATTCATTCATGATCACACCGTAGTGTTTTGATTGAGAGTTACGTGGCTCATTATTAGTCCTGTTTACTAACTCTTGACAAATAGCCACCTGGGCAGATAACCCTATAACGCTTGCCTTTATCTCATCTTTAACTAAACTGTCTATGGTTTTGTGGATATCACCAGGATCACTTGTAAACAAAGCTCCAAATATCACCAATATCTCCTTTGAATTTTTTGAATTATTGGATGTAGAACCGAAATTAAACTTCAATAAAGACCTAGCCATTTCCAAGGAATTCTGTAGAGAAGGATCTCCCTTTGGTTCAAATCTATTATGTTGTCTGGCTTTCAAATTTCTTATTTTGTCGACGTGATATTGTGGCAGGCCACTTACCTCACTAACTAAATTGGCCACACCATTTCTCATCAATATTATTCCCAATCGCGATATAGGGTTTTGGTCAAAAAATTCAACAACAAACTCTTGTAGATAATTCAATGTCATAGATAGCCTTGTGGGTCGCAAATCCTTTTCACTCATCGCCAGTGATCCGTCTATAATGATAATCAATGTTCGAATAATTCCTCTCTGAAACGGTGTACTGGGATTTTTCATTATCTTCTTCTTTCTATTTTCAATAATCGATTGCACCATGGCTTCAAATGAGTTGCCTCCTTGCTCATCATCTTTCACAATATCCCATGATCTTTGGTACTCATCTTCCCAGGCATACCCATTGGCCCCTTTCAAGTCACTCACTTCACCACGACGTGATGATCGAGTTCTTGCTGACATACCACTCTTTGCTCCTCCAGGTGATGCACTTTTCTCTGGAGCAGTCGAAGGAAGTTTAGAGGACGGCGATTTAGAGCCCATGTATTCCTCATCTGAGTCATCCATCTTGACAATGTGTAGTTTTATTTCTTCGGGGATGTATTTCAATATATGCCAAAGGCTGAATTGTTTTTCTCTACTAGACTACGCTTTTTTTTTTAGGATCTTGTTGCTCAATTACTCTCTACGTACTCACCAGAATAGAGAAAGATTGAAAAAAAAAAAATTGTGCATCACTTCTTTGAATCTATAAACTATTCTTCATCGTTTGCAAAGTGTCTCTTTTTACTGTTATATTTGCCTATTGGTTTTTTATAATTAACCGTTCCATCATCATTTATGTTGAAAAATAAGTTGTGAAATTCAATTATTTGCTCATCTGTAATTTGTCCCAACTCATCCTCTAGAAATGGAACTTTTTGCATCATATCCAACGATATCAATTCTTTTATATCATAACCCTTGTTTTGTAATGGAGTGATTTCAAAAATCTTCCCATCGTAAATATGCACTCTTTCATTTCCGTAAAACTCTATAAATTCATCCTTTGAAATGCTACAAAACTGATTCTCTGGGTATTCCTTACTCTCAATATCTGTGTTCTTTTTGATTTTTGGATTTGGTGCCGACTCATTTTGTTGAATATAAAAATTTCGTAATAGTTGGATTCCTTCTGTCCTACATATACCCCCGATACTGGAATAAGCTGCGTTAGGCAAGGTGATGTCACTATGTATTGATAAAATGGTACCATTTCCTCCGAATCTATCATTCCCACAACCAAATATTACTTTTTTGATGCCCAACTGACGTAAATAAGATGCACACATAATACAAGGCTCCACTGTCACATACAAAATTAAATCATTATAGTCAATACTCAGTTTTTGTTCCCCAAATCGTTGTAAAGCAATAAATTCTGCGTGTTGTGTACCATTTAGAGAGTGGTTGGTATAATTGTAGCCTATGCTAATGATTTTATCTGATTTTGAATCCACGACTATACATGACACTGGTGTCTCATTATTTAGTAAGGCTTTGTAACCGACAAACAAGCTTATAGCCATGTACTGAAAGTGTGAAGTAAGATCTGTCAGCATACTTCAACTCTATCAAATCATATATGGGTTTGGAGCTACTGGTGTGGCAGGTACTAAATTTTTTTTTTCTGTCAGCCTAAGGCCCTCCTTTCTCCTCTGTATCTTTTTGTTTGGGGGACCAAGATCAATTACTTATAGAAGAAAAAATTAAGACTTTTGTTGCAATTGAGTTTCGAGCTTTAATACTGTACTTCCTTTTACGCAAGAATGTCAGAACTACATAAAGCATTCCTTAGAAGAATAAAAGAACAAGAGACGGCTTTGGGATTGTCCGGCTTAGTAGATGAAGATGACATACCAGAACCTGCTGTTATGCCGCCGACTGGCAATAGCAGCTCCACTGCAAACACTGAAGACGAGACAATCTTAAGAGATTACAAACAATTCAAAGAAACCAATTTTATACAAGAATTTTATGAAAATGAGTTAGGTCACAAGTTTAAAACGTATTACAAACCTTCAAAGAAACCTGGATCAATACTTTTCTGTCACCATGGGGCTGGTTCTTCGTCTATGACTTTTGGAAACTTGGTGAATCACATTGAAGATGAGTCTGTGGGAATATTTTTATTTGATACCAGAGGCCATGGAGAAAGTGTGGCAACATCCGATTTTTCCCTAGATACATTGGTACAAGATGTATCGTTTGTATTGGAACAATTCAGTTCAAAACATCAGCAGACATCGATATTTTTATTGGGCCACTCATTAGGGGGTGCAGTTTTGGCAAAATATTCTACATTATATCCTAGCGATATTCTCAAGGGGTTAATATTATTGGATATTGTAGAGGAAGCAGCAGTGCAATCACTCAATGCAATGCCCCTGTTTATTGCTAGAAGACCACTCCTGTTTCCCTCGCTATCTAAAGCTATTCTGTGGCATATGAATTTTTTGTTATTCAATGAAAAATCTGCTAGACTATCAGTGCCTGATTTGTTCACCGACAAGTTGACCTGGATAACCGATTTAAATGCTACCCAACCTTATTGGCAGACCTGGTTTTCTGGATTATCTGAGAACTTTTTGGGTTTTAAAGGGCCCAAACTCTTGATGCTTTCTACACATGAAAGTCTAGATAAGCAATTAATGATTGGACAAATGCAGGGAAAATATCAATTGGTAGTCTTCAAGAATAACGAAAAGTCTGGGCATTTTGTTCATGAGGATTTACCTAATCACGTTGCCGTGTGTCTTACAGATTATATAAAACGAGCTGTTGCGCCAGAAATATTTATGAAAGAAGATTTGGGAGTTGTTCCCAAATGGGGAGGTAAAATAAACAAGTAGTAAAGTTGTATATATTATCGTCAATTAATCTACACTTTTATTGCTAGAATCTATTTCATGTTGTCTCTTTTCGATTTCTTCAACCAATTCGTCGATTTTCTTACTGGCATGTGGGAATCTAGGATTGATTAAAAATGGTCGCAAATCAAATCTATTGTCGTCAGGTGAATATTGTTCAGCGTGGTATGCTGGTGTCATGGTAGTCATTTTATGTCTATTAATTGCATAGAAAAACCAGAAACGTTTCACTTTTTCGGCAATTTGTTTAGCACTCAAATTGTAAGGAGGTTGAGACCATTCATGATACAATTTTATAAACATTGCTAATGGGCCACACTTGTCGACTTTACGTAAAGTACCAAATCTCGATAACTCGTCGTAAGTCATTCCCATGTCAATCTCGTCACTTTGAACATAATCTTTGGTGATTGGTTCTAACTCAGCCGTTGGTGTGGCAGTTAAAAACTCGTGCAATATTGGTAAGTCAAAATTTTTCTCGGCCCAGGCAATAAATCTCTTTAAATCAGTTTTAGAAATACCTCCAATTGGATTGATATCAGCAGATGAGCAATCATATTTTGTCAAATATCCACGTAAACATTCATCAACGTTGGCACTGCCCAAAACTAGTAAACCAGGGACATTTTTACCTCTAGTCCATGGTAACAATTGGGCAAAAAGATAACTCAAAACCATTCGTAATCTTGCCTGGATATTTTGTAAAGCCAAATTTTCTGTATTTGATCCTCCAAATATCTTGAATATTGGTTTCTTCCCAGTAGCAACTTCGAAAAGAGAAACAACTGAAGTGACCAAGTTGTCCATGTTCAAGTCAACGTGATATGAGCCAATCTTTGAAGCCAATTCTTTACTTCTTGATCTAGTTTCTTTCGACGAGTTTTCAGTACCCATGAATGAAGTGTAAAAAATGCGTTGGGCGATATCTTGTGGTGTCTTTGGTACAAATCCTTCGTCGTGAGTAATTGCTTGAATATCCTTCAACACTTGTTCATCATTAGGAATTGCCTCTACGACCAATCTGCACATCAGGTGAACAATAACTGCAGTGGCACAGGAATCGATACCTCCACTTAATGGTAAAAAATATCCACCACATTTAGATCTTCGCAAGTAGTCCCATAACCAACATGCTGGCCCAAGAGCAATTTCTTCTTCAGGTGTATGATACTTGATTGGTTGTGGTTTCGATGGTATGATTGAATGATCAAATACATAATCACTTGGAGATAATTCCACATCCGTGTAAATAACTTTGAATTTTTCCAGTTGATTAACCGCTTGTACACTGGCAGATTTTTGATTTCTATAAGCTCTAACGTCATCCAAATCTACTGTAGCACTTATGACCTCGACATCTTTCAAAGAAAATTGCGATGCCTGGGCCAACACGTTACCATTCACAATAATACTTGCACATCCGTCATAATATAATCTATCTCCATCACACCCTTTTTGATTGGCATATAAATAAATACCGCCACATTTCTTGGTTGCTTCAGTGATCAACTTTAATCTGGTATCCAACTTTCTCAACTCATGATGAGATCCACTGGAATTGGTGAATATTTCTACTCCGTCTAAAGCCATGGCAATATGGGGTGATTCTGGTGTAAACAATTCCTCACAAGTCTCGCATCCTAATCTGGTTTCTAAAGTTTGAACAATGCAATCACCAAATGGAACTCTAGCTTGACCAGTAATTTTACTAATGAATTTTGGCAATTGATATTCTTCGTGGTATTTGGGTCTATTCCAACCAGTAAAGTATCTCATTTCTCTATAGTTTCCATCATTGGCCAAATATATCTTGGGTCTTATCAATAAGATTTTGCCATTGTACGAAATGATTCTACAATTATATTTGATTGATTTGTGGATAATTGGTATACCAATGTCTAATAAAATCCCATGAGTTTCAGGATTGGACAAAATCTCTCCGTAAACTTCCCAACTGTGACGATATAAATCATTCTCAGCAAAATGATCGAGGCATCCATAACCACAGACTTCCAACTCCGGACCTACCCTCAATTTTGCACCTTGTCTCTTGGCCTCTTTGATAGATTCAAAAATTCTATCTCTGTTACCTTCAAAGTCTAAAGCCCATTGGTTTAAGTTACAAGTGGCAACAGTGATATAGTTACCCATTTGTCAAGTTGTATATGTGTTTTGTCTTTTAGCTTAGTAATTTAAGAAATGTAGCTTTTCTTTTGTGCTTGTTTTTTTTTTTCGTTCTGTTTTGTTGGGCTAGGTGAAAGAATACGCTGGGGGTGTCAGCCAAATTATGGATGAGTCGCTTTTTTTTATTGGAATGTACTAACAAAATTGAAGAGTAATTTTTTGCCCGTATCTTGATAGTAAAGATCAAGTCAGATAAAGAGCGGCTGATAGCAGGATCATAAGATTGAAAATTTCACTTGAATGGATTATTTTAAAACTTATGACAGTACCTACCGGCGTCCCGATAAATATTGTCATGTTTTAAAATTGCTATCGGCAAGTCCCTTTGCTTTCCGACGGAATCCCAACGGAATGCAATGCTGTGATAAAGCCATATGCAGTCTCCAATGAATTTTTGTTATCAACAATAAACTAGAGCATGACAAACTATAAATAGATAGGTTGTCCCTGTCTTGAATTATGATTTTATTTTCATTTTCAAATAAATCTACACATAATACCCACTATTACATCAAAGATAACATAACTACAATGCACAAAGATTCTTTAGTTGTTACTCCTTTAGCTGACGCTCCATTTGGCTGTTCAATTGAATTACCAAGCTATTGTCAAAACGATCCCTCTCTTTTGAATGATGAAGATTTTGCCAAGCTTGATGATGCTGTTCAAAGGCATTGTGTTGTTCTTATTCCTGACCAAGTAGAATTGTCTCCAAAATCTCAATACAATTTAACAAAACGATTTGATCCAACAATCCCAGAGCCAAAAGATACAAGCGGTGGTTATGGTCATGGTAAAGAGTTTAGACATGATCAGTCTGTTTTGAAGAAAGATGGTTGCTCTGTGAAATCTCAACCACAAGTCCAAATTTTGGGTCAAGGAACCTTCTCTCCAGATGAACCAGGTAATGAAAACGGGGAAACAATTAATTTGACTCATCCTTCTCATACTACATTCCACCATACACCTTTGACTGAAGATCAAATTAAAAACAAAGACCAAACCAGATTTTATAGATGGCATATTGATAGTGCCTTGTACGATTTGTCTCCTCCAAAAGTTACTACTTTGTTAGGTATTAGAATCCCTCCTACAGAATACCAAAAAGTTGTTTATGAAGATGATGGAAGCGAATTGAAGCTTGCCAGGGGTGCAACTTGTTTTTTCAGTGGGGCTCAAGCTTTCAAGAATTTGAGTGAAGAAGATAAAGAATTTGCTTTAAACACCACTGTTGAATATGCCCCACATCCGTATATATTTATATCCTCTGCTAAGGCAACTTGGGATGGTTTGACAATGGTATCAGAGGGGAAAGAGCGTGATTTCAAAGATTTGCCAGAATGGGAAGAGTCCAAAGTCAAGAAATTGCCAATGGTATGGACAAATCCAGTAACCAAGGAACATCATTTACAAGTGCATGGATGCTGTTTATATAAATTGCACACCAAGAAAGCTGATGGATCAATAGAAACTTTAGAATTGAAAGAAGCTAGAGAAAAAGCTCATAAGTTTTTGAGACCAGCAATCGCTCCTGAACAAATTTATGCCCATGCTTGGAAACAAGGTGATTTAGTTATTTTTGGAAATAGACAAGTTACCCATTCAGTTGTTTCTGAACTAGCACATTTGGGAGAAGCTGGTAAAAGATTGATGCACCAATGTAATATTGCCAGTGGCAAAGATCCTATAACTGTTATTTAGTTTAAGTATATACGAATATAGATCTTTATGTGATTGTGATTTTTAAAAAACTTGTATTAAATATAATTGTGTTTTGTGGAAAGAGCAAGCTTCAAAAAAAAAGCCAGTAATAATAATGATAATGTCGTGTAAGGGCTTCTGTAGGGCGATTCGATCTACAAAAGTTGGGCTTTCTATTAATTGTCGTTCTGGTGCTATTTTTTTTCCTTTCTATACAATACGCAAATTGTTGATTCCCTCCACCAGAGTTTGATTATTTTTTGGGGAGGAAGGAAGGGAGACACTAATTAATCTTTAAATTCAATTCTCTTTATCTTTCTTGCTTTCCTATTTCTGTACAACACTTTTTTCTTTCTTTTTTCCCCTATTTTAAGCATTATACCCAAGAGATATGCAATACGTTGGAAAAGTAGGTGGTTATGTTTACAACCAATGGAACTCATTAAACCCAGCCACATTATCCGGAGCAATTGATGTTATAGTTATAGAGCATCCCGATGGGACATTACACACGTCTCCTTGGCATATTCGATTTGGTAAATTTCAAATAATCAAACCATCACAGAAAAAAATTGATCTATATGTCAATGACATCAAGACTAATTTGCCGATGAAATTGGGTGATGGAGGCGAGGCCCATTTTGTTTTTGAGGTTGATGACAAGAACCATGCCTTATCGCACAGTGTGTTGACTTCGCCAATCATCTCGCCAGTATCGTCACCGGGATCTTCACCAGTTAGTACAGCTGCAGAGCCATTGGACGATTTGGATTTGAATGAAAACACCAATGTCGAAGAAAGAATCAAATTGAGTGATATCCCTAGTCCAAGATCAAAGAGTCCTACACCATCTTTGAAAACCAAAAAAGCGTTTGAAAACGCCAAAAAAATTACCCAGAAATTAAACATACCTACCAAGTTTGATTTAAACGGTGATTTGGTTATTGATTTGGATGGATATAAACCCAATTCACAAAAGAATATTGAAAATTCAGATGAATTGTTCCAGAAGATCTTTTTCGAAGAAATTGAAGGTGAATATTCTCAAGGTGAGAAAATTAAAGCGTGGGAACAGTTTATAAGTAGAGATGAGAATGGGCATTATAGAATATCTAATACTGGTGAGTTTGAAGGTAGTGAAATGGAGGATGATTCGACTGCACCAACTACACTCACTACAGCGACCACAACTTCGCTAAACACATTTTCTACAACATCTTCTGATTCTGACAAGACATACTTTAAAACACTCAGGTTGACATCTGATCAATTATCGAAGATGAATTTGCACTATGGGGAAAACTCACTTAAATTTAAAGCTAGTGATGGGAATTCTCAAGTTACCGCCAACCTTTATCTCTGGAAATCGACTACACCGATAGTTATATCCGATATAGATGGTACCATTACCAAATCAGATGCATTAGGACATGTGTTGAACTTGATTGGCCGTGATTGGACCCACCCTGGTGTTGCTAGTTTGTTTCAAGAAATTCGTCAAAATGGGTACAATATTGTATATTTAACTGCTAGATCCGTCGGCCAGGCTGACACAACAAGACAGTATTTGCAAGGTGTTAATCAAGATGGAATCAAATTACCTCCTGGTCCAGTGATATTGAGTCCCGATAGAACGTTTGCTGCATTGCGTCGTGAAGTGGTATTAAAGAAGCCCGAAGTGTTTAAAATGGCATGTCTTTCTGACATTAAAAACTTGTTTTTTGAACCAATTGAAGGTAACGAAGATGATAATGATGATGATCACACTCCATTTTATGCTGGATTTGGTAATAGAATCACTGATGCTATTAGTTACAGATCTGTGCATATACCCCTGCATCGTATTTTCACAATAAACCCTAATGGTGAAGTTCATATGGAATTATTGGAATTGGCAGGTTACAAGTCATCGTATTTGCATATTGGTGAATTGGTTGATCAATTTTTCCCACCTATTAGACAAGTCAGTTCGATTTCATCGTATTGGAATAACGCTCAATGGAATGATTATATGCAAAACCATCGTACACCATCTCCTCTTGGATCTCCAAGGTCACCAGGGTCACCAAGGAGTGTTATGGAAGATTTTAAAACGGATGAGAAATTTAATGATGTTAATTATTGGCGTGAACCTTTAGATCTTGATAATTTAACAGATAGTGACGATGATGTACAAGGTTTAAAACAGGCAGTTTCTGAAAAGAATGACATTTCGGTGAAGAAGAATGAAAAATTGAGTCATGGATTGATTTTAAATCAGGAGAAAGAGCATAATAATAATCCAGAATTGCTTGAGAAATCAAGAAGTAGAGCATCTACGATTGAAAGACCAACTTCTGGTTCTTCATTTACATCACCATTGAAAAGTTTTATGATGTTTGGTAAGAAAAAAGATAATAGCAAAGATGATGATTCTGACTATGGTAATGAACAGTTGGCAGATGGCAAGCTTACTGAAGAGGACATGGAAGTCGATGACGTTGATATTGATGAGGAAGACGACGATGATTATACTGATGATGACTATGATGAGGATGATTATGATGAAGATGAAGATGATGACTACGAGGACGAAGAAGATGACGAAGAGGATGATTATGATGATTATGATGATGATGAAGAAATCGATGAAATTATAGTCCCTGACTCGCCGTTATTGGACATTGATGAAGACAATAAGTCTGGTAGTAACTCAAAAGAATTAAGTGCAGAAGATGTTGAGAAATTGCGTATATAGAGAATGAATGAATGTGTCTGTTTTTATTGTCCAAAAATTGTAAAAAAAAGAAAGAGGCGCATTAGGTTCTCATTGACCACTAATGGGACAACAAATATAATAACGAATCTGAAAAGGGCATTGATTGCATTGTAGACTCTTATTATTATGATTAGCAATCTGTATAAATATGTAGACTGAGCGGGGTTGTTGTTGTTGATGTCGTCGCCCTTGCAAGGGCTGAGTGTTTCAACTCGTTTTACGAATTCCTAACCAGGGCGTACATCATGCTAAAAATTTAAAGCGTGTAATATTTAGTGTGAAAAGTGTAAATACTGCATATAGCTTTGTTTAAGTATTTTGATAGACAACTTGTTATTTTCAGCCACTTTTGATTGTTAAAATATCCACAACAAAGTCATTTAATTCTTTTTCCGGGAATAAAAAAAAAAATGCTGTACTATTCCCAAACTTCGAAAAACTAGTCATTTGTTGATTATATAATACTATTGGTTGTTCTGTTTGGGTTTTGATTTATTTGCATGATTAGCAACAGGGGTACCCTTTCCTTCCAAATCCATTCATTTATATCACCTTTGTCATTATTCTTCGTTTACCTCGTATTCTAGTCTAAAATACTTTGATTGATACAAAGACTCGAATCCATTTAGTTAATCGATCAATATAAATATATTCGTATCAATCTTGAAAATTGGTAGAAAATAAAATTAAAGTGTGTGTATGAATAGTACGTGACAGGAAGAGGTTTCTTTATAACGATAATTTATCTAATTCACATATGGTTCAAAAGCAGTACCGATTTGCCCCAAAGTCAATATTCACATTTGTGTTTCTATGTTTTGTTGCAATAGTTGTCATAATATCCACATCATCTTTAGTGCAGGTTGAAGAATCGTTAGATCCAATCGAAGTATCAGATGAAATTAAGAAGCATGATAGAAAAGTAGTCATTTTCCCAAGCAATTTCCAATCTGCTAATAATAAATTGGCCGATTTTTTAACAGAAGCATTTGGACAAAGGCTTAATAAAGGCGATATAGTGTACAAAAATCGAGATACTTACGAGCTACCGCAAACAGTGTATACTTGGAATACTATCGATTTGTTTCAATCAATTGGTGAAAAAGATAACTTGAAATGTGAAAAAATACCTTTAAATTTTGAAATCAGCAAGATATACAACAAAAATGCAGATTTATACAAAATACTTCGAGATTTTAAAAATGAAAATAGTTTTTACTATAAAGAAGTTTCAGTGTTTTTTCCAGATTTAGGAAAACAACTACGAGAACGTACCATTGAAAAACATTGGTTTCAGTTAATAGGCTCGTCTGTTTGGCTTGAACAGTATGGTGTTCACTTAATGATATCAAGAGTCATATATACCAAGACGGGTAACAAGGTACAACCAGTTATATCGTTGTCATATGTTCAGGCGTTTGATCGTAATTGGACAGAATTGAAAAATGTAACTTTAGTTGTACCAGATAGCGGTAAGGCAAAGTTCAAGACGGTCTCGTATCCGTCGTTTATACCGATTCCAGTGTACCACAACGTCAACCAACAACGGGGAAAGTTTTATGGAGTAGAAGATCCAAGAATAATGCTAGTCAAAAATAAGGAGGGGTATGAAGAGCCATTGATCGTATACAATTCCTTCAATCGCAGTCCACCAAATGCTAACTATTTGGAAGAGATTAAAAATCTTGTAAAACTTGATACTTATAGATCAATTTTTATGGCGTGGATATGGAGAACTCAACTCGGGAAATCCAATGTAGGTCTGCTGCTACCAGATTTGGCAACAACAGACGATCATAAATATGTCAAGGTTAAAGAATTAAGCTTGCCTAATAAAAAGAGGCCTAAAACAGAGAAGAATTGGACACCATTTGTCATATATGAAGATCAGAAAAAACAAGGTTATGATTCCCATCTATATTTCATATATCTGTTTCAAGACTTGTCGATTCTAAAATGTTCGCTTTGGGATGCTGGAAACTGTATTTGGGAGTATCGAATGAATAATAAAAAGACAAAAATATCTGAGCTTCGTGGAGGAACTGAATTAATGAACGTCAACCAACTACTAGACAAATACAATTTTGCTGGTTTGGAAACAGTGAAGGATCAATTCAAAGGTAAAGAAGTTTGGATTAGTTTTGCTCGAGCAGCGTTAAGTAAATGTGGGTGTGGACTGAAAATGTATCGACCGAATTTCACAGTACTAGTGAAACAGGGGGGTAGATTTCAATTGTCTTTTGTGTCGTCGTATATGGATTTTGGTGTGCCAATATTACCGTGGGCTAAAGGAAAAGGGTTATGTAATGGCAAAAACTTACTTATACCAAATGGAATATCTAATTGGGTTTTGGCAAAAGACGAAGGTGGTGGTTTTCAAGATTATATGACTCTTAGTTTGTCGAGATCTGATTCTACAGTTGATATTATACACATGAAGGGAATACTAAAGTCGATATTATCTGAATATTTATTGCAAACAAACAGAGATGTGCTTAATAATAATGCTATACATTGTGCTTTACTTGAATCTGAAAGCTATTGTAAAAGTTATGCTGAAAATTATAGAGCCCATTTAAAGCGATGGCAAAATTAGGAATATAGTTTAAGTTGTATGTAATCTAGTCACTGTTATGATTAACTAGTGACAGAAATAAATCTTAGTATAAACAAAAAAGAGTAAAGTTTCAACATAGATTAAATTTGTTGCAAAGTGTGGCTGATGATAAATGCGATTTGATCTGTGAAACTTAATTAGCCAACACAAATAAATTACCTACTCGAAACAAACAACAAGAACTGCACCACTCTTATTCATACATGACAGAACTATTATCCAATCAATTTACTAGGAACTTGACTATCCAAGATTTCGATGAATGTATTATTCTAGAAAGTAAAGGTTTCCCACCAGAACAAAGATGTTCACCAGAAAATTGTCAATATCGATTATCTGTTGCATCAAAATTCTGTTTAGGATTATTTGAAACAACTCCACTTGGTGATTCCAAATTAATTGGGCATATATTGGCAACCAAAATTTCTACTGAAAGAATCACTGAAGCTGGAATGGGTAAGAAAATCGAAGGTGTTGAGAATTCTGGTCACTTTGAAAATTCAAGGAATATAGGTATTCATTCGGTTGTGATTGACCCTGAATATAGAGGTGTTCATCTTGGTCATATTTTCCTAACTAAATATATCGAGTATATTCGTCAATTTAAATTGACAGATAAAATATTAATCATTAATAAAGAATCTTTGATACCATTTTATCTGAAGGTGGGATTTGAAAATTTAGGACTTACTGATTGTCGTTTTGCTGGTTTAATTGACTACGATATGGTTTACAAATTGTCCTCATAGTCAGTGTCTAAGTTGAACTGCAAATTGCAAGGTTAAAATAATAAACTTTAAGCTAGCTATGTACTGGTGTTACATTGTAGTGTAGTGGTTTTTGGAACGTTATAACCAAGTGACATCTCTTCTTCTTTCTTCCTCATCGGTCATGGTGTAGATAATACAAAAAAAATTATACAAGCAAAAAAAAAGCAAAGAAGCTAAAGCATAAACTGAAAAAACTTCCATTTGTTTTCTTTGGATATAAAAATCGATGTTTAGACTACTTATACCAAGAAGATTTCCTACAGTTCGATTCTACTCAATTATGCAAGAGCCACCTATCAAAAAGACAAAATTGGATTTAATGCAACTGTTTCTTAAGGAAAAACCACAAATACCGAAAAAGCCATTGGTATGGGTTGATTGTGAGATGACAGGATTAGATGTATTTGGTGATGATAATATTATAGAAATATGTTGTATAATCACTAATGAAGACCTTGATATTGTTGATGAAAATGGGTATGAAAGTACTATTTATTATCCAAAATCAAGGTTGGATAAAATGAATGAATGGTGTATTGAAACTCATGGTAAATCAGGATTAACAGACAAAATCTTAGCTAATCCTGATAGAAAACTTTCTGTTGTCGAAGATGAATTATTGGAGTATATAAAGAAATATGTTCCTGAAGTAAGAACTGGTTTATTGGCGGGGAATTCTGTTTATATGGATAGATTCTTTATGATGAAAGAGTTCCCAAAAGTTATTGACCATTTACATTATAGAAATGTCGATGTGTCTAGTATAATGGAATTTGGATATAGACATAATCCTAAATTAATGAAAATGTTTCCAAAGAAGACTGGAGCTCACACTGCAAAATCGGATATCTTGGAGAGTATTGAACAACTAAAATGGTATAGAAAGTATTATTTTAAGCTGGAAGAAGAGACGAAAGAAACTATTGAAAGCTTGTCACTGGAATTACCAGAAGAGGAAACCAAAGATACCAGCACTAAAACCAATAAAGAATAATCATTGGGCATCCTTTTTTTCTTGTAAATAGAAATCAAATAATACCTAACCAATACAATCCCTCTCTACAATATCTGGGGTGACCTTTGATATATTAAATAATTACAGCTTAGTAAATTCACAATTTTTGTGAATTTTGCACTACCCTTTCCTCTCTCTCTCTCTCTTTGACTCTCACACTATAAATCGACTGATTTTTATTTAATTTTTGGTGTATGCCCAATGAAATCGCGAGCAAAAGACAATCCAAAGTAATGGGTGAGAAGGACGAAAAAAAAAAGACCACTTAATAAAAAAAAACTTACAACTGCTGATATATTAGTTTACTATTACAAGCAACACTATCCATACATAATGTTTAAAGCTGTTCAACAATTAACTTTTAGAAGATTCAATTCTCATCACTTACAACCATCTAAACTTTTAAATGAGTTAGCTTACAAGCCCAACAAACAAGTTGGTGAAGAGTTCATCAAGAAATACGAAGAAAAAGTTCATCATTCAGAAGGTATCACCAACTTGTGGAAAAGATTAACTTACTTAGTAGCTATTCCAGCTGTTTTGTTAGTTGCTATTCCAGTTGGTAAAGTTGAATTAAGCCATGCTGAGCATAGAAAGCATCAAGCTCATTTGTCAGATGATGAATGGCCACAACAATACGATTATCAAAACATTAGACTGAAACCATACTTCTGGGGTGATGGTGATAAAACTTTGTTCTGGAACTCCGATGTTAACAGACATGTTGTCAAAGATTAAAATTATTATTGAAGAGATTACTTGATTACAATGTTTGATATTTTGTTGAAGAAGTTTTGAGTTTCTAGTTTTCTACACGCATTTGTTAGTTTCCCTTTTTTTTAGGTTATATTATTTCAATATATATTCCAAATTTATATGAATCGTGAGTAAGCAGAGGAGACTTAGAAGTTTGTTTGTTCTTCAAAGTACTTTGGTGCTCTATACTTCTTTTGAGTTCTGCATATCTACAGTAACAAAAAGTAACAACAAAAATAACAATTATTTATGTATACAGTAAATTTATAAAGAAAACAAAATAAAATAAAATACTAAAACCGAAGAATAAAAGAAACTAGATGACAAGTTGAAAATGCCTTTTTTTTTTCGTTTTTTAATGTTTTCTTCAACAGCTTTCATAGTGATTTCATAATGTGGAGAAAAGGTATAAATTGTTTGTTGCTGCAATGGCAACAGAGTTTTCTTTTGGATGCCACGATAAATGGAGTACACTCTTTTTAAAATCAACATCTTCGAAATCTCTTCCAATATTACCACCGACTCCACTCATCATTCTACCACTGACGGTGTGTGGACTTATTTTCTTTGATTTGAAAGCAGACTTGTCTGCTTGTAAAGTGATTTTTTCCGGTTCATCGTCATCATCATAGTAATCTAATTGAGAACTTGGAGAATTTTTACTCACTGGCACCTCCTTGTCAAACTGGTTGTCTTCATCGTCATCGTCATCATCATCGTCGTCATCGTCGTCATTATTGTTATCTTCGTCGTCATCATCATCACGTCCTCGATAGCCATTCTTTTTTCTCTTATTTGTATTATTTTTGAACACAGACTTTGGTTTATCATTTCCGCCTTTGTTTACTGCATTTGGATAAATCACAAACTGATTGTTGTATGAACCTGTCATCACGGATTTATTGTCTCCACCAAATTGAACTTCAAACTTATCAAATATGGCATCATTTTCATATGTATCACATAATCGCTCTCTCAAATGTTCATGAACATCAATAGTCTTTAGCGGTTTGTTTTCCATAGCTAAATCCCATATTTTCACTGTCATATAATCACGGGATGCAATGTATCTCCCATCGTGACTGAATTTGACATCGGAAATAGAACTTGTGATTTCAGTAAAGAAATTATGTGACAGCGGATCCAAATACTCCTCAAATATCTTAGCGTGGCTATCACAAAGTGAGTTTGATCGCATGTCCGACAATTTTATTGTCCCTTTCGAAGATGAGTACATGAACAAATTACATTGTGATGGATGGAATTCAGCACTAGTGATAACTTCGGTCAATTCCTCCATATTCGCAGGTTTGATATCGACAATGTTGAAAGATTGATCAGCAATGCCCAAATTCCATAAATTGATTCTCAAATCATCAGCACTAAGATACGTCTCTTGATCTGAATTGACAGATATTGAGTTGATATGATAAGCATGAGCATTGGCATAAATCTTTTTAGGTTGAGCTGAGATCAATTTGTCGTGTAACTGTAATTGAGGCAATTTCAACGATGAGATACCAATGTCAGTACTAGGCAAATGGGTCAGCCCGTTTAAATTGTTTTCCGAAACTAGTTTGATTTGTCTCTCTTGTATTTTCCATAACTTTATAGTCTTGTCATTTGTCGACAATAGATAAAGGGAATCGTTACCACTTTTCAACCATTTTATTTTGTTAATTTTTTCTTCTATTTCCAATGATTTCAAATAATCAAATTCGGCATCATGACTTTGGAATTCTGTAAAAAATTTATACTCACAACCTTGCTTCGGTTTGGTTTCAGCTCTTTCAAACAAAACAACTCTTCCCCCTTTATCCCCAGTAGCCAAAAAATCACCTGTATGATCAAATTCAACTGTTGATATAATATCTGCTTCTGTGATGTTCTCAATGTCCCCTTTGTCGCCAAAGCATTGTGAAAACTTCCAATTTTTATCAGACGGCATTATATTTGTGATTTTGTTGATGCGATTGATGATACACTTGTTAATGGGACACTAAGGTATTTCTTAAAGTTTAAAGGCTTCAATTGTTATAAGGAATTGAGAAATTGATGGCTGAAGCTGTTGTGTTGTGATTTGACGTTGACCAATGGATATGGATCCAAAAAGAAAAAAAAATTATGATTGGAACTTTGAAATTGATAATGTAATTTGTAGAAACAAAAAAAATTGAACAACTATTTTAAGAATTGACCAGAAACTCTAATGAAAATGATGAACTGATCTGAACTAAATTGGTAATTCACAAAGAAGTTAAAATGTAATTAATAGAATAGAGTATAAAACGGAAAAGTAAAAGGAAAAGAAAGTAAGAAAAAAAAAAGGGAGTTGTTGTTAATTAATAAGGGAGTTTTTTTTTTGTTTGTCGATTGGATTCTTGCGTTGAAAGAGATTTGGGTATAATGTTGTTATAGTGAATTTGGGGGACTGACTGACTGACTGTTAACTAAAACAATCCGCACTAAATGAGAATTTGAACCGTTCTCAATGAATTGGAATGAGTGAGAAAGTAATCATTACTCGTCCATATGTAGGTCTCTCTCCAGCAATTACTAACTTCTTGGTGCACTTGGTGGCACCTACGAGAAAAAATTCTATGTACAAATTGTGTGACAGAATGGACATTCATTAATTGTGGTAGTGCGAGTCCAAAAGACAAAAGACAAACAACGTAATATCTCTTACATTGGCAACCAAATATTGTACTTCTCTTTCCAACAGCACACGTTTGCACAAGTTTGCACAATTCAAATATTACCGAAAGTACCATTTGATTACAGGTAATGGCCATTTTGAACAATTAAGATCTATGACACTTTGTGGTTGTGTTGCCTAGTTGCACTAGCATAATATAAAACTAAAGTGTGTGAGGTTTGAGGTTTGTTCACTTTGTGATTTACTGGTAGTGATTTGCAACGAATAAGCAAACCAAGTTTTAAAAGATATTCTGAACTGAACATGATAAAATAGCTATCAAGCTTTTTTTTTGTTACTCTGTTAATCTCAGTAAATGTAATGGGATTTTCGTTTTTTTTAAAATATGGTCCTGACGATAGTCACCGAAACTTGACACAACAACGTAGAACACGACATTACCTATAAATCTCAATGTAGTTTGGGTACGTAAACAGATTTTAATCAAATGGTTTATGGTTTTATTATAATTTTATACAGAAGTTAATTAACAAATACTTACTATACAGTAATCAGCAAAACTTAGTTAGCTTTTTTAGCAGCATCTTGTGGAGAAACTTTTCTGTCAGAGGTGAATCTCTTTCTTTGTGGTGGAGTTCTAATTTTTCTGTCAGTTCTTGATCTAACTCTAACAATTCTGGCGTGGATAGCACAAGAGACACAGTAGTGTAATTTGTTGTATAATTTTGGTAAAGCGTATTCAGCGTAGACAGAAGCTTCAGACAAATCTCTGACAGCAGCAGCTTCAACCATGTTTCTGATGGTGACTCTCTTGATGGCTTTATCCTTTGGAACACATCTAGCACAGTTCAAACATCTGACTGGTTTAACGTGACCTCTACCTTTCTTGTTTCTACCGTTGGAAGCTCTCTTTTTTGGCATGTTTAACTAAAGTAAATGCTGTTAGTATTCAATGTTGCTAGGAGACTTGAAAGAAGTCAGATATACATTGTTTATTGTATTTTTTGGAAGTGTATTGAGTATTTTTTGTCCTAATGAATAAATGACTAATTTTCTTTATGTTGGTCTTTCCAAATATTAATTGCAAGTTATAACAATCCCTTGGTAATTATGATTCATCTGTATAATATCCATCAATTGGTAATAATTTCAAATTCAATACATCATTGTTCAAAATCTCTCCCAATAAAAATGACTCTATTTTTTAATTCATTTTCATGATTATCGGTTTCCATTCTTCTTTGATGGTTCTGTAGTTGTTGTAGTTCACTTAAATGTCATATCCAATCTATTTTCAATATGTATATCTGTATATGTAATCAAGAACATACTTTTTACTTACTGAATAAGAAACAAAAGAAAACCTATTCAAATTTCAAATCTGAAAATTTTTTTGTAAGAGTGCGAATGTTCCTCTCCCATAACGGCATAGTGTAGAGATAAAACAAAGCGTAGCGTACGGTATAAAGAAGTAGAAAAAAGCTGTGTGCGTGTAAAAGTGCACAAATTTTGTTTTTAGGGCTATAGCCCTAATTCTTTTTTTTTTGGTTTCTCTCAGAATTTCATTTGGTGATATATTGTGGTAATAACGATGGATGGTATAAGGCATTAGTGAAAACATATGAATTCAGTTAAGATACACGTCTTTCACGCCCCATCCTAGGTGTAATTGAGGTCACCGCTCATTTAATTATTACCAGCACATTACTTTTTATGAAAATGTAGATTTTACCTAAATTTGGTCAAAAGCTTGCTTGTAAAAATTTATGATAGAAAGCAAAAAACAAGGAGAGATCAAGCCAACACATATTAAGAAATCACTAATTCCTGTATTAACTCTCAAATGAAAAATCAACTACTTCTACAAGAGTAATCATTGACGAATAACTATGGTAATGGTCAACAAGACTCTAAATGCAGTATATATGCTTCACAGCTCGAACAAAGAGTAGACATGTGGAATGTATAATACACGGTTATTGTTGGAGGTTTGGTCCATTTCGGTTTATTCTCTTATCTGAAGCGAGCGCTACACGTGACTAGCTGTTTTTCCAAACCAATTAGATTCCTCCAATAAGTGCGACAACATTAGGCAAAACCAGAAACAACAGAAAAATTATTAGCTGATTTTGAAGAATGTTAAAAACATATAAGTCGATTATATCCACTTTAATCAAAACCATACCAACAACACACCCACTACACACACACTTATCTATTTTTCACTAGACACATTTGGTTTATTATCTATTCTTTTATAAAAAATAGTATGTTCCATACCTATAGGATATATCCTGATTGGAATAAATTGCATGACAAAGTAGACTCAGATGAGATGAACAACTGAAATGAAAAATCCGTACTCGACAAATAAAAATACCACCAATAAATCAATTTACATATATTGAAGAGCAATATTTATAACTATTTCATTATTCAATAATTGGAGCAACTATTTGTGTATGGATTGCAGTTAATTTGACGACAAGAAGCAAACCCCGAGTTCAATTTATATAAACTCAAGATCTACTTTCGTGCACAAATTTGTTCTTAAACCTTTTCATAATACTAACATATGAATTTATAGATTTTCAATAATGCTTTCTCGTACTACATTCAGAATTGCTAGACAACAAACTAGATTATTATCTACTTCCAGAGTCTTATTAAGTGCCAAAGCTGCCCCAGAAACTGCCGTTAAACCAGCCAAAGATTTAGCTGAAGTCACTGGTGCTGCCTCTTTGATTGGTCCTGGTGCTAAAGAAGGTACTATTCCAACTGATTACGAACAAGCTACTGGTTTGCAAAGATTAGAACTTTTGGGTAAAAGAGAAGGTGTCGATGTTTTCGACATGGAAATGCCAATCAGTGAAGGTAAAGGTACCATGCAAGATCCTTACTTGGTCCCAACTTATATTGGTTACAGATATGTTGGTTGTAAAGGTACTCCAGAACAAGACCACAAACCATACTGGATGAAAGTCGAAGAAGGTAAAGTCTCTAGATGCTGGCAATGTGGTACTGTCTTGAAGGCCAAATACTTGGGTGAACCAGGAATGGCTCATCATTAGACAATTGAGAAGCATGAGTGTTTCTGCTTTTGTTGGGTAGTTTTTGAGTTATAGTAAAAAAGCTCACGACAGACCCCCAACAATTGCTATATTCTATTTTTTATATATATTTCATGGTTCTCTTTTGGCGAACTCTACTAAATGTCATATTATGATTTTGATTTCATTTTTTAGTTTTTATATACTTTTGCAGTTCTAATTATAGTCATTAAAATGTTGTGTCTACACTTTACCAATGTGTTTATATTTTGAAGTTTCAAAGATAAGAATAAGTTGACGATGACACGTTGACACAAATAAAGTACAGCAATCATAAACCAATCAATATCAAGCAACAGTGTAGCACAAGTCTCCGTACTGAACGCTTTTGATATTGTGGCTATTCGTTAATCCATTTGCTTTTTTATATAAAAAACTGAAAACTTTGCTGCGGCGGCACCCATACTGTTGTTAGAAGTTTATTCGGTAAATCTCTTCAATTTGGTCTGGTAACTAGCGGGATAAACAAAACAATTTCAAATAAGCCGCACAAGCATCCAGGAATGGAAAGGGTTGCACGGTTATTAAAGGAGAAAAAAAAAATAAAAAAAGCGAGAATTGCGAAAATCTTGATACAAGATGAAAACGTTTACTTGTAAGTACAGATATATAAATAAGGATAAATTTCTCTACAAATACTAGCTAGATGTGACTATTTATCAGGAACTGTTTAGAATTTGAAACTTCAGTAAGTTTTTTTTGCACTTTAACAACATGACTATCAAACAAAAGGTATTATTTTTAGAAAAACCAAACGTCGATGATCTCAAACAATTTGAAGTTAAATTCGATTGTATATATTATACTTTGTCAACTTTAGAGCAACTTCTCATTGATTTCCGAACTAGTCTTAAAGATATTGAAGGAATATATTGTGGTTGGAATGGGTTTGGTGTGTTTGGAGGGTTTAGAGGTAAATTACTTGTTCACGCTCCCCGACACTTGAAAATAGTTGCAACATGTTCCGTTGGTTACGATGCTTTTGACATTGAAGGATTATCAGAAAGGAACATTATTCTTACAAATGTTCCTTCACCATTTGCTTTTGAAGCTGTTGCAGACTTGGCATTGTATAATGCCATTACTAGTTTTAGAAATTTCAAGTTATATGCCGAGAATCTTAATAATAATCAATATGCTCACTCAGGAATTTCAAGAACATCTATGCTTCATGGTGAATTTGATCAAAGTTCTGGAAAGGCAATTGTTGAACCAGTGGTTGGACATACTTATGGGTATGCCTGTTGCAAAAGAGATAATTTATCACCTAGAGGACACAATGCTGTAATAGTCGGTTTTGGACACATTGGTGAACTCATTGGAAGAAGATTAGCATGCATCGGCATGAACATTCATTACGTTAAACGAACCAGACTTTCGGAATCTCAAGAAAAATCATTGGGGTATGAAGTGACTTATCATGAAAGTTTAGAAGAAACAAAAGATATTGCTGACTTGATAATTATTGCTTGTCCAGGAACTCCTTCAACCAGACACATGATAAATAAACAGTTAATAAGTAGTATGGAAAAACCTTTTAGAATCATCAATATTGGAAGAGGGTTTGTAATTGACGAAGATGCTCTAGTGGGAGGGTTAAAAAGTGGTAAAATATTGTTTGCTGGTTTAGATGTATTTGAAAATGAGCCAACCATACATCCAGACTTACTCGGTAGAGATGATGTTGTGTTAACACCACATATTGGTTCCGGTATTGCCGAAAATTATAGGTTCACAGCACATGAAAGTATGAAAAACATTGAAATCACACTTCGAGGATACGACGAAAAAATAAGTAGAGTAAATTAGTTTAAGTTATAGATTCAATGTAAAGTCAAGCGTCTTTTACCTATATTTGCGAAATCCTGCTTCATTGTTGGACATCATATTAAAAGAAAAAACAACTCCTATGTTAGAGCTAGTCGTGCTCAACACAAAACCTGATGTGAAACAATGAAACTTTCGACGATTCTACAAAAGTGCGGAAATTGCTTGAAATCAAAGATATTGCTACTAACTAACTACTTTGTACAATTATAAAACTCCCACCAACATAGAGACAATGCTGTCTATATATATAGGTGTTTACAAGGCATTGTATGATTACGCTGCCCAGGCAGAAGAGGAATTGAATATAAAACAAAATGATCTTTTATATTTGTTAGAAAAGTCGGATATTGACGATTGGTGGAAAGTGAAGAAACGGGTCGTCGCAACTGGAGAAGAAATTGTTGATGAACCATCTGGTTTAGTACCATCAACTTATATTGAAGAAGCTCCTGTAATTAAAACAGCGACTGCATTATATGATTACGATAAACAAACGGAAGAAGAACTTTCATTTAATGAAAATGACAAATTTAATGTCTTTGATCTCAATGATCCAGATTGGATTTTAGTTGGTGACTTAGCAAAGGAGAAGTTTGGTTTTGTCCCATCAAACTATATTCAACTTGATTCAACAGCAGAGCCAGCACAGCATCAACAGCAACAACCACAACAGGTTTTCCAACCACCACCACAACAACAGCAGGCTATTCCACAGCAACAGACTCAGATTCCTATCAACAATTTTCCTCCACCTCCTACACATAAAGATAGAACACCGGATTTCCCTGCACCACCTGCTCATAGGGATAGATCACCAGAGCATCCACCTCCAACTCCTGAAAAGGACTATCCTCGTATGTTTGAACAAGAGCCAAGGTCTTTGGGTTCTAGATACGACCGACAACCAGAGGGTAGAGAAGAGGAAGAAGATGAAGCACCTCCACCAATGCCATCTAGACCAACTGGGTCAAATATCGTGGCACCAGAACCAGTTGTAGGTCGTTCCAACACCTATGAACAAGAAGAGAATGTTGAACATAGTGAGCATTCGTATGATGGAGAATTTTTCACTTGGTACATTGACGAGGTTGATGGTAGAAAGAAAAGAGCAATCAAACTTTCAATTGGCCAAGGATTAGTAATCATTAAACCAAACACTACAAACCCTAAGAAATTGAGGATGAGATCTTCATCTTCTCTTGACAACCAATGGAGAATCAAAGACTTGATCACATTTAATAACGAGAAGAAACACGTATTTTTAGAATTTAAGAATCCTGCTGCATCATTAGAGTTACACGCTGGATCAAAAGATGTCGCTGAAGCAATAATGGCAATCTTGGGTGATTTGAAAGGTGCCGAAGCTGCCCATGGTTTGAGAGAAGTCGCTAAAGCATCAAAGGCAAGTGCCAATGAAAGAAACAGAAAAATAGGTAGATTACTTTACGATTTCGAGGCACAGGGTGATGATGAATTGGATTGTAAAGAAGGTGACGAAGTGTATATCATTGACCAAAAGAAATCCAAAGACTGGTGGATGGTGGAAAATATTGCAACTCGTCGTCAAGGTGTTGTTCCATCAACCTATATTGAAATTATTAGTACATCCAATTTGGATAAATTGACAGATGGTCCATTGAGAAGAAAATCCACGAAATCAAAGGGAAGAGTCGTTGAAACAAAAGACAAACGCAGTTCCCATCATAGAACCAGAGAAGAACGTGATAGAATTAGAGAAAAGGATAGAGCTCAAAGAGATAAGGCCCCTACTTCACAAACTGAACAAGACAAGTCAATGCCAAATTTCCACAGAGTAAGAACTTGGATTGATAGTTCTGGTACGTTCAAAGTTGAAGCAGAATTTTTAGGATGTGTTGAAGGTAAAATCCATTTACATAAGACAAATGGTGTCAAGATTGCAGTTGCTGCCGACAAGTTGTCAGTGGAAGATCTTGAGTATGTCGAAAGAGTTACTGGTACTTCTTTGGAACAATATAAAGAACAAGTAATGAAACAACAAGCAAAGAGAGCAAAATCAAAGAGCAAATCAGGTGCTACTGCGACTCCTTCAAGTACCAACGAAACAAAATATGCATCATCGGCAACTGCAGCAATTAATGACATTGCTCCACCTAAACCCACAAGACCACAAACAACAACACAAGTATCCAATAATGGTGCCCCATTGTATGACTGGTTTGACTTTTTCCTTGAATGTGGAGTCGACATTGGTAATTGTCAACGTTACACTCTCAATTTTGAGCGTGAACAAATGGATGAAAATATTTTGGAAGACATTTCACCATCCTTGTTGAGAACTTTAGGGTTAAGAGAAGGAGACATTATACGAGTCATGAAATATTTGGATGCAAAGTTTGATCGTAAGAAAACACCAGAAGCACCACAACAGAATGGTGGTTTGTTTATTAATAAGAATGGTAATTTGAAAAACAACAGCTCTTCAACTGAAATATCCAAGGTCTCAGCCGATGCCTTGCCATCTCCAGTTAAGACTCAGGTCACTTCTTTTACCCCTGTTAATGAATCTACTCAAAATAATAACAAGATTGAAGATGACGCATGGGCAATGAAACCAGCTGCAAGATCAAGTGAAGATCTTCTCAAACCTTCTCCTCAACCACAAACTCCTCAATACACAGGAGCTTTGTCCGATCTTGTTAACATCAAACCTGTTGGAACTAGCAATGAAAACAAGGCTAAAACAGAGCAAATACCAGTTGAACCATCAGCACCAGCACTTCAACCAATGAAGACTTCAAATACTGCTGCCACCTCTTCTATTCCTCCTCAGGGCCCTGGTGTAACTCCACAAAGAACAGGAACTTTGGTTCCCGTCCAGAAGACAGGCGGTTTAGTGCCTGTTCAAAGAACTGGTGCTGGATTAGTGCCAGTGCAAACAGGTGGTTATTTGCCTGCTCAACCTACAGGGTTTGTTCCAATCACTGCTCAACCTACTGGTTTTATTCCAATTCAAGCTACAGGAATTTTGCAGCCACAATTAACATTTGGTATTGTTCCCTTGCAAACAGGTACAAGTACTTTCAATGCAAATAACAAGACTGCACCACCAAGACCAGACACGGCACCTCCTCCAATTACCACATTTGGACAGCAACCCACGTTCCAGCCTGCGTTTGTTCCATTACAAACAGGTGTAATTACCATGCCTCAAACCACTTTTGGTGGCCAATCCCAACAGTTGCCAACTCAAATAACTGGTGGTGCACCACCGCAAACATCCTTTAACCAACCAGCATTAGTTCCAACACAAAGAACAGGCGGTCAAATTACTGGTGGATTTGTACCACAATCCAATTTTGGTAAGCAAATTACTGGTGGATTTATGGACACTAATACGTTGTCATTTGGACAACAAATCACTGGAAATGCACAACAACAACCGCCACCATCGACTTCATTTGGACAACAAATAACTGGAGGGTTGCCAGCAACTTCTTTTGGACAGCAAATTACTGGAGGTTTCCCACAAACGTCATTTGGCCAGCAAATGACTGGTGGAGCACCACAGACTTCTTTTGGGCAGCACATAACTGGTGGTAATATGCCAAATACCTCATTTGGCCAGCCATTTTCTCAACAAGCTACATCTAACCCATTTCCTCAAATGGCTAATCAATTTACACAGCAGCAACAATATCAACAACAACAACCAGTAATGAACCAATTTCAACAACAACCGCAGCAACAGCAACAACCATTTTACAATCAATTTCAACTGCAACCTAATCTTAATCAAATGACAAATATGTTTCAGAATACTTCTATATCTTCTCCTGCTACGTTCAATCAACAAATTCCAACCACAACTTTTGGCCAACAACCTCAATTTGAAGGATTTGGATCACAACCATTACAGTCACAACCAACTGGTATGGGCTTTGGAAATGCACCATTGCAATCACAACCTACGGGGAAGAGAGCTAATCTACAAGCAGCAACACCAGATAATCCCTTTGGATTCTAGAAGTATTCCTAGTTCTGTTTTTTCACTTATTGTTATTAAAGTGCATTTTGAACCTTTATTAACTCTTTTATTTTATAATTGTATATCAAACAAAATATTATTCATTATTTCTTATTCCTTTCATAGTTTGTAATGCTTGTGTGTATTTATTTGTGTGTGCTTGGATATCGACGCACGACCACGTATGTAGATTAAAAATGGGGTTGCAAATGGAATTTTTTGAATCGACACAATTGCATATTTCATTTTTTCACACATTGGCTGGTATTAGAGCTTTCTTTAGAAATTAGTTTGAACGTTTATGATCAATTAAATAGAGATGATTTATGAATTGAGAGACTTTATTCCATTTATTGAGTTTATTTTGAATCAAGACAATAAAATTTTGGACACACCAATATATGGTGAACTTTGGATAATTGGACCCTTAATTCAAAAGTCCAGTAATTTAAGATTTACATCAACAAAAGACTTTTTGGATTATATTATTCAATTTAATATTATTAGTGGTTACCTGTTAGAATTTAGTAAAGATTTAAATAACAACATCGATATTAAACATTTACCAAAGTTAATAAGTATAAACTTTAAAGGAGTCTTGATGTTGCAAAGCCGATTGAAGGGGAAACAAACATTTTCACAAATATCCAACTCCAAAAATCATAAATTACCAACTAATTTATTACAGATTTTGGAAATGCTGTCAAAGCGTGACATATTGCCGTATACCTCCACTAATAGTAGCTTGTCCAGTGACTTATCGTTTGATGTGGAATTTTTACAAGAATTGATTAATAAACCTACTGCTAGGACAATTTTGAATAAGCAAAAGGCACTGTTGAAAACACCAGAAAAACCCTTCCATTCAATTTGCAGTGATCACAATCATATTAATTTGCTAGCCACTGTTGGGTTAAACAAAAAAGAATATAGTCATTTTGGATCCAAACAAACAATTCCTGTAGATGTTATTCATCAAAGAATTCTCAAGTGTAGAAACATTTTATCAAATGATGTATACAAATGTGTTCAAGAGAGAATTCATTTTTTACCCATTATCAATAATCACACAGATTTAAATTTAGGAGACTGTTCATATTTGGATACTTGTCATAAATTAAAATCTTGCCGTTACTTGCATTATTATACACTTACTCCGATGAAAAAAGAGTTGTCACATAGTAGCAAAGAAGAACAGCAACAAAGACAAATAAAACTAAAAGGTCTCGAATACACTATTGGAGACTGTTTTTCAGAATCGTTTAGAGAACCATTACCTCCTCAATGGATTAATTGTGATGTGAGATGCTTGCCTTTTTCGATATTAGGTAAGTTTGCAGCTATTATTTCTGATCCAGCATGGGATATACATATGTCATTACCGTATGGTACCTGTAAAGATGATGAGTTGTTATCCTTACCCATGCATGAATTGCAAGATGAAGGTATCATTATGTTGTGGGTAACTGGAAGGTCTATTGAAATTGGGAGACGAGCATTGTTGAAATGGGGGTATCAAATCTATGATGAAATGATTTGGATCAAGTTAAACCAATTGAGAAGAACAATTGTCACTGGTAGAACGGGACATTGGTTGAATCATTCAAAAGAACATTTATTGGTTGGACTTAAAGGTAATCCTATTTGGATTAATAAGAGAATCGATACAGATGTTGTCGTTAGTCCAACTCGCGAGACGTCAAGAAAACCTGACGAATTTTACGATATTGTGGAAAGATTGGTGGGTACTCATTCAAGAAAATTAGAGATATTTGGTAGAGACCATAATACTAGACCAGGTTGGCTTACAATTGGAAATCAATTACAAGGAGTTTCACTATTTGAACCAGAACTCAAATATAAGTACGAATTATATAAACAAACAACAACGGGTACTACTGCTACTACTAGTATTAGTATGAGTACTAGTGGTAGTGGTGGAAAATATTAAATTTATGTTTGCTTTTTCTGTTTGATATAATCTCTAATCAAAACACCAGCTCGATTGTCCATGTTTTTCTTTAAATCTTTACGATACCCCAAAAAGAAGGCAATTTCAAAAGCCACGAAAAATGGGGCCAATACAAGTGCTTGTAAAAGATTATCTAATAAAGCAGGAGCTCTTTTTTCATGTACTCCATGTCCATAAAATTGAGCGAACCAAGAGAATACATGTAATGCAACCGCAATTTTCACAAATTCATTACTTGTAGGAACACTAGTTTCCGACAATGTCAAATAATATTGTTTGATATAATGAGCAAAACTGAATAAAACACCAGCGGCAGGCAAACCAATTTGCCAATCTAATAAAATATAATAAATTCCATAACTCCAAGCCAATAATGACCCTAAATTATAATTTGAATTATTAATGAGTCCACCAAAATTGATTGTCACGGGAGTTAAAAATGCAATTGTGGATAATAAAATAATGGGGATACAAATCAAATGAATTGTGACATTGGTATGATTGAAATGATATGAGCGGTAGAATACCAAATGACTTTCTAAATCAAATAATCCTGGCATAGTGATATGTTTCTGTTGTTGTTGTTTAAATCTCCACAAATCAGAGAATAAATATTACTACTCAATAATCACGTCAGAAAAATAAGGTGTGGTCTTTTTTCGCTCCATTTATATTTTACTAAATTACGGAAATAGAAAATTATTACAAATTGACAAAATCCATTTTGTTGCGCAATTTTTATTGATATTATAAGTGGGGTTATTGTTCGATTCCAACATCCCTCGAACAAAAGAGGTAGGGGAGGCTTAGTGATATTTAATGATTTATCCTAAAAACAGCAACCTTTTCTCCACCTCCTCCCTTCCTTGATGATTTCAATTATTGGTTGAAAAGGAATAGAATTAAAATATACCCAACAATACTTTAAATTGTTATGTTGAGTATACTTTCAATAGCTTTGTTTATAATTTGTTATATGTATATTTGTTCTTTTCGAGGAGGTTTATCTATAAACTTAGTTCTTTTCTTTACTCTCTTACTTCCAATTTAGGTCTCTTTATGGATCTGTTTCTTTTGGAAGTGCCGGATGATGATTCTTCAAAAGCAGTAGCTTGATGTAAATCTCTACCAACATTATCCAAATCTTTAACTTTGTAAATTCTCACAATCCAATTTTCTGATGTGAAGGCTTCTTCAACAACATTCAATTTCGGTACTTCATTGGCTGGGATTTGTTGGTTTCTAACTCTATCAACACCATCTCTACCTCCAAACAATTCAGTGAATCTATGATACGATAACTTATACATCAAAGAATTCTTCATTGCCAGTGATGCATCTTTATCCACTTTATATTCTCCTCGGTCAGTAAAGTAGTCTCTTTCTTTGATTTCATCAGGCCAGATACCTTCAGCAATTCTTACCATCCATAAGAATTTGTTAATATCATCACCAGAATAACCCAATAACCCTCCAAATATAACTAACACATAATCAACATCGTGTTGTCTCAAAATTTCATACGACACATCTTCAGGGGAAGACATTGCCTTACCAACAGTGGCAATATGTGTGTTATTCCATGTATTGTTATCAACAAGTGTGGTTCTATCAGCCATACCCCCGATTTGATAACCATAATCCCACCAGGCCATAACTTTGGCATCTTCTGGTGTATTCATTCTTAACCAGTAATAGGCTTCTCTATAATCATCAATGATATGTTGTGAGCCATCTGGGTTTCTGGATGCTAAAACAACTGATGGTGATGAATAAGCATTCGATGTTACCCAAGTACAATGTAAAACAAAGTAGAAAAGGTAAAATGTAAATGTCAGTAAAACCAAAACTTTTGACAAATATCCAGCAATTGGAAATCTGGAACTTGATTTTTTGGTTGAGCTCTTGGATTCGTCACTAACGTCATCATCATACTTTCCAACTTTCTCAGTGAACAAATCAACAATGTCCAAATAGACATCAAACAATTTAGATAAGGCAATTGCTGCAGCAACACAAATGACTGGAGTCAAAGTCAACATCAATCTTACCATGACACCAGCAAAATAAGAACACAATACACTGTAAATGATAATGAAAACGTGTTCATCCTTCAATTCTTGGAAACATAAATAGATACCAGCGGGGAATAACCAAATAAGCATACTAGTATCGAAAAAGAATGCTGGCCAAGCAGTAGGTTGATGTTCAGAAACAGAAGCAATAATTGGAATATGAATCTTGGCATAATTTGTATCCCATAAGGAATAAAATCTACCTGTCCAAGGAGCAATCCAACCCATTGCTGTTAATCCAAATAATCCACCAATACCTAATCCAACAACAAGTACAATGGAAACTATCAAGAATGATTTAAATTGTTTGGTTGGAACTTTTGATTTAACATAATCACCAAAAGCCACTAATTGTAACAATCCAAATACTCCTAATGCAGCCATATGATCATTTGATCTAATTGGTAAAAACCCAACGAATGGAATCTGCATTGATGCCAAAGTACCCAAGGCATACCATGTAGTATAAGCAGTGTAAAGTTTGGCATTATAACGACCCATGAAAATCAAGACAAATACGTGTAATGGAATCAAATTGGTAATGAAAACATATCCACCCCAAGCACTAACCATATAGAAATAGAATAATGCTGTCAATGTGGCATAGAAAACTGAACCCATTTTCATTGATTTAATCCAGAAATAAAATGTTGCCATTAATAAAGTAATGGCAATTGCTTCATTATCATAAGAACCAGCCACTGATCTTGAAATATAACCTGGGGCAATCCCCATAAATATAGCTGCCAATAATCCTGCACTAGAATCCTTCATTTCTTTAGTCAAAAAATAAGTACAAATTGCAGTTAATCCCGAGAAAACTGGTGCTAATAAAACACAAATATTTCTAATATCAACGGGTAAGGCAAACCAATCACGTAAAATATGCCAAATGGCACCTGAAGTCACCATTAAACCGGGATATAAAGTACCACCAGTGACTCTTCCCAATGGGTACCAAGTTCTATCATCAAACCAATTCAAAAATTCATAAAAGGAATGAGTGACTAAATATTTGGTTGCTCGGAAATTGAACCAAGGATCGAATTCATGAATAATACTTTCAAATCGAATCACGGAAAATAAACGAGAAGAAATAGCTGCACCTGCTATCGATATAAATATAATAACTTTTAATAAAACTCTAATCAGTTCAACATCTATCCCCAATACTTTCAATTGAGGTTTAGATGATATGGTAGAAGCCATTGCTGAATATTGTTCCTGTTATTTTGTTGCCAAGTTTGAAAAATTGGCAGTGCTTCAAGATTTTTTTTTTGCTTTGAGCTTGGCTTGGGAAATTCAATCTCACACCGTGTTTTTTTTTTTTGACAACAATTCAGGGGTCGTGTGTGAAGTACAAAGAAAACCCAAGATTTAATTGCAACCAATGCTAAACACATTTTGATAATTAATATTAAATTGAAATTAAATAAAAAGCAAAAAGTACACAAGATCTACTAATAAATCTAACTAATAAAGCAAAATTAAAATGAAACTAAATGATGAAGATTAAAATTAAAAAAAATTTATGACAAATAGAATTAAACCCAAAGTTCAACAATGTATGTTATATCTCTAAAACGAACTCCACGTCCAATTGGCAGGAACACTGCCTACCAATTGATCGTTTCTACTATTCCCATTATCATTTGAAACGGCCACAATATTATTACTAGCATTATTATGAGGATAGTTATGTGGTTGCGTTGGTGTTGGCGTTGTAGGAATAAAATTCAGCTGAGATTGGTGAGCACCAGTATCAAGTCCAGATTTTGAGTGCACGTTTGTTCTTATGCTGCTGTGAGTATTGTTTTGCTCAGTTGACGATTCGGTTATACTAGGTTTAGTACTGTGAACATTAACTCCAAACTCTTTCGCTATGAATTGATTGTATTCTTCAATACAGTTGTCACACACTTTTGATAATGTACCTCTACCTCCAGTGGTAAATTGTGCTAAATGATTAATATATAGACTGTGTGAAGTATGTTGTTTACAAAAAATTCCTCCACATTTACGACAATGGTGTCTTCTCTCAAAGAAATTGAACACTTTAGGACAAGTGGGTATACCACATTTCAAAGCCACTTCATCTTTGATCCAATGCTTTCTAGTAGGTGGAGCTCTCAGAACAAAATCATAGTTTTTACCATTGTTTGAATTGAACGACAAAAATTTAGTTAATGATCCCAATTGTCCACTCGTGGTAGACATACTTGAATCAATTGAGATCCCAGAATCAGTTGAACGAACAGATGCATTTGATGAATTGGCTACAACATCCTTTTTGTTAAATGCTTGTAAATAGGATTCATAATGATCTTGTGATTGCTCTTGATGATTCTGTTGTTGTTGTTGCTGTTGGTGTTGTTGTTGTTGTTGAGTATAATATAGTTGTTGTGGAGAAGACGAAAGATCTTCAGGTGAATTTGACTGCGATCTGCTAGGTGTGGATAATCCATTTTGCGACACTCTAAGAACAGCCGGAACATACATGGGATTTCTTAATCCTTTGATTTGTTGTAAATGTTTTGTTGAGCGAGCATGATTAAGGTGGTGGTTTTGCGAATTCTGAGTTGGTGATTCGGGGCTTATATTAGTACGACCATGTATAACTTGTTGTTGTTGCTGTTGCTGTTGTTGTTGTTGGAAGTGCATTTTTGGAATCAGTGGTTTTCTTTTCGCATTAAAATCAGTCGGTGGTACAACTGCTGCTGGAATACCGGATGCTGGATGTGGATGAGGGAAATTTGTATAAGTTTGTGATTGAGGATGATGGTGTTGTTGTTGTTGCTGATTCTGCTGGATCTGTTGCTGTTGCTGGTGTAATTGGGGATGTGTCAATTGTCCAGGTAATAATTGGTGCTTTGTACGACTGGCGTTTGGTGATGTATTGAATTTCTCCGGTTGCAATTGTCGTTGGATTGCGTTGAGTTGATTTTGTTGGATGTCATTATGATATTGAGATAAACTAGAGCCTGATTTATTTGATGGATTTTCTATTGGACCAGTGGACTTTTGTGCAGCATCATTTGAAGGTGATGAAAGCTTATGGTGTTGTTTTGGTTGTCTAGTTAAACTTGCAAATGATGACAAATCAACTTCAGCAGGTTGATACGGTTCTTTCACTAGTTTACTTTTCGCTTCCTCTTCACTTGCTATTGATATATCATCAGGATTAGTAACTGGTCTAGGGGACAAACTTAATTTCTTCAAGGCTTTCAACGTTAAATTTTGTTGTTGTGCTATATTATCCTCGTCAGTTTCATCGCTGCTATCGGCTCTAGTTCTGGATGAGCTGCCATCGAAAGGTAATTGTTGTCCAATTTGACAATCTTCCTCAGGCTTTTGGATGCTTGATAACACTGGGGCTTGGATGAATGACAGAAAATTCTTTGAATTATTTATTGTTGAATTGCTGCGCATTAAATTGTGAGTACTTATGGTGCTATTATTTCTATGCATTTGTGGGACATTACTAGCTGTGTTATTGCCATTATTTGTTATAATCGAATTTGTTAATACTTGCTGTTTTAGTGACTTTAAGGATGCTGTTGATAGGACTGATTGGAAAGATTGAGTTCTTGATTTACTCAAATCTTTTTTGGCAAAGGAAAGATCGGATTTTGTAGGCGAGTTTTCATCTTTGGTGTCATTATCTATAGGTTTGTCTGTCACTGAATTTATGGCTTCTTCATTTCTGGTGTCTTCTTGTTTTGGTTCTGGTTCATGTGTTTCCACCTGGTGCGTTTCTTCTTGTTGTGGTTGTTCATTTTGGTTATTTTGGTTATTTTGGTCATTTTCTTTGGTGGTTGTGCTGGAGGACGATGTATTATTAATTGTGAATTTATTATTGTTGTCGTTTTTGTTAATATCGTCCTCAATATTAGCGGCGGTGTTCATAGTGATGGTAGTTGACATTTGAGAGTAAAGTTATCACCGGTCTATAAAGGAGGAAGGGGGTATAAGAATGAGCTAATAATAACAATAATGTTGAAGTAAATAGATAAAGAAATAATTTGTTGTTGTTGTTGTGAGTATATGTAAATGGTAGTCTAAATTAAATGAAGATGCTATTTAAATGACGTATATGAGATAAGATATGATTTGATATTAGAATGAATCGTTAATGTCGAAAGCAAATTCAAAGGTTGTTTAATTCCCACCACCAAAAAAAAATAT